>ERZ773235.678-NODE-678-length-41667-cov-10.385033_pt1 | contig 41667 bp, 39 predicted proteins | sample MGYA00580522_ERZ773235 | MGnify/ENA primary metagenome ERZ773235 (study PRJEB29015, sample SAMEA2737797) | human gut metagenome | biome: human gut; feature: human-associated habitat; material: faeces | place: China | collected 2012 ...
CGATGAACACCGTACAAAGCCCCATCAGACAGACAAACAGATTGGAGTAATCCATGGTTAATTTGCTCCTTCCTTGGCAAGTATGCAGAGCGTCTTTTCAAGCAGGTCAGACAGCTCTTCGACGCTCTTGCAGTTGACACGCTCCTTGACGGAGTGTGCGTTCAGGATATCCGCACCGAGACAGACCATTTCCAGTTCCGGTGCCTTCTCTTGAAAATAGGCGGGCTCCACGCCTACCAGCGCGGTTTTGACGCGCATGGGCGCGCCCTCATGCTGCTGGCGGTAGACCTGACTGACGACGGTGGCCAGACGGCTGTCCGCGCCGCTGTGCCAGCTGTGATAGCCGGCGACGCGGTGGTGGAAGCCGGCGGCCTTGGCGGTGGACACATGTTGGGTCAGGATCGCATTCTCCTGCGCCGCTGTGTCACAGCGCAGCATATCCTCCACATAAAAGCGATCCGACGCCACATAGGCGTGGCCCATGTTGCACGAAGCGCTTACCGCGCCGTCCGCGCCGCGCTGCACCACACCGTCGGTCAGGTTGGCCAGCACCAGCAGGATATCCCGCTGAGAGGCTCGCTTCCAGCAGGCCTTGGGGCAGGGAATTTCCTCAACTGTCAGACGGCCATCACCATCGGTATCGCGGAAAGGCAGCAGAAGCCGCTGCCCGTCCGCCTGAATGGCGGCGGTGAAGGCTACGGCCTCTTCGGGCCGCAGCACAACATCCGCCGTGCAGGAAGCGGAAATCACATTAAAACCGGTACCGCCATGGAATGCGCTGATGGCCATGCTGGCGGAACGCTCCTGAAGGTCGCGCAGCAGGGTGGCCATCAGGCGAATGGTGTTGCAGCGTCCGCGGTCGATATCATCGCCGGAATGGCCGCCCAGAAAACCGTCCAGCCGGATGCGGCAGGCTACGCTGCCCTCCGGAACGATCTGCCAATGGGCGGGATACCACATCCGCTCCCGCAGGCCGCTTTTGCAGCCCACCATGGCCGTGTCGGAATGGAATCCATCCAGATTGATGAGGTAACGGGCCTCCTGCAGAAATTCCGGAGAGACGCGGCGCGCGCCTTTCAGGCCGATCTCCTCAGAGATGGTGAACAGGATATGCAGCGGGCCATGGGTAAGATCCGGCTGCTCCAACAGAGACAGGATCACCGCCAAGCCGATGCCGTTGTCCGCCCCCAGAGAGGTGCGGCCATCGGTGACCAGCCACTCGCCGTCCTGCATCACGTTGACCGTGGCAAGCTCGGGAGCCACCTCACCGGCCACCACCATATCCATATGCGCCTGCAGGATCACGGTGGGAGCATCGGGAGAGGCGTTGTTCGCGGGGATCTTGGCCATCAGATTGCCGGCCGCATCGCAGCGCAGATAGCCGGCGTGGGGACGAAGCTTACGCTTGAGGTACAGGCAGAGCTCCTTTTCCCGCGTGCTGGCGTGGGGAATAGCGCAGATCTGACGGAATTCCTGAAGGATGTGCTCTAATTTTACTGACATTGTCATATCCTGCGGTGTGATTCAGCCGTTGATCAGCTTTTCCAGCGCGGCCATACGCAGGCAGACGCAGTAAGCGGCCATGGCCTGACGCAGCACGTCCACGGTGGGCAGGCTGGGGGCGATACGCATGTTGCTGTCGTTGGGGTCGATGCCATACGGATAGGTGGCGCCGGCGCCGGTCATGACAATACCGGCCTCCTTGCACAGCTGCAGGGTGCGCTTGGCGGTGCCGTGCATGGCGTTGACGCTGACAAAGTAGCCGCCCTTGGGGGTCTGCCACTTGGCGATATCCAGAGGCGCGATCTCGCGATCCAGGATCTCCAGAACAGCCTTGAACTTGGGGCCGAGGATGGAGGCGTGGCGCTTCATCAGAGCCAGAGTGTGCTCCTTGTCCTTCAGGAACAGCAGGTGGCGCAGCTGGTTGGTCTTATCATAGCCGATGGTCTGCACGGTCAGCAGCTTCATCATGTAGTTCATGTTGGCGGTGCTGGTGGCGAACACAGCGACGCCGGCGCCGGGCAGGGTGATCTTGGAAGTGGAAGCGTACTCAAACACACGGTCGGGGTTGCCGGCCTTGGCGCAGACGCTCAGCATGTCGGGGAAGGGGACGAAATCGCCGTCGAACTCATGGATGCAGTAAGCGTTATCCCACATCAGCAGGAAGTCGGGAGCGGCGGTCTTCATGGAGGCGATGCGCTGGATGGTCTCGTCGCTGTACACAATGCCATCGGGGTTGGAGTACTTGGGAACGCACCACATACCCTTGACAGCGGGATCCTTGACCAGCTCTTCCACCACGTCCATATCGGGGCCGGTGGGCAGCATGGGAACGGTGATCATGGTCATGCCGAAGGACTCGGAAACCTTGAAATGACGGTCATAGCCGGGAGCGGGGCACAGCCACTTCACCTCGTCCAGCTTGCCCCAGGGTTTCTCGCTGTGCAGCAGACCGTGGGTATACGCCTTGGCAATGGTGTCATACATCAGCTGCAGGCTGGCGTTGCCGCCGACGAACACGTTTTCAGGCTGGGTGCCCAGAATGTCGGCAAACAGCTTCTTCACGGAGGGCAGACCGTCCAGCGTGCCGTAGTTGCGGACGTCGATGCCGTCGCAGTCAAAATTGGCGTCAGAGGGCAGCGCATCGAGAATGTCGGACACCATGTCCAGCTGCTCCTTGCCGGGCTTGCCGCGGGCAATGTTCAGGGACAGATTCTGCTTTTTCAGATCCGCATAGGCGGCGCTGACGGCGGTGTACTCGGCCTGTAGCTCGGCAGGGGTCATTTCGGTGTAACGTTTCACTGTGATTTTCCTCCTGTTAATTATTACTTATATCCTCAAAATCATTGTGACTTACTGACGAAATTTGTATATGCGCTTGGGAAAAAGGCGGCTGCCTGTTTGCCGAGGCAGCCGCCCACAGGGTCATTCAGCAATCGCAAAGAGGCTTGATGAAGTGGCCGCCGGGTTCGCCGACGATCTCGCCGTCCTTGGCAATGGTACGGCCGCGCAGAATGGTCTCTACCACCTTGCCCTGGAAGGTACGGCCATTGTAGGGGGAGAGCTTGGTGCGGGAGTGCATGCTCTCCTGATGGAACACATACTTGGTGTCCAGATCCACCACGGCGAAGTCGGCATCGGTGCCAACCTCGATGGAACCCTTCATGGGATAGGTGCCGTATTCCTTGGCGGGGTTCTCGGACATCAGGCGGGCCACATCGTTGATGGTGATCTTGCCCTTGTTCACGCCGTCCAGCATGATCATGGACATGGTCTCGCAGGTGGCCATGCCGGCGGGAGCTTCCCACAGGCTCTGCTGCTTTTCTTCCACGGAGTGGGGCGCATGGTCAGAGCAGACGAAGGACAGCGTACCGTCACGCAGACCTTCCCACAGCTTGTCCTGATCGTACTGGGTGCGGACAGGGGGATAACCCTTGATCATGGCGCCCAGCTCGGCAGCGTCCTGATCGGTCAGCGCCAGATAATGGGGGCAGGTCTCGCCGGTGACGTGGATGCCCTTCTTCTGAGCCTCGCGGATCAGATCCACACCGTCGCCGCAGGCCAGATGCAGAATATGCAGGTGGGTGCCCAGCTCCTTGGACAGCTGGATGGCGGTCTCGATGACCAGCGTCTCGCTCAGCACGGGACGGCTGCGCAGCATGGCGGAGTAGTCAGTTTCGCCGCTGGCCTTGACCTCGGCGGTAAGCAGCTTGATCACATCGAAGTCCTCGGCGTGGATGCCCAGCATCTTGCCGGTCTTGGCCACTTCGCGGAAGATCTTGTAAACCTCGCCCAGATCCAGAGGGGGAATCACATTCTCCATGCCCTCTTTATAGTTGTAAATCAACTGGTAGGTCTTGGAGTCAATGGCATAACCCCAGAAGAACTTGAACCCCACAACACCGGCCTTGTTCATGGCGGCCAGCTCATGGTTGTTCAGGGGCCCAAGGCACAGGCCCCACACGCCAAAGTCCACAAAGGCCTTGGGGGTGATGACCTCGATCAGGTCGTTCATCTTGTCCACGTTGTACACGGCGGGGTTGCAGTTGGGCATTTCATAAATGGTGGTAATGCCGCCGCAGGCGCCTGCCATGGAGGAGTGATAGAAATCCTCTTTATAATGTGCGCCGTTGCGCCCGTCACGGGAGTGGACATGGGTGTCAATGAAGCCGGGCAGGACATAGCGGCCCGCAGCATCGGTGACTTCTTTTGCTTCGCCGGGCAGCTCGTCTGCCGTGATGGCGGCGATCTTGCCGTCCTTTACATAAATGTTTGCTTTCTGAGACTCGCTGCCGGTGACAACGATGCCGTTTTTAATAATGTGATCCCACATGCTAAAAACCCCTTTCCGCTATTCAAAAAGCTGTCTAGTTTCCCACGATGGAATTTTACGATAAAAGTATATCACCTTTTCGAAGCCGTATCTATTACGGATATTTTATTGCAGCTATTTAAAATCGATAATTGCAAATCGGACGGCCACATGAGATAATCTGTATGTCAATTCGTAGGGTAAGGGTTCAAAGGTCAAGTAGTCGATTAGATAAAATGGACAAAAATGATCTGAGACAACACAACAAAAGGAGTATGCATCATGGAAAAACTCGTTATCGCGCTGGGCGGCAACGCACTGGGCAATACCGCCGCTGAGCAGCTGCACCTTGTTACGGAAACCGCCAAGTCCATCGTCGATCTTATCGCCGCCGGCAACGAAGTTGTTGTCGCCCACGGCAACGGCCCTCAGGTGGGTATGATCAATCTGGGTCTGTCCACTGCCGCTGAGGCCAAAGCCATCAAGGCTGACATGCCGTTCCCCGAGTGCGGCGCTATGTCCGAGGGTTACATCGGCTATCACCTGCAGCAGGCTATCGGCAATGAGCTGACCAGCCGCGGCATGAACAAGCCTGTCGCCACTATCGTGACCCAGACCGTTGTTTCCGCCGACGATCCCGCTTTCCAGAATCCCACCAAGCCTGTCGGCGCTTTCTATGATAAGGAGACTGCTGACCGTATCGCCGCCGAGAAGGGTTATACCATGGTCGAGGATGCCGGCCGCGGCTACCGTCAGGTCGTTCCTTCCCCCAAGCCGTTTGATATCGTGGAGAAGGCCTCTATCAAGGCGCTGGTCGATGCCGGCCATGTGGTCGTGGCAGTCGGCGGCGGCGGTGTGCCCGTGATCCGCAGCAAGGACGGCAAGGTTTCCGGTACTCCTGCAGTGATCGACAAGGACTTCGGCAGCGAGCTGCTGGCCGAGCTGCTGGATGCCGATATGCTGGTGATCCTGACCGCTGTGGATCAGGTTGCCATCAACTTCAACAAGCCTGATCAGAAGGGCCTGGACAAGATGTCCGTGGCCGAGGCCAAGGAGTACATCGCACAGGGTCAGTTCGCCAAGGGCTCCATGCTGCCCAAGGTCGAGGCCGCTGTCAAGTTCGTGGAGAGCAAGCCCGGCCGCAAGTCCCTGATCACCTCTCTGGAGAAGGCCAAGGAAGCACTGGCCGGCAAGGCTGGTACCGTTATCGCCTGAATGGCGCAAAACCATCGGTAAATCATAGAGAAACAGAACTTAAAAAATACAGGAGGAAAAATTATGGAACCCAATGTGCATTTCGAAGGCCGCGACATTATCAACGCATACGACTTTAATAATCAGGAACTGTGCCACATCATGGACACCGCAATGATCTATGAGAAGCGCGTCAAGAGCGGCGAAGTCATCAAGGATCTGGCCGGCATGACCGTTGCCACCCTGTTCTTTGAGCCCAGCACCCGTACCCGCCTGAGCTTCCAGGCCGCCATCAACCGCGTGGGCGCCAGCTGCATCGATCTGGGTAACGCCAGCGTTTCTTCCCAGGCCAAGGGCGAGACCTGGCAGGACACCATCAGAACCGTTGACGGTTATGTTGACGCTATCGTGATGCGTACCCCCATCGCCGGCGCCGCTCAGGAAGCCGCTGATATCGCTGTTCATCCCCTGATCAACGGCGGCGACGGTTCCCGTCAGCATCCCACGCAGGCTCTGCTGGATATCTACACCATGCGCAAGGAAGCCGGCCATCTGGGCGGCCAGACCATCACCTTCCTGGGCGACCTGAAGTACGGCCGTACCGTTCACAGCCTGGGTTACTTCATGCAGCAGTTCGGCAACAAGATGATCTTCGCCACTCCCGAGGAGCTGAAGATGCCCGCCGAGATTACTGCTGACCTGCGCTCCAAGGGCGCCGACATCGTGGAGACCACCGACGTCAAGGCCGCTCTGGCTCAGTCCGACTTCGTGTATGTTACCCGCGTTCAGCGTGAGCGCTTCCCCGACGAGGAGTCCTACAACCGTGTCAAGGGCAGCTACATTGTCAACAACGACCTGCTGAAGTGTGCCAAGAAGGATATCGTCATCATGCATCCGCTGCCGCGCGTTGATGAGATCGCCACTGAGGTCGACTCTTACTCCGGCGCTGCCTACTTCCGTCAGGCTCACAACGGTATGTATCTGCGCATGGCTCTGCTGGGCCTGATCACCGGCCGTATCTAAGGTTTCTGTCTTCGTACCAAAGAAGCTACACCTCTTTCTTCCTCTTCCAGAGAAACGGGTCGCATGTTTGTCATGCGGCCCGTTTCGCCATGCTTGCAACACTATAGCGTCGCTATATCGTTTTCTATATAGCGGATTGTAATGTATCAATCTTATAAAATCGACACAGTATAATTGTTGCGTAATCACTCTGTTAAGAAAAAAAGCAGAATTTTTCTGCTGAGAAAAATCGCCAAAGTACTTGCAAAAGTTCTATAAGCGTGTTATGATAGCCTTTGTGGTACGCATCATGTATACAACATGGCTGCCGCAGCGGAACAAGGGCGGAGGTATTTGCCCTTGTTTATTCATGACAGAACAGCGATATGACTGGTGCGGCGGGGCGCAATAGCCGCGGAGAGAAGGAGTAATTTTTCATGGGCAGTTTAAAGAGCAAGGCATATGACATTATTAAAGATAACATCATTGCCTGCCGTTATGCGCCGGGTGATTTTCTGAATGAGGCACAGCTGATGGGCGAAGTGGGCGTCAGCCGCACACCGATCCGCGAGGCGCTCAATAAGCTGGAGCAGGAGCGTCTGGTTCGCATCGTGCCCAAGAAGGGCGTAATGGTCAGCGAGCTGACGCTGCGGGAGATCAACGAGATCTATCAGGTGCGTCTGATGCTGGAGCCGCAGGTGGTGCGCCAGTGGGGCGACCGCATTCCGGTGGAGGAGCTGGAACGCTGCCGCATGCGCCTTTTGAATTACAGCCCTGAGATGAGCATGCTGGAGCGCAACGATCTGGACGACAGCCTGCATCGGCTGATCATCGACTATTGTCCCAACAGCTACATCCACGACTGGTCCAACCATTTGTACAGCCAGAATCAGCGAGTTCGCATTTTTACCGGCCAGATCGGCCAGCGGATGGAGCTGAATAACGCCGGCCATCTCAAAATTCTGGATAAGCTGCTGCTCAGCGATTATGACGCTGCCGCCGTATTGATGAACGAGCATCTGGAGGAGAGCAAGCGCGATACCTTTGATACGCTGCTGCGGATGGGTTTTTGATTTTCATAACGTGGTAAGAATAAGCAGTGTGACGCATGTCACACTGCTTATTTGCTGCCTTGTGGGATACATTATCGGCTTATTACGACTTTTTTTGCTTAAAGAAACAACAGGGGGGGCGGAAAATACGCGCGCAGAGAATTGATTAATTGCACAAAATATGGCTTTCAATCCTGTCGTTTCTGTCAAAAATGAAAAAAATATTGACATTTTATGAGGGAACGTGTACTATGTACCTATGTAGTATACAATAGATATACGCGTTGAGGCGGCAGCCCTATATACCGTCTGCGTTTACTGTTGGAAAACTTGACCGCGTGAGGAAACAAACTTTACGGAAATCAGAAAAAGGAGATCGCTCATGTATAACTTCTACCACACCGACGCATTTCCTGCCAACTTCGACAAGAATGACTGGCAGTATTCCCGTTCTTATCAGCGCAGCGTTGATCTGCTGAAGAACGCCATTGACCTGCATGTGCACGCCGGCCCCCATCTGGTGTCCAGCCCCCGCAGCGTGAACCCCGTTCAGGCTGCTATCGAGGCCCGCGACGCCGGTATGCGCGCCATCGTTTATATGTGCGTGTTCAACTGGAGCGTTGGTACCGCTTGGATCGTGAACGAGGTCGTTCCCGGCTTCACCGCTTACGGCGGTATCATCCTGAACACTGTGCTGGGCGGCATGAATCCCCGTGCGGTCAAGACTGCCGTGTACTACGGCGACGGCGCCCGCTATGTGTCTTTCGGCGCTCACTCCACCAAGTATCAGGCCGGCGTGGAAGGCCGCTATGTGGACGGCAAGTGGGTCCGTCTGGTCGACCTGTATCCCGAGTTCAAGACCGAGGAGTATGACCGCTGCATCGAGATCCCCGCTTACGGCAAGCCCACCAAGGAGTTCTCCGACATCATGAAGATCGTTGCCGACAACCCCCAGATTTATCTGGTCAGCGGCCACATCTCCAATCAGGAAGCGCTGGATCTGTGCAAATACGCACAGGATTACGGCATCAAGAAGGTGCTGCTGTCCAACGCTGTTACCGAGCACCTGAGCGAGTCCGAGATCGAGCAGGCCATCAAGCTGGGCGCCAAGCTGGAGAAGTGCCTGGCCGAGCATACCCACACCGGCTCCATCCCCAAGACCCACTACTACATCGAGCCTGAGTACCGTGCCTATGACGAGGGCCAGTCCGGCGCTCCCAAGGGCGGCGTGTATGCTTCCGCCGAGCAGATGAAGAAGTTCGGCGTTGAGAACTTCATCTGCGGCACCGACTTCGGTGTTTACACTCTGCCCCATCCCGTGGAAGGCTTCCGTGAGTGGATTGCCTGCCTGATGGACTGCGGCTGGAACGACGACGATATCCGTATGGTCACCTCCATCAACGCAGCCAAGATGCTGGACATCGACCTGAGCAAGGATCCCGCTCCCGTGCCCGCTGAGGAAAACTGAAATGAAAAAAATCAAGCTGACTTTTGTTGAGGAGAATGTCTCCTGCATTGCCGAACTCCGCGAGGATAAGGCTCCCCAGACTGCGCAGCTGATCTGGGATATTCTGGAGACCCCCATGGAGAACAAGGCCATTCACGCCATGTATACCGGCCGTGAGCTGTCTTTCGGCGTCCCCACGGATCGTGCCGACGAGGCGCGCGTGTTTGCGCTCCCCCCCGAGAATGTGACCATGTTCCCCTTGCCCGGTGCTCTGATTTGGAACGCCTATCAGCCCTATCAGTGGATGGGTACCCCCCACGCCGTATATGATTTCGGTATCTTCTACGGCCCCGAGGCCCGTATCCTGCTGCCCACCGGCTGGCGTCCCAGCAACCACTTTGGCGATATCGTGGAAAATCTGGATGAGTTTGCACTCGTCTGCGCCCGCTGCCAGAGCGAAGGCGTCAAGCTGATCCGCATTGAACGTGCTTAACTTGCTTCGGCAGGCTAAACAATATTAAATGGAGGTAGCGATCATGAAAAAATTTCTTGCACTGATGCTGGCTCTCGTTATGGCTCTGAGTCTCGTCGCCTGCGGCGGCGGCAGCAATGACGCCAACAACGATGCCAACAATGACGCCAACAGCGACAGCAATACCGCTGCTGACGGCGATGTGACCTTTGACAAGACCATCAGCCTGGTTGTCCCTTACGATGCCGGCGGCGGCGTGTACAACGCAGCCATCATCGTGGCCAACGCTGCTGCTGAGAAGCTGGGACAGACCATCAACGTGGTCTGCATGTCCGGTAACGGCGGTCAGGAAGGCGTGGAGTATGTCTATGACCAGCCTTCTGACGGTTACACCCTGCTGGCCACCGACTACGGCCCGCTGATCACCACCAGCATCGAAGAGGACGTTATCTATGAGCTGTCCGACTTCACCCCTCTGGTCGAGATGACCACCACCATCCCCACTTTCTTCGTCAAGGCTGACAGCCCCTATCAGACCATGGAAGATCTGATTGCCGCTGCCAAGGCCGCTCCCGGCACCATCTCCGTTGGTCACGGTAAGTTCCACTCCGTGCCCCACCTGCCCCTGATGCTGCTGGAAGAAAAGGCTGGCGTGACCTTTAACGAAGTTCCCACCTCCGGCGGCAGCGAGGCCAAGGCTTTCGTGCTGGGCGGCAGCGTTGATGTGGGCGCCTCCGTGCCCTCCAGCATCGCCGGTGAAGTTCAGGAAGGCCTGCTGCGCGTGCTGGCCGTCGCTTCTGACGAGCGCGTTCCTGAGTTCCCTGATGCTCCTACCCTGAAGGAGCTGGGTTATGATGTGTCCATGCCCGCATGGTACACCATCTTCTGCAAGAGCGATGTGCCTGAGAACGTCCGCGCCGCTCTGGAAACTGCTCTGACCGAGGCTATCCAGTCTGAGGCTGCTCAGACTGCCGCCAAGGAAGCCAACATCACGCTGACCGGTACCGGCAGTGTTGAGAGTCAGGCTGCTTATGAGGAGACCATCAAGAACCTGACCGCCCTGCTTGGTTGATCGGCGTAAAGGAATCCTTAACGCAAATTTAATACGATAACAGGGGTGACGGTGGTCTCCTGAGGCCCGCCGTCACCCCCTAACCCTACCCTTTTTGAGAGTTTGGAGAAAATCTTATGGAATTAGGTTCTGTTATGGCCCAAGCCTTCAGCAGTGCATTCGCCCCGGTGACGATGCTCTACGCGCTGCTGGGCGTGATCTTGGGCGTGACCGTGGGTGCGATCCCCGGTCTGACCGGCGATATGGCCATCGCCATTCTGCTGCCGTTCGTGTATAAGGTGGATCCCAGTATGTCTCTGGGCCTGCTGATCGGTATCTACAAGGGCAGCATGTTCGGCGGCTCCATTTCCGCCATTTCCTTCGGCGTGCCCGGCACTCCCGCCGCCGCCGCCACCGTTGAGGACGGTTATCCGCTGGCCAAGAAGGGCCGGCCCCTGCAGGCGATGCTGCAGGCGCTGTATTCCTCTTTCACCGGCGACCTGATCTCCTCTCTGCTGCTGGTGTTCCTGACGGTCCCCATGGGCCAGTTGGCTATCCAGTTCGGCCCCACTGAGTTCTTCGCCCTGTATGTGTTCTCTCTGGTGGTCATCGCCATCCTGAACCGCGACAGCCGCATCAAGGGTATCCTGGCCGCCGTGCTGGGCATCCTCATCGGCTGTATCGGCTCCGACCCTGTGGCCGGCGCCTCCCGCATGGTGTTCGGCATCCGCATGTTCCGCGGCGGCTTCTCCACCGTGCCTGTTCTGGTGGGTACGTTCGCCATCAGCGAGCTGATCGTGCAGTACTCCACCGCTTACTCTGACAAGATCCTGTATAAGCTGGGTCAGACCAAGGAGCGTATCGAGGTCAACCTGAAGAATAAGGAAGACAAGTATACCCTCAAGGATTACTGGAACACCCTGCGCTGCACCATCATCGGCGGTATCATCGGCACCATCATCGGCATCCTGCCCGGCGCCGGTTCCTCCATCGCCTGCTACCTCAGCTACGGCGTGGGCCGCAGTGCTGCCAAGGATGGCGACAAGTTCGGCACCGGCGTGCTGAACGGCGTTGCCGCTCCTGAGGCCGGTAACTCCGCCACCTGCGGCGCTTCCGTTATCCCCCTGCTGGCGTTCGGTATCCCCGGCAGCGCCACCGCCGCGCTGATCGGCGCCGCGTTGACCATGCAGGGTATCAACCCCGGCCCCACCATGTTCTCTGCCAATAAGGTGGTCATCTATGCATTCTTCATCATCGTGCTGTACGCCAGCTTCTTCAATCTGGGTGTCAGCCGCTGCCTGATCCCCATCTATGCCAAGATCAGCAAGATGAAGCCCAAGTACCTGATCCCCATCATCTTCTCTCTGGCCATTCTGGGCTGCTACACCACCGATAACTCCGTCTCCAACGTGTTCATCATGCTGCTGTTCGGTGCGCTGGGCGTGGTGCTGCGTAAGTTCCGCATCCCTCTGGGGCCGTTCATCCTCGGCTTCCTGATCGGGCCCTCCGCCGAGCGTGCCCTGCGTCAGGCTCTGAGCATGGGCAATAACGATGTTATGGTGCTGTTCCAGCGTCCCATCGCGATTGCCTTCTATGTGGCCACCATCGCGTTTATCTGCATCATCGCTTACACGTTTAGAAAGAACAAGGAAACTTTGGATAAGGGGGCGCATTCTGATGACGAATAAGGATAAGAAAACCAAGATCACCAATATGCGCAACATCTACCTGAGCCTGGGTATCATGGTCATCACCGTGGCCGGCATGCTGCACACCTTTATCGGCGGCGGCTGGAGTAAGTCCACCGGCGAGGCGGCCAAGATGTTCCCTCGCGTGGTATATGGCATTCTGTTTGTGGTGTCCCTGTTCCTGCTGATCCGCGAGCTGTGCGGCAAGGTGCCTTTTGAGCCTGCCTCTCTGACCATTGTCAAGTGGTGGCATGTGCCCCTGGTGCTGGTGATCGCCTATGTGTTCTTCCTGTTCACCATCTATGTGGGCACCGCTGTGGGTATCCTGATCTTCCTGGTGGGCATGATCTTCCTGTTTGACGAGGATGTGAAAAAGAACTGGAAAATGGATCTCATTGTGGCTGTTTGCGCCACGGTGGTGCTGTATCTCATCTTCCACTTCGTCCTGCCCATCGTGACTAAGACACAGTATTTGATCTGATCGATATCTCTTTTCTCTACTTAATATTCATTTTCAGCAGAAAAGCCGACGCGGAGATCGCTCTCCGCGTCGGCTTTCTGTCAGTTCAGGAAAATTCAGCTGTTGCTGTCTCCCATGTAGGTGGAGTTCAGGCTGATATGCTCGCGCAGCAACTCGGCAGCGCGGCGGCCGTCGCGCTGCTTGACCGCCTGCAGGATTTCATAGTGCTCGCGAAATTCATCGCGAATCGTGCGGATCTGGTCATAGGTCTTGTCCATGTAATGCTTGCGCTTGGCCTCTACCACCATGTCAAAGCGCCGGGCAAAGTAGCGCATGGTATAGGTGCGAATATTATCCAGCGTAGATGTCAGCAGCTTGGAGTTGGTATAGTGATAAAGCATCTGGTGGAAAGCATTGTCGCTGGCGTAAAAATCCGGTACGCTTTCCACCTGCTGGCAGTCCTCCTGCAGCATCAGCTCCATGGCGCGGATCTCGCTGCCGGGGATCATGTCGATGGATTGCAGCAGGGCATAGGGCTCCAGCATCAGCCGCAGATCAAAGGCGGCCTTATAGTCGGCATCTGTGCCCATGGCCACGCTGGCCTTTTTATAGGGCATCAGATCCACAAGTCCGTCCTTGTTCAGCATATTCAGCGCTTCACGGACCGGCGCGCAGCTTACGCCCATCTGTTTGGAGAGCCCCAGAATATTCAGGGTTTCACCGGGGGCGAAGCCGCCTGACAGGATCTCACGGCGCAGCGCGTCATAAACACGGTCGCGGATCAGCATTGTATCCTTCAGGTTTTCAAATTGGGTCACCGGGTTGTACCTCCTGACATTTTTTCCGCTGTTTACTATTCCATTATTATACATTTTCCCCAACATAAAGTCAAGTAAATGGGCAAAAAATTGGTAAAATTATGAAATAAAAAGAACAGGAAACCGGCGTTTCAGGCGGTTTCCTGTTCTTTTTCTTATATGACCTGTGTGCTCTTGCGGGGAATGACCGTATTTTGCGCTTGCGTGAGTTCCGCCTGCGCGTCAACCTCGCTGGCAGTAAAGCTGATGTGCTCCTTCAGCAGCGCCGCGGCCAAGTCGCCATCCCGCTTTTTCACCGTTTCCAATATGACCATATGCTCCTTGATCTCATCGCGGATGGTTCGCTTGGGGTCAAAGAGGCTATCCTGATACAGCTTTTTCTTGGCATCCAGTACCACATCAAAGCGGCGGCCGTAATACCGCATGGTATAGGCGCGGACATTATCCAGCGTGGAGATCAGCAGCTTGGAGTTGGTGTGCTGATACAGCATGTGGTGAAATTCATTATCACATGCATAAAAGTCGGGGACACTGTGCACCTGTTCATAATCCTGCTGCAGCTTTTCCTCCATGGCGGCAATCTCCTCATCGGAGATGAGATCGATCGACTGCCGTAAGGCATAAGGCTCCAGAATCAGACGCAGATCAAACGCTGTTTTGTAATCTTCCTCCGTGCCCACGGCAACGCTGGCGGTTTTGTATGGTGTCAGATCCACCAGACCATCCTTGTTCAGCATGTTCAGCGCCTCTCGCACAGGAGCGCAGCTCACGCCCAATTGCTTGGAAATGGACAGGATGTTCAGGTCGTCTCCGGGGGCAAAACCCCCGGAGAGGATCTCACTGCGCAGCATGTCATAGATACGATCGCGGATCAGCGGTGCGTCCTTCAGGCTTTCCAGTTGCGCCATTGTTGATTCGTCCCTTTCAGCTTATCGGCACATGCAGGGAGGATAGGAATAATATCCCCGCTTGGACTGCTTCATGCCGGCGGCAACCAGCGCTTCGGTAACCTTCAGCGCCAGAGAGGAGGGGTCGATGACCTCCATGCCCAGATCGCTGCGCACAACATCGGCATAGCCGGCCATACCGGCGCAGCCCAGCACGATCACCTCGGCGCCGTCCTTTTCGGCGGCTTCCTTGGCTACCTTCAGAATCTGAGCGCAGGCGCGCTTCTCATCGGCTTCGATCTCCGCCACGGACATGCCCAGCGGACGGACGGAAGCCAGAGAACCCTCCAGCTTGAAGCGGCGGACATGGGCTTCCTTGCTGGGCACGCGCTTGTCCGTCATGGTCAGCACGGTGAACTTGGAACCCAGCATCGCGGCTACATGCAGGCTGATCTCTTCGATACCCGTTACCAGAATATCGGAGATCTCCCGCGCCTGCTCCAAAGCGGGATCGCTGAAGCAGGCCAGGATCACGGCGTCATATTTTTCTTCGTTTGCTTTTTTGACCAGCTCCAGCACGCCGGGTGCGCACATTGCCTCGTCATAAGAACTCTCAATGGCCAGCGGGCCGTTGGGAGGGCAGGTAACGGTCAGCTCCGTGTGCTCACCCTTGATCTTATTGAGCACACGGTCAAGGTGTGCCGTCATCTCGAGGGAGGAGTTGGGGTTGATGATCATAATTTTCATGGCAGCTTACAGGTTGCGGCCGGCATCGAAGGCCTTGATGTTGATCTCCTGCTGCTTGGCGGGCACATACTTCTTGATGGCCTCGATCCACTTGTCATAATCCACGTCCAGCAGCTTGCTGAGGGTGCCCAGCAGGATGATGTTCATGACCTTGACATTGCCCAGCTCCACGGCCATGGTGGTGGCGTCGTAGGAGATGACCTCGCTGGCGGCGTCATGCAGGCACTTGTCGATCTCGTCCTGCGTGGGATATTTGGCAAGACCGGTGCTGACAGACATAGGCTGCATCACATAGGTGTTGGTGATGATCTTGGCGCCCTTACGCAGGAACTGCACGGAACGCATGGTTTCCATGGGCTCGGAGCCGATGAGGATATCAACGGTACCGGTCATGCTCATGGGGGAGCCGACGCCGTCCTTGTCCCAGCGGACATGGCTGGACACGGCGCCGCCGCGGACGGACAGACCCATGTTATCGGACTTCTTGGCGTCATAGCCGGCCAGCATGCCGACCTCGGAGAGGATGTCGCTGACCAGGATGGTGCCCTGACCGCCAACACCGACCATCAGAAAATTAATGCTGTTAACCATTATTTTAGTCCTCCTTCTTCACAATTGCCTTCACCGGGCAGACCTGAGAGCAGATACCGCAGCCGTTGCACAGCGTCGGATCGATGCGGCACTTCTTCTTGTGGGTCTTGGGATTCTCTTCGTCAGAGACCATGATGGCGGGGCAGCCGCACTTGAAGCAGGTCTGGCAGGCGATGCACTTATCGGCTTCCACGGTGTAGGGGGTGCTGCTGAACTTGTTGAACTGGACGCACTCGCCCTTGGTGATCAGGACGGAGACCTTGTCATAGGCCATGCACTCCTTCAGACCAGCCTCGACCTCGTTGACGTCGAAAGCGTTGACGGTCTTGACCAGCTCCACGCCCATGGCGCGGCAAACGGCGGGAATGTCGATCTTGGTGGCTTCCACGTTACGCAGTACGCGGTAGTCGGTGGCGGGGTTGTCCTGGTGACCGGTCATGGCGGTGTTGTCGTTATCCATCAGGATCACGACGCCGCGGCCGTTGTTGTGGACCATGTTGGCCAGTGCGGGCAGACCGGAATGCCAGAAGGTACCGTCGCCGATGGTGCACACGCGGTTCTCGGGCAGGTTGGCAAGGCTCATGCCGTGCAGCTGGCCGATGGAAGCGCCCATGCAGCCCATGGTGTGCTGGGCCTCAAAGGGAGGCTGGGCACCCAGGTTGTAGCAGCCGATATCGCCGGCGCAGGCGATGTCATGCTTCTTGAGGACATAGTAAGTGCTTCTGTGGGGGCAGCCGGCGCACAGAACGGGGTTACGGCCGGGCAGGTTCTCCACTTCCTTGACATCGTGGGTACGGGGATCCTTATCCAGGATGCCGTTCTCCAGACAGATGTCCAGCAGACGATCGGGCAGCAGCTCATAGCAAGCGGGGAACAGCTCCTTACCTACGCAGTCAACACCCATGGACTTGACCTGCTCTTCGATGACGGGATCCAGCTCTTCGATCACATAGACCTTGTCCACCTTGGAGGCGAAGTCCTTGATCATGTTCTGGGGCAGAGGATAGCTCATGCCCAGCTTCAGGACGGAAGCATTGGGGAACACATCCTTGATGTAGGCATACATAACGCCGGTGCAGATGATGCCCATCTTGGTGTCGCGCATCTCGACGCGGTTGATGCCGCAGGTCTCGACGTAGTCGGCGATCTTCTTGATGTTCTCCTCGATGCGGGCGTGCATGACGCGGGCATACATGGCGGTGCAGTTATACTTGGGCAGGTTGCGGGGGAACTTCTCCAGCACCTTGGGATTTTCGGTGCGCTCGCCCAGCTCCACCACGCTCTTGCAGTGAGAAACACGCATGACGCTGTGGATCAGACAGGGGGTGTCGAACTTCTCGGACATTTCGAAAGCCAGCTTCACATAGTCCTTGGCTTCCTGGCTGTCGCAGGGTTCAAAGGTGGGGATCTTTGCCAGACGGGAATACCAGCGGTTATCCTGCTCATTCTGGGAGCTGAACAGACCGGGGTCATCGGCGGTGACCAGCACCAGACCAGCCTCGGCGCCGGTGTACACGGCGTACAGCAGGGAATCCATCAGCACGTTCATACCGACCTGCTTGGTGGTCACCAGAGCGCGCTTGCCGCAGTAAGCAGCACCGGCAGCGGCGTCCATGGCCACCTTCTCATTGGTGGACCACTCGACGTACACTTCGTTGCCATACTTGGCAGCCATGTTCTTGACGATCTCAGAGCTGGGGGTTCCGGGATAACCCGTGACGATCTGCACGCCTGCTTCGTATGCGCCGCGTGCAATGGCTTCGTTACCGGAAAGTAATGCTTTCAAATTAACCATCCTCCATTATCTTGTATAGTTGTTTGTACCATCGTTGGATAAGGGGTTTCCCCCTCATCCAACGATGATGGCTTCACAAAGTTACTGCAGCTCGATCAGTGCATCCACTGCCAGCACGCCCTGACCCTCGGGATAGACCAGCAGGGGGTTGATGTCCAGACCGGCCACCTTGTCGGCGCCCTCAGCGGCCAGCTTGCTGACCTTGACCAGTGTGTTGGCCAGAGCGTCCACGTCGGCCTTGGGAGCGCCGCGGAAACCGGTCAGCAGACGATAACCCTTGGTACCCTGGATCATCTTCAGCGCCTCTTCCTTGGTCAGCTCGGGCAGGCCAATGGTGCTGTCCTTCAGGATCTCCACCAGAATGCCGCCGGTGCCGTACACCACGGCGGGACCGAACTGCGGATCGCGGGTGATGCCCAGAATGACCTCGGCCACAGGCTTGCCGGCCATTTCCTGAATCAGCATGCCGTCGATCTGCGCGTTGGGCGCAAATGCCTTGGCGTTGTCCATCAGGCGGCCGTAATTGCTGCGGATCTCATCGCTGTCCTTCATGCCGACGGCGATGACCTTAGCCTCGGTCTTGTGCATGATCTGGGGAGACATGACCTTCATGACCACGGGGTAACCGATCTCATCGGCGGCGCGGACGCAGGCCTCCACATCGGCGCACAGCACCTCGCGGGTGCAGGGAACACCGTACTTCTTCAGCAACTGCTTGCTCTGGTACTCGGTCATGGCCTTGCCGGTGTGGGCGGGCAGCTCGGGGAAGTTGGCCTTGTTGACCACAGCCTCCTCAGGCACCTTGTAGGTGCCAAAGCGAACCGCGTTGGAAATGGCCTTCAGGCCCTCGCGGGTACCCTGCAGGATAGCCACACCGCCCTCGTCCAGAATCTTCTTGATCTCAGGATGGAAACCGGTGGAGGCGTTATTCAGCATGACAACGGGCTTATCCACCTTCTTGGCGGCCTCCACGGCAGCGCGGGCCACGATGGCGTACTGGGCCACCTGACGCTCGGCCATGCCGGAGGGCACATCCTGCACCACCAGCACGATGTCGGCCTCAGGCTCGGCAGCGGCGGTCAGCAGGCAGGTTTCATAGAACTCCTCGATGCGGCCGGAACCCCATGCATCCAGAGGATTGTTCACATTGGAATAGGAGGACAGCAGACCCTGAACCACCTTTTTACCCTCGTCGCTCCAGGCGGGGAAGCGCAGGTCGATGCCCTCGCCCACGTCAGCCAGCAGGCTGATCACGCCGCCGGACAGCGTCACGGCGAACACGCCGTTGCCCTTGGGCAGCTTGTCCTTCAGAGTGCACAGCAGCTCGGCAGTCTCGAACATCTCGTCCAGATCGTCCACGCGGATCAGACCCAGCTTCTTAAACAGGGCATCCTGAATGGCGTCGGAGCCAGCCAGCGCACCGGTATGGGCGCTGGTGGCGCGCTGCGCGATGGCGCTGCGGCCCACCTTGATGAAGATGATGGGTTTATGTACCTCCTGAGCGTGCTTTGCCACCTGACGCAGTTTCTCGGGATCGCGGAACTGCTCGATAAACGCCATGATCACATGGGTCTCGGGATCCTCCAGCATGTACTCCATCACATCGGTGCTGTTGATCACAGACTCGTTGCCGGTGCTGACCATCAGGCTGTAGCCAAGGTCACGCTCGTTGTTGGCGACGGCGATGGTCAGATAGCCGCTCTGTGCCACCATGCCCACATGACCCTTGCGGATGTTGGCGGGGGCGGGAGCGCTGTAGGTGCCTACGTTGTAAGCGGGGTTCATGTAACCCACGCAGTTGGGGCCGACGAACTTGATGTCATGCTTGTGGCACAGATCCACCAGTTCCTTTTCCAGACGCTTGCCGTTGGCGTCCAGCTCGCCGAAACCGGCGGCGAAAGCCCATGCGGCGCGGACGCCGATGGAGGCGGCCTCGGCAATCACGCTGGGGATGCTGTCGCGGCCCAGCAGAATGGCGACCATATCCACATGCTTGCCGGCCTGCCCCAGAGCGGTCAGGGAGTCGTAGCAGGGAAGACCGGCGATCTCGTCATATTTGGGGTTGATGGGAAAAATTTCACCCTCGTAGCCAAGCTGGCGCAGGTTGGCGATCACCTGCTGGCCGGGGCCCCATTTCTGAGAGGCGCCCACGACGGCGATACCTTCCGGGCGGAAGAGCGGCTGCAATTCCTGCCATGCATTTTTCTTTTCAGCCATAGTCGTTTTCCTTTTCCTGATTTTTTACTTGACGTAGTTTTCTTCGATGTATTCCTTCAGACGGCGCATACCCTCGCGGATATTCTCGTCGGAGGTGGCGTAGGAGATGCGGACAAAACCCTTGCCGGCGGCGCCGAAGCCGCTGCCGGGCACGGTAACAACGCCCTTCTTGTGCAGCAGATCCATGCAGAAGGACTCGTCGTCATTGGTGATGGCCTTGATGTTGACGAAAGCGTAGAAAGCGCCCTTGGGCATCTTGCAGGAGATCATGGGGATCTCATTGAGCAGGCTGAGGATCAGCTTGCGGCGGCGATCATAGCTTTCCTTCATGACGTCGATCTCGCCCAGGCAGCAGTCCAGTGCCTTTGCGGCGGCCAGCTGGGTGGGTTCGGGGAAGCAGGAGGGGCCGCACTCGGTGATATTGCTCATGGCGTTGACAACCTGCTCACTGGCCACCACATAGGCGATACGCCAGCCGGTCATGGCAAACATCTTGGAGAAGCTGTTCAGATAGATGACCTTGTCCATGTCCTTCATGTAGTCAATCACGCTGACGCTCTTGTTGCCGTCATATACAAACTTGCTGTACACCTCGTCGGACAGCAGATAGATATCCTTGTCATCCAGCAGGCGGGCCAGACCCTCGGCGGTCTTGGCATCCATGATGGCGCCGGTGGGGTTGCAGGGATAGTTCATGATGATGCACTTGGTCTTGTCGGTAATGGCGTTGGCCACGTCCTCCACGGTGGGACGGAACTCATTTTCCTCATAGGCGGGGACTTCCACAACCTTGCCGCCGTACATGGCGACCTGACTGAAGTAGTTGGACCAGCAGGGGGTCACAACGATGACCTCGTCGCCGGGGTTCAGGATGGCGCACAGAGCGATACGGATGGCGTCAGAGCCGCCGTTGCTGATGCAGACATTCTTCTCGGGATCGGGTTTGAGGTCATTGGCATGATAGCGGGCCACGGCCTGACGCAGCGCCAGAATACCACGGTTGGGGGTGTAGTGCGTTTTGTGGTTGCGCCACTGCTTGCAGGCTTCCTCCACCACGATGGCGGGGGTATCGAAGTCGGGTTCGCCCATGGAGAAACTGACCACATCGGTCATCTTCTGAGACTCGTTGAACATCTTGCGGATGGCAGAGAATTTAGCGTTTTTCACGAAATTGGAAACTTCCATGATAATAGTACTCCCTTCAAAGAATATCTTGCTGGGGTTATAGGAATACGTTACCACAACCGCCGAAAAAAAGCAATCGTTTTTGATAGATAATCGATACTTGAAAATCGCTTTCTGCCTTTTGACGGATGAAATAGGGTGTTTTATAGGCATAGTGCACAAATGCAAGACGCCAAATTATACCTTTTGCAACAAGAAAAATGCCCGGTTATTTCCGCCTGACAGAAGAAAAGGAGCGATTATGCGCCGCGCTGCGGCGCTTTGAAATATCCGGAAAAGAATGGCATATTGACGAAATGGCGGATTTGCATTATAATTCTTGCGTATTATTTACGGAAAGGAGTAAAAACGTGATGCGAGTAAAGTGCCCTGCGGTACTGCTGGCACTGGCACTGGTGCTGAATCTGACCGCCTGCAGTATGGGTGAAAAAAAGTTTGAACGCGGCACGGTGGAGGGCCAGACCTATACCAGCACCTTCCTTGGCCTGACATGTACGGCGCCGGCGGAGTATACATATTTAACAGATGAGGAGATCGCCGAGCTGAACGGAGTGGCCGCCGATGCCATGACCGACCAGACGCTGGTGAAAGAGATGCAGTCTCTTCTGGAAAGCGGCGATCAGGTGCAGGATATGTACCTGATGACGGAGGACGGTCTGCAGACGGTCAACGTCATGCTGACCAAGGTGGATGCCAAGGGGGCGACGGTGGATATGACCGCCTTTGCCGAGAGCGGCGCCGAGGAGGTCAAGAGCTCCTATGAAGCCATTGTCGGCATGAGTGATGTGGAGGCCGTCCACGAAACGGTTGCCTTTATGGGGCAGCAGTATGAGGGAATCCGCATGACCGCTACCTATGACGGGAACGCACCGGTCTTTTGCGTGCAGGTCTGCATGCAGGAGGGGGACTATGTATGCGTGGTGACGTTTACCAGCTATGTGGAGGATCGCACGGCGGAGATGATGGATTTCTTCGCGCCCATTGCCGCTGAGAAAAAATAATGTGCAACCGCCGCAATGCATTGCATTGCGGCGGTGCTTTTTGTTGGGAGGTCGTCTGATATAACGAAAAAAAGTAATCGTTGACTGTTTGCACATTTTACAGTACGCTGTAAATATATCCCGTGATTTTAATTTGATAGGAGGAGAGACAATGGGAGACATTGCTTGGGCAGTGGGGCTACTTTTGGCCGCGCCGCTGTTGGTCTGGCTGGGGATCAGGAGCCGCCGCAGCGCCTATCGGAGCTATGCGGACGATCTGAAACGGTATACCGCTACCACGCCGATGACGGTCACGCATCTGGAAAAGTCAGAGATAGAGCGCTGGGAGACGCAGGATGACGGTTCGGAGAAGTTGATGCAGTATGCGGTCTATCTGCCCACCTATGAATACACGGTGGAGGGTAAGACCTATACCTATTTCAGCCGGCAGGATTTTGGCAGCGGCAAGGGGGTGGGACGGCAGGTCATCGGCTATTATGACCCGACCGATCCGAATCTGATCACAGAGAACAAACCCGCCAGGCCGGTTCTGAGCGGCGGCTTCTTTTTTATCGGCGCAGCCATATGTCTGGCGGCGGCCGTGATGACCCTGAATGAGGCGTTTTGCTGGTTTATCTGATAGAAAAACAGCGCGGCGGACAAGGAATGTCCGCCGCGCTGCTGTTGCTATTTCTCAAGATAACGCCGGGGCACACGGCTGTCGGTCAGCACCAGATCGTGGGGCACGGTTACGGTGTCGCCCGCATGGCAGTCCAGACCCGTTACGTCGATCATGGTGTGCGTCAGTCCCGGTGGGCACAGCACCGGCACCCGTCTGTCACGCAGCAGCACATAGGGATGCCGCTGCTGCCAAAAAGCCCGCAGTCCCCGATAGCGGTAGACAAAAGCTCCGTCGGCGGTGCCGGCGTCGATCACGGCTACGTCGGAATCCCGCCGCAGCAGCGTGCTGCCGTAGCCGGCCCGATCTCCCTTTTTCAGATGCCGCACCGCGCAGATCTGCGCCTGCATAACGGCGGCATGCGCCAGACCGGGGCAGCCGCAGCCGGTCAAGCCGGAGCCGAGGCGCACCGCGTCCAGCCGATATTGGGGGATATCCGCCGTGTGGGTGGCGGCGATGTGCCGCAGGCCCACCGGATAATCGGACAGCGCCAGCAGGACCTGACTGAAGCGGGCAAACTGTTCCGGCGCGGCGTCCCGGCAGCGAAAATGAGAAAAAATGCCGCATACATGCACGCCTTTCAGGGCGAAAACCTGCTTGATATCTTCCGCCTGCTCCGGAAGAAAGCCGAAGCGCCCGAAGCCGCTGTCCACCGCCAGATGAATGCGGGCGTCCATGTGCAGCGCATCAATGGCCTGTGCCTGTGCCAGACTTTCCACACTTACGATGACCCGGCGCTGCAGCAGCTGGCGCAGCAGCGTCATATCGTGAACGCAGCTGAGCAGCAGAAGATCCGTTTCCTCCCCGGCCAGCGCCAAGGCTTCATCCGCCGTGGCGCAGGCAAACAGCGCTGCGCCCTGCTGCGCCAACAGGGTTTGCAGCTGTTTGGCACCCAACGCGTAGCCGTTGCTTTTCAGGACGGGGATCACCTGCCCGTTTTCGGCATAGTGCCGATAGTTGTGCAGCACAGCCTCTGTATTGACGATCAGTTCTGCCATAGGTGCTTCCTCCCGCACGGTATCGGTGTGTATATCCTATAAACGCGCGGTGAGGTGGAAATGTTTCATCTCTTTTGCCGCGTGCGTCATTGCCACTCAGTATTTCCCTCTTCACGCAGAATATGTATCAGCGCTGTGCATGAAAAAGGGGCGCGTTCTGCAGAACGCGCCCCTTTTTCATGCATGGTGATTGTGGATGATGGTCTCCGGCGGACGGATCACTACTCGGGCATTGTCGGCCACGGAGCCAGTCAGGAAAGCATTGCCGCCCACCACGGCGTTTTCACCGATCACGGTTTCACCGCCGAAGATGGAGGCGCCGGAATAGATGGTGGCGCCATTGCCCACGGTGGGATGGCGCTTGCCGCAGCTGTGGGCGCGGCCGCCCCGAGGACTGAGCGCACCCAGCGTCACACCCTGATACAGCTTGACATGATCGCCGATCACCGTGGTCTCGCCCACCACGATGCCGGTGCCATGGTCGATGAAGAAGTAGCTGCCGATCTGCGCGCCGGGGTGGATATCAATACCGGTGCGGCTGTGGGCATACTCGGTCATCATGCGGGGGATGGTAGGCACATGCCGCAGGTACAGCTCATGGCTGATGCGATAGGCAAAAATGGCGAACAGGCCCGGATAGGCCAGCACGATCTCCTCGCGGTTCTGCGCGGCGGGGTCGCCGTCAAAGATGGCGTCGATATCGGTCAGCAGCAGCTGCTGGATGCGGGGCAGCTGGTCCACCACCTCGCAGGCGATATAGGGGGCGCGCTCCGTTTCACCCTCCGGAAGCGCCAGCGAGATCTGCTTGGCCAGCGCGGTTTCGATGCGCTCCAGCAGCAGCGCGGCGTAATCCGCCGCGGCCAGCGTCATCAGGGCACTGTCGCCGAAATAGGCGGGGAACATCAGCTGGCGAATCTCCTTGAGCAGCGCAATAATAGCCTTGCGGTCGGGCAGACGCAAGCGGCTGCCATACATGGGGAGCTGGGCGTTGCGCATGTTTTCGGCCATGATTTGGGCCGCTGCACGGATACGATCTTCATACATAAGCTTATTCCTCCGTCCACATGGGGGTAGACAGGTAGCGGCCGCCGTCGTCAGGCAGCAGCGCCACGATGGTTTTTTCTTCATTTTCGCTGCGGCGGGCCAGCACATCGGCGGCCCACAGGGCTGCGCCGGAGGTGATGCCGGTCATAATGCCCTCTGTCCGGGCCAGCAGCCGCGCTGTGCGATAGGCGTCCTCCTCCGTCACGGTGAGGATCTCGTCCACCACTGCGGCATCATAGTTTTTGGGTACGAAGTTGGCGCCGATGCCCTGCAGGCCGTGGGGGCCTGCGTGGCCCTGACTCAGCAGGGGAGAAGAAGCCGGTTCCACCGCCACAATCCTGACGGCGGGATTCTGCTCCTTCAGATACCGGCCCACGCCGGTGATGGTGCCGCCGGTGCCCACACCGGCCACGAAAATGTCCACATGTCCTTCGGCATCCCGCCAGATCTCCGGCCCGGTGGTCTTGTAGTGGGCGGCGGGATTGGCGGGGTTATCAAACTGCCCTGTCAGGAAACTGCCGGGGATCTCCTGTGCCAGCTCCTCCGCCTTGGCCACCGCGCCGGCCATGCCGCCCTCTTCCACCAGCACCAGCTCCGCGCCATAGGCCTTCAGCATGGCGCGCCGCTCGGCGCTCATGCTGGCGGGCATGGTCAGGATCACCCGATACCCCATTACCGCCGCCATGGCGGCCAGACCGATGCCTGTGTTGCCGGAGGTGGGTTCGATCACAGTGCCGCCGCGCTTCAGCGCGCCGCTCTGCTCCGCCTGCCGCAGCATCTCCAGCGCCACGCGGTCCTTGGCGCTGCCTGCGGGATTACAGCGCTCCAGCTTGGCCAGCAGCGTGGCATGCAAACCCCGCGCCTTTCCGTAATGCTCCACGCACAGCAGCGGCGTGTTGCCCACCAGCTGCTCTACGGAATGATAAATCCCCATTCCCATCGTCCTTTCCGTTTTCTCTGTTTTTCATGGTATGCACAAAAAAACAGAGGGTGTATGCCTGTCATACACCCTCTGTACGGCTCGAAAAGCTTCCGCGCCCCCTATGCGGCGCAGGCAGAAAACGTATGACCTGAAAATGCGCAGCAAACCATGCCCATGCAACACATGGACAGACAGCACTGACAGCTGGCGCAATACAGCATACGGATTCTTCCTTTCAAAAGTCTACCAATATTATAGGCGGATATAACCAACCGTGTCTATGTGAGAAAGACATAAAAACACGGCAAAAAGGCGGCTGGAAAATGGAGAATTTTACAAAGGCCGGGCGTCCTCGCGGGCCACATAGAACATGGCCAGTGCGCCGGGGCCCACATGACTGCCGGTAACAGGCTCATAGTCCACCACAATGATCCGCGCCTTGGGGTCGGATGCGTGCAGCGTGGCGGCCAGTTCCAGCGCCTCGTCCCGGCAGCCGGCGTGGGCGATGCCGACGGGCCAATGGCCCAGCAGCTCAGCGTTTTCGGCAAAGTTGTCCGCCAGCGAGCGGACGGCTCGCTTGCGTCCCTGTACCTTGCCGAACACCACGATACGGCCTGCCGCATCGCCCTTCAGCAGCGGCTTGATCCGCAGCGCCGTACCCACGGCGGCGGCCACACCGGATACGCGGCCGCCCCGCCGCAGATGCATCAGATCGTCCACTGTGAAGATCTGGCGGATCCGGGGCCGCAGCGCCGCCAGCTCCCGCATGGTCTCGTCCAGTGTGAAACCGGCCTCGCGGCAGGTGGCACCGTGCAGTACCTGAATGCCCTCGCCCAGCGAGGCGGCGCGGGTGTCGAACACGGCCAGCCGCCGCTGAGGATATTCCTCCCGCAGCTCCCGGGCGGCCATTACTGCCGACTGATAGGCGCCGCTGATGCCGGAGGACATGCCGATGTGCAGCACATCATGTCCCTCTTCCAGCAGGGGGCGCCACACCTGCATGTATTGATCCATGGAAACCATCGAGGTGCTGGCCGGTGTGCGGCGCAGCATGCTGTAATAGTCGTCCGCGTCGAAAGTAGTCAGATCCAGGCATTGACGCTCTTCACCGTTTACGATATAGGAGAAAGGCAGCAGCGCCAGATGGTGCCGCTCAAGCTCCGCGGTGGGCAGATTGGCGGATGTATCGGTAGAAATCACAAAGGACATAATGCATACCTCGTCTAAATCTAATGATAAATATTATTATATAGCTTTTTTTAATTGTGTCAATAGAAATTATCGTTCGACTTGTCATTTTCTGCAATATGTGCTATAATCTGCATACATGTACTAACGGAAAGAGGAGCAAATACGAAAATGCAAGAAAAATACGATTCCCATCTCATCGCCGGCAAGCTGCGCCGCTGGAGCCACTATTTGCAGGAATACCGCTTGCCCACATGGGATCAGATCCCTGCGTTGGGACTTTATATGGATCAGGTGCTGACACTGCTGAGCCACTATCTCCCCTTTCTGCCCAAGAAGGATAAAGAAGAACAGATCATCACCACCAGCGCCATCAATAACTATGTGCGCATGAAGCTGATGCCTGCGCCGGAGAAAAAGAAGTATAACCGCATCCATATTGCCTATCTCATTATGATCTGCGCCCTGAAGCAGAGCCTGACCATGTCCGAGATCCAGAAGATCCTGCCCAACGGCCTTTCGGAGGAAGAGGTCAAAAAGACCTATGAGGCGTTTGTGAATCAGTATATCAGCTCAGCGCACGTCTTTGTCACCATGGTAGAGGGGATGGCGGCGCAGCTGCTGGCAGAGGATGCGGCGGATGTGGCCGATGTCAACAGCTTTGTGTTGTCCACGGCGGTGATGAGCAATTTTTCCCGGCTGCTGACCACCAAGCTGCTGGATCTGCAGGGCGCGCCTTATTCCGAAGAGGCGGTGGCCCTGCGCGAACCCGAAAAGTAAATACGTCTACGGGCCGCAGCCAAACTGGCTGCGGCCCGTACTTTTTTGCATGCATGCTCAAAATCAGGATCTGATGCAACAAAAGCCGCCGGAAAAGCGTGTTATTCTATGACGGTGCTTCCTGCGGGAAAATTTTGCGCGAGAGTGCCTGCATTGAAAAAAGAAAGGAATCGACATATGCTGATGAACCACAAAAAACCTGTTGCGCTGCTGGTGATAGTGTGCTTTCTGCTGCTGTCCGGCTGCGGAATACGGGAGAAACGTGAGCCGGTACAGGAGCTGCAATGTACCCGTCCCGCTGCGTTGAACAGCCTTTGCGCGGCAGACGGCGCGCAGGTGGCGGTCAGTTGGGCCGACTATGAAGCCGGCAGCACCACGGTGCAGCTGGTGGATGCCGCGCAGGATGCCGTCCGGTATGAGCGCACGATGGACGGCGTGTGGGATCTCAAGGAACAGCGCTTTTCCGACGGCAGACTGGCCCTTTGCGACCGCGAAAACAATAGCTGGCGGTTTTTGAGCGCCAAGCTGGAGGATCTCGGCAGCTGGAGCGCCGAAAATGTGGACGGCTTTTTTTCCTATGACGGCAGCGGCCCTGCAGGATCCGTCGCAGCCATGGACGCTGTATAACAGCAGTCCGGAGGAGATCCACTTTGTGGATGCCTATTCCTGTGTAAACAGGCAGGAGGATCGCGCCCGCATTATGGAGTATTTCATGACACGCGATGATGAGGCCGGGATACTGATCCAGTCTCCCTTTATCCATCAGAAGCTGCGGATCATGTGTGATGCCGTCCGCAGCGCGTTCGATACTGCGCGCTGGGACAGCGTTCGCTGGGAACGGCTCCTGTAATGGCGAACGGAAGGAGGACGCAGGCTTTCGATTTACCTCCCGGGATCGTTGCTTTGCACAATTCGCATTGTTCAGACGCCTTTCATTAAAATTTTGCTTGCAATACGCAGCTATTAGGTGTACAAAAGTAAAAAATGGAGTGAGTGTCATTCACAGACGGAGACTTATGCTGTTTTAAATCGCATAAGTCTCCGTTTTTAACACATACAGTAACAGTAAAAAATGCCATATCACCCGCCAAAGGGTGAATAGAGCGGTTGGCAGGCGCGTGAGGCGGACACCACAATTATTAGGCAGGCAGCGGAGTACATCGCTCAAGGAGGTAAAGATATGGATGGACGGCGGCGATTGGGATTTACGGTAAAGCAAAACAGGCCGCTGCCGAAAAAATAACTGTCGCAGAAAGCGGATATTGCCTGATTGACTTTACCCGCAACTATGTGCTTTGGAGATTTTTCAAAAAATATCTCAAAACCACTTGACAGAAGGGTCAGATCCAGCCCCCGTTCATCTCGTGTTTCTCGTCTCGAAGCTGCTGCCACTGTGCTCCCGTCAGCGGCTGCAAGCTCGGAGAATCCGAGATCTTTGCCCGTGCAAGGGAAATAAAACGCTTCTCAATCGTACTCAGCTCTTTTTTCTTCGAAAAGGCTATAGCGTTGTGTTCATAGGCAACGCTGGTCGACACGCCGGCAATGACCGGCACAGCACCTGGCAATGTATAGTGCGTGGCATATGGCGTGGCAAACGTAATGCCCATCCCGGCAGCAGCTAAGCGGCAGCAGGACACGATATCCGGCGCGTACATAATGTGTGCCGGGTGGATATTTAAATTCTCCATCATTTTCTCCACAGTGTGTCCAAACCCGTCTGTGGAGTGCAGCAGCACAAAGTCCTGCCCGTCAAAAAGCTGCGGAGGCAAGGTCAGAAGATTGTCAACGCCGTTGTCACCAATGTTCATGCCGCGGAGGATGGGGTGGTCTCTGTAAATGAAAGCCAGAATCCGAGCTGAGGACAGATATTCATATGTGAGGTTTGCGGAGGAATCTGTCTGTGTGGTAAAGGCTAAATCAATATTACCGCGCAGCAGATCCAGCTCGAAAAGCATAGAGCTGCGCTGTGTCAAATTTACGGTGACGGCCGGATACTCCCGGTGAAACTCCGGCAAAATAAGCGGCAGCCAAAGCGCCCCGGCCGCATAGTTTATCCCTATGTTCAGGACACCGCGCTTAAGCTCGGAGATCTCTTGCAGTTCCCTCCGGAAGGATTCGTCGATCTCCCAAATCCGTCGAGCCTCCTCCAAATAGCGCTTTCCGGCGTAGGTCAATTGAATGGGAAGGACAGAACGATTGAAAAGTGTGGTTCCCAATTCCGTTTCGATGTTAAGGATGATCCGGGTAAGTGCTGGCTGAGAGATAAACAATTTAGAGGCGGCCTTGGATATGCTTTGCAGCTCTGCGACCTTTGCAACATACTGATATTTTGAATAAGGCATGATAATCCTCCGGCACGGATAGTTCTACTCTAGTTCGTATGATAGCACAGAGAATGTGCGCCTGCAAGATAGATATACGTTTTTTGTTATATCTCCCATGCGGACTTTGGCATTGGACAAAAAGAACATTCCGTGATAGGCTATGACATACAAAGTATGTGTAATTTGACAAAGACAGGAGGGAAAGGTCACCATGTTTCAAGCGACAAAAGAAACCATTCGCTGGCCAAATCACGCAAAATGCGCTGTTCTACTTACGATCCACGTAGACGGCGAATCACTATACAACAGAAATCCGCAAGCCCCATCCCCACGACGCGTTTCCTACGGCAAATACGGACCCACGCGGGCTGTTGACCGGCTGCTGGAACTTACCCAGCGAAAAGGGATACCCTGCTCCTACTTCGTTCCGGGCCAAATCGCAGAGCGATACCCCGAAATGGTGAAGAAGATCGATGCCTGTGGGTATGAGATCGGTTTTCATGGATTCGACCATGAAGAGCATATGTATACGGATCGCTCTACGGAGGAGTGGATTGACGTGGTCAACCGCGCCCAGGATACATTCCAGCGTCTGATAGGGAAGCGCGCGGTGGGCTATGTGGCGACATCCAGCGATTTCCAGATGGACGCACCGCAAATATGGCACGAGCAGTTGGGCTTTTCCTACTCCAGCTCCATGCGCGGTGATGATCGCCCCTACCGGACGGTGTTTCATGGACAGGAGTCTGACTTCATTGAGATTCCCGCCCGCTGGGAGTTGGACGACTATCCCTTCTTTGTTTACAGCTTTGATCCGCCTCAGCCGAAGGGCCAGAGCCGGATATCCAGCTACCGCGGCGTGCTCTCCAACTGGAAGCATGAGTTTGACGGGTATTACAGCGAGGGCGGCTGCATGACATTTATGCTGCACCCGCAGATCATCGGGATCCCCGGTCGGGCATATATGTTGGAGGAACTGCTTGACTATATGCTGGACAAGGGTGATGTATGGTTCGCCACCGGAAAAGAGATTGCCGAGTGGTGGCGTGCAAACTATTGAGGAGGCCGACACATGAAACCGGAAATGATTTGGCCGCACGGTAAACAGTCAGCGGCCATGCTATGCGTCATGCTGGATGCCGAGTTTATTTGGCTGGCAATGGACGAAAAGAAGTACGACACCCCGAAGCACCGTTCAATGGGCGAGTACGGCCCTAAGCGCGGCGTGGATAGGATCCTGTCATTGTTGGAGGAATTCGGCGTCAAGGCAACATTCTTTGTCCCTGGCCTTTTCGCAGAAATATATCCGCAGGTGCTCAAGCGGGTTTCCGATGCAGGCCACGAGATCGCGCTGCACGGGTATCGCCACGAGAACTTCACCAAGCTGCCTGTAGAAGAGCAGGAGGAAATCCTCGAAAAGGGCATTGCGATGCTGGAGCGTGTGACCGGGAACAAGCCACTGGGATTCCGACTGCCGGAAGGAGGCTGCACAGAAGAAACGCTCTCTGTCATCTGTGACAAGGGTTTTCTCTACGATAACTCCTTCTTCGACCACGACATCCCCTACCGTGTCGAGCTGGATGGAAAGAAAACGGACATGGTGGAGATTCCCACCCGATGGGAGCTTCTTGACTTCCCCTATCTGGCGTGGGGCGACAGCTATCCGGCTGGCAACGACCGTGTGGCGATTTATGACGAGGTTTTGGACAACTGGCTTCGGGAGCTGGAGGCTTCCTACGACGGCGGATATTGCTATGTACTGTCCGTCACGCCGCAAACGATTGGTTCTCCCGGACGGATGTTTATGCTGCGCACGGTTTTGGAAAAACTCTCCAGAAAAAACATCTGGATAGCGACAGGGCAGGAAATCGCCCAATATATCATAGAGAATAACACATGAGAGGTGCGCTATGAAAAAGTGGATACAGGATCTTGTCTTGGGTATTGTGCTATTGGTGTTCAGCGTGGTCAGCTTTGTGTACGCGTACATCATGCAGGACGCATCCGCAAAATACTTCTTGGCTCGCGCAGATACATATGTTTTGCTGTGGACAGGCATTTTAGGCATTCTGTCAGTAGCCTTGATCGTGCGCAGCCTACGGAAAAGGCCCTCCGAGCCGGCGCCGAAGATTGTAACAAAGCGAGTGCTGGTGACTGTGGTGATCATCGCGCTGTATATTGCACTGCTGGAAACACTGGGCTTTATCGTTTCTTCTGTGCTGATGCTTCTGAGCCTGCTGCTGTTCTTCACCCTTGAGGCCAAAGGAAAGCTGCGGGGAAAGGAATTGCTGAAACAGGTGCTGATATGTCTGCTGATTACCGTTATTACGGTCGCTGTCGTGTACTGCCTGTTTTCGATGGCTCTGGGCGTTCGCTTGCCGGCGGGTATCTTTGAGTAACGCGCAAAAAAGTATTCCCTGTCTGTGGATGCAGACCCAAAAATATAATTATAAAAGGACGGAAAATGAAATGAAACGAATTCTTGCACTTGTCCTCATGCTGCTCATGAGTTTGTCATTGGTAGCCTGTGGCAACGCCAAGGACGATACGTCCGATGGCGCAGAAACTGACAACTATCCGAAAAAGCCCATTACCGTCATCGTCCCCTTTTCTGCGGGCGGTGAGCACGACCTGACCGCCCGCACGATCGCGACCCGCCTGCACGATATGTTTGGCTGGACTGTTGTGATCCAGAACACATCCGGCGACTCCGCCGCCACCATCGAGTACATGAAGGACTCCGGCAACGCGGACGGCTATACCCTGTTCATGCATTCCCCTGAGGTGATGGCCTCCGGGCTTGTGTCCGGTCAGCTCAATGAGGATTTCTATAAGCAGTTTACCTATCTTGGCTGCTTTGTGTATGACCCTCTGTGCATTTCCGTTGCGGCAGATTCTCCCTTTAACACCATCGAGGAGCTGTTCGCCTATGCCAAGGAGCATCCCGGTGAGCTGAACTGGGCGGCTGTGGGCGCCGGCGGCTTCAATCAGATGAACTCGGAAAACCTGTGGTCTGTTGCCGGGTGCGAGTTCAACTATGTTCCCTATGATGACGCATCCAAGAGCCGCGCGGCTGTTTTGGGCGGTCATGCTGATGTTTTCTGCTCCTTCGCCTCCGGCGCTAAGAGCAGCATTTCCTCCGGCGAATTGAAGGCTTTGGCCGTCGGCTCCAGCGAGCGTCTTGACTTTTGGCCCGAGGTTCCCACGCTCAAGGAGGTCGGCTGCGACCTGCAGGTGGGTCTTACCCGCTGCTGGGACATCCACCCCGACACGCCTCAGGAGATCGTGGACATTCTGACGGAGAAGCTGCATGAGTGTCTGAATGATCCGGATACCCAGGCGAAGCTGATTGAGCTGGGGCAGAACCCCGACTGGATGACCAACGAAGAAATGCACGAGTATGGCGAGTACTACTACGGCGTCTATCAGGAAATCTACGCCAGACTGCACGCCAACGACTAAGCTGCGAGACAAATCCCACGAGTTGTCGGGTCGGGGAGCGCATTTGCCCCCATGTGGAGCGCTGCCTCCCCGGCCCTGCGGCAGCTTTTATAAAGAGGTCCGCAAACCCTATTCAAAACTCCAGGAGGAGAGCATATGTCTGCATTGAGCCTTGTTTTCAGCGGTGCGGCAGCTATTTTTGAAGATCCGCTGACTATCCTCTATTTTCTCATAGGCGTTTTTGGCGGCATTGTATTCGGCGCGATCCCGGGTCTTACCGGCGCCCTTGGCGTTTCGCTGATGCTGCCATTTACCTTCGCAATGTCCCCTACGCAGGGCATTACTGTTTTGATCGGTATTTATGTGGGCGGCGTATCCGGCGGCTTGATCGCCTCCATTATGCTGAATATCCCCGGAAATGCCGCTGCCATCGTCACATGCTTCGATGGCTCACCCATGGCAAGAAACGGACATCCTTACAGGGCGTTGAGTTACGGCGCAACGGCCAGCCTGATCGGCGGCCTGTTCAGCGGTGTGGTCATGATTTTTGTGGCCACAAAGCTGGCTCGCTTTGGCTTGATGTTTGGAGCATGGGAGTACTTCGCACTGGGCATTATGGGCCTTGCGGTGGTCATCTCCTTGTGCAGCGATGATATGATCAAGGGCCTGATCAGCGCTATTATCGGCATGATGCTGGCGATGATCGGCATGGATAAGCTGTCCTCGCTGGAGCGCTTCACCTTTGGCTGGTGGCGCTTGAGTGGTGGTTTCGGCGAGATGACGGTTCTGATGGGTCTGTTTGCACTGGGTGAGATCCTCTCGCAGCTGAAGAACCTCGGCAAGCCCATGAATCAGGTGGACAGCGATGAGCGGAGGACTGTCCTGCCCCGTAAGGGTGCATTCAAGGGCTTGAAGAAAAGCATCTGCATTTCCTCCATTATCGGTACACTGATCGGCGTACTGCCGGGAGTGGGCCAAAGCACGGCCGCACTGGTGGCATATAATCAGGCAAAGAATTCCTCCAAGGAGCCGGAGAAGTTCGGCACCGGCTGTGCGGAGGGTATCGTCGCACCGGAAAGTGCCAATAATGCGGTGTGCGGCGGCGCGTTGATCCCCATGATGACATTGGGCATCCCCGGCGACACAATTACGGCGATGCTGATGAGCGGCCTTATCGTACACGGTCTGGCACCTGGCGCATCGCTCTTCAGCAGCAACCCCGAAGTGATCGGCACCATCTACTTTGCGTACATTCTGGCGTGTATCGCCATGTATGTGATGTATCTTCTGTTCTTGAAGTACTTTATCAAGATCCTCTCTACGCCCATGAATTACATGATGCCGGTGATTCTGCTGATGTGCCTGATAGGCGCGCTTACCACAAACAACCGTGTGTTCGACATTTGGGTATTCTTTGCCATGGGCGTTCTCGGCTATGTGTTCCAGCGGGTGGATATTCCTATAGCGCCCCTGACGCTAGGATATGTGCTGGGACCGACCGTTGAACTGAACTTCCGGACGGCCATCATGACCTTTAAGGGTGACGCCTTATCGCTATTTACCCGCCCGCTGGCGCTGGTGCTTTTGGCTGTTGCCGTTATCATGCTGTTTTGGCCGATGATCAAAAATACCATCCAGCGCAGAAAAAAGGTACAGGTAGGGGGCGACAGCGATGGCACAAACTAACCAGTTCCTTTGCGTAAAGCTGCGCGGAAGCGACCCATTTGCCCGTGGTGTCCAGTATGGACAGCAGGCCGAAGCGTTGATCCGTCGGGCGATCGAGGGCTACCACCGGCAATTTCAGAGGTCGGTAGGCCAGTCGTGGGATGCCGTGGTGGAGCGGAGTCATTATTATACGGACTTCGTGAACGAACACTATCCGGAGGAATTCCAGGAAATGCTCGGAATCGCGGAGGGCAGCGGCGTTGCCGTGGATGAGATCATGGCACTGAATTGCCGCTATGAGATTCTCAAGCTCAAGCTGCAGGAATGTACGACGGGTGCCATCCTGAAAGAGGCCAGCGGCGGCAAGGTATACCTGCTGCAAAACTGGGACTACCGTCCATGGGTGGAGCGCCATGCGGTGATCGTAGATATTGACGACCTGCAGGGTACGCATATCATCGGTGTTACAGAGGCCGGGCAGCTGGTGCGAAACGGAATGAACAACCACGGGATCGGCCTCTGTGCCAACAACCTGACATCTATCTATGACAGTGGCGATATTGGCGCGCCTGTGACCTTCGTGCGGCGTAAGGCATTGAATAGCCGCTGTTTCCAGGAAATGGTAGATATCGTGACATCTGCAAAACGAGGCGTTTCCTGCAATTTCATGCTCGCGTCCGCGGAAAACATGGCCGTGGATTTGGAAACAACACCGAAAAAGATCTATCAGGTGCAACCGGAAAATGGCATTGTCACCCATGCAAATCACATGATTGCGGGTGCGGCTGCCTGTACGAACCAAGGGACAAAGTTCCGGGACGGTGTTCTCCGACGGCTGCTGCAGCAGGGAAACGGTACGCTGAGCTTTTCTGATATTCGTGAGGCTCTGTGCAACCATGAGAGATTCCCCGGAGCGGGGGATACCTACCCTGAATCCAATTGCATAGAGGCTGTTTGTAGCCATGTCCCTCATGGCGAGTATGATGAGTGCAAGGTTTGGAAAACGATCGCCTCGTCCATATATGACCTGACAGCCGGGGTCGCCTACATCTGTAAGGGGTGTCCTTGCGAAAATGAATACCAGACTTTCCCTCTATGATTCTGATGTGGCGCATCAAGCACGGCGGCCTCTGGAAGACCAGGGGCCGCTGGTCCTAAATACGTATATGAAAGAAATAAGAAACAAAAGCAGGCAGAGGAGATGACGTATATGAAGCTCATCACCACCGGCAATGCCGGGACTATGGAATCCAACGACATTATGATCACCGTAGAGCCATCCGACGCGGGCGGCGTACAGGTGGATTTGACCAGCAGCGTTTATCAGCAGTTCGGCAAGCAGATCATCTCCGTTATCAAGGAGACGGTGGCTAAATACGACGTGAAGAATGCCGTAATCACCGCCGTGGACAAGGGCGCGCTGGACTGTACCATCCGGGCTCGGGTGGCCGCTGCCCTGACCCGCGCAGCGCAATGCCATGACTACACATGGGAGGTGCGGCAGGATGTATAAGAAGGATCGCTTGCGCCGCAGCATGATGTTCGTACCGGGCAACAACCCCGGTATGATCCGGGACGCCCACATCTACGGCGCGGACTCCATCATGTTCGACCTGGAGGACAGCGTCGCCTATACCGAGAAGGACGCAGCCCGCTTTTTGGTGTACAACGCCCTAAAAACCCTGCATTTCGGCACAAAAGAAACGGTGGTGCGCATCAATGACCTGAGCAGCGGCTTGGGTGTTAAGGACTTGGAGGCTGTTGTCCGGGCCGGCGTACAGGTGGTGCGCCTTCCCAAGACCGACAATGCGCAGGATGTCATCGACTGTGAGCAGATGATCGAGCGCATTGAGCGGGAAGCCGGTATCCCCGTTGGATCGACCGGCATGATGGCCGCCATCGAAAGCGCCAGCGGCGTGTTCAACGCCGTGGAAATTGCCAAGGCCAGTGACCGTTTGATCGGTATTGCACTGGGCGCGGAGGACTACGTCGCCGACCTGAAAACCACCCGCAGCGACGGTATTGAGCTGCTGTTCGCCCGCAGCATGATCCTGAACGCCGCACGAGCCGCCGGTATCGCCGCGCTGGACACGGTGTTTTCCAACGTCAACGACGAGGAGGGCTTCATCGCCGAAGCCACCCTCATCAAAAAACTGGGCTTTGACGGCAAATCCGTTATCAATCCCCGTCAGATCGAGCCGCTGCACAAGGTGTTCATGCCCAGCGAGAAGGATCTGAACAAGGCACGCGCCATCATGGAGGCCATTGCCGATGCCAACGCACGGGGCAGCGGCGTGGCCAGCCTAAACGGCAAAATGATCGACAAGCCTGTGGTCATCCGGGCCAAGCGGCTGCTTGAGCTGTATGAGGCCGGCAACAAGGCGGATGAAGTGGAGGAACTGTAACATGGTAGAACTGAACAAGATCCCCCATATCGATGAGATCAGCAACCACGGTGCATTCGCCGGGGCCAGGCAGAAGAAAACCGCCACCTTCCGCGAGCGGTATCTCCAGCAAAATAAGGTGGTGCCTTCGCTGGAAGATGCCATCCGCCGTACGGGGCTGAAAGACGGCATGACCATCAGCTTCCACCACCACTTCCGTAACGGAGACCACATCATCAACATGGTGGTGGACAAGCTGGCGGAAATGGGATACAAGAACCTGACGCTGGCGGCTTCCTCGCTGACCTCCGTCCATGCGCCTCTCGTCCAGCACATCAAAAATGGGGTCATTACCCATATTGAGACCTCCGGCCTGCGCGGTGAGTTGGCGGAGGAAATCTCCCGTGGCCTTATGGATTGCCCGGTGGTGTTCCGCTCCCACGGCGGCCGGGCCAGCGCCATCCGCAGCGGAGAATTGCACATCGATGTAGCGTTTCTGGGTGCACCCTCCTGCGACCCCTACGGCAACGCCAACGGCTACAGCCGGGACGATGACGACGGCATCGCCTGCGGCTCGCTGGGCTACGCCCGCACCGACGCCAAATATGCCGACAACGTGATCATCATCACCAACCATCTGGTGGCCTATCCCAACGCGCCTTGGGCGATTCCCGAGTATGACGTGGACTATGTGGTGCTCACCGATGACATCGGCGACCCCAAGGGCATCATGTCCGGGGCCACCCGCTATACCAAGGATCCCAAGGAACTGCTGATTGCGAAGACCGCCGCCAACATCATTGAGGCCACCGGCTATCTGTACGACGGCTTCTCCATGCAGATGGGCAGCGGCGGCGCCTCTCTGGCCACCGCTCGCTTCCTGCGGCAGAAGATGATCGACCAGGGTATCCACTGCCGCTTTGCCCTGGGCGGCATCACCGGACAGATCACCGCCATGCACGAGGAGGGCCTCATTGACCGCGTGCTGGACGTTCAGAGCTTCGATCTGGACGCGGCGCTGTCCCTGAAGAACAACCACTTCCACCACCAGATCGGCGCAACATACTACGCCAGCCACATGATCAGCGCGGCGGTGGATCAGCTGGACTTCGTGGTCCTGTCGGCGCTGGAGATCGACACGGATTTCAACGTCAATGTGCTGACCGGCTCTGACGGCGTGATCCGCGGCGCTATCGGCGGCCATCCCGACACCGCCGAGGGCGCCAGCCTGTCGGTGGTGGTGGCGCCGCTGACCCGTGGCCGTATTCCCACCATTGTCAAACATGTCAACACCGTGGTCACCCCCGGTGAGGTGGTGGATGTGGTGGTGACGGAGCAGGGCATCGCCGTAAACCCCCGCCGCCCCGATCTGAAGGAGAAGATCGAAGCTGCCGGACTGCATGTGTTTACCATCGAGCAGCTGCAGCAGCGGGCCGAGGCGCTGGTCGGCGTACCGGAACCCATCCGCTACAAGGATCGTATCGTGGGTGTGGTTATGTACCGCGACAACACCATCATCGACGTGGTGCGTGAAATTGACGAGGATGCGTGAATTACTGCTTTGCAAGGCCGTCCCCCCACAGTGGAGGGCGGCCTATGCCGCTTTGCTGGCTGACACCGGATTGCGGGATGAGGGGCATACGGACCTCACCGCGCTGCTGACGGAGGACGGCGTCCTGTTGGGTTGTGGCTCGCTGGGCGGCAAGGTCATCCGTCAGGTGGCCGTCTCTCCCGCGGCTGAAGGGCAGGACGCATGCGCCCGCATCGTCTCTGCGCTGGTGCAGGAGTCGGTAAAGCGGGGCGTTCCCTACCCGTTTCTGTTCACCAAGCACCAAACCGCACGGCTGTTCCGCTCACTTGGGTTCTATCCGGTGGTAAAGACGGCGGACATGGTGATGCTGTGCCGCCAACGTGACGCGCTGGTGCGGTTTCTGGCATCCCTGCCCCGTTGGCAGGATGGCGTCACCGGCTGCGTGGTGTGTCACGCGAACCCCTTCACAAAAGGCCATCTGCACCTGATCACCACGGCGGCGGCGCAGTGTGACCATGTGCTGGTGTTCGTGGTGGCAGAGGAGGGCGGCCCGTTCCCTGCCGCTGACCGGCTGATGCTGGTGCGGGAGGGTACGGCACATCTCGACAATGTGGCCGTCTGTTCCGGCGGCGACTTTCTGGTGAGCCGCACCACCTTTCCTGCCTACTTTCTGCGGGACGAACAGGCGGAGGATGCCCGGTGCGACCTGGATCTGACGCTGTTTGCCCAGTACATCGCCCCGGCCCTTCACATCACGCGGCGCTTCGTGGGCGAAGAGCCCTTTTCTCCCACCACCGCTGCCTATAACCGTCGCATGAAGGAAATACTCCCCACTTACGGTGTTTCCGTCACGGAGATCCCCCGTCTGGAGAACATCTCCGCCACCGCCGTCCGCCAGCTTCTGGCGGAGGGACGGCTTTCCGACATCCATCCACTTGTACCGGAGACCACCTATGCCTATTGTCAACGTCACTTTGGAGGACATCCTCCGCGCCCGTGACGCGCGGGCAGCCGCTCAGCGGCGGCTTTTGCATACCTATCAACTGCCGCTGGTATCCTTCACTATGAATATCGCCGGACCGGTGAAGTCCTCGCCGCTGATCACGCTGGCTTTTGACGCAGGATTAGAAGCGCTGTACGGCGCACTGGGCCGGCCAGCGGCAGCGGAGATCATCCGCCCCGTCACCGGCTGCGAGGCCCTGCTTGTCTATGACCGTCCGGCGGCTGCGATGAAAGCGGCCTGTCTGGCGCTGGAAACCACGGCCCCCATCGGGCGGCTGTACGATCTGGACGTACTGGACACAGACGGCAGCAAGCTGTCCCGCTCGGAACCGCGTACCTGCCTTGTCTGCGGCGGGCCGGTGGCGGTCTGCTCCCGCAGCCGCGCCCACGGTCTGGAGGCCATCATGGGCCGCACGAATGCGATACTGATGGACTTCGCCGCCGGATATCTGGCCGGTTTGGCGGCAGAAGCGCTGACGGCAGAGGTACGCCTGACCCCCAAGCCGGGGTTGGTGGACGAACACAACAACGGCGCCCACAGCGATATGGATCTCCCCCTGTTTCTGCGGAGCATTGACGCGCTGACGCCTTGGTTCCGCCAAATCACGGCGCTGAGCCTGTGCGGTGCGGATGCCGCCGCATTGCAGGCGGCGGGCCGGGAAGCCGAAGCCGCCATGTTCCGCGCCACCGGCGGCGTCAACACCCACAAGGGGGCGCTTTATTCCTTTTCAGTGCTGCTGGCGGCGCTGGGCCGATGCCTGACGGAGGGCGGCGACGTGTTCGCCCATGCCGCGGCGCTGGCCGCAGCGCTGACACCGCCTCAAGGTACCCACGGCGCGGCGGTGGCGATATGTCATAATGTGGGCGGCGCACGCTCCGAGGCGCTGGCAGGGTTTCCCACTGCTCGGGAGGCCGCCGCGCTGCTGCAAGCCCACGATCCCCTGATCGCACTCCTTTGGCTGATGGCCCACACGGAGGACACCAATCTTTACCACCGGGGCGGTGCGGAGGGGGCAGCCTTCGTAAAAGCGCAGGCCGCCGCTATTCTGACTGCGCCAGCAGAGCGGCGTATCGCACTGACACGGGCGCTGGACGAGGCGCTCATCGACCGGTGGCTCAGTCCCGGCGGCAGTGCCGACCTGCTGGCGCTGGCACTGTTCCTAGGCAAGCTTCCCCGTTGGCTTATGCGCTCTACCTGGGCAAATCCTCAGCCCATGGGGAACTGGAGAAACTGATGCCCTGATGTCTGGCAGTCCGGCACCGGGAACATACACAGAAATGAATAAACGGCAGAGTCCTACAAATGGGGCTCTGCCGTAACATATTATGCGCGGGGAGGTTTGACGGTTACCGCAAGGCGTAGATAGGATATCAAGCTGCCGCAAGCGATGGCTCATATCAAACCAACACTTCCCATCTCCCGTATCTCTTGCCGCGTTCTCGGCGGATATAGCTTTTATCTTGCAGCGACTTCATAATCCGCTTTACAGTTGCGATGGACCTTCCCGTTGCGTTTACAAGCTCTTGCTGCTTGATGGCCGGGTTTTGTGCGACCAGTTCCAAAACCGCCAGTTCTTCCAGTGAGCAGTCCAAAGTATCAAATTGATACTTTGGAACTTTGGAATTGATACTTTGGGGATGGCTTTCCTCCGCATAATCAATGTGCATATAGCGATTTTTCAGCTCGTAATCCGTGCCTACGCTATTGCCTATTACTTAGACTCGTATCAGCAGCGGGCGGTGCTGGACGCGATGACGCTGAACGACTGCACCCCGTCCCACGCCCAGAGCATCCGCCTGAAAAAGCTGGC
>ERZ773235.682-NODE-682-length-41604-cov-10.443404_pt1 | contig 41604 bp, 35 predicted proteins | sample MGYA00580522_ERZ773235 | MGnify/ENA primary metagenome ERZ773235 (study PRJEB29015, sample SAMEA2737797) | human gut metagenome | biome: human gut; feature: human-associated habitat; material: faeces | place: China | collected 2012 ...
GAAAACCCTTGAAAAATAAGGAGATAGAGAAAACTATGAAATTAGGTATCGTCGGTCTGCCCAATGTGGGCAAGAGCACCCTGTTCAACGCCATCACCAACGCCGGGGCGGAAAGCGCTAACTACCCTTTCTGCACCATCGAACCCAACGTGGGCGTGGTAGCCGTGCCGGATGCACGGCTGGACAAGCTGGCGGAGATGTATGAGCCGGACAAAAAGACCCCTGCCGTCATCGAGTTTGTGGACATTGCCGGCCTTGTCAAGGGCGCCAGTCAAGGCGCAGGTCTTGGCAACAAGTTTCTGGAAAACATCCGCCGCACCGACGCCATCGTCCATGTGGTGCGCTGCTTTGACGATGAAAACATCATGCATGTGGTGGCCGATGCCAGCCAGAATGTGCCGGTGGATCCGCTGGGCGACATTGAGACCATCGATCTGGAGCTGATTATGGCCGATCTGGAGATGGTGAACCGCCGCGTGGAGAAGGCAGCCAAGGCCGCCAAGGGCGACAAGAAGTTCCTCCGCGAGGCCGAGGTGTTCCGCGCACTGGCCGCCCATCTGGACGCTGGCAAGTCCGCCCGCACCTTCGAATGCGACAAGGACGACCGCGCCATCATTGAGACTGCCGACCTGCTGAGCCTGAAACCCATCATCTATGCCGCCAATATGGATGAGGACGGCTTCGCCCACTATGAGGACAACAAATATTTTGCCCTTGTCCGGGATCTGGCCGCCAAGGAGGGCGCGCAGGTGCTGCCCATCTGCGCTAAGCTGGAGCAGGACATTGCCGAGCTGGACGATCCCGAGGAGCGGGCCATGTTCCTTGCCGATCTGGGCATCGAAAAGTCCGGACTTGACCGGCTGATTCAGTGCTCCTACGAGCTGCTGGGGTTGATCTCTTTCCTGACCTACGGCAAGGACGAGTGCCGCGCGTGGACCATCAAAAAGGGCACCAAGGCACCGCAGGCCGCCGGCAAGATCCACTCTGATATCGAGCGGGGCTTCATCCGGGCCGAGACCATCAACTTTGACGAGATGATGGCCTGCGGCGGCAGCGTGGCCGCCGCCAAGGAAAAGGGTCTGCTGCGCTCCGAGGGCAAGGAATATGTGGTTCGGGACGGCGATATGATCTACTTCCGCTTTAACGTATAAGAAAAATCCTGTTATATGTTATAATAATATAGGAGGGGACTGCCTGAAGCGGCAGTCCCCTCTTTTTCACAGCAAAGCGCAAAATTGGCAAAATCACACAAAAAGTGGCCGTCAGATTCTATCGTTCCTTCGGAAATATGATTTGAAACAGGGAAAAAGACATGGTATACTCACATATGGCTTGTAAAATTTGCGTGGTTTAGCGCGCAAAAGTTGAGCAAAAGAAAGGAAAGAAACTCATATGGAAAAACGGTATACGCTGCCCGTGGCCATTGCGCTGGTGGTGGGCACGGTCATCGGCTCCGGCGTCTTTTTCAAGGCCGAGGCGGTGCTGGTCAAAACCGGCGGCAACATGGGCATTGGTATTCTGGCGTTTTTGATCATGGGCGTGGTGATGATCATCAGCGCCTGCACCTTTGGTCTCGTGGCCCAAAGCCACGAAGATGTGGAGGGTCTGGTGGGTTATGCCCGCGCTTCCTGCGGCAGGACATACGGCTATTATGTGGGATGGTTTATGGCGGTGATCTATTACCCCTCGCTGGTGTCGGTGCTCAGCTGGCTGCCGGCCCGCTATTTCGGCGTGCTGCTGGGTTGGGAGGATGCGGTGATCGGCGGGCGCACCATGATGCTGGCCGGTTTCTTCATGATCGTGACCTATACCATGAATGCGCTGGCCCCACGCCTGGCGGGCAAGTTTGCCGTCGGCACCACCACCATCAAGCTCATTCCCCTGCTGCTGATGGCCGTGGTTGGCACCATCGTGGGCCTGCGCAGCGGCATGACGCAGGCCAACTTCAGCCATGTGGTCACCCAGATACCCTTTTCTCAGGCGCTGTTCGGCGCCGTGGTGTCGCTGGCCTTCGCTTTCGAGGGGTGGATCTGCGCCACCTCCATCGGCCCCGAGCTGGAAAACTCCAAGAAGAACATGCCCCGCGCCTTGCTTATCGGCACGGTGATCGTGGCGGTGGTATATGTGATCTATTATGCGGGTCTTGCCGGTGCGGTGGACTCCGCCGTGCTTATGGAAAGCGGTGAGACCGGCGCCAAGCTGGCCTTTCAGAAGATCTTCGGTCAGGTGGGCGGCACGGCGGTATTCGTGTTTGTGGTGATCTCCTGCTGGGGCACCTGCAACGGCCTGACCATGGCCGTGACCCGCGGCATGTACGATCTGGCCAACGAAAGCGGCAGTCCCCGGCTGGCCATGTTCAAAACGGTAGACCCCGCCAGCGGCATGGCGGTCAACTCGGCGGTGTTCGGCCTGCTCAGCAGCGTGCTGTGGCTGATATATTTCTATTTCGGCACCATTCTCAACAGCTTCGGCCCCCTGATGTTCGACTCGTCCGAGCTGCCCATCATCACCCTGTACGCCCTGTATATTCCCATCTATATTGCGCTGATGAAGCGGCGCGATCTGTCTCTCTTCCGCCGCCGTGTCATGCCGCTGCTGGCTATCGCCTGCTCCTGCTTCATGGTGTTTGCCGCCATCTATGCCCACCGGTGGAATGTGGCGTGGTATCTGGGTTTGTTTGTGATCATCGAGGCGGTGGGCGCCTGCTTCAAGGGTAAGGCGTGATCCGTTTTTTCCCCCGTCCCGTGGCCCCGGCGTGTGCCTTTATGCCATGCCGGGGCATTTTCCTGCAAAAATAACAGTCCGGTAACAGCAAAATGGAAAAAGTTACACTTTGGATACAAAACCGCCAAAACCCTTGACGCTGGAAAATTCTGTGGTATACTGGCAACTGTAAAGACAAGTGTTCGTCTTTACAAAATAATTTATTGGAGGAAAAGAACATGAAGAAAATTGTTGCTCTGGTTCTGAGCCTGGTTATGGCTCTGAGCCTGTGCACCGTGGCCTTCGGCGCCAATGTCAAGGCTTACAAGAAGGACACGGTCACCGGTAAGGTCGACACCAAGGTCGGTGTTGAGGCCAAGAAGGTTCCCGCTAAGGAAGCTGCTCAGGGCTTCGGCTGGGTTGAGTACTATGTTTCCAAGGATGGCTCCACCACCTATATCGTTTGCGATAAGGCTGACGCTACTGACGCCATCTACACCAACAACGGTTTCACCACTTGGGTCAGAAACGATCTGACCGAGGATGCTGCTCTGTATGAGTTCTCTGTGACCGCTCAGAAGGCTACCGACAAGAAGGCTACCTGCGACAAGGCTCACTTCCTGAATGACGGTTATCTGGATAAGAACGGCAACTTCTATGTTGAGGCTGACGACGCTGTTGCCAACGCCACTGAGTACCGTGTCAAGTCCGGCTCCAAGGTCATCACTGTCTATGCTGCTGCTCCCAACTTCAACTATGTTGCCGCTTCCCACATCTTTGGCGAGCCCAAGGCTAACGACAAGACCGGTTATGACGAGGTCACCTGCCTGGTCTGCAAGGGCGTGTTCGCTGCTACCGATGACGAGTCCGTTCTGACCAAGAACAAGGTCGCCATCAAGGCTACTTTCGCTTATGACGCTTATGACGCTTATGATGTCTACTCCGAGAACGACTACAGCTGGGCTTGGGGCGACAAGTTCGCTGACAGCTATGATTACGTTTGGTCCCTGAAGGCTGGCACCGCTGCTGGCACCAAGGACGGCGTGAACTCTGCTAAGACCTTCGACGCTGGTATCGCCATGTATGTTGGCATGAGCCTGCTGTCCGTCGCTGGCGGCGCTGTCGTCATCGGCAAGAAGAAGGAGTTCTAATTTAGAACCTCGTTCTGAATGAATAAAGAGAGACGCTCACCCGAGCGTCTCTCTTTTTTTGTTGGCGGCATGGGCGGTTTTTGGAGTTATTTCGCCCTCCGGGGCGAGGTACTTTTGCCCGTGGCGGCAAAAGTACCCAAAAACGCCACTTAAACCTGCGGTTTAAGAATCCGCCCACGCTATACCTGCTGTAAATTCGATACCGCATACCGCGCGATCACAGGAAACGGCAGTTTTCGTTACGTATGACGAATTGACTTCCCGCTTGCGCCGCTGCCGCTCATTTCATCAACGGTAGAGCCGCAAGCGTTGTTCAATGCACCGGCCAGCGGCGATGATGCAATGATTCTTCATCCGTCATTGCCAGGAGCGCAGCGACGTGACAATCCGACCTCCCCCTCGAATGCCACTCTATTCCGCGCGGCGGGGTGTGGTCACCCCGCCCTACGCAATGTACCGGGAAACCCTTCGTAGGGCGGCATGACCACATGCCGCCGAAACTTGTACTTCCCCCCTGTCATTGCGAGAGCAGTCCGCGCCGCGCAGCAAGTGCCCTTGGGGTACTGACTGGTTGTGGCAATCCGTGCTTATCAAAAGAACAAATTTATTCCTATCATCGATGGCATCAGCGGCAGCGGCGCTGATGATAAAAGCGTTCGACGGTGATACGTAATCGGGAAATTCTCCGCGAACGCGCGGGATAAGGTAGCGTAATGGAGAGGACATAGCGTGGAAGGAGGTGCAGGAACCTTGGTTCCTGCCGGCTCTTTTTCCCACTTTTCCAGCTGCTGGGAAAAGTGGGCCGTCGGAGACCGTTCCCACGCTTACGGCGCGAAACCTCCCCAAAAAGGACGGATTGCCACGTCGGGCTTTGCCCTCCTCGCAATGACAGACAGGGGAAGACGGATTGCCGCACCAGTCTGTGGACTGGTGCGCAATGACAGGGGAAGAAGAGAGACGCGAACCATCAAAAATTCCCCCGGGATCACACCCGGGGGAATCTTGCGTCCTATGATTATTTCCTCACGCCAGAAAGCCCTTCAGGATGGTATCCTCGGCTTCCTCCTCTGTCAGGCCCAGTGTTTCCAGCTTCAGCAACTGGTCCCCGGCGATCTTGCCGATGGCCGCCTCATGGATCAGCTGCGCTTCGGTGGAGTTGGCCGTAATGGCGGGAATGGACTCGATGCGGGCGCTGCCCATGATGATGCTGTCGCACTGCACATGGCCGAAGCATTTGGCGTTGCCCACCATCACCGGATGGAACACCTGATGGGAGCGGTCCTGCGCCACGCTGCGCGAGATCACCCGCCCCTTGGCATCGTCGCCGTTAAGCTGGATGGTCATGTCGCTTTCCGCCGTCTGGTCGCCGTGGGTCAGCAGCCGCTCGGTAACCACCACCTCGCTGCCCGCCTCGCAGAAGAAATCCGTCTCCCGCTTGGTGGAGTCAATACCCCGGATCTGGATGGTCTCCATCTGCATGGTGGAGTTCTCGCCCAGATAGACCACGGTCTTTGGGTTCATGATGTTGCCGCCGGTCTGGCCGGCGTCCTTCTCGCCGTAGTGCTTTTCGATATAGTGCACGCGGCTGTTCTTGCCGATATGGAAGGTGTGCAGACCATCGTGGCGGCTCTCACTGCAGCCGGAGTTGTGGATGCCGCAGCCTGCCACGATCTCCACGTCGCAGTCGTCCGCCACGTAGAAGTCGTTATATACCAGCTCGCTGACGCCGGTTTTGCTGATGATCACGGGAATATAGCATTTTTCGCCCTTTGTGCCGGGTTTGAAGCGGATATCGATGCCGGACTTGCCGTCGGCGCGGGGAGAGATGTCGATATGCTCGGTGGACTGGCGGGCCTCGCAGCCGCTGTCCTTGCGGATATTGAACGCACCCACGGGTTTGCCCGTCAGGTCGGCGATTTTCTCCAGCAGTTTTGCGTCGATGTCGGTGATCATCGTGCCGCCTCCTTTCTCTCGATCACGGGGCAGCTGCCCAGCGTGTCGGCCAGAATCAGGGGGAATACCTCCTCCGTATTGCCGCGGTGGGCGATCTGGCCGTTTGCGATAACCACGATCTCGTCGGCCAGCCGGATGATCCGCTCCTGATGGGAGATGATGATCATGGTGGCCTTGCCCTCCTGATGCAGCTGCTCAAAGGTCTCCGTCAGCCGGGCGAAGCTCCACAGGTCGATGCCCGCCTCCGGCTCGTCAAAGATCATCAGCCCGCTGTGCCGGGCCAGAATGGTGGCGATCTCGATGCGCTTCACCTCGCCGCCGGACAGGGATACGTCCACTTCCCGATCCAGATAGTCGTTGGCGCACAGTCCAACCTTGGTCAGATATGCGCAGCAGCGATCCTTGCTCAGCTTTTCCTCGCCCGCCGCCAGCAGCAGCAGGTCGTGCACCGTGATCCCCTTAAAGCGGGGCGGCTGCTGAAAGCCGTAGCTCACGCCCTTTTTGGCCCGCTCCGTGATGGACAAGCCGGTAATATCCTCGCCATTATACAAAATCCGGCCGCCGGTAGGCTGCACCAGACCCATGATCACCTTGGCCAGCGTGGTCTTTCCGCCGCCGTTAGGCCCAGTGAACACCACCATGCGGTGGTCGGGAATGGTGATGGAAACATCCTTCAGAATATCCATTTCCCCCTCGGGCGTGGACACCCGGTATGAGATATGTTGCAATTCCAGCATGGAATTTTCCTCCTCAAACGATACTGTTACCATCAGTCGGCATGGGCAGACACGGTTTTGCCGGGCAGAAATGCGCCACACCCGCCGGCGATGGATTTTCGAGTGTATTTTGCTTTTTGAGACGCAGACGGACTGGCGCCCGCCAAGGCAAAAAGGGCAGAAGCGCCGAAAAGACCCACTGTCAGGCGTACTTACCCTTGCCAAATGATGGTAAGGCAGGCCCTTTTTCCGCGGAAAAAGGGCCTAATTGATAAACTTGACATATTATACCAGAGAATGTGACGAAAAGCAATCGATTTCGCAGGATTATGGCAAAAAGCTTCCCGCAATCCGCCGTCCGTGCTGCCGAAGCAGCGCGGCCGCACACATAGCGGCTCAATCGTCCGCGCCGGATTCTTCCGCCATCAGCTGCCGCAGCGTGGCGTTGTCCAGATACTCGCGGATCACCTGATCCAACCCTTTCCACAGTGCGCGGGTGCGGCATTCCCCTGCCATTTCGCACTGCTCCGCCCCGTCCGACACGCACTGTACCGGGGCCAGCGGCCCCTCGATCAGCCGCAGCAGCGGCCCGATGTGATACTCCTCCGGCTCACGCGTCAGGCGGTAGCCGCCGCCCCGGCCGTGGGTGCCGTCCACATACCCGGCTTTGGAGAGCACGGTCATGATGCTCTCCAGATATTTCTGGCTGATGCCCTGCCGCTGGGCCACCGTCCGCAGGGGGATGTACCCCTCTTCCCGGTGCTCTGCCAGATCCACCAATACCCGCAGCGCATAGCGCCCCTTTGTTGAGATCATCATTGCCCGCCGCCTGCCTTTCCTATTTTCTCCCATGCTGGTTTTTTATATTATAGATTTTTTTGCCTATCGTGTCAATTGGTAATATCTTTGGAACGGCGGCGTCTCCCTGCGCATAGTATGGCGCAGGGAAGCGTCGGGCATACATGCGCGGCTTGTCCACCAAGCCGATGAACCGATGGAGGCATCGCCCTTTGCGCGCCTGCCGCAAGTCCCGCGGGCCGATGTCCCCATCTGCCCGCCAAGTATTTCTTCCCCAAGGAAAGGAGGCTCCCATGGGCAACGAACCATATGACTACCGCAAATACGATCAGATCTGGAAGCGGGTCGCCCCGCAGGAAAACCCCTATCCCGCGGCGCGCGCCGCCGCACCGGACGGCAAAGCCGCCACCGCGGCACCCGCTGTCCCTGCCGCGCCTGCCGGCAGTACGCCCGCCTATCAGACGCTGCTGCGCGAGGAGCTGCGCCACATGCAGGCGGTGCTGCATGTGCTGGAAAAAGCGCTTGCATAGCAGCCTGCACCGTGGTAGAATAGGGCATCAAAAAACGGCGCTTTCCGCGCCGATCTTACACGAAAGGAAGTCGCAGCATCATGAAGGAAGTTATCAGTCGGGACGCCGCTCTGGCGGCTTTGAAAGAGTACAATCACGAGCCGTTTCACATTCAGCACGCGCTGACCGTTGAGGGCGTGATGCGCTGGTACGCCAATGAACTGGGTTACGGTGAGGACGCGGATTTCTGGGCCACCGTGGGCCTGCTGCACGATATCGATTTTGAAATGTGGCCCGAGCAGCACTGTCTCAAGGCGCCGGAGCTGCTGGAAAAGGCCGGCTGTTCCCCGGAATTCATTCACGCGGTCTGCTCTCATGGTTACGGTATCTGCTGCGATGTGGAACCTACCCACGAGATGGAGAAGGTGCTCTTTGCCGCCGACGAGCTGACGGGTCTGGTGGGCGCAGCGGCGCTGATGCGGCCCAGCAAAAGCGTGATGGACATGGAGGTCAGCAGCCTGAAGAAGAAGTTCAAGGACAAGAAATTTGCCGCCGGCTGTTCCCGCGATGTGATCCGCACCGGGGCCGAGCGTCTGGACTGGCCGCTGGAGGAGCTGATGGAAAAGACCATCCTCGCCATGCGCAGCTGCGAAGAGAGCGTCAACGCCGCCATGGCGGCGCTGTAAGGCGCTTTTATGCATAGAAAAGGGAGCGTCCTGCGACGCTCCCTTTCTATTTCTTATGTGAACTCGATGGGGGTATGGTCGCAGACCTCCGCGATCTTCTCCTGCAAACGCTTCAGATCCTCAAAGGTCTCCGGTTTTTTGCGGGGATCGCGCAGCAGCGCCGCCGGGTGATACAACGCCATCATCAACGTGCCGCTTCGGTCAAAGAACTGGCCGTGCTCCCGGCTGATCTTGAAATCCGGCTTGATCAGCTCCATGGCGCTGATGCGGCCCAGACACACGATGATCTTGGGTTTCATCAGCCGTACCTGCTGGCGCAGATAGCCGCGGCAGGCATCCTTCTCCTCCCCCAGCGGATCCCGGTTTTCCGGCGGGCGGCACTTGACGGAGTTGGTGATATAGATATTCTTCCGACTCAGACCGATCATGGCCAGCATATCGTCCAGCAACTTACCGGCCCGGCCCACAAACGGCTCGCCCTGCTGATCCTCATTGGCGCCTGGTGCCTCGCCGATGAACAGCACCTCGGCGTTGGGATCGCCCACGCCGAATACCACCTGCGTGCAGGTACGGCGCAGTCCGCAGGCCTGACAGTTCAGGCACTTTTCTCTCAGCTCTTCCCATGCGCCCATTATAGCTTCCCCTCCATCCAATTCCAGATATCCTGATACACCGTGTCCTGCCACGCCCGCTCATTGAGCAGCTCATGCCGCGCTCCAGGATACAGCTTCAGCGTGCAGTCCTTTACGCCGGCGTGCCGGAACTCCTGATACGTCCGGCGCACGCCCTCGCCCATGCCGCCCACAGGGTCGTCCTGTCCCGAAATCAGCAGCAGCGGCGTATCCTTGTCCATTCTGTCCAGATTGCTGCGGCGCTGGTTAAAACGAATCCCGCTGAGCATCTCATAGAACAAACCCACCGTGGCATCATGGCCGCACATGGGATCGGCGATATAGGCATCCACATTTTCCTCATCTGCCGACAGCCAGTCGAAAGCGGTGCGATTGGGTTTAAACGCCTTATTGTACGCACCGAAAGCCAGCTCTGTCACCGTATCGCTGGTAGCCGCCGGATCTTTCCGCTTCAGCACCCCCGCCAGCGCCAGACCGCCGCGCAGCACGGCTCCGCTTTGCCAGCCGGTGCCCATCAGAATAGCCGCCTTCACCGTTCCGGGATAGCGGATCAGATAGGTACGGCTGAGAAACGAACCCATGGAATGCCCCATCAGCAGCAGCGGCAGATCAGGATACTGCTCCCTGATTCTGGTATGCAGCACATAGATATCGTCCACCGGCGTATTCCATGTGTTGCCGCGGCCGAAATAGACCGGCGTACCGCCCTCAGTCAGGGATCTGCCGTGCCCCAGATGGTCATGCCCCACCACAATCACGCCGTGTCCGTTCAGGAAGCGGGCAAAACCGTCATAGCGGTCAATGTGCTCCGCCACCCCATGGACAATCTGCAGCACCGCCGCAGGCGCCGCACCCTCCGGCACCCACGAAATACCGTGCAGCCGCGTTCTCCCGTCGCTGGAAAGAAAGGTGAAGTCCGTCTTTTTTGTCATGGCAATTGTTCCCCTCCTGTGCTATACTGGATTTATATTTTAACACAGCAGACCGCACTTGAAAAGGGGGATTTCATATGGCTTCCTACATTCTGGCGCTGGATCAGGGTACCACCAGCTCCCGGGCCATCGTGTTTGACCGGCAGGGTGATATCGTGGGGCGCGGCCAGTATCCGTTCACCCAGCATTACCCGCATGCCGGCTGGGTCGAGCACGATCCCATGGAGATCTGGCGCACACAGGCGCTCTCCGCCGCCGACGCCATCGCAGCGCTGCCTGCAGGCGCCATTGCCGGCATCGGCGTCACCAACCAGCGGGAAACCACCATTGTCTGGGACAAAGCCACCGGTGCGCCGGTATATAACGCCATCGTGTGGCAGTGCCGCCGCACGGCGGAGCTGTGCGAAGAGCTGAAGAGGCGCGGACTCAGCGAACGCATCCAGTCCGCCACCGGCCTTTTGATCGACGCCTATTTTTCCGCCACCAAGATCCGCTGGATTCTGGACAACGTACCCGGCGCGCGGCAGCGCGCCGAACAGGGTCAGCTTCTTTTCGGCACGGTGGAGACATGGCTTATCTGGCAGCTGACCGGCCAGCACGTTACCGACTATTCCAACGCCAGCCGAACCATGCTCTTTGATATCCATACGCTCAATTGGGACGCGGAGCTGTGCGGCATGCTGGGGATTCCCATGTGCATGCTGCCGCGCTGCGTGGGCAACTCACAGGTGTACGGCGCGGTAAAGTCCGGCATTCCCGGACTGGAGGCGCTTGCCGGTGTGCCGGTATGCGGCGCGGCAGGCGACCAGCAGGCAGCGCTGTTCGGCCAGACCTGCTTCCGCGCAGGCGACGCCAAAAACACCTACGGCACCGGCTGCTTCACCCTGATGAATGTGGGCGGCAAACCCGTCCGCAGCCGGGCGGGGCTGGTAACCTCTGTGGCATGGAATGTGAACGACACCGTTACCTACGCGCTGGAAGGCAGCGTGTTCAACGGCGGCAGCACCATTCAGTGGCTGCGGGATGAGCTGCACCTTATCGACTCCGCCCCGGAATGTGACCGTCTGGCCGAGTCGGTGGACAGCAGCGGCGGTGTCATTGTGGTGCCCGCCTTTACCGGTCTGGGCGCACCCTACTGGGACATGTATGCCCGCGGCGCGATTCTCGGCGTCACCCGGGGCACAGGCCGGGCCCATATCGCCCGGGCCGTGCTGGAGGCCATCGCCTTTCAAGTCACGGATCTGATGCTGGCCATGCGGCAGGATGCCGGCTGCGACATCACCTGTCTGCGGGCAGACGGCGGCGCCAGCGTCAGCGATATCCTGCTGCAGATGCAGGCCGATCTTCTCCGCATCCCAGTGGATCGTCCCGCCATGGTGGAGACCACCGCCTTTGGCGCGGCGGCGCTGGCCGGACTGAGCTGCGGCATGTGGAGCAGCTTTGATGAGCTGTCCGCTCTGCGCCGCAGCGACCGGATCTTCACGCCCCAGCGGGTACAGGCTGAGTGTGACGATGCCTACCGCATGTGGAAGCGGGCTGTTCAGCGGGCGGGAGACTGGATAGAACACTGAGCGCACGGGGGCAAAAGCCTTATCCTGTACCCGGTGGAATCCGCATAGCTTTTCCATACGCCATTTCATTAACAATTGATGAATTTCCCCCCAAAGCACTTGCAAAATTCCATAGCTCTCGTTATAATCAGCCATGATAGCGCAATTCCATTGATTTGAAAGGAGAACTACTTATGTCATTTTTTGAAAACATTACCGAAAAAGCCAAGCTGTATGCCAATATCGCCGCAGAAAAAGCCAAAGATGTAGCCGAGGTGGCTGCCGACAAGGCCAAGGATGTCAAGGAAACCGCCCAGCTGACGCTGGCCATCAGATCTGAGCAGCGGGAGCTGGATAAGAATTTCCGTGCCATCGGCCAGTGGTTTGCCTCCGAGTATCAGGGTGAGACGCCTGATGCCATCAAGGACGTAATGGCTGCCATTGACGCCAGCCGCGCCAAGATTGCCGAGATGGAGGCCGCTCTGGCCGAGAAGTCTCCCGCCAACGAGGCATGTTCCGATGATAAAATGCCCCAGATGCATGTCTGCCCCGTCTGCGGCACCGCCACCAACTCCCGCTTCTGCCCCGAGTGCGGCGCTGAGGTGGTTCCTGCCGAGGCAGCACCTGCTGCCGAGGAGCCTGCCCAGAGCGAAGATTTCGTCAAGCCGCAGGAGTAATCCCACCCATATACGATAAGAACCCGGCTGTTCTGTGAACAGCCGGGTTCTTTCTTCTTTTTAATAGCCGCGCTTGCGATCCACCAGATGCAGCAGGGGCCGCCCTGCCACAAAATTGTCCAGATCCTCGCAGAACATATCCACATCTCTGTCGCAGGTATATCCCAGCGACATATTGCCCGCCACATGGGGGGTGATCAGCAGATTCTTCGTCTCCCACAGGAAGTGATCCTTGGGCAGCGGCTCCGGCACAAACACATCCAGCGCCGCGCCGGCAATACGTCCTTCATTCAGCGCCGCCGCCAGCGCCTCCTGATCCACGGCGCTGCCCCGTCCCACATTCACCACCACCGCATGGGGCGGCAGCAGCGCGATACGCTCCGCATTCAGCGTGCCCACGGTCTGCGCTGTGGCAGGCATGGCCATCACCAGAATATCGGTCTGCGGCAGCACATCGTTCAGCTGCTCCATGGTCATCACCCGGTCAAAGGCGGGATCGGCAGGCTTGGCGCTGCGGCGCACACCGCACACGCTCTTCGCTCCAAGCCCCTTGGCCCGTCGGGCAAAGGTGGTGCCGATGTCGCCGGTACCCAGCACGGTGATACGCGAGCCAAAGATGGAACGCATGGGCATGATGGGCGCCCAGTCCCGGCGGCGCACATATTCCTCAATGGGCAGCATCTGCCGCAGCAGCATCATGGTCACCATCACGATATGCTCGGCAATGGTCACGCCGTAGGCGCCGGCAGAATTGCTCAGCAGCACGCCCGCATGGGGATACAGCGCCTCATCCAGATACCGGTCTACCCCGGCAAAGCTGGCGCAGAACCATTTCAGCTGCTTCATATCCCGCAGTATGGCCTTATCCGGCATACCGTATACGATCTCATATTCGCCCGCCCGCTCCTGGGGCAGCACGCCATCGGGATAGCAGTCCACCGCATATCCATGCTTTTCGGCCGCCTCGCCGATCTGCTGCAGATGGTGCTCTTCGAAAAACTTATCAACCACCGCAATCTTTTTCATGCTCAACACTCCTTTATCATTTGTTCCGCACAGCGCATCCCGTCCGCCGCAGCAGAAAGGATCCCCCCGGCATAGCCGGCCCCCTCGCCGCAGGGATACAGCCCGCGGATACTGCTTTGACATGTCTCGTCCCGTCCGATCCGCACCGGCGAGGAGGAGCGGCTCTCCACTGCTGTCAGCAGCGCATCGGGGGCGGCATAACCCCGGATCTTCCGCTCCAGCAGCGGCAGCGCCTTGGCGATGCTGTCGGCCACGAAAGGCGGCAGGCAGCTTCGCAGGTCGGCATAGGTCACGCCGGGCCGGTAGCTGGGCTGCACCCGTCCCGCCGACACCGTGGGACGGCCCGCCAAAAAGTCCTCCACCCGCTGGCAGGGGGCGCGGTATCCTCCGCCGCCCAGCGCATAGGCCTCCTCCTCCATCTGCCGTTGAAACCGGATCCCCGCCAGTGGATCGTCTTCACCGCCGTAGTCCTCCGGCGTCACATTGATCAGCAGCGCGCCGTTGATATTCTCTTTGTCCCGGGCATACTCGCTCATGCCGTTGGTGACCACCCGTCCTGCCTCCGAGGCGGCAGCCACCACCTGTCCGCCGGGACATACACAGAAAGAAAAGGCGCTGCGCCCGTTCTCCAGATGGCAGGACAGTTTATAGGTGGCCGGCGGCAGGCACGGATGCCCGGCATACTGCTTATATTGCGCCGCATCCATGTCCGCCTGCCGGTGCTCAATGCGCACGCCCACGGCAAAGGGCTTTGCCGTCATGGCCACGCCTGCGGTGTAAAGCATTTCCACCGTGTCCCGGGCGCTGTGTCCCAGTGCCAGCAGCGCCTGACGGCACGGCAGCGTATAGACACCATCGGGCCCTTCTGCCTCCAACGCTGTCAAGTGCCCTTCATTTACACGAATACCTGTCAGCTTATGGCCAAAGCGGATATCCGCGCCCAGCGAGAGCAGCTCCCTGCGCATGTTTTGCAATGCGATGTGCAGCATATCCGTTCCCACATGGGGTTTGGCATCCCACAGGATATCCTCCGGTGCGCCGCATGCCACCAGCTGCTCCATAATAAAGCGGTGCCGCACGTCTTTCGTGCCGGTATTCAGCTTCCCGTCGGAAAATGCGCCCGCGCCGCCTTCGCCAAACTGGACGTTGGACTCCGTGTCCAGCACGCCGCTTTGCCAGAAGCGCTGCACATCCTGTTGGCGCCGCTCCACACATTGGCCCCGCTCCAGCACAATGGGCCGCATGCCGCACCTTGCCAATACCAGCGCCGCAAACAACCCCGCTGGGCCCATGCCCACCACCACCGGCGGCAGCGCCGGTGCTTTTACCGCGGCAGGCAGCATATATACTTCAGGCGTATACCGGGACACATGCTTATCCCGGCAGCGCTTCAAAAGCCGGGCCTCATCCTTCACGCTCACCGCCGCAGTGTATACAAACCGCAGTCCGTCGCGGGCGTCGATGGCCCGGCGCAGCACCTGCATGTCAACAATATCGCTCTCCCGGCAGTGCAGCATGGCCGCAGCCTTTGCGTTCAGTTGTTCTTTCCCAGCTTCCGGCGAAAGCCGCAGGCCCTCCAGCCGCAGCATGGCGTCGCCTCCCTTTTCGTCATAAGTCATAAAAAGTTCAAATTTCTCGCGTTAGATTTAAAGGTTGAATTAAGAAAACCGTATATGATAATAATCAAGATGAATGATACCACATTCCCGCATGAAAATAAAGGAGGAATCCATATGTATAACGATGAATTTGACCGCTTCAGCAATAACCAATATCATTATGGCCGCGGCAGTGATTTGCCTGCCGACGATTACCGTCCCGCAGGCAGCCCGCCGGTACAGCCGCAGCAGCCGAAAAAACCAGGTTTCTTTAAGAGCGCCGCTGCCAAGGTGGTGGCAGTGGTGCTGGCCTGCGCCATCATCGGCACCGGCTGTGGCTTCGGCGGCGCGGCTCTGTACCGCAGTGTCAGCCGCCAGTCCGTCACCCTCCAGCAGTCCAACCGCGAACCTGTCACCGTCTCTGTGAAACAGGTAGACGGCCAGACCAAGATGGAGCCTGCCGAAGTATACGCCTCCACCGTGAACTCCGTGGTGTCCATCAACACCACCTCCACCAGCGGCACCAATATTTTTGGTCAGGCGGTAGAAACTGCCAGCTCCGGCAGCGGCTTTATTATCAGTCAGGACGGCTATATCGTCACCAACTACCACGTGATCAAGGGCGCCACCTCCGTGAAAGTCACCCTCTATAACGGCGACACCTATGACGCCACCGTCATCGGCGGCGACAGCGACTATGATGTGGCCGTCATCAAAATCGATGCCACCGGCCTGTCTCCTGTGACGCTGGGCAACAGCGCCGATGTAAACGTAGGCGATACGGTGCTGGCCATCGGCAACCCTCTGGGCGAGCTGACCTTCTCCATGAGTCAGGGCATCGTTTCCTGCTGCGACCGGGCCATCAACGTGGACGGCACCCCCTTTAACATGATTCAGGTGGACGCCTCCATCAACCCCGGCAACTCCGGCGGCCCGCTGGTCAACCTGTACGGTGAGGTGGTGGGCATCGTCTCCGCCAAGTACTCCAGCTATTCCGACACCAGTGTGGAGGGTCTGGGCTTCGCCATCCCCATCAGTGATGTGCAGGCCATCATCACCGACATCCTTGAAAACGGTCAGGTAACCGGCAAGGCCTATCTGGCCATCAAGGCCGGCACCATGACCGAGCAAATGGCCGCCCAGTACAACATCGATATTACCGAAGGCGTGTTCGTCTATTCTACCGAAAGCGGCGGTGCCGGCGAGAAGGCAGGCCTGCAGCTGGGCGACGTGATCACCAAGCTGAACGATACCGCCATCACCTCCATGAACGACCTGTCCGCCGCCAAGAAAAGCTATAAGGCCGGCGATACCGTGACCCTGACGGTCTACCGCAACGGCGAATATATTACACTGGATCTGACCTTTGATGAGCAGCCGCAGACCACCGGAGAGGATACCGACACCAACAGCCAGCAGGATAACCAGCAGCGTGGTCAGGACTACTCCGACATGTTCCGTGATTTCTACGACTACTACTTCGGCCAGAACGGCCGCTGAGGCGGAAATCTTTCAAAAAAAGCAGAGGACCTGCGTCCTCTGCTTTTTTCACGTCAAAATACCACTTGTTATTTCATGGGATATAGTATATAATGCATGGTATTATGTTATTATTATGCCCGCAACGTGTATGATATCTCTGACAAAGGCTCCGCAGCATTCGCCGCCGACCGGCGGCAAACAATTCAGACTATTTTTCGCGGTGTCGGTGCGTCAAAAATATGCCGGCGGCATATTTTCAGCATCCGCTCCCGGCGGCTGTGCCGCCGCGGTGACCATCTTGATTTTGGCGCACGATACCGGGCAATCATGCGGGGCGGAGTGAATTCTATTTTTTGCAAAAAGGGCCGCCGCCTTTTTGTAAAGTCAAAGAAAGGAAGGCTGCTATGATAAAGATCAACAGTGAACACGGGGATATCACCATCTCCAACGCAGTGTTCACCACTATTACCGGCGCCGCCGCCACCAATTGCTTCGGCGTCAAGGGCATGGCCTACCGCTCCATGACGGACGGTCTTGTTCATCTGCTGCGTCCCGAAGCCATGAGCAAGGGCGTCAAGGTCACCTATAACGACGATAACACCGTATCCATCGAGCTGCATATCATGGTGGATGCCGGCGTCAACATTGCCACTGTCTGCCGCGCCATTATGAGCGAGGTCAAGTATGTGGTCACTTGCAATACCGGTGTGGAAGTCCGGGACGTCAATGTCTGTGTGGACTCCGTCAGTAACAGTTAAGGGAGGATCACACGAGATGACAGAAAAAATCAACGGTGCCGCATTCAAGGATATGGTGCTGTTCGGCGCGGCCTGCATTGCCGGACAAAAGCAGGCCATCAACGATCTGAACGTTTTCCCTGTGCCTGACGGCGACACCGGCACCAACATGAGTCTGACCATCCAGACCGCCTGCGCCGAACTGAAAAAGGCCGACCCAGAAACCATCGACGATGCCGCCAAGATTACGGCACGCGGTCTGCTGCGCGGCGCGCGGGGCAACTCCGGCGTGATCCTGTCTCTTCTCTTCCGCGGCATGTCCAAATCCCTCAAGGGACTGACCGAAGCGGACGGCGCGGCGCTGGCCGCCGCCATGCAGGAAGGCGTCGCCACGGCTTACGGCGCGGTGATGAAACCCGCCGAGGGTACGGTGCTGACCGTTTCCCGTTTGGCGGCCCAGCGGGCCATTGAGGCCGCGCAGGAGAATAACTGTGTGGAATTTGTGCTGGAAGAGGCCATTCGCGCCGGTGAAGTCACGCTGGCCGAAACGGTGGAGATGAATCCCGTGCTGAAAAAGGCCGGCGTGGTAGATGCCGGCGGCAAGGGTTACCTTATCATTCTGGACGGCATGCTGCGCTGCCTGCGGGGTGAAGCCATCCCCGAGGTAGGCGAGGAGACCGAGGTCAAGGAAAAGGCGGATTTTGCCGCCCTGGAGGACGAGATCACCTTCACCTTTGACACTGTGTTCATCGTCCGCAAGACCATGGGCGAAAAGTCTCTGGAGCCGCTGCGGGCCTATCTGGACAGCATTGGCGACAGTCTGGTCATCGGTGAGGACGACGAATGCTTTAAGGTCCATGTCCATACCGACATTCCCGGCACCGCGCTGACCGAGGCCCAGAAGTACGGCACGCTGGAGCTGGCCAAGATTGAGAACATGCGCACCCAGCGGGACGATCTGGCTGCCGGTCGTGAGGCCCACAGCACCGATGATCTGGACGCTGTGGAGGCAGAGCTGGAGGAACAGGAAAACGCCGTAGCTCCCGCCGAAAAGCGGTACGGATTCGTGGCCGTGTGCGCCGGTGACGGGCTGGCGGATACCTTCCGCGCGCTGGGCGTGGACACCATTGTGTCCGGCGGTCAGACCATGAATCCCTCCACCGAGGCCATTCTCCGCGAGGTAAATCGCACGCCCAGCGAGATCGTGTTCATCCTGCCCAACAACAAGAATATTATCATGGCCGCCCAGCAGTGCGAGGGACTGACCGAGAAGCAGATCATCGTGATCCCCACCGCCACGGTGCCCCAGGGCATCACCGCCATGATGAGCTTTTCTCCCGATGAACCGGATCCCCAGACCATTGCTCAGGCCATGATCGCCGCCGCCCAGACGGTGTCCACCGCCCAGATCACCTATGCCGCCCGTAACTCCGATTTTGACGGCTTCGCCATCAACGAGGGCGATTATCTGGCGCTGCTGGACGGCAAGCTGTTCGGCACCAGCCGCAGCATGGATGAGCTGCTGGAAAAGCTGAGTGAGCACGCGGCTGAGGCCGGCGCGGAATACATCAACATCTACACCGGTGAGGGTGTGTCCGAGGACGAAGGCGCACAGACCGAGGCGCTGTTTGCCCAGCGCTGCCCCGATGCCGAGGTGGCTGTCATTCCCGGCGGCCAGAGCGTGTACTTCTATATTATCTCCATTGAATAAAGCAAAGCGGGAGAGGCGCTGCCTTTCCCGCTGTTTCTTTATGAAAAAGCGCCGTCCTTCCGGACGACGCTTTTGGCTGAACGCTTAATAGGCCACGCCCCAGTAGATGTCGGTGGTGCATTCCTTGCCGCACACCACGCACTTGCCGGTGGTGCCGGACTGCTTCAGCGGCATGCAGCGGCTGGAAACGCCGGCCTTTTCCTTCATGGCCAGCTCGCACTCCAGACTGCCGCACCACTTGGTACGGGCCAGACCGCCCTTGCCCTCGGCCATAGCCTTGACCTCCTGCCATGTGGTCATGTCGAAGGTGTTGTCCTCCAGATTCTTCTCCGCCATGGCGTAGAGGTTGTCGTGTACCTCCTGCAGCAGCTTCTGCACGGCGCTCTCCAGCTCCGCCAGCGGCACAAAGGTCTTCTCGCCGGTATCGCGGCGGGCGATGCAGCACTGCTCCTTCTCCATATCCTTGGGGCCGATCTCCACCCGCAGGGGCACGCCCTTCATCTCATACTGGGCAAACTTCCAGCCGGGGGACTGCTCACTGTCGTCCATCTTCACCCGCAGATCCATGGCCGTCAGGCGGTCTTTCAGGGCGGCGGCGGCATCCAGCACGCCGGCCTTGTGCTGGGCGATAGGCACCACCACCACCTGAATGGGGGCCACGGCAGGCGGCAGCACCAGGCCGTTGTTGTCGGAGTGGGTCATGATGCACGCGCCGATCAGGCGTGTGGTGGATCCCCAGCTGGTCTGGAAGGGATACTGCAACTTGTTGTCCCGGCCGGTAAAGGTCACGTCGTAAGCGCGGGAGAACTTATCGCCGAAATAGTGGCTGGTGCCGGACTGGAGGGACTTATGGTCCTTCATCATGGCCTCGATGGTATAGGTAGCCTCGGCGCCGGCGAACTTCTCCTTTTCGGTTTTGCGGCCCTTCACCACCGGCATGGCCAGCGCATCGCGGCAGAAGTCTGCATAGCAGTTCAGCTGCTGCTCGGTTTCGGCAATGGCCTCCTCGGCGGTTTCGTGGATGGTGTGACCCTCCTGCCACCAGAACTCGCGGCTGCGCAGGAAGGGGCGGGTGGTCTTTTCCCAGCGGATGACGCTGCACCACTGGTTATAGAGCATGGGCAGCTCCCGGTAGCTTTGCAGGACATTGTGCCAGTGGTCGCAGAACATGGTCTCAGAGGTGGGGCGGAACGCCAGCCGCTCCTCCAGCTTTTCGCTGCCGCCGTGGGTGACCCACGCCACCTCGGGGGCGAAGCCCTGCACCAGCTCGCCCTCCTTTTTCAGCAGGCTCTCCGGGATCAGAACGGGCATGGCCACGTTGACATGGCCGGTCTTTTTAAACATGCCGTCCATGATGCGCTGGATATTCTCCCAGATGGCGTAGCCATACGGGCGCAGGATCATAAAGCCCTTGACGCTGGCATAGTCCACCAGCTCCGCCTTCAGACAGATGTCGGTGTACCACTTGGCAAAATCCTCCTCCATGGGCGTGATCGCTTCCACATTTCTCTGGTCCTTAGCCATAATATATACCTCAATTCCCGCGGCGAATCCGCGTTATTCTCGAAGCTTTATTGTATCGGGAATCCCCTGTCTTGTCAAGCATTCGCCCCCTTTTTGCCCGCGTTTTTTGCCTGTATCGGGTGGATATTGTCGCCGCTGCGGCCTCTTTCCCCCGCTCATGCACCGGAAACGGTGAAATTGGCTTGCTTTTCAGCGGCATATGGGGTATACTATCATAGAAATTTTATGTGTTTTTTTGCCGCAAAAAGTGACGGAATATATATTTTGTCATTTTCTGCATGAAATGCGTTTTTTATTGAGTGGGTCATAGGCCGCACAGCGGAGCGGCAGGGAAAGATTGAAGATATGGAAAATGGAGGGATTCCGACCGTGGAACAAACGCCGAAAGTATCAGTCATTATTCCGGTTTACAATGCCGAGAAGTATCTGCGCCAGTGTCTGGACAGTGTGGTGAACCAGACGCTGCGGGAGATCGAGATCATCTGCGTGGACGACGGGTCTACGGACGGGTCTTTGGCCATCCTGCGGGAATACGAGGCCGCGGACAGCCGCGTAAAGGTGCTGACGCAGAAGAATCAATACGCCGGCGTAGCGAGGAATAACGGCATGGCTGCGGCACAAGGTAAATATTTCGCGTTTTTAGATGCGGATGACTATTATGATCTTAACGCTTTAATGGTCATGTTTCAGCGAATGGAAGAGAATTCGCTGGATGTTGTAAAAGCCTTTTTCTACAACGTTGCTCAGGACATGAAGCCTTTTAGTACAGATTATTCAAAGAGCGCTAGTGCAAAAGGCTTTTTGAATCGCATTTTGTCTTTCAAGGATCATCCCGAGGTGTTATTGCATATAGCGGATGTGCCTTGGAATGGTATGTATCGCGCAGACTTCATCAGGGAAAAACGTATTAATTTTAATAATCTGCGCTGTGTAAATGACCATTCTTTTTTTATAGAGTGCATGATACTGGCTCAAAGGGTAATGCTGATTGACACCTATGTAGCATTCTATCGAGTAAGCCAAAAAGAGTCTCTTGTCTCTAAAAAAGGACAGCATTTTTACTGTCAAATTTCCTCTTATAAAATTGTAGAGGCAACCGTTAAGCAACTACCATTGTTTCAAAAAAGAATGGTCATGCAGAGAGAGTTTTCCTCACTGCTTTATTGGTATCAACAAATGTGCAACAAAAACCCCGATGATATCAGCAGTGTAAACGAATTAATGAAAGAATTTATATCTACCTTTTCTGCAGATGCTATTGGCGCTGATTACTTTGAATATTCGGAAGCCGGTAAAACTTACCATAAGTTGAGGAAATCACTTGGAATACCTGTGTCAGTTAGTAAAGAGAACGATACAACCCCTTCAATCACCATCGTGATTCCGGTATTCAATACAGCAAAATACCTCGATAAATGCTTAGAAAGTGTCATAAATCAGACCGAGAAGAACCTTGAAATCATTTGTGTTGACGATGCTTCAACTGACAACTCTCGAGATATATTACAGGGGTATGCTCAACGTGACAAGCGAATCTCCCTTATCTTGAAAAAGCGTAATGAGGGCAGCCTTTTGGCAAGGCGAGAAGGTGTTATGCATGCTAAAGCAGAGCACCTAATCTTTGTGGATTCTGATGATTATTTGAGTGAAGAAGCCTGTGAAAAAGCGTTAGCTCTTATAGAGCATCATGGTGTGGATATTCTCCAGTTTTCAGCTGCTGTTGTTGATAAACAAGGGAACATTGATTCTACAAGTTGGCGTGGAAAAGCTTTGCGACCCAAATCAGCCGAATTATCTAAGACGCAGATAATGGATGATTTTTTTATACAGCGCAACCATGTTACTTCGTTGGTTGGTAAAATATTCAAAACAACTTTATGTCAATTGGCATGTAGCAAAACGCCGTATCAGAAATGTTATATTGGCGAAGATATTTATCAATTTTTCTTTTTAGCTCTTTATGCGAGCAGTTATGCGGGCGTTTGCACTGAGCCGCTGTATTATTACCAATATGGCGCCGGAGTTAGCAATAACTGTAAAATGGCATTACCAAAGTTTGAAGAATTCTGTAAGATGTCCAAGCTCGCCAAGCTAACCCGTGAATTTATAAAAAGCGAGCACTATTTTAACCGGTATATTCAATATTGTGATGCCATGGCAGACCGCATGATGACAGATTGTTGCAGAATATATCAAGAACGCCTACTTGCAGAGGACAAAGGCTCTGCTGGAAGAATACTCTTATCATATTGGCGCGATGATAGTGTAGCCACCCAAGTAATGGCGCGGGAATTACACGTATCTGTAGAAGATTTCATAAAGATGAATTGCCCAGTTCCCGTGTATACAAAAATCGGAACTGCCTATGCTGAATCAAATACTGAGCCTAGTGTGTCTGTAATCGTGCCTGTTTACAATACCGAACGCTTTCTTCCCGAATGCCTAAACAGCATTTTAGAGCAAACACTGCAAGAAATACAGGTCATCTGTGTCAATGATGGTTCTTGGGACAATAGTCTGCAAATTCTTGAAGAATACGCCTCAAAAGATAGCCGTATTACGATTATCAGTCAAGAAAACATGGGGCAATCTGCCGCAAGAAACGTTGCACTTAAAATATCAACCGGTCGCTATGTTTGCATGGTGGATAGCGATGATATGTTAGAAAAATGTGCACTTGAAGAGCTTTATAAGTACGCTGATGCACAGTCACTAGATATTTTATTCTTTGAAGCAGATAGCATCTACATGAATCAGAATTTAAAAAGCGTTCATGCGGGGTACTCAACATATTATAAGAGAAAAAATGACTATGGAAAAGCTGTCTCCGGGGCAAACCTGTTCACGAATCTGGTAATCAATAATGAATATCGGGTTTCGCCATGTTTGCAGCTAATCCGCCGTCTGCATTTATTACAGCATAATATTCTGTTCCCGGTCGGAATCGTTCATGAAGATAATCTATTTACATTCGAAAACTTATTGCAAGCTGATCGCGCTGCGGTTATCAATAAGCCCTATTATATCCGCAGAATCAGAGAGGATTCTGTCATGACGAAAGCGCCCGGTTTTGCAAATGTATACGGTTATCTTATCTGCTATGCCCATATGCTGGCTTTTGTGTTGCAGCACAAACTCGACAGTTCTACTCTGCAATGCGCAAGAACCGTCATAGATGGTATGCGCCAATCTGCTCAGAATACATACTGTCAGCTTTCAAAAACGGAGAAAGAAAAAGTATCAAATCTAAATGCTATTGAAATGCTATGGTTTGAAACCGTGGTGCTTAAGCCATCAAAGAAAGAGATAGCCTATTCCCTTCCAGAGAACCCTGGCGAAGCAGCGCTCATCCGTGCCTCCACCTCTTACCGCATCGGCCGCTTCATCACATGGATTCCCCGCAAAGTCCGCGGCTTCTTCCGCTGCTACCGTGAACACGGCTGGCGCTACACCTGCAAGCGCGTACTTGTCCATCTCCATTTAAAATAACATCATTAACGAAAGGCAGCACATCATGAAAATAGCAGTTGCAGGGGTTGGCTATGTAGGCCTGTCTCTGGCCGTTCTGCTGGCGCAGCACCATCAGGTGCAGGCCGTCAGCACCACCGCCGCCAAGGTTGATCTCATCAACCGCAAAAAATCCCCCATTCAGGATGCCGAGATCGAATCCTATCTCGCCACCCGCACCTTAGACCTTACCGCCACGCTGGACAAGGAAGCCGCTTACCGCGATGCCCAGATGGTGGTGATCGCCACGCCCACCAACTATGACGACGAGCGCAACTTCTTCGACACCTCCTGCGTAGAGGATGTCATTGAAACTGTGCTGCGGGTCAATCCCGGCGCCATGATGGTCATCAAATCCACCGTCCCCGTGGGTTATACCGACAGCGTGCGCAAAAAGTACGGCATCGACAACATCCTCTTCTCCCCCGAGTTCCTGCGGGAGAGCAAGGCGCTGTACGACAATCTCCACCCCAGCCGCATCGTGGTGGGGGCTTATCCCCACCAGCGCGACGCGGCGGAGACCTTCGCCCACCTGCTGCAGGAGGGCGCCGCAGAGGAGAACATTCCCGTTCTCATCTGCCCGCCCACCGAGGCCGAGGCCGTCAAGCTCTTCGCCAACACCTATCTGGCCGTCCGCGTGGCGTATTTCAACGAGCTGGATACCTACGCCCAGAGCAAGGGGCTGGACACCGAGGCCATTATCCGCGGCGTGTGTCTGGATCCCCGCATTGGCGGGCATTACAACAATCCCTCTTTTGGCTACGGCGGCTACTGCCTGCCCAAGGATACCAAGCAGCTGCTGGCCAACTATCACGATGTACCCCAGAACATGATCGAGGCGGTGGTCAAGTCCAACGCCACCCGCAAGCACTTTGTGGCCCATCAGATCCTCGCCCGCCATCCCAAAACCGTGGGCGTATACCGCCTGACCATGAAATCCAACAGCGACAACTTCCGCGCCAGCGCCATTCAGGACGTGATTAAATATCTGAAGGCCGCCGGTGTGGAGATCGTGATCTACGAGCCTACCCTGCGGGAGGACAGCTTCGACGGCTGCCGCCGTATTGCCGATCTGTCCGCGTTCAAGGCCGCGGCGGATGTCATCGTGGCCAACCGCAACGCCCCGGAGCTGGCCGACGTGGCCGAAAAAGTCTATACCCGCGACCTGTTTTCCCGGGATTGATTGGAGACCCTATGCTGCAAAAACTATCACAATACCGCTTTCTCTTTGAGGAGCTGGTAAAGCGCGACTTCAAGAAAAAATACAAACGTACCGTCTTGGGCATGGCTTGGAGCGTCCTCTCGCCGCTGATGATGCTGCTGGTGATGCGTCTGGTGTTTACCCAGTTTTTCGGTCGCAATATGGAGCACTATACCACCTACCTTTTCTGCGGCAACCTGGTGTTTTCCTACTTCAACGAGTCCTCCACCCAGGGCATGACCTCCTTGATGGGCAACTCCGCCATCTTTACCAAGGTCAACGTGCCGAAATACCTGTTTCTTTTTTCCAAGAATGTCCAGACCCTCATCAACTTCGGCCTGACGCTGTGCGTCTTTTTCCTGTTCTGCATTCTGGACGGCATTACCTTTACATGGCGCTTTATTCTGCTGCTCTACCCCATCTTCTGTCTGGTGCTGTTCAATCTGGGCGTGGGACTGATCCTGTCGGCGCTGTTTGTGTTTTTCCGGGACATCCAGTATCTGTGGAGCATCTTCTCCCAGCTGCTGATGTATATGTCCGCCATTTTCTACACCATCGATCACTATTCTTACACGGTGCAGTGCCTGTTTCTGGCCAACCCCGTGTACCTCTTCATCCGCTATTTCCGCAAGATCGTTATCGACGCGGCCATTCCCTCCGTCTGGTTCCACCTGCTGATGCTGGCGGACGCGGCGGCAGTGCTGGCGCTGGGCTGTTTGATGTACAAGAAGTACAACACCCGGTTCCTCTATTATGTGTAAGGAGATATGGAATGAGTATTCTGGAAGTAAATCATGTCTCCATCCGCTATATCACCGGTGATTTCAAGGATATCGGCTTGAAAGAATTTGTGGTCCGCCGCCTGAAGCATGACTATTATGTGCAGGAATTCTGGGCTGACCGGGATGTAACCTTTACGCTGGAGAAGGGCGATATGCTGGGCATTATCGGCACCAACGGCGCGGGAAAATCCACCCTGCTGAAGGCCATCTCCGGCATCATGGAGCCGACGGAGGGTTATGTCCGCCGCAGCGGCAGCATTGCCGCCCTGCTGGAGCTGGCCAGCGGCTTCGACGGCGACCTGACGGTGAAGGAAAATGCCTATCTCCGCGGCGCCATGCTGGGTTATACCCGCCGCTTTATGGACGAAACATATGAGGAGATCATCGCCTTCGCCGAGCTGAAAGATTTTGAGGACAGGCCCTTCAAGCAGCTGTCCTCCGGTATGAAATCCCGTCTGGCCTTTGCCATCGCCAGTCTGGTGCAGCCGGATATTCTCATTCTGGACGAGGTGCTCAGTGTGGGCGATGGCGCGTTCCGCAAAAAGAGCGAGGCCAAAATGCATGAGATCATTCACGGCGGCGCCACCACGATCCTTGTCTCCCACTCGCTGGAGCAGGTGCGGCAGATGTGCACCAAGGTTCTGTGGCTCCACAAGGGCCGCCAGATCGACTTCAGCGACGATATTCCCACGATCTGCGACCGCTATGAAGCATTTCTGGACGGTAAGCTGAAGCTGTGACCCGTTCATAGGAAGGAGCTGCCCATGTGCGATGTGCCCAAGGTCTCGGTGGTGATCCCGGTCTACAATACCGCCCCCTATCTGCGTCAGTGTCTGGACAGCGTGCTGGCCCAGACACTGCGGGAAATCGAGCTTATCTGCGTGGACGACGGATCCACCGATGGCTCGGCCGCCATATTGAAGGAGTATGCATCGAAGTCACCAGTATCTCGCACAAGCATAAATATCCTCACGCAGGAAAACGCCGGTCAATCCGTTGCCCGCAACGTAGGCACGGCGCATGCCCGTGGGAAGTACATCTATTATCTCGATAGTGACGATACCCTCCACCCCCATGCTTTGGAACGTCTATATCAGGTGGCTGAGGCATTGCCTTTTATCCCGGCATCATTCATGAGGACAACCTATATACCTTTACCTGCATTTTGCTGGCAAAGCGGGCGTTCAAGCTGGATGAGGTATTCTATTACCGCAGGATGCGTCCCGCGTCTACCATGACAAAACCGCCTGATTTTCAGAATGTCTATGGCTCGCTGCGCTGCCTGATCGAAATGCTGGCTCTGTGCCACACGATGCAGGACAGCTGTGCGCTCGGCTCGTTGCAAGGCTGCTTGCAGCGCTATTACAGTCAGTTGGACGAGGACGAGAGAAAAAAACTACAGCAGCTTACCCCTGTCGAGCAATTTTACCTGCGCTTTTTCGCACAGCAGACAACGCTGCAAAGTCAGAACCGTCAGTTGAAACAGACGTTGGCCAGCCGTGAGCGCGCCTTGAAGGCATGCAGGAGTGAAATTGATGCAATTCACAGCTCCTTCACCTATCGGATCGGCCGCGTCATCACATGGCTGCCCCGCATGCTGCGGAAGATCCTGCGTAAAACCCACTGCACACCTGTTGACACCTGATAAAGGAGGGCTTGGTATCAACGTTCTTCTATCCATTATCATCCCGGTCTATAATGCGGCACAATATCTGCCCTCCTATCTGGAGCCTCTTGTGTCCGCCCAGCTGCCGGAGATCGAGCTGCTCCTTGTAGACGACGGCTCCAGCGATAACAGTGCCCAAATTTGCCGGAGTTATGCGGCGCGTTACCCATGGATCCGCTATTTCTATCAGGAAAACGCAGGCCCCTCCGCTGCGCGGAACCGGGGACTGCAAGCGGCCACAGGCGACTATGTGGCCTTTCATGACAGCGATGACCGCGTCGATATGGACGCGTTTTCCAAAACCGTATCCCTGCTGCGGCGCTATGAGGCCGACATCTGGGCCTCTGATTTCTGCCGCGTGGCGGATAACGGCGCGGTACTGGACCGGGTCTATCAGATCCCGGATACACCCGCTCCACTGTTCGGAGAGGCGCATGCCCGTGCCTTTGTCACCTCCGGCGACTGTGTCTGGAACGTGTGGCGCTATCTCTTCCGCCGGGATTATCTCCTGTCACACGATCTGTGGTTCCTCGAGGGATACCACTGCGGCGAGGATATGGAGCTGGTGATCCGCGCCCTGACGGGAACAACCCGCATCGCCTTTTACCACAACCCTTATTACGCCTACCGCATCAGCTACGGAGGCACTTTGACCCGCCGGTATAGCGCCGCGCGGACACAGCAGCTCTCCGCCATGCTTAGCCGCGCCCAAATCGATCTGGAGGCAGTCCCCGGCCCCATGGCCCCGCCTTTGCTGGCCATGCTCAGCCGCGAATACATATTGAACCTGTCCCTTTATGCCGAAGCGCCAAAGGGTGAGCGCAGGCAGGCCCTTTCCGCCCTGCGGGAATGCCTGTCCCTGCTGCCGTATGCAGCCGGGCCGTACCGGGCCGCCGCCCGGTTCGTCCGCATTATGGGGATCCGCTGTTCGGCATGGCTGCTGCTGGCCCTGAAACGCATAAAACGAGGAGTGAGGACTTATCGCCAACACAGATACGCCGCTTCTGTCGGTGATCATACCGGTCTATAACGCGGAAAACTATCTCCGCGCCTGCCTGGACAGTGTGCTGTCCCAGCCGCTGGCGCTGGAGGTGCTCTGTGTGGATGACGGCTCCTCTGACGGCAGCGCCGCCATACTCGAAGAATATGCCGCCCGCGATAGCCGCCTGCATCTGCTGCGCCAAAAAAATGCCGGGGCAGGAGCCGCCCGCAACCGTGGTCTGTGTCAGGCTGCGGGAGAGTATCTTTTTTTCATGGACGCGGACGATCAGCTTCTGCCGGACGCACTGGCGCAGCTATGCCGTCAGGCCGCCGATGCCGACATTATTCGCTGCCGCTGTATCGACCACAACCAGCAAACCGGGCAGGACAGCCGCTCTGTCCATAATAGTCTGCTGCGCCTGCCGCCCTTTCTTTTCGGCCCCACGCTGACCTATCGGAAGGCATGGCCATGGTTTCCCAAGGTGAATGTGGCGCCATGGGGCGGTCTTGTGCGCCGCCGGCTGCTGATGGCGCACGACATCCGCTTCAATGATCTTGTCTGCGTCAATGACCGCTCTTTCTTCTGGGACTGCGTGCTGCACGCCGAGAGCATCCGCTTTTCCAAAACGGATCTGCTGTATTACCGCACTCACATGAGCGCCTCGCTGGTAGGCGGACGCATCCGCCACTTCCAGTGCCAGTTTCGCTCCTATGAGCTGGTCTATGCGCTGAGTCGTGATCTTCCTTCCCGGATGCGCCGCAGCCTGCTGAACGGCGAACTGCTGGATCTGGCCAGTTGGCTGGAGCAGGGTATCCAAACGCCGCTGGCCCCTCAGATCAGGCAGCAGACGCGCGCATTCCTTGCGCAGATGGACACCGCGCCATGGAACGGCGCCATCCGCCATACCCGTTGGTACCGCCGTATCCATGCGGCGCTGGATCACAAGGATGAATAGCAAAAGACATCGGCCTAAGGCCGATGTCTTTTGCTATTCATCTCTTCTGCATTTTCAGGTAGTTCTGCTGCCAGCGCCATGCATCCCGGCACATATCCTTCAGCGAGCGCTCCGCTCGCCAGTCCAGCACCCGTTCCGCCTTGGCGGTGTCCGCAAAATACTCCGCCACGTCGCCATCGCGCCGCGGATCGATCTGATAGGGCACGCAGACGCCGTTGGCCGTCTCAAACGCTTTCACGATCTCCAGCACGCTATATCCATGCCCAGTACCCAGATTGAACACCTCTGTGCCGGTATGGCCGCCGGCATACCGCAGCGCGGCCAGATGGCCCCGCGCCAGATCCACCACATGGATATAGTCCCGCACGCCGGTGCCGTCCGGCGTGGGATAGTCATTTCCGAATACATGCAGCTTCTCCAGCGTACCTGCCGCCACACCGGATACATAAGGCAGCAGATTGTTGGGGATTCCCTGAGGCATCTCGCCGATCAATCCGGAGGGATGGGCGCCGATGGGGTTAAAATAGCGCAGCAGTACCACAGACATGTTCGGATCCGCCGCCGCCGTATCCCGCAGGATCTGCTCGATCATCAGCTTTGTCCAGCCGTAGGGGTTGGCGCAGGCCGTGGGCATATCCTCGGTCAGCCTTGGGCGCACCGGCACGCCGTACACCGTAGCGGAGGAGCTGAACACAAGCCGTTTGACGGCGTGGCGCGCCATGGTCTCCAGCAATGTAAGCGTGGTATCCAGATTGTTGCGGTAGTATTTCAGCGGTTTTTTCACCGACTCGCCCACCGCCTTGAACCCGGCAAAATGGATCACCGCATCCACATGGTGCTCGCTAAACACCCGCTCCATAGCATCACGATCCGCCACATCCGCGGCATAGCAGGCGGGACGCCGCCCGGTAATCTGCTCCAGTCGGTCGATCACATCCGGCGTGCAGTTGCTGAAATCATCCGCAATGACCACCTCATAGTCCTGCTCCAGCAGCTCTGCCGCCGTATGGGAGCCGATGTACCCGGCACCGCCGGTCAGCAACACGCAGTACTTCTCCATTTTCCCACCTCTCTTTACACGCGCCGTCCGGTCTCTTTTTTCTCATGAGCCGGCTTTTTCACCTTTTCCTTGTTGAACATGCAAAACGCCGTCATGATCAAAATGCGAATATCCAGTGCCGGCGTCCAGTTTTCGATGTAATACAGGTCATACGCAATCCGCTTTTCAATGGAGGTGTCGCCCCGCAGACCGTTTACCTGCGCCCAGCCGGTAATTCCCGGGCGTACCTGATGCTTGACCATATAGCGGGGAATCTTTTCTTTGAACTGCTCCACAAAGAAGGGCAGCTCAGGCCGCGGGCCAATCAGGCTCATGTCGCCCTTGAGCACATTGAAAAACTGAGGCAGCTCGTCCACGGAGCATTTGCGGATCAGCGAGCCGAACCACGTCTTGCGGTCGTCCTCATTTTTGCTCCACCCCGTATTCTCGCGGCTGTTGACCCGCATGGAGCGGAATTTGTACATGTAAAAATTCTTTTTGTCCTTGCCCACCCGCTCCTGCTTGAAAATAATAGGGCCCGGCGAGGAAAGCCGCACGCCGATAGCGGCGATCAGCATCAGCGGCGATGTCAGTATGATAAGGAACAGCGACCCCAGAATATCCGCGCCGCGCTTGATAAAGGCGTTGCCCAGATTATCCAGCGGGACACGCCGCAGATTGATCAGCGGCAAGCCGTTTACACTGTCCACCTGCGGATTGGCCGGCATATACCTGGCGTAGAATGGCACAACGGACAGCTTTGTGCCGTCCTTTTCGCAGGCATGGATCACCTGCGGCATCCACTCCATCTCCTCCGCCGACAGGGCCACCACCACCTCGTCCGGGCGGGTGGCGCTCAGGATCTTTTCCAACTCCTCATATCCGCCGCAATAGGGCAGCGGCCGCCCATCCTTTTGCTGGGCCACATATCCCACCGCCGCAAAACCCAGCTGCCGGTCGCAAAGCACACGCTTGTAGTAGGCCTCTGCGCCGTCGCCGTGGCCTACCAGCAGCACCCGCTTCATGTTGTAACCCATAGTCCGGTAATGCCGCAGCGTCATGCGCATCGCCGCCCGTTTGACCAGCAGCAGCGCCGTAGCGACCAGATAGAAAATGACCACCGTCCAGCGGGAGGTCTCCCCCAACCGCAGCACATAAATCATGGACATCAAAACCAGCGCCACCAGCAGTTCCAGCATGGCGGTGCGGCTGGCCTCCACATGAAAGCGTACTGTGCGGAACGAAGCATACAGTCCCGCCACGGCAAAGGCGATCAGCGTCAGCACCGCCGCCGCCGCACCCAGCCACAGATAGTACCGCAAAAGCAATCCCGGTGCGCCGTGGAATACAGAAAAGCGCAGCCAGTACGCCGCCAGCATGGCGAGAAAGACCAGCACACCGTCGGACACGACGTTCAGTTGGTTCAAAAGTCGTTGATTTTCCCGTATCATCTCTCATATCCCCCGTCCATCACGGACAGATATTGTTCCATTACCTGCGGCAGTACTGCATCCAGCGCATAAGGCCGCATTTTCTCTTTTCCGGCAGCGCCCATACGCTGCCGCAGTTGTGGCGAAGCCGTCAGCGGCTCCACCGCAGCGGCAAATGCCGCCGCGTCGTCATAGGGGAAGAGATGCCCGTTCTCCTCCGGAGCGACCAGATCGCTGTGCCCCTTTACATCCGTGACCACCGCCGGCAATCCCGCAGCCATGGCCTCCATCACGTTAAACGGCAATCCCTCAGAGCGGCTGGCAGACACCGCAATGTCCGCCGCCGCCAGCCATTGCGGAATATTGTCCACAAATTCCGGAAAGATGACCCGCCCATCCACGCCAAGCTCATGAGCCATGGCGCGGCATTGCGCCAGCAGTGCGCCGCGCCCCGGCAGGATCAGCTTCACCTCCTGCGGCAGCAGCGGCATGGCGCGCAGCAGCATGGCCTGATTCTTCCGTCCGGAAAACTCCGCCGGATAGATCAGCGCCGCATCTCCCGCCGTAAGACCCAGCTTTTCTCGCATGGTCTGCCGCGTCCCCTCCGGCACCCGCAGCGTATCCAGCGCCACGCCCATACCGGGGATCTTTGCCGTGCGGCCGGCAACCCGGTGAGCCATGGCCCACTGGGTATCCCAATCGTTCATGGTCAGCAGCAGATCGGTCTGGGGCGCGGTGATCCGCTCCGCCTGCATCATAATCTGCTTCTTTACAACCGCAGTCTGATCGTCAAAGAGATAGCCGTGAACCACATTGATGATTCTGGGCCGCTTCTTCAGTCCCTTGGCGGCCCAGCGGGTAAAAAATGCCGCCAGAGACGTATGGGTGATTACCAGATCATACCCCGCCAGTATCCCGTGCAGCTGCGCCGCCGCCTGGAAATTCTCCGGGGCGGTCATTTTTTTGGCCAGCGGCAGTTCAATGAGCGCATCGGCGCCGGGGATTTGCCGCAGTTCACCGCCGCAGGCCGCCTCTACCCGCCACCCCAGCTCCTGAAAGCGCTGCAAATAGGGCAGATGGAAGCTGACAATATGGGAAAAGGTGGACGCCGTGTATAGCACCGTGGGCATGAGCCGCCCCTCCTTCCGTTATTCCTGTGTTCCCGTCTCCAGATAGGCCGTGACCGTCTCCGGCAGGGTGATGGTTCCCAGATTCTCCCGGTTCCACTGATCCAGCCGCTCCTTCAGCGCCAGAACCCCCTGCCGGAACGTATCGCTTCCATCGTCATAGTCCATTGCGGTCCGGAAGCTCTCGGCCCATGTGTCCGGATTGGAGGGCGTATAGTCCACATATTTCTCCAGCATGGCAAAGCCCTTGCTCACGTTGCCCAGCTTGAAATAGGCCTCCGCCAGATATTGGGGCACCGAGTTGGAGCGCAGCGCCTCCAGATCGGCCATATAACGCTCCATGCGGGCGGTCATGTCCTCTGTTCGCTCCGTATTGTCAGCCGCGCTGTACACATAGCTCAGCTTATAGTCCGCCCATTCATAGGGATCCAGATCCGCCGCCTGCGCCAGCTTGTCAAAGGTACGCTGCTGCGCCAGTCCCTGCGCCACCAGATTCATGCTCAGCAGCACGGTAAAGGCCAGAATGGCCAGTCCCTCGCCCCGCACGATCCATTTGCGGCACCGCTCGCCGCCGAAAGGCAGCGGCGTCAGACCGCCGCAGGTCAGGTTGATAACCGCAAAGGCGCCATAGCCGAAGCACAGGAAGTAACCGTTGGAGAAATCCACCTCCACCGCGGCGTGGATCATCATAAATACCAGCAGTGCTCCCAGCGCCGCCGCCATAGGCTGCGGCTCCTCCTTACCCTTTCGCCACAGCCGCACCACGGCCACAATATTGGCCGCCAGCAGCCCCAGCCACAGGGCAAGGCCGATCACACCCGTCTCCAGCAGGGACTGTACATAGTGGTTGTGCACCTGCTTTGCCTGATAGTGATAGGTCTGCACGCTGTACAGGCCGTTTTCAAATGCGCCCATGCCCACTCCCACAATGGGACTGCGGCGATACAGCTTCAGTCCATCGGCACAGTATACCAGCCGCTGGACCACATTACCCTCGGTACGCAGGTTCTGGATACGTCCGGCAATCGCCTCCGGCAGCAGCCGGTAGTTCAGCTTCAAAGCGCCCTCTTCGGCGCCGGAATAGCGAACGGCGGTAATGTGTACATCCGCCTCACAGCGGATGACAAATGTCACCGCCTGCGTCCCCTCGGGGGCGATAAAGGCTGCGCCGTCCGCCGCGCCGGTATAGGCGGTCTGCTTGGCGTTCATCACGGCATCTTCGCGGGTCTGCGTCTGCACCGTAACCTCCACCGGCCCATCCGCCTCCACATGCAGCGTATAGGAGCCCTCACCCAGATAGGCGCCGCGTGTAATGCTCTGGCCCGCTTTCATGCTGATAGGGCCGGTCCAGCTCACAGCAACGGCGAGCAGCGCTATCAGCAGCGCCAGCACACCCAGCAGCCCCAGATTTACTTTTTTCATATGCCGTGCCATTTTTTCCGCCAGCGACCGGCCTGCATACAGATCCAGCGCGCACAGTGCGCCGGCGCACACGATCAGCGCCAGCAGCGGTATAACCGTCCCCTTGGCGCTATCTGCCGATGCGTTGCCCACACCGTAGGCTGTCAGCGCAGCCAGCGAGGCCGCCAGCGTCAGCACCAGCGTCTCGACCATCAGCACAAAGGACACCGCTCTCTGGCTGCCCCGTTCCATCAGTAAAAACAGCAAAAACGCCACCGCGATGGCGGCAATGGCGCCGCGGCTCATCGCCAGCAGAAACGCAGTGCAGCTAAACAGCAGACACACCAGATGCAAGCACCGCTCTTTCCGCTTTGACGCGCTGGCCGCCAGACCGAGGGACAGCAAAATGCCCACACCGGCGCAGCCGCCAAAAATATTGGGGTTTTCGAAAATCGTCCGCAGCCGCTGCTCCTGCCATGCGTCAAACCCGCCGAAGGGAACGCCCAGCCCATTGATGAGGGCATACACTCCCCGATAGAATATCCGGGTAGACACCATGTCAATGCTGAAAAAAGCGGCCAGCGCGGCGGAAACCTCCAGCACCGTGGCGGCGCAGCGGCCTGTTGCCCCTTCCCGCTCCGGTTCACACACCGTCAGCAGCAGCGCTATACACGCCGCGCCTATCACCTTCAAAAATTCATACAGGGCAAACTTGCCCGATGGCGCATAAAGGGTGGAAATGCCGTCCATGCACACATACAGGGCCAGCAGCAGCGCCGGCCAGCTCATCCGCCGGCCCAATCTGCCGCTGTACAGTGCCACGGCGATCAGCGCCGCCACCATCAGCAGCAGCGTTATCACCTTGTTCTGTCCGTGCAGCATCATGCACGTCACCACAAAATAGAGAAGCCCCATCACCGGCACCAGCCACGGGTATTTCAGCTCCTGCCGCAGTCTTACCGCGCCCGGTTCTCTGCGGCCTGTTTTCTTTGCCATATTGTGTTCTCCTTCCCGGTTCTGCTCGTGTCGAAACCGTCTTACTCAACCTCCGTATCGGGCATCTGTACAGCCGTGGCGCCATCCAGTCCGAAATCTGCCGCTGCCGATGCGGTATCCCGCTTCAGCATGGTTTCCATCACCCGGATGTCACTGTCGATATCCATGGCGGCATCCCGATACAGCTCATCCAGCTGATGTTCAAAACCGACGATGATATTGTCCATGGTTTCCTCGATCCGTGCTTTGGCCTGTCCCAGATTCTCCCCGCTGACCCCCGCCTCTTCAAAGTCGGCATAGCTGTCCAGCAGCTTCTGGGTGGTGGGAAGATAGTAATTCAGGAAAGTCCCTGCCTTGCTCTTTTTCTCCGGCTCCTCCCGGATCACCTTAAAGATCTGCACGGTGATAGCCTCCAGCCGGTCGATCTTGGCGCTGAGCGTCGGATCGTCAATACGGTCATTGGCGCGGCGGATGGCCCCCAGCATTCCCTCACAGTCCTCCGCCTGCGGCTGTGCGGCGCTCTCCGCCGCCTGCTGCGCGCTGGCGGCGCGGCGGTCGGCAAAGTAGGCGTTGGCTGCATTCTGCGAGCGGAACAGCATGTCGTTGCCGCGGTCCAGATAAGCGTTGGGGCCCCACATGCCCTTTTCGATCATCACTTCCAGATCCCGCTCGGCCCTGCTCTCTCCCACGTCGGCGGCCTTCATGAAATGAGCCAGTGGAATAGCGTTTTGCTTGCCCGCACAGGCCAGATACTTGGCATAGCGGCGCATCTTGCGGTTCATGAGGCTGCCACCAGTCAGCAGCGCAAGTCCACCGGCCAGCAGTCCCGTGGGATAGAACAGCTGCCGCAGAAAATACCACCACTGATCGTACTCGATGGCAAAGCTCAGATCGTTAAACGCTGTGCGCATCATCGCGGCGCCGCCCAGCGCCGCCAGTATGATACCGATGATCTTCAGCGTCCTGGCGCCACCGGCACTGGGACGCGGCGTCTGCGTGACCTTGTTGACGGCGTTCTGCGCTGTATTTCGATCCTGCGCCCTGGCGTGGACGTAATCCGCCGTACCGGATGCCGCTTTTTTCAGCTTCTGCGGGTTGTCGGTCAGCTTCTTGATCAGCAGGATCAGGCCCACCGGCCATGCCACCAGAAACATCACGCCAATCAGCAGCCATGCGCCTAAATCATTGTCGTTTTTGCCGCCGCTGCGGCTGGGCTGCCGCTGCGGCTGATAGTCCTCATGGTAGTCCATTATTTCTCCCCCTTGGGTTTCAGCTTCCGCTTGTTGCCCTTTTCATCCACAATCCATGTGTTCTCCAGATGGCTGCGCAGGCTGGCCAGAACGGCCTCCTTATATTCCAGCCGCAGCGCTTCCCGCTCGGCCTCCTCTTCCACGCTCAATCCATCGGCCTTCGCCTTGCGGGCCAGCTCATTGATCCGATCAATTCGTTCCTGCTTCATAGTGATAGTCCCCCAAATTCTGTGTATGGTACAGCCGGGCGTAGGACCCTTGCTGTGCTAAAAGTGTTTCATGGTCGCCCTGCTCGGTGATACAGCCGTCCTGCACCACCAGAATACGGTCGGCATTGCGGATGGTGCTCAGCCGATGGGCAATGATCAGCGTGGTTCGTCCCGCTGCCAGTTGGTCAAAGGCGTGCTGGATCCTGGCCTCTGTTACGCTGTCCAGCGCCGAGGTAGCCTCATCCAGAATCAGGATGGGCGGATCCTTCAAAAAGACCCGGGCAATGGCCACGCGCTGCTTCTGTCCGCCGGAGAGCAGCGTACCCCGCTCTCCCACATAGGTGTCAAAGCCTGCGGGCATGGCCAGAATGTCGTCGTAGATCTCGGCACGGCGGGCGGCATCCTCCACCTCCGCGTCGGTGGCGCCGGGGCGGCCGTAACGGATATTCTCCCGCACGGTATCGGCAAACAGGAATACATCCTGCTGCACAACGCCTACCGCCCTGCGCAGATCTTCCAACCGGATCCGCCGCACGTCCACGCCGTCAATATCGATCTCGCCCTCCGTCACATCGTAAAACCGCGGAATCAGCTGGCACAGGGTGGACTTTCCTCCGCCGGACGGCCCCACCACGGCCACCGTCTCACCCACGCGGACATGCAGCTCCACATGGTGCAGTACCTCTTCGGCGCCGTCGTAGGTAAAGCTGACGTTCTTCACATCCACGGCACCCTGCACCCGCTCCACGGGCACGGCGTCCGGCGCATCCGCAATGGTGGGTTCTGTGCCCATCAGTTCGATAAAGCGGTGCAGTCCCGCAAAGCCGTTGGAAAAAAGCTCGGCAAAGTTGGCCAGCTTGCGCACCGGCGTTATAAATGTGGTGATATACAGGCTGAAGGTAATCAGATCCACATAGTCCATACGCCCGTCCATCATCAGCCAGCCGCCGCCGGTGATCACCGCCGCATTCAGCAGCGTGACAAACAGCTCCATGGTGGCGTTAAAACGTCCCATCTCCCGGTGAAAGCCCCGCTTGGCCGTTTTAAAGGTCTCATTGGCGCAGTCAAAGCGCTGCTGCTGGATCGTCTCATTGCCAAAGGCCTTCACGGTGCGGATGCCGCTGAGTCCTGACTCGATCTCCGCGTTGATGGCACCGGTTTTCTGCTTGGCTGCCACGGAAGCGCGGCTCATGCCGCCCCGCAGCAGCATCAGCACCACCAGAAACACCGGGATGATGATCATCACAATCAGGGCCATGCGCCACTCCAGCGTAAACATTACCGCCAGCGCGCCCACAATGGTGATCAGCGAAATAGTCAGATCCTCCGGCCCGTGGTGGGCCAGCTCCGTCAGTTCAAAAAGGTCGGTGGTCAGGCGGCTCATCAGCTGGCCCGTGCGATTGCGGTCATAGAAATCAAAACCCAGCATCTGCATATGATGAAAAAGATCCCTGCGGATATCCGCCTCCACCCGGATGCCGAAGGTATGGCCCCAATAGGTCACAATATAGTACAGTCCCGCGCGCAGCACAAAGGCCAGCGCTACAATGGCCATAGCGGTAAAAAACACCCGGTAGTTCTTCTCCGGCAGCCACTGATACAGCGCCGCCCGGGACACCAGCGGGAACGCCAGATCCACCGCGGCGATCAGAATGGCGCAGCTCATATCCAGCGTAAAGAGCTTCCAATGCGGTTTAAAATAGCTGACAAAGATCCGCAGCGGCCCGCGGGTCCGATATTCCTGTGTGGTCATATCCGTTCCCTTTCTGTTGATAATTCTCCAGCATTGATTATACCACACATCCCGGTACTTGACAAGGCGGCGGCACAGGGAAAAGCGCCGTTTTCCCCGCGTTGCGCCGCCCTTTAGGCAAAAGGGCAGCGGCCAATGACCGCTGCCCTCCTGAACTATTCTGTTATCTCAGTTATTCACGCGCACACGGATCTCCACCGTGCCGCTTCCCACCTTGGCGGTAACGATGGTCTCGCCGCTGCTGACGCCCTCCACATTGCCGCTGTTGGACACGGTGGCAATGCCGCTGTTCTGGGTGCTCCAGGTGGCGCTGCCGCTGACGCCCTCCAGCGTCAGTTCGCAGGCCTCGCCCTTGCGCAGCGTCAGGTCGAAGCGCCCGTTTTCATCCTTGTCCAGCGTGGTGCCGTAAATGGTGGAGATCTTCACGTCCTTCAGCGTGGTGCCGCCGGTAGTGGTCCCCGTATTCGTGCCGGTATTGCCGCCGGTAGTCGTGCCTCCGGTGGTGTTGCCGCCGGTGGTCCCGGTGTTACCGGTATTCCCGGTATTGCCAGTGTTGCCGGTCGTTCCGGTGTTGCCGCCGGTGGTCGTATTGCTGCCGGTGTTGGCGTCGGCGTTGGCCTTCACGGTCACAGCGCAGGCTACGCTCTCCTCGCCGCAGGTCACCGTTACCACGGCGCTGCCCTCGGCCACTGCCGTCACGGTACCGTCGTCAGACACCTTCAGAATGGCGGCGTCGCTGGTGATCCACTGATATCCCTCACCGCTGCCGCCGCTGGCGGTCAGCTTGGCTGTCTCCTCCGGTGCCAGCATCAGCGTCATGTGATCCAGCGCCAGCTCGGTGGAAACCGGCTCATTGGCGGTGTTGTCGTCCGGCTGATTGTCAGGCTCCTGCTGTGTGGTGCCGGGATTGGCATCATCGGCCGCCGTCTTTCCGCCGCCGAACCAGCCCTTTACGGTGTCGCCGGCAAAGGACCACACCAGAATGCCCGCCAGCAGCACCAGGATCAGCACCAGCACAGGGCCAAGCACGCTGGGCGTCTTTTTCTTTTTCTCCACCTGGCGGTGGCCCCGCTTTTTCACTTTACCGTTGTAGTATTCTTCATCTTCTGCGCAGAAAGGGCAGCTTTTATAGCTATCGGAGAACATTTCTCCGCACTTATTACACTTGATCAGGCTCATATGGATACTCCCCTCCGAGGACATGGTTTCGGACATACTCTTGATAATACTGTTCTATGATACCTCAAAAGCGGCCGCCGCGTCAACTGAAATTGCTGGAAATTCATCATTTTTTTACATCTTTCCTTGCTTTTCCCCGGATGACTTTCTATAATAAAGGGGAACACTATACGGGAGGCGCCCCTTATGAACACCATTATGATCGGCATTGCCGGCGGCACCGGCAGCGGAAAAACCACCCTGACGGAACATCTGGCCCAGCGTTTTGGCGGAGATATCAGCGTGGTACACCACGATAATTACTACAAGCGGCAGGATCGCCCCTTTGCCGAGCGCTGCCTTCAGAATTACGACCACCCCGACGCGTTTGATACGGAGCTGAGGATCGAGGATCTGAAGGCGCTGAAGCAGGGAAAGACCATCCACTGCCCGGTATATGACTATTCCATCCACAACCGCACCGATGAAACGGTGGAGATCCGCCCCACCAAGGTGGTGATCGTAGAGGGGATCCTCATCTTTCAGAACAAAGCGCTGCGTGATCTGCTGGATATCAAGATCTTTGTGGAGACCGACGCCGATGTGCGCATTCTGCGCCGCGCCCTGCGGGACGTGGAGGAGCGGGGCCGCTCGCTGGAATCGGTGGTGACCCAGTATCTGACCACCGTGAAGCCCATGCATGAGCAGTTTGTGGAGCCTACCCGCAAATATGCCGACATCATTGTGCTGGAGGGCGGACACAATCTGGTGGCGCTGGACATGATCATGCAGCGCATTGCCAACCACATTGCGGAGAACTGATTGCTATGCTGTTACCAATTCTTGGCGTTATTTCCCTGCTGGGCGCAGCCTATTTTCTCATACCGCTGAGCATCGGCGTATGCCATATCGGCATGTTCTGGCCGGCGGCGCTGCTGCTGTTGGCGGCGGGGCGTTGCTTTTTTCCCAACTTTTTCCGCCGTCTTCCCAAATGGCTGAAGGGTATTCTGTCCGCCGGTGTCAGCCTTGTGCTGGCTGTGGCCCTGTCGGTCTTTGCCGTCATGGGTCTTGCCGCCGCCAATCGGCCCCCCGACACTGCGGATGCGCCGCAGACGGTGGTGCTGCTGGGCTGTCAGGTTTATCACGGCCGCCCCAGCATGATGCTGCAAGGCCGGATTCAGGCTGCTTACAATTACCTGACCGCCCATCCCGACGCGGTATGCGTCACCACCGGCGGGCTGGACAGCCGCGATGAGCCTTATACCGAGGGCGGCTGCGCCGCCCTCGAGCTGATTGCCATGGGCATCGACCCGTCAAGGATCTACGCCGAGGAAAAATCCTTCGATACCCGCGAGAATCTGCTGTTTGCCGCTGCGATCATCCGCGAAAACGGACTGGACACCCATGTGGTCATCGCCAGCGACAATTTTCATCAGTACCGTGGGCAGCTGTTTGCCCGGCAGGCGGGGCTGACGCCGCAATCCGCCGGCTGCTTCAGTCCCTGGTTTCTGGGGGCCGGCTATGCCTGCCGTGAAGTCGTAGGAATTCTGGCCGTCTGGGCAGGAATCCGTTAAGTAAACAACCATTTAAAAAAGAAAATCCGTGCTGATCTGGCACGGATTTTCTTTTTTTACGGGACATTACGCTTGGCAGGGGGCGATGTGGACATCGCCCCCTACGAACCTCCCGGAAGGACGCATCCATACATGCAGACAAAAAATCCCTCTGCTTTGCGGCAGAGGGATTTTTGCTTACTTTGCGTA
>ERZ773235.688-NODE-688-length-41473-cov-9.638998_pt1 | contig 41473 bp, 39 predicted proteins | sample MGYA00580522_ERZ773235 | MGnify/ENA primary metagenome ERZ773235 (study PRJEB29015, sample SAMEA2737797) | human gut metagenome | biome: human gut; feature: human-associated habitat; material: faeces | place: China | collected 2012 ...
AGGCGCCGCACTCGATGCAGTCCATGCCGTGCAGCACGTTCTGCCAGGTGTCCACATCGCCCTTCATCAGGTACTTATACATGAACACAGGCTCCAGACGGATGGGACACACGCCCACGCACTTGCCGCAGCGGATGCACTGGGGATGCTCCTCATACTTCTCCTCCTCGCCGGCGAAGGCCAGCATGGCGCCGGTGCCCTTGCCCACGCTCACGTCCACGCTGTACTGCGCAAGACCCATCATGGGGCCGCCCATGATCAGCTTGTAGGTATCGTCCTTCAGGCCGCCGCAGGCGTCGAACAGCTTGGAGATGGGGGTGCCGATGGGGCACTCGAGGTTCTTGGGCTCGATGACGCCGGAGCCGGACACGGTAACGATCTTGCTGACAACCGGCATACCCTCGTACACGGCGCGGTAGATGGCGCAGGTGGTATTCAGGTTGAAGATGCAGCAGCCTGCATCGGCGGGCAGCTTGCCGGAGGGCACCTGACGGCCGGACACAGCCTGGCACAGCTGCTTTTCAGCGCCCTGAGGATAGCGGGTGTGCAGCACCTCTACCACCACGGGGGCGTTCAGCTCGCGGATCTTCTCGTTCAGCACGTCGGCCGCGTTCTGCTTGTTGGCCTCGATGCCGATGTAGACCTTGTCCACCTTGAAGCACTTGGCCAGCAGCGTGGCGCCCTTGATGACCTGATCGGGCCGCTCCAGGCAGGTGCGGTGGTCGCCGGTGATGTAGGGCTCGCACTCGGCGGCGTTGATGATGACGTAGTCCACCTTGCCCAGCGCGGAGGAGATCTTCACGTGGGTGGGGAAGGTAGCGCCGCCCTGACCGACGATACCGGCATTCTTGACGATCTCCGTCAGCTGCTCGCCCGTCAGGTTTTCGGGATCAGCGGCAGGCTTTACATCCTCGCTGACCGTGTCCTGGAAATCGTTCTCGATCACCACGGACATCATTGTACCGCCCATGGAGAAGGGGCGGGGCTCCACTGCCTTGACCGTACCGGATACGCTGGCGTGGATAGGTGCGGATACGAATCCGCCGGGTTCACCAATCCTCTGTCCGATTTTAACCTTGTCGCCCACCGCTACAATGGGTTTGCAAGGCGCACCGATGTGCATAGACATGGGGATGACCACCTCAGCCGGAGCTTCCAGCTTTTCGATGGCCTTTTCATTGGTCGCGGCCTTCATGTCGTTGGGATGAACGCCGCCAAAGAAAGCTTGTGCCATTGTCTTCACCTCATCTTACTGCATTCGTATCTGGTGGTGAAAGTCCTGCGTGCGGCCGCTTTACTCCGCGCGCCGGAATCTCACCACCGGCTACTTCAGGTGGCTTTACACCACCTCACACTGCGTTTTATCATACAACAAAATCTCGCTGTTGTCCAGTCTTATACGCCAATTCTTATGGATTATTTGTCTTATTTGCCGCCTGCTTTGCGGTTTTTGTCCGCTTTTTTCCTGCTCTTGCGTTCCTGTTTTCCATATGCTACAATATATAGAAAATCGATGAAAAAGAATTGCCTTTTTCCGATGTCTTTTCAGATGAGAAAGGAGCTTTTATGATGCTCGACCGCGTACAACTGAAGCTGGAGGCCAAGGCCATCACCAAGAACGCCAAGGTATCCGCTTACCTTTTCACCCTGCTGTATCTGGTAATCGGTGTGGTGCTGGATGGGATCAACATGATCGCCTCCGGCAACACGCAGGAGACCCTGCGCTACTATTTCCAGGATCTGGCGCCCCAGCTGGACGCCTATTTCATCATGCCGTCGCTGCACCTGCCGCCGCTGGCCGCCACGTTTATCAACATCGTGGTCACGCTGGTGTCCTGCATCCTGTCGGCAGGCTACATCCTGTACGCCATGAATGTGCGTAAGGGATTGGAGACCCCCTATGTCACGCTGTTCGACGGCTTTACCTTTGCCGGCAAGGTCATCCTGCTGAACATCGTGATCTACATCTTTACTTTCCTGTGGTCGCTGCTGCTGATCATCCCGGGTATCATCGCCGGCTACCGCTATCGCTTCGCCCTCTATAACCTGTGTGAGAACCCGGAGATGGGGGTGATGGACGCGCTGAACATGAGCAAGGCCCAGACCCAGGGCCACAAGTGGGAGCTGTTTGTGCTGGATCTGAGCTTTATCGGCTGGAATCTGCTGTGCGCCCTGACGTTGGGCATTCTGACCATCTGGATCGCGCCCTATGTGCAGCAGACCGATATCGGTTATTTTGAGGCCATCAAGCAGGCCTCCGGTATCGGCGGACGCCCCGACGACGGCGGAGACGGGCAGTATCATCCCGACGACCGCTTCGGCGGCGGGCCCTCCGCCTACGATCCCGAACGCTGAAAAGCATACGTTGAAGAGCCTTTTTCCGCAGAATGGGTACCCATTCTGCGGAAAAATCTATGTAAATATAAAATATGTGAATATTTTTTAACGGGCTTGTTTATTTTTTGACAATTTGTACAAGCCGTTCATGAATTTTTTGTGAATTTCTCGGTTTGATTTTCCCTCTGTTTTCGTTATACTATGTATTAGTAGCTGACCCGTGGTAAAGTGCACTTTACCGCAGGCCTTTCTTTACGGAGCAGGCGGAAGGACACACCCGCCATGCAACAAGTATTTATGAGGAGAGTGAAATCTGTGTTCAAGAAATTTACCAACGGCTGTGTGCGCGTCGTTAACAGATGGCTGCCCGATCCTTTCCTGTTCGCGGTCATTCTGTCCGTCATCGTATACATCTTTGCGATGATCGCCACCAAGATGGGGCCGCTGAAGGTGCTGAATGCCTGGGGCAACACCAGCGGCTTCTGGGGTCTGCTGGCCTTCTCCATGCAGATGGCGCTGGTGCTGGTGCTGGGAAGCGCCATGGCGTCCTCCCGTCCCTGCAAAAAGGTGCTGCGTGCCGCCGCCGGCCTGTGCCACAACAACATGCAGGCCATCGTTGTGACCACCATGGTCTCCACCGTGTGCTGCTGGCTGAACTGGGGTTTCGGCCTGATCGCCGGCGCCCTGCTGGCCCGCGAGGTGGCCAAGCGCGTGCCCACCGTGGACTATCCCCTGCTGATCGCCTCCGCCTATTCCGGCTTCGTGATCTGGCATGCCGGCCTGTCCGGCTCCATCCCCCTGCAGCTGGCCGAGGGTTATAAACTGTTCGCCGGCACCGAGCAGGAGATGGTGCTGACCGCCTCCACCACCGACACCATTTTCCACCCCATGAACCTGGTGATGTGCGGCCTGGTGCTGCTGGTAATGCCCTTTGTCAACTATGCCATGCATCCCGACAAGGATCACGCCATTACCATCGATCCCTCCCTGCTGATGGACGAGGAGGAGAAGGAATACGCCAAGCCCGAGACCCCTGCCGACAAGATGGAGCACTCCAAGATCCTGTGGGCCATTCTGGTCGTCGCCGGCTTTGCCTATATCATCTACTACTTCGCCACGCTGGAAGAGGGCAAGAGCGTTGCCGCCGCCCTGAACCTGAACATCGTTAACTTCATCTTCCTGTTCCTGGGCATCCTGCTGCACGGTGATCTGCGCCGCTATGTGGACGCCATCGGCGAGGCGGCTGCCGGCGCTTCCGGCATTCTGCTGCAGTTCCCGTTCTATGCCGGTATCATGGGCATGATGACCGTTCGCAATGCTGACGGCGTGTGCCTGGCCGGTATCATCTCCGACTTCTTCGTCAACATCTCCAGCAACGTGACCTTCCCCATGTGGACGTTCCTGTCCGCCGGTATCGTCAACTTCTTCGTGCCCTCCGGCGGCGGCCAGTGGGCCGTGCAGGGCCCCATCGTCATGCCTGCCGCTCCCCAGCTGGGTGTGGAGCCGGGCCGTGCCGCCATGGCAATTGCATGGGGCGACCAGTGGACCAACATGATCCAGCCGTTCTGGGCGCTGCCCGCACTGGGTGTGGCAAAGCTGTCCGCCCGCGACATCATGGGTTATCTGGTCATCGTGCTGCTGTTCACCGGCCTTGTGGCCATTCTGGGCTTCCTGGCCTGGGGTATGTTCTTCCCCGGCTGAGCCTGATCCGTTTACCCGGCGATTTGTCGCCTTGTGGTTTATATGGTGGGAAAAGAGAGGGCCTGTGCCCTCTCTTTTCCTTTGCGGCGGGTTCGGCACAAAGGCGGCGCCGCCACGAATGACGGCGCATATAGCGAAGCCCCCGTGTGCCTTCCCCCGCCCATAACGAATCCCCCCTGACGCTTCAATCGCAGCTGCATCAAGGGGGATTCTTATCTATCGTCCGGTTTCTTTCGGGGGCATGCGGCCGGTATATGCGGGGATCAGCTTTGGACGGGGGTCTCCAGCATTTCGGGATTGCGGAGGAATTTGCGGAAGTCATTATAAAACGCAGCGTATTCATAGCCGGTGCAGATCCGCTCGTCCATCACCACACCCAGCGGCATGATCTTTTTGCTGAGGTTGCCGCCCATATAGTCCGGGATCGGCTTTCCCATGCAGACAAACACGCTGGTGGTGCCGAATTCATAGCAATGGTGGTGGATATGACTGGTCTTGATGGAGGCCAGGTTGGTGATGAACATGCTGGTGTGGAAAGGACTGAGGTCGATGATCTTCCGGGGCAGCAGACCCAGCTTATCCAGATGATAGGCCAGCCATATCACAAGCTTGGGCAGAACCGGCACGGAGAACATCATGCGGGCAAATTTATCGGTGCTGTTTTTATGCGCGGTGACACTGTTGGCCGCGATGGCGGTTGTGATCTTGTCCTGCACGGAGAACACCGTGTCCGACGGCTCCAGATAGATCTTCAGCGTGGTCTCGTCAGGGCGGCCGTCCGGCAGCTTCTTCAGGATCACGAAAGAGACACAGAAGTGGTTGCGCTCATAAAGCTTGCTGTTCATCACAAAATAGTTCAGCTTGGGATTAAGCAGCGCCGCCCGGTAATAGGCGGTGATGATGAACGCCATGTGGTTGATGCGGATCCCGGCGCGGCGCTTCTCCCGGATGTAGGATTTGATCAGCTCCTCGTCGATATACTCGGTGATGGTATTCTGGGCGTCATACCGCTTGGGCATGATATAGGGGATCGCCGCCACGATGGGCGGAAGATCTTTGACTCGCTTGCCGTCAGGGCGCATAGGCCGTTCCTCGATTCTCTTTTTTTGCGGGATCTTTACGGTTCATTATACGGTATCATTTTCCTGATTGCAACACGGTGCGCCAGATTTTTTGCTTTACCTTTGCATCGGGATTTGTTATACTATGGTTTATTATAGAAGGACGCGAAAGGAGTCGGACGAACCATGAAATTCCCATTCTGGCATGTGGCACGGGAAAACTGCGCCGCCACACAGCGGCTGATGGACGCAGGCTACCCCTATCTGGTGTCCGGCGTACTGGCCAGCCGCGCCGTGGATTCGGCGGAGGCGGCCGCAGAATTTTTGACGCAGGAGACTACGCTGAGTCATTCTCCCTTTCTGATGCAGGACATGGACAAGGCGGCGGCACGGATCACCCGGGCCATCGCCGACGGCGAGAAGATCGCCATTTTCGGCGACTATGACGTGGACGGGATCACCGCCACCTGCATCATGGTGGATTATCTGAAAAGCCGGGGTGCCGATGTGGTACACTATATCCCCCGGCGCATTGAGGACGGCTACGGACTGAGCCGCGACGCCATTGAAGGACTGCGCAAGGGCGGCGCCACACTGCTGGTAACGGTGGACTGCGGTATCACCGGCGTGGACGAGGTAGCCTTCGCCCGTTCCATCGGCATGGACGTGGTGGTGACCGACCACCACGAATGCAAGGAATCGCTGCCGGTGGCTGAGGCGGTGGTGGATCCCCGCCGCGCCGACTGCGGCTATCCCTTCAAGCATCTGGCAGGCTGCGGCGTGGCGCTGAAGCTGGTATTGGCGCTGGGCGGCCCCGACAGGGAGGAGGCTCTCTTCTCCCGATACTGCACGCTGGCGGCCATCGGCACGGTTGCGGATGTGATGCAGATGACCGGCGAAAACCGCACCATCGTATCCCGGGGTCTTGCCACGCTGGACCGCTCGGACTTTATCGGACTGCACGCCCTGCTGAAGGAGGCAGGACTGGCCGGACGGGAGATCTCATCGGTGCAGATCGGCTTCGTGCTGGCGCCCCGCATCAACGCGGCGGGCCGCATGGGGGCGGCGGACATGGCGGCGGATCTGCTGCTGTGTCAGGATCCCGCCCGGGCCGAGGAGCTGGCCCGTGCCCTGTGCGCCCTGAACCGGGAGCGGCAGAGCGTGGAGCAGACCATCTACTCTCAGGCTGAGAAAATGATTGACCAGCTGCCCGAGGATCAGCGCCGGGCGCTGGTGCTGGCATCGGAGACATGGCATCAGGGCGTGGTGGGCATCGTGGCCTCGCGGCTGAGTGAAAAATACTCCCGGCCCAGCTTTATGATCCATCTCAACGGCGGCGTGGGCAAGGGTTCCTGCCGCAGCTGGGGCGGGTTTAACCTGTTTGCCGCGCTGGAAAGCTGCTCCGATCTGCTGCTGGGGTTCGGCGGCCACGAGCTGGCGGCGGGTTTCACCATTGACGAGGCCAACATCCCCGCTTTCCGGGCGCGGATGAACCAATACGCCGCCGAATACTGGGTGGGCAAGGCGCCGGAATCGGCGCTGGAGGTGGACATGGAGATCCGCTATCCCGCCCGGGTGACATTGCAGGAGGTGGAGGCGCTGGGCGCGCTGGAGCCCTATGGCAGCGGCAACGCACGGCCCCTGTTCTGCCTGATGGGCGCCACGCTGCTGCGCACCCAGAGTGTGGGGCAGAACCGGCACCTGAAGCTGCGGCTGGGCAAGGGAAACGCCCAGTTTGACGGCATTTTCTTTTCCACCACCCCGGCCGCCTGCGGCTGCGCCGAAGGCGAGCGGGTGGACGCGGCTTTTTATTTGCAGATCAACGAATTCCGGGGCAGCCGCACCGTGCAGCTGCAGATGGTGGACATCCGCCCGTCGCTGCTGGCCAGCAGCCGGGAGCAGGAATCCCTGACGCTGGTGGCGCAATGCACCGCCGGCGAGGCGGTATCGGCCAAAAACGCCCGGCGGATGCTGCCCTCACGGGAACAGTATGTGGCCGCGTGGCGGGCGCTGACCCATCTGGCGCCCAACGGCGAGGAGCTGTGCGCGGCCTATCTGCCGCTGCTGCGGACCGTGTCGGCGGCCATGGGCAAAACGGAAGCTTTTCTGCGCAGCGCCCTGTGTCTGGCCGTGTTTCAGGAGCGGGGCCTTCTGGAGGCCCGGCGGCAGGGGGACGACATTCTCCTGCACCTGACGGGGAAGGATAAAAAAGTCCGGCTGGAGGATTCCACCTACATACAGCGCCTGACAGAGGCCGAAACGGGACGGGGAGGAGGCGGCAGCCAATGACGAAAAACGTGGATATCGAGGCCATGTACCGGCATCTGGAGGACACCGTCCGGACCTATAACCCCTCGGCCAACTTCCAGCAGATCCGGCAGGCCTATGAGTTTGCCCGAGATCACCACGGCCAACAGCTGCGCAAGGACGGCTCGCCCTTTATCACCCACCCGCTGGCCGTGGCCCAGATCGTGGCCGAGGAGCTGCATCTGGACAGCGAGTCTATCGAGGCGGCGCTGCTGCATGACACCATCGAGGATACCGAGGCCACCCATGAGCAGCTGGCCAAGCTGTTCTCTCCCACGGTGGCCGATCTGGTAGAGGGCGTCAGCAAGCTGACGCGGGTACACTATACCTCCAAGGAAGAGGAGCAGATGGAAAATCTGCGGAAAATGCTGATGGCCATGAGCAAGGACATCCGCGTGATCCTCATCAAGATCTCCGACCGGCTGCACAACATGCGCACCATGGAGTATCAGACGCCGGAGAAACAGAAGCAGAAATCCTTTGAGACCATGGAGATCTACGCGCCCATCGCCCACCGGCTGGGCATGCAGAAGATGAAGTGGGAGCTGGAGGATCTCAGCCTGAAATATCTGGATCCCATCGGCTATCGGGAGATCACCGAGGCGCTGGATGAAAAGGCGGCGGAGTATGACGGCTTCATGTCCGCCATCCACGACCAGATCGTGACGCGGCTCCGCGCCGAGGGCATCGAGGCCACCGTATACGGACGGATGAAGCATCCCTACTCCATCTATCGCAAGATGTATACCCAGAACAAGAGTCTGGACGATGTGTTCGATCTGTTCGCCTTCCGCGTGATCGTGGACACGGTGGCGGACTGCTATAACGTGCTGGGCATTATCCACGACCTGTATAAGCCTATTCTGGGTCGGTTCAAGGACTATATCGGCACACCCAAGCCCAATCTGTACCAGAGCCTGCACACCACCGTGGTGGGCGAGAGCGGCATCCCCTTTGAGGTACAGATCCGCACCAAGGAAATGCACGAGGTGGCCGAATACGGCATCGCCGCCCACTGGAAATACAAGCAGAACGGGCAGGGCGCCGGCGATGAGGGCCGCTATGAATGGGTCCGCCGACTGCTGGAAAATCAGGAGGGCGCCGACGCTGAGGACTTTATCCACTCGCTGAAGGTGGACATGTTCGCTGACGAGGTGTTCGTGTTCACCCCCAACGGCGACGTGATCAACCTGCCCGCCGGGGCGACTCCCATCGACTTTGCCTATAACATCCACTCCGCCGTGGGCAACCACATGGTGTCTGCCAAGGTAAACGGACGCATCGTGCCGCTGAACCACCGGCTGCAAAACGGCGACGTGGTGGAGGTCATGACCAGCCAGAGCGCCCACGGCCCCAGCCGCGACTGGATCAAGATCGCCCGCTCCAGCAACGCCCGCAGCAAGATCCGCCAGTGGTTCAAGCGGGAGAAGCGGGACGAGAACATCGTCAACGGCCGCCAGAGCTTTGAATCGGAGCTAAAACGCACCGGCGTGCCCCTGAAGGAGCTGCTGGCCGACGGCAATGTGAATAACGTGCTGAAAAAGCTGAGCTTTAACTCGGTGGACGATATGTACGCCGCCATCGGCTACGGCGGCGTGACGGCGCTGAAGGTGATCGGGCGGCTGCGGGAGGATATCCAGCGCATTCTGCACCAGCATCAGACCGAGCGGCAGGCCGAGGTGCCGGTGGCGGGTCAGCCGGATGTGATGCGGCCCGCCGTGCCCAAGCGGACCCGGGGCGAACACGGCATCATCGTGGAGGGACTGAGCAACTGTCTCGTCAAGTTCTCCAAGTGCTGCTCGCCTGTTCCGGGGGACGACATTGTAGGCTTTATCACCCGGGGGTACGGCGTGTCGGTGCACCGCTCCGACTGTCCCAACGTGCTGCGCTCCAAGGATAACCCCGCCGAAACGGGACGGTGGATCCGCGTCAGCTGGGCCGACAAGACCACCGAGAGCTATCACACCGCCCTGCAGGTGGTGGCCAAGGACCGCATCAGCCTGATCGTGGATGTGTCCACGGTGCTGTCGTCCACCAAGACGCGGGTGCTGTCGCTGAACGCGCGCTCTACGCCGGACGGCTTCGGCCTGCTGGATCTGGTGATCGAGGTCACGGACCGGGATCAGCTGCGGACGGTGATGAACCGGCTGGAGCAGATCCAGGGCGTGATGAAGGTGACAAGACCTGCGGGATAAGATTACTGGCATGAAATCTTCGATTTCATTGCCAATGGGGTTTGCGGTCGGCTGCGCGCGCCCTTCGGGCACACTGGCGACCGAGAAGAATTTTTCCGACGCACATGTCGTCAGAAAAATGATTTGACTTTTTCGCGTCTGCGGACGCGAACGCTGCGAGACTTTTAAATACTATCTGTATAAAGGAGAATAAATTATGCGCGCTGTATTGACCCGCGTGAAGCATGCTTCCGTCACCATCGACGGAAAGGTACACGGACAGATCGGAGAAGGCTTCCTGATTCTGCTGGGTATCACCCATGAGGACACCGAGGCACAGGCCGTGAAGCTGGCCGACAAGCTGACGGGACTTCGCATTTTCGAGGATGAAAACGGTAAAATGAACCGGGGATTGGAGGAGGTCAACGGCCAGCTGCTGATCGTTTCCCAGTTCACGCTGTACGGCAACTGCAAAAAGGGACGCCGCCCCGACTTTCTGGCGGCGGCGCGGCCGGAAGTGGCCATCCCGCTGTATGAAAAATTCGTGGAGCTGTGCCGCGCCAAGGGTTTCCACACCGAAACGGGCGAGTTCGGCGCCGACATGCAGGTGGAAAGCCTGAACGACGGCCCGCTGACGCTGGTGGTGGACACCGATCAGCTGTAAGGAGGAGCAACAATGCGCGTACTTTCTTTGGTGGTTGGCCCGATCATGACCAACTGCTACATTCTGTGCGACGAGGCCGCCAAGGTCTGCGCCGTGATCGACCCCGGCGACGAGGCCGGCCGCATCGAGGAGGAGATCGCCTCCTCCGGCTGCACGCCCACCATGATCCTGTTGACCCACGGCCATTTTGACCACTGCACCGGCGTGGCCGGTCTGCTGGAGAAATGGCCGGAGCTGCCGGTTTATATCCACGAGGCCGATGTGGTGGACACCGTCGGCGACCAGCTGAAATTTTGCCGTCTGGGCGAAAAAAACCAGCGCTATTACCACGAGGGCGACAAGCTGACCGTGGGCAATCTGACGCTGGATGTGATGGAGACGCCGGGCCATTCTCAGGGTTCCGTGTCCCTGCTGGTGGAGGGGCAGCATGTGATCTTCTCCGGCGACACCCTGTTCCGGGGCAACTGCGGCCGGTGTGACTTCCCCGGCGGCGATTACCGGGCCATGTTGCGCTCGCTGGGTCGGCTGGGAAAGCTGGAGGGCCAATACACTGTGTACCCCGGCCATGAGGAGGCCACCGACATGGACTATGAACGAAAGGCAAATCCCTATATGCGGCACGGTATGACGGTATGAAGCTGATTTTCACCGGTCATGACGACCGCTATGCCATTGAGCAGGATCTGCTGGCCTTTTTCCCCAACGAGCGCCCGGTATATGACCCGGCGGCACAGGAGGAAAACTGCGCGTGGGTCAAGCTGTCTCAGGGCGCCGTATATGCCACCGCGACCACCCGGATCCGCTATGCGGGCCGGGAGGGCCGCGGTGTTTCCCGGCTGCGCATCGACCCCGCGCTGAGCGAATATCAGCAGGAGGGACTGCGGCAGCGGGCGCTGAAGATGAGCTTTTTCAAAGCATCGGTGGAAATCCTGGGATATGTGCCCGCATGGGGCAGCCTGACGGGCGTGCGCCCGGCCAAGCTGGCGGCGCGGCTGCTGCGCGGCGGCATGACCCCCCGGCAGGCTGACAGGGAGCTGGAGCGCACCTATCAGGTATCCGCGCCGCGCCGCCGCATGTGCATCGAGGCCGCGCAGGCCGGCATCGCCGCCAAGGAGGCCCTTGCCCCCAACGAGATCTCGCTGTATGTGGGGATCCCGTTCTGCCCCACCCGCTGCGCCTATTGCAGCTTTGTGTCCCAGTCGGTGGAGCGCTCGTTCAAGCTGATGGAGCCGTATCTGGAGGCGCTGGAGCATGAGATCACGCTGGCCGGGCAGATGGTGAAGAACACGGGTCTGCGGATCCGCTCGTTCTATATGGGCGGCGGCACGCCCACCACGCTGTCGGCCCGGCAGATGGATCACCTGCTGACCCATCTGAACCGCTGCTTTGATCTGAGCGGCGTGGTGGAATACTGCATCGAGGCCGGACGGCCCGACACCATTGACCGGGAAAAATTGCAGGTGCTGCTGGATCACGGGGCGGACCGCATCAGCGTCAACCCCCAGTCGCTGGACGACAGGGTGCTGCGCGCCATCGGGCGCAAGCACTCGGCGGCGGATATTCTGGAGGCCATGGCACTGGCCGGCAGCATGGGTTTTCCCCATGTGAACATGGATCTTATTGCGGGATTGCCCGCCGACACGCCGGAGAGCTTCCGCCGAACGCTGGACGAGTGCATCAGAAGCGGAGCAGACAACATCACCGTGCACACGCTGGCGCTGAAGAAGGGCAGCCGCCTGACGCTGGAGGGCAGTCCCATTCCTCCGCCAGAGGCCGTGGCGGAGATGCTGGACTATGCCGACCCCACCCTGCGCGCCGCCCGCTTCGCCCCCTATTACCTCTATCGCCAGAAGTACATGTCCGGCAGCTTTGAAAACGTGGGATGGTGCATATCCGGCGCAGAGGGACTGTATAATATCTACATCATGGAGGAGCTGCACAGCATCCTGTCGCTGGGCGCGGGCGGCTCCACCAAAATGGTGGATATCCGCCGGGACGACCGGATTGAGCGGCTGTTTCACCCCAAGTACCCGCTGGAGTATATCCAGCGGCAGGAACAGGTGGCCGGGAATCTGGAAAGGTTTGCCGCGTTCCACCGGGAGATGCTGGGAGATATGGGAAAATAACGTTTTCCTGTCATTCCGGGCCGGTGCTCGCCGCGACGGGCCTCCCCCACTCCTGACCATGACGCTTTAGGGAGGTGACGGCTTGCAGCGCAGGCAGAGCTTTTTAAGCGGCGCGGCCGTTCTGGCCGGCGCGGTGGCCATGACCAAGGTGCTGGGCGCCCTGTACAAGATCCCGCTGGGCAACCTGCTGGGCAGTCAGGGCATGGCCCATTTCTACGCCGCCTACAACATCTATAATCTGCTGCTGATGCTGTCCACCGCCGGACTGCCGCCGGCCGCCTCGCGGCTGGTGGCGCAGGCGGCGGCGCAAGGCCGCCACGCGCAGGCACGGCAGGTATTCCGCGCCGCCTTACTGCTGCTGGGCGCGGCGGGAGCGGCGTTCTCCGCGCTGATGTTCCTGCTGCCCCAGGCCATGGCCGACGCGCTGCATGACGGCGCGGCGGCGGGGGCCATCCGGGTGCTGGCACCATCGGTATTATGCGTGTGTCTGACCTCCGCCATCCGCGGCTATACCCAGGGACTGGGCAGCATGACGCCCACCGCCGTCAGCCAGATCATCGAATCCGCCTGCAAGCTGGCGGTGGGACTGGGACTTTGCGCCTTTTTGCTGCACCGCGGCGCCGCACCGGAGGAGGGCGCCGCCGGCGCCATTGCCGGCGTGACCTGCGGCACGGCGCTGGGACTTCTCTTCCTGCTGTGGGCGCTGGGACGGCTGGAGCGGACACCGGGCACGGACGTTCCGCTGCCGCTGGGCCGCACCATGGGGCAGCTGCTGCGCATCGGCGTGCCCATCACGCTGGCAGGCGGCGGCATGAGCCTGATGACGCTGCTGGACCAGTCGCTGGTGCTGGGTACGCTGCAATCCACGCTGGGTCTGTCCGCTGAGACCGCGGCCGAGCAATACGGCCAGTACACCTTCGGCATGACGCTGTTTGTGCTGCCGCCGTCGTTCATCTATCCGCTGACGGTGTCGCTGATCCCGGCCATCACCCGGGCCAGAGCGCGCCGGGACGATGCCGCCGCACAGCGGCTGACCGGCGCGGCGGTGCGGATCACGGCGTTGCTGGCGCTGCCCATGGGGGCAGGTCTGAGCGTGCTGGCGGGTCCCATCCTGCACCTGCTGTATCCCGCCGTACCCGAAACGGCGGAGGCGGCCGCCTATCACCTGACCGTGTTGGGCGCGGCCAGCATCTTTGTATGCCTGATGGTGGTGACCAACGGCATTTTGCAGGCCTGCGGCCGGGAGCGCATCCCCATTGTGACGCTGCTGTGCGGCGGTGCGCTGAAGGTGGCGGCCAACTATCTGATGGTGGGCGACCCCGCCATGGGGATCCGCGGCGCACCGGCAGGTACGCTGTACAGCTATGCGCTGATCGCGGTGCTGAACATGATCGCGGTTTACCGCTGCCTGCGGGGGCGGGTGGACTATTTCCGCTGCCTGTGGCGGCCTGCGCTGTGCGCCGGGGTAATGGCGCTGGGCACCCGGTCGGCCTATACGCTGCTGAGCGGCCATATTTCCCAGAATCTGGCAACCATGGCCGCCGTGGCCATTGGCGCGGTTATCTACGCCGTGCTGGCGCTGGCGCTGGGCGCGGTGACGGCAGAGGATCTGAGCGCCCTGCCCAAGGGGCAAAAATGGGCCAAACGCCTGCATTTACGGTGATTTTTTTGCCCTTTCTGTCGAAAAGGTCTTGCAAAGAGTCGGCAAATATGGTAAATTTTCTATTGGCCTATGGTAAAGAGGCCGTCTTTTGTTCTTAATGCGACACGCTTCGTTTTAGGATTCGTTGTCACCAATGAAAAATTTTAGGAGGAAGAACCCATGAATAAAACCGAACTGATCAATGCCGTCGCCGAGAAGGCCGGTCTGTCCAAGAAGAACGCCGAGGCCGCCGTAAACGCCACTCTGGCCGCCATCACCGAGAGCCTGAAGGCTGAGGAGAAGGTGCAGCTGGTTGGCTTTGGCTCCTTTGAGGTGAAGCATCGCGCCGAGCGCACCGGTCTGAATCCCCGCACCGGCGATTCCGTGACCATCGCCGCTTCCAAGGTTCCCGCTTTCAAGGCCGGCAAGGCTCTGAAGGACGCCGTTAAGTAAAAGGCCGGCAAGGCTCTGAAGGACGCCGTTAAGTAAAAGGCCGGCACAGAATCTGCGATTTTGCTGCCAAAGGGTTTGCAATTCTTTCGTGCCTGTACCCCAAGGGCATTTGTTCCGCTTCGCTCCACGGCGCGGGCGCGAACTTTGCGCGGCCATTGTTTATTATAAAAGAAAAGCGGCGCTGCCGCTTTTCTTTTTACCCCCAAGGAGGACGCACCATGAGACTGGACAAATATCTGAAGGTCAGCCGCCTGATCAAACGGCGCACCGTGGCCAACGAGGCCTGCGACAATGAGCGGGTCACCGTCAACGGGCGGGTGGCCCGGGCCTCTTACGATGTAAAGGTAGGGGATGTGATCACCATCCGCTTTGGCCAGAAGGCTCTGTCGGTGGAGGTGGTATCGGTGGCCGACAACGTGGGTAAGGCCGACGCCGCCGCCATGTACCGGGAGACCACGGACAAGACGTTATAATTTCCGCCGCCCTCTCATACAATGCAGTAATGCTTTGTATGGGAGGGTGTTTCTTTTGGCGTATGAGATGAACGGCGGCAGCGGCGCCATGTACCACCGGCTGACCATGGAGGGCCGGGAAAAGCTGACAGTGGGCGGCGTAGAGGATGTGGAGCGCTTTGATGAGAGCTGCATCGTCATGTCCACCTGCGCCGGAACGCTGGTGGTCACCGGAGAGGGCCTGCATATCGGCAAGCTGAGTCTGGACGGGGGCGAGCTGCATGTGGACGGCCGCATCGACGGCGTAAACTATGAGGAGGACCAGCCTGTGAGCCGGGGCCTGTTCAGCCGCCTGTTTGCCTGATGGAAAACCATGTTGCCGATCAGCTGGCCCAGCTGGGGGCGGCGGCAGCGCTGGGCGCGGCGGGCGCGCTGGTATACGACCTGCTGCGCGCGGCACGGCTCATGGACCGCCGCGACCGCGCCCTGACCCATCTGCTGGACGCCCTGTTCGCGCTGGCGCTGGGCGGCGGACTGCTCTGGCTGGCGCTGGTGGTGGGCGGCGGCGAGCTGCGGCTGTATATGCTCACGGGCATGGCGCTGGGCGCAGCGGTATGGTTCTGCCTGCCCTCAAGGCTGCTGCGGCCGGTGTGGGATTTCTGGGCCGGCGCACTGCTGGCCATGTGCCGGCTGCTGTGGAAGCCGGCGGCTTTTTTGCTCGCGGGCATAAAAAAACTGGCAGCCGCGGCGAAAAAAGGCTTTTCTTTTCTGGTGAAGTGCGCTAAAATGAAAGTAACGTCCACTTCCGGCAGACCGGAGGACGCACCGCAGAAGAGAGGAGGCCGCAGTATGCGCGCAAAGAAACCCAAACGGACAAAAAAATGCCCCAGCGTGGTGGTGATGCTGGTGATCGTCGCGCTTGTGGCCGTGCTGGGCGTGCAGATCGTGAAGGTGTACGGCCAGCTGCAAGCCGCCCGGCAGACGGAGACGGCGCTGGATCAGCAGCTGACCCAGCAGCAGCAGGAGAACGAGGCCCTGCGCTCCGATCTGGCACGGAAGAATGACGAAAGCTTCATCAAGGCGCTGGCCCGCGATCTGCTGGGTCTGGCCGAAGAGGGTGAGCGGATCTTCTACGACGTGAATGACTGACAAAAAAGAGAGAGACAGCCGCGGGGTTGTCTCTCTTTTATTTTTAAAGGCGGCCTGCGGCGGCAGGTAAAAATGCCGCGATTCGGTGCCCTCCCAGAGGTACTTGCTCCGCCGCGTGGGCATTGTCCCGCGCGAAGTGCCTTGTCATTTTTCCCGCTGTGTGATATGCTGAGAGCACAAGGGCGTATGCCGCCCTGCAGGAGGAAACTATGAAACATATGACATTTCGGGAACGGCGCTACCGCCGCGCCCATCTGGCGTGTGTGCGCCACATTACGCTGGACCCCAAAGGCCCCGGCGTGGTACGCATCCATATGATCCCGCCCCGGGACGAGACACCGGCGGCGCCCTTTCTGCTGCTGCTCAACGGCGCGCAGCTGGTGCCGCTGAATCTCAGCTGGGCCATCATGCTGGCCAACCTGATGGATCAGTGGCAGGCCCACGAGAGGCAGGAGCTGGAGGAGGATCAGTGGGAGGCGCTGCTGAGCGCGGCGGTGGAGGAGACCCACCGTACCTATCCCCGTACCAAAAAACAGCTGCTGGCCAACGATATGCACCTGATGCTGACCAGCCTGATGGCCATTGCCCAGGGGCGGGAGCCGGAGGCGGAGATCGGCATGCTGTCGCTGGGAGAGTATGCCTGTGAGATGACTGCGCCCCACCGCATGGATCTGATGGTCAGCGCCATGGAGCAAAACGGCGCGTGGCACTGCAACCAGAAGTGCCTGCACTGCTACGCTGCCGGACAGCCCATGGGTGAAACGCCGGAGTTATCCACCGAGCAGTGGAAAACGGTGCTGAAAACGCTGCGTCAGGCCAACATCCCGCAGGTGACCTTTACCGGCGGCGAGCCTACCATGCGGGAGGATCTGGCGGAGCTGGTGGAGGCGGCGGCGTGGTTCGTCACCCGGCTGAACACCAACGGACGCCGCCTGACGCCCCAGCTGTGCGCGGCGCTGTATCAGGCCAGCCTTGACAGCGTGCAGGTGACGCTCTACAGCGCCGAGGGCAATATCCACAACCAACTGGTGGGCTGCGGCGGCTTTTCCGACACGGTGCAGGGCATCCGCAACGCCGTGGCGGCGGGACTGATCGTGTCGGTGAATACCCCGCTGTGCTCGCTGAACACCCACTATGCCGAAACGCTGCGCTTTGTCCACAGTCTGGGGGTGCGCTATGTCACCTGCTCGGGGCTGATCCCCTCCGGCAGCGCCTGCGGCGCGGAGAGCAGGGCCACGGCGCTTACGGCCGGTGAGCTGGCGGATATCCTGCGCGATGCGGCGGAAACGGCGGAAGAGCTGGGCATGGAGCTGGACTTCACCTCCCCCGGCTGGCTGGACGAGGAGACGCTGCGATCCATGGGCCTGCACCTGATCCCCAGCTGCGGCGCGTGCCTGTCCAACATGGCGGTGACGCCGGACGGCAAGGTGGTGCCCTGCCAGAGCTGGCTGTCGGACGAGCCGCTGGGCGATCTGCTTTGCGATAAGTGGGCGGATATCTGGAATGATCCCCGCTGCGCCGCCATCCGGGCGGAAAGCGCCAGAATGGATCACATCTGCCAGCTGAAGGGAAGGGGGAAGGCACAGTGAAAAAGCTGATAGCGCTGGGGCTTAGCCTCCTTGTGGCGCTGTGCCTGACGGTAACGGCGCTGGCGGACTACGACTATATCGACCGCTACGATGTGACCGTAACGCCCCAGACCGAGGATGGCAGCCTGTCCATCCGTGTAGACCTGACGTGGACGGCGTTGGAGGCGCTGCCCGACGGGCAGGAGCTGAAGATCGGCATACCCAACGGCTCCATCCGGGAGGAAACGGCCCTGACGGACAATATCGAGCGTCTGGCGTTTGACAACAGTTATATGTACGTCTATCTTGACCGGGCCTACGACGCGGGCGAGAGCTTCACCTTTGCCTATTCCTGGGTGCAGGAGTACATGTACACGCTGGAGGGTAATACGGTATCCTACGACTATACCCCCGGCTGGTTTGACGAGGCAAAGATCGGTGAAATGACCCTGACGTGGAACGACCCGGCGGGGCTGAGCGGCCAGTGCGCCACCGGCGGCGGCGAGAGGACCGATATGGCGGAGGGCTGGGTTCTCAGCGCCGAGCAGATGGGGTACGGCGATACCATGCACGCCAACGTGACGTACAGCGGCTGGCCCACGGCCCTTTCACAGGAAAACAGCGCCGACAACATGCCTGTTGACCACGTGGACTACGACGACTGGTACGACGAGGACGAGGACACAGGCATGGCTGCCCTGTTCCTGACGCTGATCATCACCATCTTCATCGTTGGGGCGGTGGTGTGGATCCTCCGGGAGCTGGGCGACGGCTACGCCCCCGGCTTCGGTACCCGGTATGTGTTCGTCAACCATCTCTGGTACCCTGCCGGGCCTGACGGCAGGCCCCGTCCCGGCAGCGTCGGCATGCCCCACAAGCCCAGACCCCGCTCCAGCGGCCGGAGCAGCTTTGGCGGTGGAAGCCGGGGCGGCGGGTTTAGCGGCGGCGGCTTCGGCGGCGGGGGACACTGTGCCTGCGCCAGCAGCTGCGCCTGTGCCTGTGCCTGCGCCTGTGCCGGCGGCGGCCGGGCCGGATGCAGCGCCAAGAATCTTTACGGCGCGGTGCATCTCAGCCGTGCGGTCACGGAAAAGCTGCAATAGCATAAAAAGGAGCCGCGTCCCCTGTCGGGGCGCGGCTCAAGCGGGTGGGATATTGGAAAGCTTCCATATGGTATGGTACACCATTCTCCCACTCTTGTCCATAGGAGCTTTTGTCGCTTTTTCATATAGAAGGGCACCATCCGTCGAATCGCCCAAAAATTGTTTTACTTTTGTGAATTTTCCATAAATTTACTGTGATGCTCTTTTCAAGTGCAGGGCAATGTGCTATAATACTAACATGGATAAGGGGAAATCCCTCCCCGACCCTATGTTCCGTACCCCAAGAAAGGAGCAACCAATATGAAGTTCACATTCGCCTGCAAGAAGATCGCGCTGAACGACTCCATTAAGGAATACGCCGAGAAGAAGATCAGCAAGCTCGACCGGTACTTCGCGGAGGAAGCGGACGCATTTGTGACCTTTGCTGTGGAGAAGAAAAATCGCTGCACGGTGGAGCTGACACTGCGTGCGGCAAACGGCACGCTGTTCCGCGCTCAGGCCGAGGATCCCGACGGCGATATGCGCGGCGCCATCGACGGGGCCGTTAACTTCATCGAGCGCCGGATCCGCAAGAACAAGACCCGTCTGGCCAAGAATCTGCGGCCCGATGTGATGGAGCCGGATGTGCCCGAGTTCCAGGTGGAGGAAGAGGACGAGTTCCATGTGGTGCGTACCAAGCGCTTCACCGTGAAGCCTATGACCATCGACGAGGCCATTTTGCAGATGAACCTGCTGGATCACACCTTCTATGTGTTCCGCAACGTGGCCGACGGCGCGATCTGCGTGGTATACTGCCGCAACAACGGCGGCTACGGTATCATCGAGACGCAGGAATAAGATATGATCAAAAAGGCGGCCTGCGGGCCGTCTTTTTTTTGCCCGCATGGGGGCATGGCTCACAAAATGAAAAAGACCGGGCGATTGCCCGGTCTCTTTCGTGCAGGGTTTGTAGGAACAAAGAGAGAAAATAAGAAAGAAAAGAAAAGCTTGCAAATATAGTGACAATAAGATGGCGGTCTTATTGCTTTGCAACATTGAACTTCAGCAGACCCACTGCCATCATGGCAAAGCTCAGGAGCATGCATACGCCCCAAACCGTCTGCCCGGCGGTGACTTCACACATCACCACGGAGAACACAACGGCCAGAACCGCGCCGATCAGCGTAAGAGCAATGGCAACATTATTTTTCATAGCCTACATCTCTTTTCCGGTCCGTGTCGGAGAAAGTTCACACTCTCTCCCGCTTGTTGCATACATACTGTATCACGCAAATCCCCTCTTGTAAAACGGAAAGAATCCAACTATAATATAAACAGAATCTATATTTTGTGGGAGAATGGAGGGAAAACGCCGTGAACAACACCGACATGGAGACCTTTTGGGCCGTGCTGGAGCATGGAACCATGACCGCGGCGGCAGAGGCGCTGTTTATCACGCAGCCGACACTGACCAACCGTATCCACGCGCTGGAGACTGAGGTGGGGGCGCAGCTGTTCCGCCGGGGCAAGGGGATCCGCCACATCGAGCTGACGGAAGCGGGGCAGCGGTTTTTGCCGCTGGCCTATCGCTGGCAAACATTGCTGGAGGAGACACGGGGCATGGCCGAGGCCGAATCCCGGGAATACCTGCGGATCGGCGCAGTGTTTTCCACCAATCAGTACATCCTGCCGGTGGCCTACCGCCACTTTTTGCAGCGCAGGCTGCCGGTTTCACTGTGGGTACAGACGCTGTCCGGCGACGGCTATGAGGGCGCCCAGACCGTGGCACGGGGCGATCTGGAAATGGCCATGATGGACGGGGATATTTTCTACCATCCCCAGCTGGAGATCACCCCTTTGTGCAGCGAGGAGACCTTTGTGGCCTGCTCGCCCGACAGTCCCTATGACGAACTGATCTCCCCGCGGGAGCTGGCCCCGGAAAATGAGATCGTGGTCTCATGGCGCAAGGCCACGCAGGACTGGCGCGACCACTGGTACGGACTGACGGCCAAGCCGCTGCTGTACGCCGACTCCCTGCAGGTGGTGGACACCTTCATCGGCCGGGACATGCTGTGGGCCGTGGTGCCGGCCATGGCGGCCCGGGCACTGCAAAAGAGCGGGCGGGCCAAGATCTGCCGCCTGACCGATCCGCCGCCGGAGCGGGTATCCTATCTGGTGACCCGCCGGGGCGAGGAGCTGAGCCACGCCGCCCAGCTGCTGCAGGAGGACGTCTACGCCCAGCTGCGCAGCATGGAGGACATCCAGCTGTTTATCTGAGCATATAAAAAATACGGGGCAGAGCCTTACGGCTCTGTCCCGCGTCTTCTGTTCAGATGCAGCGGACGGGTTCTCCGTGCAGGGGGCAGCCGCCCTGCTTTACCCCGGCGGCCTCGCGCCGTTCGGCGCGCACGCAGATCATCTCGCCGGCGATGGACACGGCGATCTCCTCCGGCGTTACCGCCTTGATGGGGGTGCCGATGGGGGTATGGACGGAGGCGATGGCCGCCTCGCCGATACCGGCCTCCCGCAGACGGGCGTTGACGCTGGCGGTCTTGGCCCGGGAGCCGATGACGCCGATATAGGCATACGGCCCTCGCAGCACCTGCTCCTGTACGGCAAAGTCATGGCTGTGGCCATTGGTCATGACCACCACATAATCCTCGCTCCCCACGCTGACGGCTTCGGCAAGGCGGTCAAGATCGCAGCAGATCACCGCGTCCGCGGCGGGAAAGCGCTCTCTTGTCGCCAGCTCGGGCCGATCGTCCACCACTGTGACGCGAAAACCCACCGTGGCCAGCAGCGGGCACAGGGCCAGCGAGCAGTGGCCCGCACCGAAAAGGATGGCCCGCTCACCGATGGGCAGGGGCAGGGCCACATGGGCACTGTCGGTCCCGGCGGTATCCCGCAGGGCGGGGGCGCCGCCGTCCAGCGCCAGCGTCAGCCAACCCGGCTGCCGCCGGGCAATGCGGCGCAGCACATCCTCCGCCAGCGTCCGCCATGCCGCGTCATCGGCGGCGATGAATTGCAGGTGCACCGTAACGTCGCCGCCGCAGACCATGCCGATATCCTCGGTAGTATTGTGGTGAAGCCGATAGGTATGGACGGCGCTGCGGCGCTCATACAGCAGCGTTTTGCCCAGCGCGACGGCGCCGCCCTCCACCGCGCCGCCGCCGATGGTGCCGCACAGCAGGCCGTCCGCCCCCACCAGCATCTGGGCGCCCCTGCCGCGGGGGGTGGAGCCGCTGTCGGCGATGATGGTGCACAGCACGGTGTCGCAGTTTTTCTCCATTTCATGAAGCAGCATGGTAAAAATGCCGTTCATAGTGACGCTCCTTTCAAACCCGGTAAAATCATGTTATTCCCGCAGCGTGCGGTATGTCCCCTTCCACAGGCTGCCCGCCGCCACCGCGGCCGGCAGCAGGGCGGCAAAAGCCTCGGCATTGCGCCAGTCCTCCGCCGACTCCACCTTGTTGAGATAGACAAGGCCGCTGCCGTACCCCTCGGCGCGCAGCACCGCCGCCGCCAGCGCCGGGGTAACGGGATCGTCCTGCGCCGCGCCGCACAGCGCGGCATACCGCTCCGGCCGGTGGCAGACCTGCCGGATGGGCCGGCCAAAACCGTCGACCCCCAGCACATAAACGGTCTGCCGGGCGCAGGCGGGGATCACCGGCTCGTGGGGGGCGTGGGCCTTCAGGGGCAGGCGCTTGGCGCCGTCGGCCTCCACCAGCACAAAATCCGCCAGCGCGGACAGCGCTTCAAAGGGGAGGGCCGGGGCAGTCAGCTTGCCCTCCACGCTCTCGGCAGCCACGCAGACCGCGCCGCTGTGCGCCAGCGCAGCGGACACGGCGGCCTCGTCCCCGGTCAGCAGCGGCGGATATTCCCGCAGCCGCTGGATATGGGTGGAGGTGGTGACGATCACCGTACCCCGGCATCGCAGCTCGCCGGCCAGAGTTTCCATCAGGGTGGTCTTTCCGCCGCCGCCGATCAGGGCGGTGACGCCGGGGCCGATGTGCAGCAGGGGAGCAATATCCATAGGCTTTCTCCTTCACCATCTGTGAATAAGGGCAACCACGCCTGCCGGCGCATTTTCGGCGTATTCTGTCCCTGTCACCGGATGGTATCCTCCGGCACGCGCACCCATCCGGTGGGCACGCCGCCGTTAAACGTCACCTGATAGCCGGTGCCGGGGGCGCGGTACCAATCCACCCGCAATCCGCCGAACCAGTGCATCATCAGTCCCGCGATCACCCCGCCGTGGATCACGCACACCGCGTCCTCACCTGCCGAGAGCACCTGCTCCATGGCGGCGCGGTTACGCGCCATGGTCTGGGGCGCGCTTTCGCCGTTGGGGCAGGGGTTATGCTCGCTGTCGGCCGCCCAGCGTTGAAAGGCGGGATCGTCCTTCAGCTCGTTATAGCCGCGCATCTCAAAATCGCCGAAGTTCATCTCCTGCAGGCCCGGCAGCGCCGTATGGGGCACGTCGCCATACAGGGCACGGAGCGTCTGCTCGGTGCGCAGCAGGCCGCTGGTGTAATACCGCGGCGCGGTGGGATAGCGGTTCGCGTTTTCGTGCAGCTCCGCCAGCGATTCCGGCAGCGCCGGGATATCCGCAGCGCCGTAGTACAGCTCGCGGCGGCTGCCCTCCGTCTGGGCATGGCGCACCATGGTCAATATCATTTCAATTCCTCCGTCAATCCGCACAAAACTCTTGTCACATGCCGGGCCTCCCGGGCCAGCTGCTGCACCAGCGTGCCGTGAGCCTCCCGCCACGCCCGCTCCTCTCCGTCCATGGGGACGATGCCGCCGCCTACCTCCCGGGTGACGACCACCGCGTCCGCGAAAAGGGGCAGATACCGCGCCACGTCGCCGCAGCGGCGGGTCAGGGCTTCCAGATGACAGTAGCACCTTTTCCCGGGGACGGGATCGCCCGCCGCCAGATCGCACACATCGGCCATGGTCAGGCCGTAATGCCGAAGCGCCCAGGTCAGCTTGCCCTGAAACGCGCCGCCGATCACCAATTCCATATCCTCACCTCACCAAAGTCAATACCGCCAGGCCGAGAAGCTCGCCCAGCGTCAGGGAAAAGCCGGACACATCGCCGGACATGCCGCCCAGCTGCCGGTCCGCGTACCACACGGCCAGCCAGTAACCCAGCGCCGCCGCCAGCGGCGCAAGGCTGCCCCACAGCGCCAGCGGCACAATGGCCGCAGCCGCCATCACAAGGGCGGCAAAGGCCACATAGGGCGCCCTTTTCCCCGTCATGGCGGCATACTGGCTGGTACCCATAGGCGCCAGCGTCAGCACCGCCAGCGCCGCGCAGGCCCGGGAGGCCACCGGGATCAGCAGCAGCGGCAGCAGCGGCACATCCGGCCGCGCCATAGCCACGCTCCACTGCCCCAGCGCCAGCAGCACCATGCCGATGACGGCAAAGGCCCCGCAGTGGGAATCCTTTAAAATCTCCTGCCGGCGGCTGAGGTCGCGGCGGCTGAGCACCGCATCGCACACGTCCATAAAGCCGTCCAGATGCAGAAAACCCGTCGCCAGCCACGGCGCGGCGGCGATGAGCAGGCCGCCAACCGGCGGCGGCAGAAACCGGCCGGCATACGCCGCCAGCACCCACACAACCCCCACCACAAGGCCCACAAGGGGCAGGCAGCAGACCATTTTGCTGCGGGCCCTCTCATTCCATATTTTCAGCGGGCAGGGCAGCGCCAGAAACATACCCCACGCCATGAAAAAGCCATAGATCCAGTCTTTCACAGCGGCCACTCTCCCTTCCACACCCGGGGCAGTCCCGCCGCCATGTCGCACACCACGTCAAATTCCGCCGCCAGAGCGCGGCACACATGGGCAAGTCCCCGAACATAAACCTCCGTCCAGTCCTGATAGTCCTCGCCGCCCCGCCACAAATCGTCACACACGCAGACAAAGTGGGCGGGATAACGGCTGACGGCCAGCAGCTCGGCCGCCACCGTGTCCGCCGCATCGGCGTCAATCTCCGGGCCGAACATGGCCTCGGACAGGGCGGCGGTAACGCTGTCCAGCAGCACGGCACCGCGCCGGTCGATCTCCGGCAGGGCGGCGGTCAGGCCGGTGCTGCGCTCAATGGTCTCAAACCCCCAGCCGTCCCGGTCAGCAATATGGCGCAGGACACGGGCGCGGTCCTCATCGTCCCGGGGCGTCATGGTGGCCCAGTAGTATAGGGGACCGCCCGCCGCCAGAGTGCGGCACAGGTGCTGGGCCGCGGTGCTCTTGCCGCTTTTGCTGCCGCCGATCAGTAAAATCCTCATACGCCCTCCACCGTAAAGCTGTCCTTGGCGCGGATAGGCGCCAGATAGTCGTCCTCAATGGCAGCCTCGGCAAAGGTGGCCATATGAGCCATCACGCCGCAGGCCCCCTCCAGCACGCGGAACAGCAGCGGGCAGCCGCTGCCCTCGCCCAGACGCATGTCCAGCGCAAGGCAGGGGCTGAGGCCCAGCGCCTCCGCCGCCAGATGGTAGCCCAGCTCATAGGACTGATGGGAGAGGAAGAGATAATCCCTCACAGCGGGACACAGGCCCACAGCGCACAGGGCGGCCACTACGGAAATATAGCCGTCTACCGCGGCGGCGATGCCTTCATGGGCGCAGCCGAGGAACGCGCCGGTCATGGCGGCGATATCCAGTCCGCCCACCTTGTGCAGCACGTCCAGCACATCGTTTTTGTCGGGATGGTGCAGCTGGAGCGCCCGGTGCAGCACCTGCTTTTTCCGGGCGAAGCCGTCATCGGTCAGGCCGCCGCCCCGTCCGGTAACGGACGCCACATCCGCATCCAGCAGCACCGCGAGCACCGCGGCGCTGGTGGTGGTGTTGCCGATGCCCATTTCCCCGATGCCCAGCACCGAGATGCCGTCGCCTTTCGCCTGTGCGGCGGCCTCCATGCCCACCGCCAGCGCCTGCACCGCCTCGGCGCGGGTCATGGCAGGCTCCGCCGCCAGATCGGCGGTGCCGCGGCGGATCTTGCGGGGGATCACATCGGGACAATGCACATCGGAGGCGATACCCACATCGTACACCGCCACATCATCGCCAAAGGTTTTGGCCAGCGCCGACATGCCGGTTTTGCGGCGGGTCATGTTCACCGCCTGCTGCAAGGTGACGGACTGGGGGGCACAGGATACCCCCTCGGCCACCACGCCGTTGTCGGCGGCAAACACCGCCACGCGGCAATTTTCGATTTTCGGGCATACCTGCCCGGTAATGCCCGCCATGCGGATGGCCATTTCCTCCAGCTTGCCCAGACTTCCCGGCGGCTTGGCCAGCTCCGCCTGACGGCGGCGGGCGGCGGCCATGGCGGCCTGATCCGCCGGCCGGATCGCTTGCAGATATTGTTGCAGTTTCTGTTCCGTCATAGTTTCTTCTCTCCCAGATAGCCCCGCGCCGCCAGCCAGTCAAGGGACGGGGCGCAGTTCATATTTTCAATGGTATAGCTGGCGGCAGGACAGCGGACAAGCAGCTCGTCCAGTACCTGCGCCATGGGGATATTGCCCTCGCCCAAAGGGTTGTGCAAATCCCATTCGCCGAAATTATTGTGAAGGTGGACATGCCGCAGCCATGGAGCAAGCGGCGCGATCCAGTCCATGGGCGGCGTTTTGCTGACGGTGGTATTGGCGTGCCCCACGTCCAGGCATACCCCCAGCCGGGGATCGTCCACCCCCGCCATGATCTCAGCGAGCATCTCCGGCCCGTCGTCCATCACGTTTTCCAGCGCGATGGTCATATCCGCCGGTACCTGCGGCAGAAAGCCCCGCCAGAAATCCACCGACTGCGCCACAAACCACTCCGGAAAGTAGACAAAGGGCACAAACCCGTCGTGGATCACGATGCGCCTGATGCCCATTTGACGGGCCACGGCGATGGTCTGGCGGTAGCGCTTCGCCGTGATCCGCCGCACCAGCGGGTCGATGGCGCAGGGGCAAAGCTCGGCAAAGGGGGCATGGAGCCACAGCTTCTCCAGTCCCGCCGCTTCCGCCTCCGCCGCGGCGCGGGCATCGGCATCCTCCAGCATCACCGCCTGACAAAAGGCGGTGACCTCAAAGCCCAGACCATGCCGGCGGGCCAGCGCGGCGGCATGGCTGTCGATCCCCGACAGGTGCAGCTTTTCCCTCAGCACGGCACGGTCCATAGGCGGTCTCCTTTTTCTTTCAGATGGGTTCTATTATAGCGGCTGCGGCGATGAAAAGCAACCGGAGAACGCAAAAGCGCCCCATCGGCCGCGAGGCCGACAGGGCGCGGGAAGGGTGGGATCAGTCCTTCAAAAGCTCCAGTTCCTTTTCATCCACCGTATGCAGCTTTTTCTTGCTGACCAGCTCGTACATGCAGGGCACCACAAACAGCGTCATCAGCGTGGCATACAGCAATCCGCCGATGCACACCAGCGCCACCGGCTGGATCAGCGATGTGCCGGCATTTTTCGCCAACGCCGTGACGATCAGGCCCAGAATGGTGGTCAGCGAGGTCATGAGGATGGGCCGCAGGCGGGTCACGCCGGCGTCAATAACGGCCTCGCGCCGCTCCATACCCGCAAGGCGCTGCTGGTTGATGCAGTCCACCAGCACAATGCCGTTGTTGACGATGATGCCCACCAGCATCACAAAGCCGATCAGCGAGATGACGCTCAGCTCCGTGCCGCTGAGCAGCAGCGCCATAAAGCCGCCGGTAAAGGCCAGCGGAATGGTGAACATGACGATGAACGGCTCTCGCAGGGACTGGAACTGGGCCACCATCACAAAGTATACCAGCACCACGCCCAGCAGCAGCATCAGCATCACCTGACCCATGGCCTTCATGATCTGCTCATTTTCGCCGTTGAACTCGATGGTGACGCCGTCGGGCAGGGTCATGGCCTGCACGGCCTTTGTCACCTCAGAGGACACCAGCGTAACGTTCCGCCCGTCGGCAATGCCGGCGGTAACGGTGACGCAGCGGCGCTGCTGGTCGCGGCTGATGGTGTTCAGGCTGACGGTTTTTTCCACCGTGGCCACGTCCTTGAGCAGGAAGCTCTCCTTCTTATCCGTATCCCCGTCGCCGGACAGGGAGCCGCCGGAGGCACCGGAGGTGCCGGAGCCGCCGGTGGCGGCGGACATGGCGCTGTTGGGGTCGATCTTCAGCTCGGGCAGCTTTTCATAGGTCAGGCGGCTGGCCTCGTCCTGCTCGATAATAAGCTGCATGGAGGTATCGTCCAGCACCATATCCGTGCCGGCGGTGCTGCTGGTCAGGGCCGAGGCGATCTGCATATAGATCTGGGCCACGGTCATGCCGTGCTCCATGGCTTTGGTGCGGTCGATGGTGACGCGCAGGGCCTGGGCCGCATCCTCCAGTCCGTCGGACACGTCGGAAGTGCCGTCCACCTGCTCTATCCGCGCGGCGATAGCCTGCGCCGTAGATTGCAGCGTCTCCATATCCTCGCAGTAAACATTCAGCGAAACGCCGCTGCCGGTGACGTAGCTCATCATTCCGGACATGACGTTGTCGGCGGTCACGGTGCAGTCCATGTCGGCGCACAGCTTTTCGATCTCGCGGCCCGCCTCCGTGCCGGAGTAATTGTCCGGCAGGGTGATGTACAGCTGCGCGTCATTTTCGCCTACGTCGGCGGACATCAGGGTCAGGGCGGTATCCGCCTGGATCGTGGCGCCAACGGCGTCCACGCCCTCCACCGTCATGCAGCGGCGAGCCACCTCGTCGGTATAGCGCACAGCCTCTTCGCGGGTGCAGTCCTCCGGCATGGAGACCGTGACGCTGACGCTGTTCATATCCATATCCGGCATGAAGCTGAAGCCGCGGCGCACCGTGACAAGGCCGGTGAGCACCAGCAGCGCCAGCGAACCGGAGAGCACCGCCGCCTTGTGGTTCAGCGACCACACGACCGCCCTTCGGTAGGCGGGGTATATCTTATCCAGAAGGCCCGGCCTGTGCTCCAGCGGGCGGCGCAGCATGCCGCTGGCCATGGCGGGCACCAGCGTCAGCGCCACCAGAAGGCTGGCCAGCAGGGAATAGGTCATGGTCAGGGCAAGATCGGTGAACATTTCGCGGGTCAGGCCCTCTACAAACACGATGGGGGCAAACACGCACACCGTGGTCAGCGTGCTGGCGGCGATGGCGCCCAGCACCTGCCGCGCGCCGGACACGGCGGCCTGCACCACCGTGGCCCCGCGGGCCCGAAGCCGATAGATATTCTCGATCACCACCACGGAGTTATCCACCAGCATACCCACCGCCACCAGCAGGCCGCTGAGGGAGATCATATTGATGGTCACACCGGTGAAGTACATCAGCACCACGGCGAAGATCACGCTGGCGGGGATGGAGATCAGGGTGATAAGGGTGGGCCGCCAGTCCCGCAAAAACACGAACAGCACCACCACCGAGAACAGCGCGCCCCACATAAGGGACGAGAGAATGGTCTCCACGATCAAGTGGATATAGTCGCCCTGATCCATCAGGGGTTTGAAGCTCAGTCCGTCATACTCCTGCGTCAGCTGCTCCAGCCGGGCGGTAATGTTGTCGGACACCTCCGCCGTGGCGTAGTTGGACTGCTTGGTAAAGGAGGCGATGATGCCGTTTTCGCCGTTGAGCTTGGCATAAATCTGATCGGCGTTGTCAGTATAGAACACGGTGGCCACATCGTTCAATCGGATAGGCTCTACCCCGTCGATGCCCAGATCAAAGAGCACCATGTTCTCCAGCTCCTTGGTTTCGGTGATCTCATTGCTGACCGACACCATGTAGCTGACGCCGTCCTCATCGTCGATATACCCGGCGGGCATGGAAAAATCCTGCGCCGTCAGCAGCTGCTGCACCATGGAAACGGACAGTATCCCATCCATATCCAGCTGCTCGAGCACCTGACGGCGAGTCTGGGCCAGCTGCTTTTCGCCCTCCTCGATCTGCTGGAGCGCCAGCTTGATCTGAACGTTGCTCTCGGTCATCAGCAGCATGCCGTCCATCAGCTCCTCCGTGCCGCCGGAGATCTCCTTATTCAGGCTGTCAAACCGGTGGGGGTCGTTCAGAAACGCCTCGATCTCCTGCAGCGCCTTTTGCATGGCCTTGATGCTCTGGCTCATCTGCTGCTGTTGGCGCTGCGCCACCATGGCGTTCAGCTTGACGGTGTTCTCGTTGATGCGCAGGGCCAGCATCTGGTTTTCCGCCTGCAATTGCAGGTTCTCCGCTGCGGCGGCCGCTTTTTCCTCCTCCGTGGCGTTTTCATCGTCGATAATGGCCTGATTGGCCTGAATTTTTTCGTTGTTGGCGGCCATCTGCTGCTGGTCGGCCAGAATGGCGTCCCGCAGGGTCTTTTCCTCCTCGGTGATCAGATCGTCGCCGTCCGGCACGCTGTCAATGGCGTCCCGCAGGGCGTCAGCCGCCTGATTGAGTATGCCGGTCACGCCGTCGGCCACGCCGTCAGCCGCCTGAGCGATGCCCTCATCCAGCGCGCTCTGCGCGTCCTCCAGCTCCTTTTTGGCGTCGCTGAGCTTGCCGGCGGCCTTGTCCAGCTCCCGGCCCGCCTTTTCGCGCACCATTTTGGTCACGGCTGCCATCTTCTCGGCATCCAGCACCACATGGGTCTCCCGGTTGATGGTGCCCACCACATCCACACTGGCCACGCCGGTGATACCCGTCAGCTTGGCGGCCAGCTCGTCATCCACAAAGTCGCTCAGCTCATGCACGTCCATGTTGCTGCTGCTGACGGCCGCCACCATCACCGGGATCATGGAGGGGTTCACCTTCAGGATATAGGGCGAGGAGATGCTGTCGTCCCACTGGCCCTGCAGAGAAGACACCTGCTGCTGGATATCGATGCCCAGCGAATCCATGTTGGCCCCGTTCTCAAACTCCAGCACCACCATGGACACACTGTTCTGGCTGGAGGACTGAATGGTTTTCAGCTGATCCAGCGTTGCCAGTGCCTTTTCCAGCGGCTTGGTGATCTCCTCCTCCACGCTTTCCGGGCTGGCGCCGGGGTCGCTGGTGACCACGATCACATAGGGATAGTCCATGTTGGGCATCAGGTCGGGGGTCATCTTCAGGTAGGCCACCACGCCCAGGATCAGGATGGCCAACGCCACCACATACACGGTCAACGGTTTCTTTACACTAAAGGCGGGCACGAATTTCTTCCTCTCTTCTGCGCCGGGCACGGCGCGCCGTATGGACAGGGCGGCGCGCAGCGCCGCATTTTGACGCTTTAGTTTATCATTTCCCGCTTTTCAAATCAATCGCAAAACCGAAAAATTTACGGTTCCGTTACAAATAAAGAGGGCACGCGGCAAAAAGCGGTGGATTTCACAGAAAATAGTTGCCGCATGGCCGGATTTCCCCCCGAAAAAAGCATCAGCCCCGGCAGAATCCTCCGCCGGGGGTTGATGGTTATACCTCAACTCTGAAATTGCCCTGCGCCGCCTGCCGCAGCCTTTCCTGCCGGACGCGGCCCACCGCCTCCTGCAGGGAGACGATGATGGCGTTGGACACGAAGAAGCCCCGGGGCGTCAAGCGCCAGCCCGCCTCTGTCCGTGCGGCAAGGCCGTGGGCCTCGTACTGCACCAGCAGCGTCTCCATAGGCTGGAACTTCTGGCGGAACTGCCGCTGGAAATAGGCGCTGTCGATGCCCTGCACCGTTCGCAGCGACAGCATGATATACTCCAGATCCCGGTCAAGGGGCGCTATCTCCTCCATCTCCGAGAGACGGAGCTCACCGGCGATGTAGCCGTCCAGATCCCGCTCATAGGCAAAGCGAACGCCGCCCATGTCGGAGTGGGCGCCGGGGCCGAAGCCCGCGTATTCGCCCAGCGTCCAGTATTTCAGATTGTGGCGGCTTTCGTACCCCGGGCGGGCAAAGTTGGAGATCTCGTATTGCCCGTAGCCCTGCTTTTCAAGATAGTCCACCGTCCACAGATACATGTCGGCCTGCGCGTCGTCGTCGGGGATATCCGCGCTTTCGCGCTGCTGCCACAGGGGCGTGCCCGGCTCCACCTTTAATCCGTAGCAGCTGATGTGCTGCGTTTCCAGCGCGGCGGCGGCGCGAAGGGTATCCTGCCACGCCGCCAGCGTCTGACCCGGCAGGCCGTAGATCAAATCAAGGCTCAGATTGTCAAAACCGGCCATCCGGGCCGCCGCCACCGACGAGAGCACCTGATCCCACGTATGTACCCGGCCGATGCGCCGCAGGAGCGCGTCGTCCGCCGCCTGCACGCCCAGCGAAACGCGGTTGAAGCCCGCCCTGCGCAGCGCGCGCAGCGTCTTCCAGTCCCCGGCGCTGTCGGGATTGGCCTCCAGCGTGATCTCCGCGCCGGCGGCCACATGATAGCGCTTTTTCACGGTTTTCAGCAGCTTTGTCAGCCGCTTTTCCCCCAGATAGCTGGGGGTGCCGCCGCCGAAATACACCGTGTCCGCCGTGTGGGCGGCGCAGCGCGGCGCCACCTCCTCCAGATGGCGGATCAGGGCGGCGGTATAGGCGTCCATCTTTTCCTCGCTGTGGGGCAGGGAGTAAAAATCGCAATAGGCGCACTTACTTTTGCAAAACGGGATATGGAGGTACAGTCCCAGCGGCTTTTCCATCAGGCATCCTCCTTCCGCTGATGCTGCACCATGGTGATGGCGCCGTAAAAACAGTTGACCTTGCAGGAGCGGCAGCCGATGCACTTGTCCACATTCAGGTCATAAAACCCGTCCGGCCGCTGGAACATGCACTCCACGGGGCAGAACATGGCGCACCAACCGCACCCGGTGCAGGATACCGGGTCGATAACGGCGTATTGCAGCGGCTTGCGGCCGAAAAGATAGTAGTTGTCGGGTAAACTCATAACGGTGCACCTCGGTGTATGGTTTGCGTATTTTTATTATACGCCCAAACATCCCTTTTATCAATGCATGATTTTCTGCCGACGGGGCAAACTGACCGCAGCACAAGGAAAGGCCGTGAAGCTATGGACATGTCACCTAAGGAATATCAGGAATATCTCAAGCGCGTCAATCCCAGATCCCCGGTGGGGAAAAACATGGTGCTGGCATTTTTGGTGGGCGGCGCCATCTGCTGCGCGGGACAGGCCATCGGGGACTGGTACGGCTATCTGGGGCTGGGGACGCAGGACGCCGCCACGGCCACGTCGGTGACGCTGGTGTTCCTCTCGGCCCTGCTTACGGGACTGGGACTGTACCACAGGCTGGCCCGGTATGCCGGGGCGGGCACACTGGTGCCCATCACCGGCTTTGCCAACTCCGTGGCCTCTCCGGCCATCGACTTCCGGGCCGAGGGCATCGTCACCGGCACCGCCGTAAAAATGTTCACCGTGGCCGGGCCGGTGATCGTGTTCGGCACCGCCGCCAGCGCCGTTTACGGACTGATCCTGTGGGCGCTGGGATGATCCCGCCCCGATCCGCGCCAAAAAGCACCCCTTCCGCCCCGCGGGGCGGAAGGGGTGCTGCGCTTGTCAACAGCCTGCGCGGCCTCGCCGCCGGTATGGCGGCGAATGCCGCGCGGCTTTTGCAGGCGTTTTTCAGTTCTGGAAGCGGATCTGCTCGGTCTGCTCTATGGGATAGCGGGCCAGTGCCGCGCCGTCCAGCGCCGCGCGGTGCATGTCCACCGCGGTGATCTGCCGGTTGGTATAGGTGGTGTAGTAATAGATGCCCCGGTTGGCGTTCCAGCAGGAGGTATAGATGGTGATCTCATAACCGTCGTCCCCCACCTGACAGCAGCCCCGCTGCTGCTCCACCGAGCCGAGGATGTGGAAAAACTGGCCCACGCTGTCCGCCTCGCCCTCACCGGAGCGGGAATTGAGCCGGGTAAAGGCCACCCGGGCAAAGCGGGAGGCGGAGGACAGGTCGCCGGGCAGACCCAGCGCGCCCATACCCCGGCTGTAGGTGCTCAGCGGCAGGGCGGCGGAGAACAGGTTCTCCGGCTGGCGGGGTGAGAGATGCATATAGTTGTTCAGCGAAAACATCTGCTGGGGAAAGGGCGGGTTGTTGGTCAGCACGCCGGCGGGATCATCGTAGACCTTCACGCCCCCGGCCACCGACTCCACCACAATGGCGCCGGTCTCATCGGCGATAAGCCAGTGGAGCTGCGCCGCCGGAAGCTGGCTATTGAAGGGCTGCCCCGTCAGGTTCAGCTCTGAGAGCAGCGCTCGGGCCTCGGCCAGCGTGGCGCACTGGCTCAGCACCCACGGGATAAACTCGAACTGGGCCGCGTTGCGGCGGCCCGCCGCGGCCTCCGGGGCATAGCAGGCGTTGCCCACAAAGTTCAGTCCCGCCATGCCCAGGCCCTTTTCATTCACCGCGTCATAGTAGAGCGGATAGTCCTGCGCCACATGGGCCATGCCGATGATGGCGTAATGCTCCGCCAGCGTGCCCTCATAGCGGAAGGCCAGCGGATAGCGCCGGGGCATGACGGTGACCTCCTCGCCATAGGAAAACTCATAGTCGAGGGTGCGGCCCATATAAAAATCCTTCGTCCGATACGTTGCTGCTGTACACATAAGTCCTCCTGATCAACCGCCGCAGGGGCGGATACTGACGCCAGTATGCGCGTTTTTGAGGCATTTTACCACCCCGCAGGCAAAATGGCAAGCTTTTTCCCGCAGCGGCGGAAAAATCAGAATTTTATGGTGCACCGCGGCGCAAATCGTGGTACAATGGACACCGACACAAAAGGGGAGGGGCGCGCCATGTTCAAACGGGTTTATGTGGAGATCACCAACGTGTGCAATCTCGCCTGCGATTTCTGTCCCGGCACGACGCGGGAAAAGCGTTTTCTCTCCCCGGAGGAGTTCCGTCTGATCGCGGAAAGGCTGCGGGGCCATACCCGCTATCTCTATTTTCACGTGATGGGCGAGCCGCTGCTACACCCCCAGCTTTCCCAGTTGCTGGCCATCGCCGGTGAGCTGGGCTTCCGGGTGTGCATCACCACCAATGGCACGCTGCTGCCCCGGCAGGCGGAAACGCTGCTCTCCGCCCCGGCGCTGCACAAGGTCAGCGTATCGCTGCACAGCTTCGAGGGCAACGGCGGCGGCGATATGGCGGAATATCTCCGCGGCGTGTGGGGTTTCTGCACACGGGCCGGTCAACAGGGCGTGCTGTGCGCCCTGCGGCTGTGGAACGAGGGCGGCGCGGATGCACGAAACGGCGAGATCCTCCGCTTTTTATCCACCGCCGGTGGTCAGGATGTGGAAAACCTGCCCGCCGACAGCGTGGGCAACAAACGTCTTGCGCCGGTCCTGTTTCTGGAATCGGCCCGGGAATTCGACTGGCCATCCCCCGATGCGGCGGAAGGCGGCGTCCAGTTCTGCCATGCCCTGCGCCAGCAACTGGCGGTGCTGTGCGACGGCACGGCGGTGCCCTGCTGTCTGGACAGCGAAGGCCGCATGGCGCTGGGCAATCTGCTGACGCAGGAGCTGCCGGATATTCTGAATACGCCAAGGGCGCAGGCCATACGGGAGGGGTTTTCCCGCCGCGCCCCCAGTGAGGATCTGTGCCGCCGCTGCGGCTATGCGGCGCGGTTCAGCAAATGAGAGGACAGCTGCATGCACGAAACGCCCCAACAACTGAAATCACTTCCGCCGCCGCTGCTGGCATGGTATGACGCAAACCGCCGCCGCCTGCCGTGGCGGGAGGAGGTATCGCCCTATCGCACATGGGTGTCGGAGATCATGCTGCAGCAGACCCGGGTGGCGGCGGTACTGCCGTATTTTGCCCGCTTTATGGACGCGCTGCCCACGGTGGCGGCGCTGGCCGCCGCCGATGAGCGGCAGCTGATGGCCCTGTGGCAGGGGCTGGGGTATTACAGCCGCGCCCGCAACCTGCAGAAGGCGGCGCGCATCATTACAGGGGAGCACGGCGGCGTATTCCCCGATACCTATGAAGCGCTGACCGCGCTGCCGGGGGTGGGGGACTATACGGCAGGGGCCATTGCCTCCATCGCCTTCGGCCGCCCCGTCCCGGCGGTGGACGGCAACGTGCTGCGTCTGGCGGCGCGGCTGAGCGGGTATGACGGCAACGTGCTGGAGCCGAAGGTGCGGGCACTGATCCGCCAATGGATGGCGGAGGTGATCCCCCATGACCGGCCGGGCGCCTTTAATCAGGCGCTGATGGATCTGGGCGCCATGATCTGCCTGCCAAATGCCGAGCCGCTGTGCACCCAGTGTCCGGCCCGGGACTTCTGCGCGGCGCGGGAGAAAGGCTTGCAGCGGCGGCTGCCGGTGCGGGAGAAAAAGTCCGGCAAGCGGACGGAGCATCTGACCGTATTCCTCCTGCGGCGGGGTGACGCCACGGCGGTACGGCAGCGACCCGGAAAGGGCCTGCTGGCGGGACTGTGGGAGTTTCCCAACGTACCGGGCGCGCTGACGGAGCCGCAGGCCGCGGCGCAGCTGGCACAATGGAGCCTTACGCCCCACCTGTGGGGAAAGCGTTTTGAAGAAAAGCACGTCTTTACCCACATCACATGGGAAATGACGGTGTTTTGCATGGATGTAACGGGAGACGGCCCCGCCGGATGGGTCTGGCGCACCGAGGAAGAACGGGAGAAATTCCCCATGCCCACGGCGTTTGGGAAATTGGAGAGATAAATAAGGAGAAAAACACAATGGCACAGCTTTATTTCAAATACGGAGCCATGGGTTCCAGCAAAAGCGCCAACGCGCTGATGGCCCGCTTCAACTATGAGGAGCGGGGACAGGCCACACTGCTGGTCAAGCCCCAGATCGACACACGGGACGGCGACCACATGGTGTCCTCCCGCATCGGCTTGAAGCACCCCTGCGTCTATTTCCATGAAATGCGGGCCATGGCGGACAGCGAGCTGCAAAAATATGCCTGCATCATCGTGGACGAGGCCCAGTTCCTGACAAAGGACGAGGTATACTATCTGGTGCATCTGGTGGACGAGTGCAATATCCCCGTGATCTGCTACGGCCTGCGGGCCGACTTCAAGGGCGAGCTGTTTCCCGGCAGCTACCATCTGCTGGTGCTGGCCGACAAGCTGGAGGAGGTCAAGACCATCTGCTGGTGCGGCAAGAAGGCGGCCTTTAACGCCCGCTTTGATGAGGAGGGCCATGTGCTGAAGGAGGGCGAACAGGTGGTGCTGGGCGCCAACGACCAATATATTGGACTGTGCCGCCGCCACTGGATGGCCGGCGATCTGGGGCCGGATTTCCACCGGCTGCGGAAATGATCTGCACGCTGTGTCCCCGCCGCTGCGGCGCGGAGCGGACGGAGACGGAGGGACGGGGCTTTTGCGCCATGCCGGCAGGCCTCCGCGTGGCCCGCGCCGCGCTGCACATGTGGGAGGAGCCGCCTATCTCCGGTACACAAGGCAGCGGCACGGTGTTTTTCTCCGGCTGCACGCTGCGGTGCTGCTACTGCCAGAACCGGGATATCTCCGCCGGCGGCTTCGGCAAGCACATCACCACGGCGCGGCTGCGGGAGATTTTCGAGGAGCTGATCGCACAGGGCGCCCACAACATCAATCTGGTAACGCCCACCCATTTTCTGCCGTGGATCCTGCCGGCGCTGGAGCCGAAGCTGCGCGTGCCGGTGGTGTATAACTGCGGCGGCTATGAATCCGTGGAGACACTGCGGCTTCTGGAGGGAAAGACGGATATCTGGCTGCCCGACCTGAAGTATGCCGACGGCGCACTGGCGGCGGAGCTGTCCGCCGCGCCGGACTACTTTCCCGTGGCCGCGGCGGCCATCCGGGAAATGTTCCGCCAGACGGGGCCCTATGTGATGGAGGACGGACTTCTCAAGCGGGGCGTGGTGATCCGCCATCTGGTGCTGCCGGGGCAGCTGGACAACACACGCCGCTGCATCGACTGGGTGGCGGAGAATTTCCGCCGCGGCGAGGTGCTGTTCTCCCTCATGAGCCAGTATACGCCCCAGCCGGGGGCAGAGGGCCTGCTGGCGCGCCATGTGACCCGGGCGGAATACCGCGCCGCCGCCGCGTATATGGAAAACTGCGGCATCACCGACGGCTTTACCCAGGAGCGCACCGCCGCCCGGGAGGAATATACTCCGTCCTTTGATCTGACGGGCGTGTAAAAAGCGTTTCGCGCCTGCGAGGGCAAGGCGCTTTTAGCCGGTTACACTGCGCAAACATAGCGGACACTGCGGCGCGGAGCGATCCGAGCGCGGCGCCGAAAGGTCGCCCCGCCCTAATAAATACCCGCTGCCCCATCACCCCAAAAGTATCACTCGTTCCATACATTTAGTATAATTACACAAAAGTTTAGTGATTTTTTTGTAAGTTTTTATTGCAATTATAGATCTACTGTGCTAAGATGAAAGTACAGACAAGGAGGGGGATATCCCCTCCGCCACCATCAGAATAGCAGGAGGTCTAGTATGAAGTATCCCACCACCGGCCAAGAGGTCTATGTGAGCCTGAATCTGTCCAACACCATGCTGACCGGCATCGGCAAGGGCACCATCACCCGCGAAGAGGTGTCCGTGGACTATTTGAAGGAGCTGTTCGCCGAGCACGGCGTTATCGTTTCCGCCAAGCCGGAGCAGAGACAGCTGATCCAGCTGGTCAACGACCAGTACGATCTGGGACTGGAGATTCCCGAGAAGCTGAAGCTGTTTCAGCTGAGCGAGCAGCATCGCCGTTTGGTGGTCATCAATGTCAGCGGCCTGCGCCGCAGCGGCGGCTCCCTGCTGCCCTCCTATACCGAGGAGGAGTTTGCCGAGGCCACGTTCTCCTTTGTGAAGTATTATGTCCAGAGCGAACACTATGACGAGCTGAAAGCGCGGGTGAAGAAGCTGGAGTTCGAGCTGGAGCAGGAGCTGGCATGGCGCAATCGCACCGACGAGGAGCAGGAGTAAACGATTCCGGCGCAAAATCTGTGGGGACGGCGAAAGCCGTCCCCTTTTTTACTGTTTGGAAATGGGCGCCGCTGCCGCTGCTTTCGAGCGCGAGGGCGGTCTCCGACGGGCTGCTTTTCCCAGCAGCTGGAAAAGCAGCCAAAAGAGCCGGAAGAAACCGATGGTTTCTTCACTTCCTTGCGCGCTATGCATTGTGCAAATTTGTGACCTTGTTCCACGCGTTCACGGAGACTTTCCCATTTCGTATCACCATCGAACGCTTTCCGCAACAGCGCCGCTGCCGCTGATGCAATCGATGATAGAAGTAAATTTGTTCTCTTGAGGGGTATGGATTTCCTGTTGCGGTACCCAAAATTTCGCAGCGGCGTAAAAACCGCCGAACTTTTGACCGCTGTCACTCGCTCACCTCGCTTCATCTGTCACTGCCCAGCGCTCGGATCGCTCCCTGCGCCAGTTTGAGAACTGGCGCGCAATGACACGCGAAGAAGTCTTGCACCACTGCTGTTGGCCGGCGTAATAAACAGTGCTTGCGGTTCTACCGTTGATGGCACCAGCGGCAGCGGCGCTGTTGCTGAAAGCGTTCGATGACGATACGAAATGGAAAAACTCCCCGCGAACGCGTGGCAGGCAGCTGCGAATTGATAACTGGTATAGCGTGGAAGGAAATGCAAAAACGTAGTTTTTGTTGGCGTTCTTTTCCCCTTTCTTTCGCTATTGAAAGAAAGGGGCCGCCGGAGGCCGTCCTCGCGTCGGGACGCGAAACCTTCCCTTTCGCTGCGCGGACTGCTCTCGCAATGACAGGTTGCAGAGAGAAATCGGATTGCCGCAGCGCTGTGCGAAATACCCCCATCTCCCGCAAAAAACTGCAACAATCCCCGCCCCTGCCGCGTATCCCCTATGAAAGGAGGTGGTCACTATGGAATCTTTGCTGCGCGCGGGCAAAGAAAATATCGAAGATGTCTATCAGCGCCATGTGGTCATGCTGTACCGCGTGGCCTATTCCTTTATGAAAAATGGCCCGGACGCCGAGGATATGGTGCAGGAGACCTTTGTGCGGCTGCTTCACAGCGGCATGACCTTTCAATCGCCTGAGCACGAAAAGGCGTGGCTGATCGTTACCGTGTCCAACCTTTGCAAAAGCGCGCTGCGCAGTCCATGGCAGCGGCGGACAGGACTTGACGACATGGCGGAGCCGCCCGCCGCGGCGGATGCGACCCCGGACGAAACGCTTGAAGCGGTGCTGGCCCTGCCGGAGGACTATAAGCTGCCGGTCTACCTCTTTTACTACGAGGGATACCCGACGGCGGAGATCGCCCGGATGCTGGGCGTGGCCCCGGCAACGGTCCGCAGCCGCCTGAACCGGGCAAGAAAAAAACTGAAACTGACCTTGGGAGGTGATACCTATGACGGGTAACGATATCCGCCGCGCTTATGACAGGCTGCGGCCAGACGAGGACGCACGGGAGCGGATGCTGCGTGCCATTCGGGAGGAGGCTGCCCGCGGCGCGGAAACGCCGCACCGCAAGAGACGTACCTTTCGGGGCACGCTGATCCTGGCGGCGGCGCTGGTGCTGGTGCTGGCGTTCGGCACGGCGGCCTATGCCACCGGATTGTTTGGCCTGCGCTCGGCCGTGCTCTATCATCAGGACGGCGGCACAGACGAACCATATGGCGACACGGATGTGCTGAGCCTGCAGGGACTGGCGGACAGTCCGGAGGGCATGGCCAACGCCCGCTGGCAGAATTTCTGCAGCGGCTACGACCCGGACGGCGCGATCCTGTCCGCCATCGGCAACGGCGGCACGGGATTGGAGCCGCGCTATGACGCCTATCCCTGCTACACCCGGGAAATGGCCGATGCGCTGGACGCCATCGCCGAGGAATATGGCTTACAGCTGCTGACCCCGCCCACGCTGTACGGCGGCGGCGATCCGCTGCCGGCGCGGATCGCCGATGCCCTGCCGGAAAGCTGCGAGGACTATGGGCATGTATTTGACGGCGGCTACGCCTATGACAGCGGCAGCTTTATGGCGGAGGGCACCTTTACCTTCCGCGACGGGCGCTGGTCCTATCCCGTCAGCTATCAGCTGATATGCAATGAAAAGGGGTATCTGTCCGTGTCCTACCTGACCATCGGCAATGTGGAGGAGTATACCCAGTGGGAATACGAGACCGCCTGCGGCATACCGGTCACGCTGGCCATGGGGCCGGACAAGGCGCTGATCATTGCCGATCTGCCGGATGCCTATCTGGTGGTGAACGTACTGAACGTCCGGCAGGGCGATGTGGAAACGGGCGAGGCAGCCATGCCCGGCGAAGTGCTGGAGGCCATGGCAGATGCGTTCCGGTTTGACACGGTGTGACGCTGCGCTCCCGGACACGGACTTTAAAAAACAGGATGCTCTGGAAAAACAGAAAAGAAGAACACCCCAGGTGGGGGTGTTCTTCTTTTCTATCAGGCTTTCTTTTCCTCTTCAAATACCTCGGCCATGTCCATGTCGTACATGTGCTGGAGCATGCGGGTTGCCATGTTGCTGTAACCCCACTCGTTGTCATACCACGCGATCAGCTTGACGAAATCCTCATCCAGCATGATGCCGGCGGTCTCATCAAACACGCAGGGGCAGGGGTTGCCGATCATATCGGTGGACACCACCTGATCGCGGGTATAGCCGATGATGCCCTTCATATAGGTCTCGGAGGCGTGCAGCACCTCATAGCAGATGTCGGCATAGGAGGCGCTGGTGCTCAGCCGGGCGGTCAGGTCCACCACGGACACGTCAGCCGTGGGAACGCGGAAGGCCATGCCGGTCATCTTGCCCTTCAGGGAGGGGATCACCCGGCCCACCGCCTTGGCGGCGCCGGTGGAGGTGGGGATGATGTTGTTCAGGATGGAACGGCCGGTGCGCCAGT
>ERZ773235.689-NODE-689-length-41453-cov-3.950746_pt1 | contig 41453 bp, 55 predicted proteins | sample MGYA00580522_ERZ773235 | MGnify/ENA primary metagenome ERZ773235 (study PRJEB29015, sample SAMEA2737797) | human gut metagenome | biome: human gut; feature: human-associated habitat; material: faeces | place: China | collected 2012 ...
CTATGCAGTCACTGAGATTCCTCCCGAGAAAATTTTGATGGGGATTCCAAATTACGGGTATGATTGGCAATTGCCGTTTGAACGGGGTGTCACCCGCGCAACTACAATCGGGAATCAGCAGGCGATAGAAATAGCCGCTCGTTACGGAGCTGAAATACAGTTTGATGAAACAGCACAGTCTCCTTACTTTGAGTATTTCACTCGAAATGGAGTCAAACATGTTGTGTGGTTTGAAGATATACGCAGTATTCAGCAGAAGCTTGATTTGGCAGATGAATTCCGGCTTCGCGGCGTCGGTTATTGGAACATCATGCGACCTTTTGCGCAAAATTGGGCATTGATCAGCGCGCTGTATGATGTGCAAAAAGTTGTTTAAGAATATTGCATTCCTGACGCAACGCGGTCCGGAATGTTTCATAGCCGGTATCCTTTTCGGAGAGTACCGGCTTTTTGATTAGTGTTATGGCTTGCCGTTCATACTATACACCGGAAAGGACTTTTTGGCTGTATTTAGAAAGGAAAAGGAAATGCCATATTTTAATTATCATGCGGTTGCAAAACAACTGATAGCGGATGGAAAGCTGACCGGTTTTTATTATACGAACCGGCATAATTCCATTGCGCCGGCATTGGTTTTGCTTTTTGATGACTTCTCTCATCCGATCATGCCGATTCGGCAAGATCGCTGGAAGGAGTATCAACTTTTACTTCCGCCTGAGAGGGAGCAATCGAATAACCGCTGAGAAAACTCAGCGGTTATTCTTTTCTTTTTATCTGAATTATGGTATAATGTTCTCAAAAGCACGTTGCGCTTTTGAGAACATTCAAACACTGCTTGCTTCGCTGTGCGCTGGTGGTTTGTGTTATAATAACAAACAAAGCACCGTAGCTTTGACACGGACAAGTTAAAATATGACGGTTGGTTACAATGACGGTATGACTTGGTAAATACCGGATGAAATCCAGAGAAATGGTGGTCAATATGAAAAGAATTAAGAGTTTTGAAGTGGATCATAATACCCTGCAAATTGGAATGTATATTTCCCGTGTAGACGATGATATTGTGACCTATGATTTAAGGATGGTCAAGCCAAACGGCGGCGTATATTTGGATTCTGCCGGCATGCATACGGTGGAGCATTTAATGGCTACTTTTTTGCGCAACTCCGAATTTGAGAAAAATATTATTTATTTCGGACCGATGGGATGCCGTACCGGTTTCTATTTTTTGCAGCGGGGGATGAGCCATCAGGATGCAATTATCCTGGTTCGTCAGGCACTGGATTTTGTGATCGGTTTTTCGGGAGAAATCCCGGGTTGTTCTGCAATCGAATGCGGTAATTATAAAGAACATGACCTGGCAGCAGCACAGGAAATGGTTTGCGCTCTGCGGGAACGGCTGAATGATTATTCGGTTGATTTATTGCAGTACGAGACTGTGCGTTGAATTTTTCATCGGAACGATTATGACAGCTTGTCATTATATACAAAAATGTGTTTGCATTTCGTAAAATGTTATAAACTTACAGTATAAATTGTAAATAAAGTTACAAATCGATTGCAATCTGAGCCGAAAACGATTATAATCATAAATAGTTGTTACCGATTTGTAATAATTGAAACAAATGGTTTTGCTTTTGACAGAAAAGAACGACACATCTCTGTTTTTCAGAAACGGTTGAATAAAATAATCATTCGGATAGAAAAGGAGTGAATGCTATGGATCGCAAACAGGCGAATGATATAGAAGAGTTGCAGAAGGAAAAGGCTGTATCGGCGCAGGGTGGCGATGCAGACAGTCAAAACGATTTCATTTATCATATTTTCAGACATTCATATAAATTGGTTTCTTTTGTAGGATTTGAAGTATTGCGGGTAATCAAACAGCTTTATGACGGTGAGACCCGTCTTTCCAGGGCGACGAAAGGCAAACTGGAACCTGCGCTGCAAAATTTTTGCATAAAAATCAGAAACGGTTTTTCTTCGTTTGCGAAGTCTTTGGTGCGTCCGTTTGCCACAATCGGTCACGGATTTGTCTTAATTTGCGAAAACGCAAAGACGGCGAAAAAAGAAAAACGTTCTGCACGTAAAGCAATATTTTCTACGATTCGGCAGGGCGTCAAACGAAACGGCTGGTTTTTTAAGGGAATGCTCAATTATTCCGCTGCGGCGCTTGGCTTGGCGGTTGTGATTACTGCTGTTGTCTATATGTCTAATATGGACATTGCTGTTGCTGTTGAATACAAAGGACAGCAGCTTGGTTATATTGAAAATGAGGCTGTTTATGAAGAAGCGTCCAAAATGCTTCAGGAGCGAATTGTTTATGAAGAAGGCGATACTGCTCTTGATACACAGCCCAAGCTCACTTTAAAGATGATCAGCAATACCGACCAGGTTGTCAGCGAAAGCGGTTTGGTCGATAACATGATCAAAATGTCAGGCTCGGATATCGTGGAATCAAACGGGATATATATCGGCGGAAAATTTTACGGCGCCGTCAAAACGGTCTCTGAGATCGAAGCCACGGTGGAAAAAATACTGGCAAAATACAGAACGAATAATGCCAATGAAACGGTTGAACTGGTAAATCCTATTGAGATTAAGGAAGGAATTTATTTGACCTCATCAGTAAAGGAAGAACAGGAAATTGTTGATTTGCTGAATTCCGAGGTAGCCGGTGAAGTTACCTACACCATTCAAGCCGGAGATACGCCAAGTGGTGTTGCTAAGAAGAATGATGTTTCATATAGCGATTTTAAAGCAATGAATCCGGATTGTGAAACAAAATTCTTGATCGGTCAGCAGGTATATATCGCGAAATCAGAACCCTTTGCGACTGTAAAAGTGATTCGCAAAGAGACCTATAAAGTAGAGACGATGTATGAAACCGAAACCGTTAACGACAACTCTAAAAGCATTTCTTATTCTAAGGTGAAACAGAATGGTGTAAAGGGTGTCACTGAAGTGACGGCTAATATGGAATATGTCAATGGTGTAAAAACCAAAGAAACGGTGCTTTCCACCAAGGTGCTACAGCAGGTTGTCAATCAGAAGATTGTCAAGGGCACTAAAATGCCGACTGCTGCGAAGGTTACTGCTACCACAGGCGGTAGTTCTATCAGCGGCTTGAAATTTATCTGGCCGGTAGCCGGCGGATATATCAGTTCACCATATGGCGGTGCCCGCAGACATGGCGGTATCGATATTGCGGCGCCCCGTGGCACAGCAATTTATGCGTCGGAAGACGGAACGGTTTCACTTGCAAGATGGAACGGCAGCTACGGAAATTGTGTCATAATCAATCACGGCAACGGGGTTCAGACCTTGTACGGACATTCCAGCAAGTTGCTTGTCAAAGCAGGGCAATCGGTGAAAAAAGGGGATGTGATTGCCTTGGTGGGCTCGACCGGAAGATCTACCGGAAATCACTGCCATTTTGAAATTCATCGAGGCGGCAGCCGGATTAATCCTGCACCGTATATCGGATAGCAGTTAAAGTATGATTTGATTTCGGGATACATTATAAAATCCAATAAAAAACGGCATTCGTGCCGTTTTTTTCTTTCATATTGACAGAAGGAGGTTTACATAGCTATGTTGGATGCAGATCCGAAAGCACTACAAGAACATTCAGATACGGATAAATACAACGACAATATACAGTCAGTATATCGTTTTTTGTATCGTATGGTGTCGTATATCGGTTTTGAAGTGTTGAAAGTGATCAAGTATATCTACGATGCAGAACGTAAACTTTCCCTCTATATCGAAAAGAAGCTGACGCCGCTGTTGACGAAACTGGTAAAGCGCATTCCGTCAGTTTTCCATGCTGCTCTCCTTTCGGTCAGCCGCCCGTTTCGGAAAGCGGCAAAAGGGATTCGCTTGATTCGGCATAATGTTTCTGAAGCAAGAAAGGTGGATTTTCGCTCCGCAGTGGATGCGTTCTTTTCTACGCTATGGCAGGGATTGCGGAATAACGGTTGGTTCTTTAAAACCCTGCTGAACTATTTGGCGCCGGCGGTCGGTGTTGTGCTGCTTTGTCTGACTGTCCAATATTTTTCCGGTTTGACAATTGCAGTCTCAGTTTCGCTGGATGGAAACCATATTGGATATGTTTCTGACGAGACTGTTTATAACCAAGCGGCTAAAATGTTTCAACAGCGAATTGTCTATGAGGACAATGCGGAGAAAATAGACACTCATCCGTTGTTCTCGGTTGAAATTACCGATACGGCTAAGGTGCTCAATGAGGATCAGGTTGTGGATTCCATGATTCGTATGTCTGATCAGGATATTGTACAGGCAGGCGGTATCTATATCGATCACAAATTTTACGGTGCCGTAACAGAAACAGAGGCAATCAATGCTGCAATGGAAGAAATGCTTGCGAAACACCGCACCGGGAAACCAAATGAAACGGTACAATTTGTGAAACCGATTGAAATTAAAAAAGGCTTGTACCTTACCTCTACGGTTAAGCATCAGCAGGAGATCGTGGACTTGCTGCATTCTGAAGTTGCAGGTGAAGTTACATACACAGTCGAACAGGGAGATACCCCCAGCGGTGTTGCCAAAAAGAATAATATTCCTTATAGCGAATTTAAGGCAATGAATCCAAATTGTGAAACAAAGTTCTTGGTTGGACAAAAGATGTATCTTGCCAAATCCGAGCCTTTTCTTGCCGTAGAGGTTGTCTTGCGGGAAACTTACAAGACTGAAACGATGTATGCTACCGAAACAGTGAAGGATAATACCAAAAGCATCAGTTACCGTAAAGTAACCCAAGCTGGCGTGAAAGGCATTACCGAATACACCGCGGATATTCACTATATTAACGGAGTAGAAACTGCCCGTGATATCCTTTCTTCCAAAGTGCTCCAGACCGTTGTTAATCAAAAGGAAGTAGTAGGCAACAAGGTTTATTCCGAGAGTTATTCCTCTCCGGTAACTTCCAGCGGAAACGGCTCTCTGAGCGGACTTAATTTTGTCGATCCGATTCGCGGAGGAAAGGTTACTACCCGTTTTAAGGCAAGCCATAGGGCTCTGGATATTGCAATTACAAATGGTACACCGATACATGCCGCTGAGGCGGGCACGGTTGTTCTTGCCAGATATTACGGCAGCTACGGTAACTGTATTATTATTGATCATGGAAACAATGTGCAGACTCTCTATGCCCATGCGGAACGGCTGAAAGCGAAAGTAGGACAGTCGGTTGCCAAGGGGGAAGTTATTTCGTGGGTTGGGCATACCGGAAGAGTTTACGGGAGGACAGGAAATCATCTTCATTTTGAGATCCGCTCTAACGGGAAACAGTTGAATCCCGCCAAATATATCGGAAGGTAAATTACTTTCAAACTTGCGGAAAGACATCGTCGCAGGTTGCAAAAGGAGATTCTTAAATGATAATCAGAAAAGCGGAGCGCAAAGACTTGCCAGCTCTTTTGGAAATATATAACTATGAAGTGCTCCATGGTGTGGCAACCTTGGATTTATCACCAAAGACGCCGCAGGAATGGGGAAAATGGTTTGAGGAGCATAATACGAAGAATCATCCGCTGTTTGTGGCAGAAACGGAAGGACATATTGCGGGATATGTGAGCTTGTCTTCTTACCGGGACAAAGAAGCATATCGCAGCACCGTGGAACTTTCCCTCTATGTCGGGGTTGACGACAGAAACAAGGGCGTTGCGACGGCGTTGATGCAATATATTATTGAAGAAGCCGAAAAAGAGGAAGCAACCCACACAGTAGTGTCTGTTATTACCGCGGGAAACGAGGCAAGTAAAAAACTGCATCAAAAATTCGGGTTTGAATATTGTGGAACAATTAAAGAAGTCGGAATCAAGTTCGGAGCGTATCGGGATATTGAAAATTACCGACTGACGGTTTCATCATCCTAAAAGAAAGGAACTGTTTTGTGATGTTTTCGTTCTTAAAGAAGAAAAAGGCAGATAACAGAGAATTATATCGGCGTATCGATAAAAAACCGCTGAAATATGTAACAGAGCGAGATCTGGAAACTTATGTGGAGTCAGTGATCGGTAAGGAAGGCAGAATCAATATTTACGATGATGAGATTGCGATTTATTGCAACGGCACCGAGGTATTTCGCTGTAAATTAGATGGCGCAGATATTGGCGAGCTGATGAGTATGGAGGGCGCTGTGTTAAAGGGTGTCGATATCAAAACAGGTAAAACGCGGAGTATTGTCGCTTATTATAAATACTATCGCAAAGTATGAAAAAGAAAATTTATGGTTTTTTGATAGACTGAGCGGGATACCGTCTGATTTGACGGCATCCCGCTCTTTTTTAATACTAATCTAACACAACGGATTTCTTTTTTCCGTTTTTGCCTCTGGGATATTCTCTGATGCGCACAATAAAATCAAGATTAACTGCTTCCATACTGTCCTTGCATTGAATTAAAATTGCGCCGGGACTTACTTCTGTTATGGTTCCTGCTATTTGTGAATTAAAAGTGTAGATTAAGCATTCTTTGTTTAGAAAATTCTTTGCTAATTCCAACATGTCGGTTCTCTCCTTTTTTCTTTTTGATGTTATCATTTGTTTGATCATCATCTTTTGATTCTGGCTTTGCTGAATAAATATGATTAGCAGCGGCAGAAACATAGCAATATATATTGCGGGATTCAAAAGCATCACTTCCTATCTGTTAATCAATGGGGACGGATCGCAAGAAGCAAGAATTTCTGCAAGGGTTCGGGAACACTGTACTTTCCCCATGATTCATACCGTTTCCAAGTGGTATGATCCTGAGTTTATTATATTAAACAGAAAGCCGGAAGTCAACCACTTCCGGCTTTCTGTAAAAAATATATTGCGCTTCTCAGTGAAAACAAGGCGGCTTTGTTACGATTATTTTATGCTGTCCTTTTCACGGATCTCAACACGGCGGATTTTGCCGCTGATTGTCTTCGGAAGTTCTGTTACAAACTCAATAATACGAGGATATTTGTAAGGTGCAGTGGACTTTTTCACATAATCCTGAATCTCTTTTGCCAGTTCGTCCGAAGGAGAGTATTTGGTGGTCAATACAATCGTTGCTTTTACGATTTGACCGCGGACAGGATCCGGTACGCCGGTAATTGCACATTCCAATACGGCGGGATGCTCCATCAATACGCTCTCGATTTCAAACGGACCGATTCGGTAGCCGCTGGATTTTATCAAATCATCGGTACGGCCGACATACCAGAAAAAGCCGTCTGCGTCGCGATAAGCAGTATCTCCGGTATGATAGTAGTTGTTGTACCATGCTTTGTCGGTCAGCGCCTGATCACGGTAGTAGCCGGTAAACATCCCGATTTGCATTTCGTCAGTGGTGTGCAGTACGATTTCTCCGACTTCGCCGACACCGACCGGCTTGTCATTTGCATCTACCAGCTTGACATCATACATTGGGGACTCTTTTCCCATGGAGCCGACTTTGATCGAAGAATTTAAGAAATTCGCCACGGTAACGGTGGTTTCGGTCTGTCCGTAAGCCTCCATCAGTTTTAAGCCGGTTTTATCATAAAATTGTTTATAAATTTCTTCGTTCAACGCTTCGCCCGCAACGGTAGCATATTTGAGCGAAGACAGATCATAGCCGTCCATTCCTTCTTTGATAAAGAAACGATAGATGGTGGGCGGCGCGCAGAAGGTCGTGATTTTATACTTTTCAATTTTAGCAAGAATTTCGGTAGGAGAGAACTTGTCAAAATCAAAGACAAAGATTCCGGCGGCGAGAAACCACTGACCGTACAGTTTCCCCCAGACGGCTTTTGCCCAGCCGGTTTCGGCAACAGTGAGGTGAAGACCGTCCGGATCCACATTATGCCAGTATTTTGCAGTCATAATATGAGCGACCGGATAGGCAAAATTATGGACTACCATTTTCGGATATCCGGAGGTACCGGAAGTAAAATAAAGGAGCATCCGATCGGTTTTGTCGGTGATGATCCGCTCAAACTGTTCGGGAGCCGCATCCATTTCGGAAGTAAAATCAATCCAGTCTTCTTTCGGACCGTTGACAATGATTTTTGTTTGCAGTTCATCACATTGTTTCTGCGCTTCATCAACGCGGTCGGAAGGGGTGCCTGCGGTGCAGACTGCGGCAGTAATGGTAGCGGATTTAATGCGGTAGACAATATCTTTGGTGGTCAAAAGATTGGTGGCGGGAACTGCGATTGCGCCGATTTTGTGTAAAGCCAGAATGGTAAACCAGAATTCATAATGGCGTTTGAGAATCAACAGCACCTTGTCCCCTTTTTTGATTCCGTGCTTGACAAGCATATTTGCCGTTTTATCACTGTATTTTTTCATATCACCGAAGCTGAATACCCGCTCGTCTCCCGCCTCGTTGCACCACGTCATTGCCCGGCGATTTGGTTCCTCCGCCGCAATGACGTCAACAACATCATAAGCAAAGTTGAAGTGATCCGGGCAGTGAATTTCAAATTTAGAAATCACGCCGTATTCATCAAATTCTTCGGTACAAAACTGTTTATGCAGTTCTTTTACATCCATGTTTCACCATTCCTTTCCGTGTTTTGTTTCAAAACATGCTCTGAAAGAGCAAAAAATCAAACTGTCTGATTGGTCATTTTTCCGAATTCTGTGATCGCCGGTTGGGCAATCAGACAAAACAGGCACAGCACTTTAACAAGTCAAATTGTGAAAGCACTAAGGTACATTATAGCTACTTTCAGAATGACTGTCAAGGAAAGTGAAGGGTTAACCAGAATGTTTGCACTTTGGTCACAAAATAGTTGATTTTATCAAATCGGACGTCAAAAATAAAATTTTATCACGAAAATAAAGGTAGAAAATAAAGGAAATAATAGTAAAAATATTTGTTTTTAAATTCATGCGTACTGAACAAAAGGTCCTGATTCGTCGGTGAAAACTTAGAGCCAACTATCGGTGTATGAAATAATTGTATGATTTTGGGCAGTGTCGTCCCTTTCCTGCGGATGCTCTTGCTGCATACTCTGAAGATATTCACTGGGAGTCATCTGTGTAATTTCCTTAAAAACACGGTTAAAGGTTCTGGCATTATTGAATCCGCAATCGAGCGCAATGTCCAGGATGTTTCGATCGTCGTTTTTTAACATATCCAGCGACTTGCCGATCCGTACAGTGTTCAGGTAAGTGATAAAGGAAACACCGGTAATCGCTTTAAAGGTTTTGGAACAATGGAAAGCATCATATCCTAAGATTTCGGCTGCTTTCGTCAGAGGGATATCGGTGTCATAATGCAGGTCAATATAATCCAGCAGTTTGCGGATACGGGAAAGTTTATTGATTGTCACCGACGGAGAACTGCCGTCCGACACCTCTACGGTAAAATGGCGGAGATAGTCTACCCAGAAGCTGCGCAGTCGGGATTTAATTGCAGCCTCATAATATTTTCGTTTGTCTTTCATTTCCTCATGAATGGTGTTAAAAAGGCGCAGGCAATCGGCGTCCATCCCGTATTCCTGCATTTTTGCATGGGTTAAGCAAGGGGAAAGTTCTGCTTTGGAGGAATAAAGCTCTCCGAGAATAATCGGATTAAAGACGACAAAGTCAAGTATGTTGCTGCTTTGGTCATTTTCATTGTAGTGGATATCACCGCTTTTGAAAATCATCAGGTCGCCGGGCGCACAGGAATAGAGGTGGTTGTTCACCAAAATTTGCGGATTGCCGTCTCGGACATAGATCATCTCCACATCGGTGTGATAGTGCGCGAGAAATTTGATGTTGGAGTAACAGCGACACCACAATTCAAAATCTGATTCATATTTTCGTTTTTCTAAAATACCTTTCATTTCATTGCTCCTTTTTGAGAATCTTACCGTTAATTGCGTTTTTTGTCTTTGGAAGAATATGGGAATTGGTGTGAAATATCTATAAACTGTACTTATTTTTGTTATATTACATTTACATTTTACCACAAATCACAAAATATGTCCATAAAAACACAAATAATTGCGAGCAAAATCGCGGATATCTTTTATAATAAAAGTATAGCAAACAAACCATAATAATAGTGCGATGACGAGGTTAAAAAAGAAAGGAGTGAAGAGAAACATGCTAAAGGGAATACCTTCCATTTTGTCTCCTGAGCTGCTTAAGGTCTTGGATGAGATGGGACATTCGGATGAAATCGTGATTGCAGACGGAAATTTTCCGGGCGCCAGCCATGCACAGCGATTGATTCGGCTGGACGGACACAATGTTCCGGAAATCTTGAATGCCGTTTTGCAGTTGTTTCCGCTTGACCGCTACGTTGCAGCTCCGGTTGCATTGATGGAGGTTGTGAAAGGTGATCCGGTTGTACCGGTCATTTGGGAAGAGTACAAAAAAATCATTGCGGCGCACGAAGAGGACATTCAAATCGAAAACATCGAACGTTTTGCATTTTATGAGCGTGCGAAAAAAGCATATGCGGTTATCACAACATCGGAAAAAGCACTGTATGCAAATATTATTTTGAAAAAAGGTGTCGTTACAGAGTAACGAAGTTTGGAAAACAAAGAAAGGATGAAAGAAAATGAATTATCCGAAAATCGGTATCAGACCGGTAATAGACGGTCGTTGGGGCGGCGTTAGAGAAAGCCTGGAGGCACAGACCATGGGAATGGCGGAGGCCGCTGCAAAATTAATCAGTGAGAATCTTCGTTATCCGGATGGAACACCGGTAGAATGCGTCATTGCGGACTCCACCATCGGGGGAGGCGCTGAGGCAGCTAAATGTGAAGCAAAATTTTCCACCCAGAATGTATGCGGTACGTTAAGCGTAACCCCCTGCTGGTGCTACGGCAGTGAAACGATGGATATGAATCCGCTTACCGTAAAGGCTGTTTGGGGCTTTAACGGAACCGAGCGTCCGGGCGCAGTATATCTTGCCGCAGTTATGGCAGCACACGCACAGAGAGGCTTGCCGGCATTTTCTATCTACGGACATGACGTTCAGGATATGACGGATCGTTCCGTTCCTGCAGATGTGGAGGAAAAACTGCTCCGCTTTGCAAGATGTGCAATTGCAGTAGGATTGATGCGCAACAAGGCTTATGTCAACTTCGGCGCAATTGCAATGGGTATTGCAGGCTCATACTGTGATGCGGATTTCTTCCAGAAATATTTGGGTATCCGTGCAGAGTGGGTTGATATGACCGAAATCTTAAGAAGAATCACTCTTGAGATTTATGACCATGAGGAGTATGAAAGAGCGCTTGCATGGACCAAAGCAAACTGCAAAGAAGGCTTTGACTGCAATGCGGGCAAGAATTTGCCTGAAGTAATCACCAAATCAAAGGTTGTTCCTGCAGACAAAGACTGGGAGTTCGTAGTAAAGATGACCATGATCGTGCGTGATATCATGCTCGGCAACCAAAAAATTGATGAAATGGGATGGCATGAAGAAGCACTCGGCAAAAATGCGATTGCAGGCGGTTTCCAGGGACAAAGAAACTGGACCGACTGGCTGCCGAACGGCGACTTTACCGAAGCAATCACCAACTCGACCTTTGACTGGAACGGCAAACGCCAGCCGACCGTTTTTGCAACCGAAAACGATAATCTGAACGGCGTATCTATGTTGCTTGGTCACTTGGTTTCCAATAAAGCACCGTTGTTCTCCGATGTCCGTACCTATTGGAGTCCTGAAGCGGTAGAGCGTGTTACCGGGCAAAAACCGACCGGACGTGCAGCAAACGGATTTATTCACCTGATCAACTCGGGCGCAACTGCCCTTGACGGTACAGGTGCTGCGAAGGATGAGAACGGCAACAGCTGTATGAAAGAATGGTGGAACATGACCGATGCCGACATCAAAGGCTGTACCGAACAGACCGATTGGTGCCGTGCCAATTATGAATATTTCAGAGGCGGCGGGTTCTCTTCCCACTTTAAAACTGGGGCAGAAATGCCGATTACCATGATTCGTCTGAATTTGATCGATGGATTGGGACCGGTGCTGCAAATCGCAGAGGGCTATACCGTTATACTGCCCGAAGAAATGCATAACACGATTGATATGAGAACCGACCGCACCTGGCCGACCACTTGGTTTGCACCGCGGTTGACCGGCAAGGGCGCATTTACTGATGTTTACAGTGTAATGGCGAATTGGGGAGCAAACCACGGCGCATCTGTATATGGTCATGTCGGCGCAGATTTGATTACGCTTGCAAGTATGCTGAGAATACCGGTATCGATGCACAATGTGGAGGATAGCAAAATTTACCGTCCTCATGCGTGGGCTGCTTTCGGCACCGACAACAAGGAAAAAGCAGACTATGAAGCTTGTGCAACCTACGGCCCGATGTACAAATAAGACTAGGCTGTTAAAAGCAGAATACAAAAACCGGCTGTCTGAGGCAAATGCGCTTCAGACAGCCGGTTTTTTATGCGAAGATTTACTTCTGTTTGTTCTGCTTAAAATATTCCACTAACTCGATAATCATACCGACTTCTTTTTCCGATAAACCGTTTATGTTGATGCTTTTTTCCTTTTCAATGTCCAGCAAATAATCGGTTGAAACGCCGAATAAAGCGGCTAACTCAACGATGTATTGAGTAGATGGAACCGATATTCCCATTTCCCAAGCGTTTACACCGGATCGGGTCAAACCGAGCTTTTTAGCCAAATCACTTTGTGTAAGATTGTGTCTTTCCCGCAACATTTTTATTTTATTGGCAATCATGAAACGGTCATTCCTTTCTCCGTTCTGTACCTGGCGTGTCGGACAGATAAGATGCCTTTATTATATTATATGCAAAATAATATTGCATTATCTTTTAGATTATATATAATCTAAAAGATAATAATAATTGACAACATTAATTTATTGTGATAGCATAAAGGTATGATATACGGGAAAGGGAAGGTATCTCATGAAACGTATTGTTTTGTTTCCGGGCAATCAGGGAATGGATTGTCAGGGAAACGGACTGAACTTTGGGGAAAATGGCGAGCAGGTTGAATGTTGCTGTGATGAATGCAATTATTTGTCCTGCTGCAATGATGAGAAATATTTTGAAAAATGCGGTTATTGTACACTGCTTTGTCCGCGGAAGAGTTCATCATCTGTTTGATGCTTTATACCGCAAAGCCGAAGAGCCGGCAGATATTGGCTACGCAAAAGCAGACAGTCACGCCGATAACGGTCGGCAAGATAAAGGAAACCAAAGTCCATTTTATGCTCTGCGTTTCCTTTTTGATGGTCATACAGGTAGTGGAGCAGGGCCAGTGCATCAATGAAAACAGCATGGTACAAATTGCGGTAACCGGCGTCCATCCGTTGTCCACAAGCAGCGTTTTTAGCTGGGTGAGATTCTGGAAATCAGTCAGACTGCCCTCTGCCATATATGCCATAATCATGATGGGAATGACGATCTCGTTGGCGGGAAAACCCAAAATAAATGCCATTAGAATAACGCCGTCCAGACCGATGAGCCGGGCAAACGGATCCAGAAAGCCGGAGCAATGGGTAAGCAGCGACGCATCTCCGATGTGAATATTTGCCATCAGCCAAATCAGCAATCCTGCGGGTGCTGCCACAGCTACCGCTCTGCCCAGTACAAACAGGGTGCGGTCAAAGACGGAACGCAGGATGACTTTCCCGATTTGGGGGCGCCGATAAGGCGGCAACTCCAGCGTAAAGGAGGATGGAATACCTTTCAGGATGGTTTTGGACAGCAAGCGTGAGATCCAGAACGTCATTAGAATTCCCAATACGATCACTCCGGTCAGAATCAGGGTGGAAACTGCCGATTGCAGTGCCGCAGGCAGGCTGCCGGAATGATTTGAGGCAATGCCCCCAAAAGTAAAGAACATCGTAATAATTGCAATCAAGGTGGGAAATCTGCCGTTGCAGGGAACGAAATTGTTTGTAATAGTAGCAATCAACCGTTCTCTGGGAGAATCGATGATACGGCATCCGACAACCCCCGCCGCATTGCAACCGAATCCCATGCACATGGTCAGCGCCTGTTTGCCGCAGGCGTTTGCTTTTTTAAAATATTTGTCCAGATTGAATGCGATGCGCGGCAAATAGCCTAAATCCTCCAGCAAGGTAAAAAGGGGAAAGAAAATTGCCATCGGGGGAAGCATGACCGAAACCACCCATGCCAGTACCCGATAAATGCCGAGCACCAACGCGCCGTGCAGCCAGGCAGGCATTCCGATGTAGTGACAAAAATCGGTCAGCCGGTCTTCCACCCAGAACAAACCGCCAGAGAGAAGCTGTGAGGGATAGTTGGCACCGGTGATGGTGATCCAAAAGACAACGGCAAGCAAGAGCAGCATAATCGGAAATCCGGTCCACTTTCCAGTCAGCCATTTGTCTATTTTACGATCGCGAGCGTTGTAATTGCATTTTTCAAAGGTAATTGCATCACTGCATACTTCCTCTGCGCGAAGCACGATACAGGAAACAATAATGTCGGTCAGTCGCTCCAGAGAGATGTTGTTTTGCTCTAATTTTTCGCGGCAAGCATCTACGGTGGATGCAATCAAGGGGTCATTTAACGGATTTTCTCCGAGGTACTCGGATAACGTATGTATCAGAGATTCTTCTTGCTCTAATAATTTAAGAGAAACAAAACGCTTGCTCAGGCGCTTGCAGTCAAAGCCGGCAAGCGCTTTTGATATTTCTGCGATTGCATCTTCAATCGGTTTGAGGTATCGAATGGCAGGAGGACGGCATTGCAGGCTTCCTCCGGAAACCTGTTCTACTGCATCCATGAGATTGTTTAAGCCCTTACGACTTCTTGCGCTGGTACCGATTACCGGGACACCTAAATTATCGGATAATTGCCCAAAGTCGATTTTAATATGCTTTTTCTTCGCCTCATCCATTAAATTTACACAAACAATGACGTTTGGCGTAATTTCAATGGTTTGCAGGACTAAATTAAGGTTGCGTTCCAGGCAGGTAGCATCACAGACCACAACGGTGGCATCCGGCTCTCCGAAACAGATAAAATCACGTGCCACCTCCTCTTCGGCGGAATGTGCCAGCAGAGAGTATGTACCGGGAATATCAACCAGAATGTATCCTTTTTGATTGTGCTCACAGTGTCCTTGCACATTGGTCACTGTTTTTCCGGGCCAGTTTCCTGTATGCTGATTCATGCCGGTAAGTTCATTAAACACTGTGCTTTTTCCAACATTGGGGTTGCCTGCCAGTGCGATTATTTTATCCGTGTCGGATTTCTTTTGAATCACCAATCCGGTGTCGGCGGCATTGCTGCCGGTAGAATGAGCGGTCAAGCCCATTATGTGTCACTCCTTTCGATTTTGCGCGGAAATCGGTTCCGAGCTGATAGAGTGCCTGATTGACAGCATATGGATGACAACTTTACATGGCAGAGAGGTCACGCTTGCTGTCATCCATATGTACAGGCAGAAATCTCTAAGTATCAATCAGCCGACCAATACGGCTGCCGAATCCTCAGCGCGCAATGCAATGACCGCGCCTCGAATCAGGTAAGCCACCGGATCTCCGGCAGGGCTTTTCTGTAAACATTCAATATTGGTTCCTTCCACTAATCCGATGTCCAATAACCGGCGCCGCATACTGCCGGTAGAAGTCAGCTCCCTGACGACTGCGGATTCTCCCTCCTGTATTTTGCTTAACGGGATTTTATCTTCACACATATTCTTATATCTCCTTGTATTCATCATTTGCGGGAAATTGTTTTACTCCCTTACTAGATTATGACGATTCGGGTGATTTGGTGACATTTTTTGGGGCGGACTTGACAATTGGGGTTTCTTGTGATACTATGAAATCAAGTTAATGAAATAAAATTCATAAATGAGGTGAAGAAACAATGACAAATCGAGTGAAAGAATTGCGGAAGGAAAATAACATTACGCAACAGCAGCTTGCCGATCTGCTGGGAATCACTTCCAGAACGGTGATCTCATTGGAAAAAGGGGATTATAACCCTTCGGTATTGCTTGCCTATAAAATTTCGGAGGTATTTAATCTTTATATCGAAGATGTTTTTATCTTTGATGAAAGCGATTTCCAAATGCCGGAATAATCACCGATGTCGAAAACAATCAAAAGAAAGTTGTTAAAGAGTAGTGGAGTTCGTAAAACGGAAAAAGCAGTCTGTCCGATTGAAAAATCGGACAGACTGCTTTTTTATCCGGAACAGGTGAAACAAAGCGTTTTTATTAAGCAAAGTCAATTGGTTTTTATATCATTCTGTCTTGCGGAGGTTTTGGAAGAATGCTGACAGTAAAGCGGCAGATTTCTGTTCCAACACTCCGCTTTTCAGAATCGGACGATGGTTAAAGTCCATTTCGAAAAGATTTGCAACGGATCCGCAGGCTCCTGCCTTGTTGTCTTTGGCACCGTAAACGACTCGCTTGATTCGCGCATTGATAATGGCGCCGGCGCACATTGGACAAGGCTCCAAAGTAACATAAAGGGTGCAGTTTTGTAACCGCCAGCCGCCAAGCTTTTGACATGCTTCTTCGATGGCTAGTAATTCTGCGTGTGCGGTGGCGGCGCGATCGACCTCCCGTCGATTGCAGGCAGCAGAAATGATTTCATTGTCCCGGACAATTACAGCTCCAACCGGAACTTCTCCCAATAGCGCAGCCTTTTTTGCCCATTTTAATGCCTCTTCCATGTAAAGCTCGTCTTCCCGAACACCCATTCTTATGACCATTCCTTTCAAACAATGTAACCTATCCGCAAAATTGCAGAGGACGATATCTTTTCTGTTTTGAGATATTTCTATTTGAATATCTGAACCAATTGTACAAAACGATAGAGAAATACCAGTGAGAATAGAATAAACGCAGGATTGCAAAGTGCAGTCTTGAAGCGGGCGGATAAGGTCAAATCGGAATCTGAAGCGTTTTCGGTAACGGCGAAGGGTTTCTTTTCTTTTTTGATGAACCGAATGACCGCAAATATCGAAACAGTGATCATAATCAGAAATAAAGTGGTTTGCGCAATCGTCGCGGCATCCGATTCCAGCGCAGAGGTAAAAATCGAGAGAATAACAATGATAATATTCTGGAATATGTGCATTAATATGCCGGTAAAAATAGAGCGGGAGTGCAGCACGAAATAGCCGACTACGATACCGAACAGAAAAGTAGAGATAAAACTGGTATAGGTTTCTTCTGCCATGGCATAAAAAAGGGCGGAGATAATCAGTGCGAAAAGATCCCCGAATCGGCGGAAAGTATGCAAGATGATGCCGCGAAACAAAAGCTCTTCCAAAAACGGTATAATCAGGACATAGTTCATCAAAAACAACAGCAGCGGGAAAAAGCCATCCGGAATCAGAATATCCGATTTCAGCAATTTAATTTGAAACAAACCTAAAAAGTTGTTGCTGATGTCGGTGAACAGTGTTCCGAGCGCAAGCAGTCCAAGGGCAATGGCGATGGCATGGAGCAATCCGGTTTCAGCCGGACGGTGCAGGAAGGAGCGGAGGGAGAAAGTGCTTTTTAACATCGTGTACAAGGTAAGCAAAGGCACTCCGAAGCCAATGATGCTGACAAGTCCGGAGGAAACCTGCGTCAGAATCGGAAGAAGCGGCAGCGCGGTTGATTGCTGTACTGCTTGATTGAACCGGAAAAGCAAAGTTCCGGTAAGCTGATATAAAATGGTACCCGACAGGAGAGCGAGTATGGTGGTTACAACCAGATACCGAATATCTTGCAGCAATTTTTTATCGGACTGCATAGAATCCGACCCAATAGGTTGGTAGGCAGAGGGCATAAGGCTCAACACCTTTCCACAAGTGTTTGTTCAGCAGGCTGCAGGATTTTGGATTCAGTTGGGGCAATGGGGCGATAGCTTACAATTTTGCCGCGGTAAATCACCTTAGCGTTCGGTAAATCCATAAAACAAGCCGGCTGAATCAAGCGGCAATCTTTGCCGAAGGAATAAATACCGCTTTTCTCCAATGCTTCCGAGATGAACTGCGAACAAAAATAAGTGTTTTTGGAAGCAAATGGGATGGATAATCCACATAGAATTAAGCCGATAAAATTAAATTTGTAATGCAGAGGATTGGTGATAAAGGGCGCCAAGTAGCTTTGCAAGCGGTGCCATTGCAGATCGGAGACGGTTAATTCATAAATGATACAGGTTGTATCATTAAAATAGTGGTAGAACCCTTTTGGAATATCTTCCCGAACAAAGCCTGCATAAAACGGGTTTTTCGGTCTGCGTCTGCCGAAACTGTACAGAGAATCAAGTCGGTCATCCAGCGCGAGGGAAATATGATTGTATGTACGTTTTGTAAAAAAACGAATTGCTTTAGATAGGTTGGTATTGGTACGAGTAAGTACCAAATAAAGTTTCGGCATGTTTGCGCCTCCTTCAATCGAGATATAGGAAAGGATATTTTGCTCTTTACCCCGAAATAAATGATATGCTGTCGCTACGGTATTGATACATGGAGAATCATATAGTCAAGGAACCTGAAAAACAGCTTTTCACTTTTCAGGCTGACCTGATTGCAATCACAAATCTGAAATCACTTTTCAAGTTCATTGGCTATACGCACAAACAAAGTACCCATCCGACGTTTAATACAGCCGGATGGGTAAAACAGGAATCGGGCAACAGACTAATTCGCGTCTACTTCTTTGTTTTGGATAATCAGCAAAGTATCTTCCATCGCTTTTTTAACAGTTGAATATCTTGCTGTAAAATTGGCATTCCCGTTCAGGCTGATTATAATAGCTCCGGCGCCGTTATCGTAGTATTCAAGCTTATCGGATTTTCTGGAGCTGTCATGATAATCATACTGCAGTGTCATGACAGGCGATCCCGAGACCTTTTTCGTATTCAGTCCTGCTTGATAAATGCCTAACAACACCTGATAATAACTCTTGAAATAATCTTCTGTCAATGTAGTTCCGTTGTACTTCGGAACAATAATGTCATTGTCATCTTCATCCTTTTTGGTGCTGAGATTAAAGACGTATTTGTTGCTGCCGATGGTTACCGTAACCGTTTTGACATCAACAATGTTTGGAATGACCACAAAGACGCTCATGTAATCTTTTGCTTCCATAGTCAGCCAAGGAAGACTGGATGAAGAAACATTGTAAATCAAGTCTTTTCCGTCCAGCATCACATTGTATCCCGTGATTGTATGGGTGTGCCCGGATTCCAGGGCATCCTTGTCTTCCTCTGCTTCACAGGTGATTGCGTTTCCGACACGCAGTGTGTAATCTTTGCCGTCGTATTTCACCTTGATCACTGCGGTAGGATTCTGAAAGCCGCGTGCTTTTTTCTCTGCTGCTGAAGGCTTGAGCACCTCGACCGAGCTGCCGGACAGTGTTAAAAATCCGGTGAGGTTGGTGCCGAGCTTCTCATCGTCCGCAGTTACGGATAGTGGACTGGTAATTTGATACGTACCGAGCGAGATTCCGGTGGAGTCATCGGAATTGTTCTCCAGCTTCTGGAAAATAAGCGGCTTATCAAGATCCTTGCGTTGGATTTCAAATCGTTCAATGGTAACTGCCTCTTTTTCTCCGGAAGATGTTGCGGAGGAGGATGTAGAAGAAGTGCTGTCGGTGCCCAGATTCAGAATCGTGGGATCCAGATAATCATAAGGCGCGTTTTCAAACGAAGAAGCAGAATAAGAATCGTAAATATAAATCGGGTCCTTGCCATCCACTGTCATGTATCTGCCGCTGGCATCCGGGGTTTCAGAACCGAGATTCATTTTAAATACGGTACCGTCGGTATAGGTGACAGTAACAACGGTCGCAGGCTTATCCAATCCGTATTCAGCAAGATTTTCCTGTTTATCAAGCAAAATTTTGGTTGCCGAAATATCAGCGGCGGCAGTAGTTACCGAAGTATACATCGTATCCAATTGGTCAAAGCCTTTGAGTGCAGCGATTTCCCATTTTTTATCGCCGACGGAAGCAATATCATAGCTTTCATTTTGGGTTTTGATATTGATGTTTTTTACATTCTTCTGCTCTTTGTCAATCAAGACGATGGAGGCATCGCTTGATGTGGCACCCGCAGAGGAGCTATCGGCTGAATCGGAATCATTTGGCAACAAAAGCAGTAATGTCAGGATGCCGCCGAGTACCACCAGGATAATGGCAGCTAAAATCAAAGATTTTACCTTTTTACTCATTTTCGCCATGTTATCTGTGTCTCCTTCTGAACCAAATGATCAAACCGGTTGCGAGTACCGCAATCGGAACGACGATTACGAAGATAATCTGGAATACTTTTACTGTTGCTTCGGTAATATCAAGTGTTTCGGAACTGTCGGATTTCGGAACGATGTTTAATGTGTTGTCTTCTTTACCGACTAAATCATTGCACATGTTTACGGTAAAATCACCGTTGTTAAAGGTGTCCATCTGCAGTGCACCTGAAACGAAGAAATCCAGGCTGCCGAATGCAACAACGGTGGATTCCAGTGCTTCATTGGTGTCGGAATCGTATTTTGTACGAGTACAGGAAACAGCAGTAGTAAACGCCTGCTTTGTTTCATTATCAGGAGTCCAATCTTCACCGGCGTCCATCGGTTGCAATACACAGGTATCAGCGGAGGTGATTAAAGAAGTGGTTTTCATTTCGCTTTTCGTTTCAAAAGCAGCGGTAACCGGACGGGAAGCGCTCATGTAAACCGGAAGTGTGCTGTCTGCCAAGCCATCGGTATATCCGTTGCCGGTCAGGGTGTTTAAGGTGTTGTAGTAAGAATAACCATAAACATTGGAAGCATTTGTTTCCCAAATAACGCCGCTGCCGATTTTAATGCCCCAGTCAGTTTCAAGATAACCCTCTAAAATAGGAAGATTGCCTTGCTGATAAGAAGCAAGATAAATCAGCTTTTTCCCGTTCTTGCCGTTGTTTCCCAAGAAGGTTTCCAGTTTGTCGATTTCTTTTTGCGTGTAATCTTTGGTAGGAGCCGGGATAATAACCATGTTTGAAGAATCCGGAATATCTTCGGTCAAAATGTTGACGGTTTTAAAGCTGTAATTGTTGCTTTCCAGCAAGGATTGAATACCGCTGTAACCGCCTTGTACTTCGGAAAATCCGGTCAGCAAAGTGACTTCGGTAGGATTGGTTTCGGATACAAACATAATGCCGCTGAGCATCACTTGCTCTGCTTTTGAGGAAGAAATCTGCGGGTTTTGCTGATAGTAATCGGTCTCCGCATAAGTCACTTCGAATAAATCCTCAATGCTGACAATTTTATAGCGCAGGTCGGATTCAATGATGATATTGCCGGCTTGCAGACTCTCGGAATATTTTCCGGTGCCGTAGGTGGGGTTTTTCTCTAAGTTAATAAAGTCAAGAGAAACCTTGCCGGAATATTGGGTGCACTGTTTCATGGTATTGAGCGCGTGGGTATAGTAGAAATTGCCAGCTTGGTTAAAGGTGGATTCCTCCGCAAGCACGTGGATTTTTACCTCTTTGTCCAGCTTTTTCAGGAAGTCCTTGGAGTCCTCCGCCATGGACATGGATTGTTCTTTTGTAAGGTCGATATTCAGCGGAAATTTATCCAGTAAGATCGTCGCGATAATATTCACAAGTACAACTGCTGCGATAAAGACGACGGTGATAACCGTTGCGAGCGTACCATGTTTAAAGCGACGGCTTTTGAAAATATTGGTTTTCATTATAACGAATCATTCCTTTCTGGGAATTTTACCGCGGGGATTTTCCCGCGTCAAAGAAAAACAAAGCCGTGTTGCACCGGGATACAGCGTTTTACATATGTAAGCCAAGTGCGGTTTCGCAAAAATCAGTTCCAGCGTCTTTTTTCAAGAATGCGTACCGTAATAAAGTTAAATACTACCACAATACTGACAAAGAAAATCACGTTTGAGATATCTAATATTCCGCTGGTGAAATCGTTGTAGCGCTGAGAGATGGAAATGCTGTTTGCAAAGTCGGAAGACACGGTGACGCCTAACAAGGACATCAGCGAGCTGATGGCGGAAGCGAGCATATCCATCATCAACAGGAACAGGGAAACTGCCAGCGTCAGAATAATAGCGACGATCTGGCTTTCGGTGAGACTGGAAATCAAAATACCGATTGCAATAATGGCGGCGCCGATGAGAAGCAATCCGAGGATGTTTCCAATCACGACCATCCAGTCAACCGAATTAAACGCCGCAAGAATCAGGGAAAATACAAGAGTGATTCCAACCCCGATGCCGTAGATGAAGAAAGTGGCAAAAAATTTGCCGTAAACGAGGCTTGTCAGCGTAACCGGTGAGGTCAGCAGAAGCTGATCGGTTTTTTGCTTTTTCTCGTCGCTGAACAATTTCATCGTGAGGATGGGCAGCAAAATACAAGAAGCATAAAACAAATAATAAAATATAAAGCTGGTTTGCGTGGTGTAGCTTGCTACCGTTACATAGAAAAGGAATCCTGCAATCAGGTAATATGCTGCTAAGAAAACATATCCGATCGGGGATTTAAAGAAGGAGGAAAACTCCCGTCTTAATACTGCGCCCATTATTGTTCGCCTCCGTTATCTTTTTTATCTTGCTCGTCCTCATTTTCGTCGGATGAGTTGTTGGATTCTTCCGCTGTTGTTTCTTCTGCGGCTTCTTCCTCGCCGTTTTCTTCGTCTGTAACATCCTCTTCTTTTTTCTCTGCCTGTTCCTCCCAGAAGTTGTCAAAGCCTTCTTCCAGTTCTTCTTCCTGTTCGCCAAGTACAGATTCCGCAATCTTTTTTTTGGTTTCGGCAGAGGCGACCGGAACAGAAATATCAGAGGAGGTGAGTTTCAGGAAGATGTCCTCCAATGTCAGTTCGGTGCTCTTGAGTCCCATAATCGGCCAGTTGCGTCCGGACATCCGTTTGAACAATTCGCGGCGAATATCGGTGCCCTCTTTTGCTTCGAGCGAGTATTCAAACATACCGTTGCCGCGGTTGCCGAGGGTGGTGACTTCAACCATTCCGGGAATGGTTGATAAAGTCTTGTAAACCTCGTTTTCGGGCCCTTCGATGATGGCAAGATGACGGTGGTCGGTGCTCATGGTGGCAGACAGATTTTCCGCGGTATCATCGGCGACGATTCTGCCACGGTTAATAATGATAACCCGGTCGCAGACCGCCTGAATCTCAGGCAGGATGTGAGAGGAAAGAATGACCGTATGTTTTTTGCCGAGATCTTTGATTAATTTGCGGATGTCGATGATCTGCTTGGGATCGAGTCCGACCGTCGGCTCGTCAAGAATCAGCACTTCGGGATTGCCTACCAGAGCCTGTGCCAATCCTACACGCTGTTTGTAACCTTTGGAAAGGTTCTTGATGATTCGGTTGTAGACATCGGTGATTTTAACGATGCCGCAGATTTCATCAATGTGGCGTTTGCGCGGGATTTTGACTTTCTTTAAATCATAGACAAAATCCAGATATTCCTTTACGGTCATATCCATGTAAAGAGGCGGATTTTCGGGTAAGTAACCAATCTTTGCCTTTGCTTTCATTGGGTCTTCCAGAATATCGTACTCACCGATTTTGACTGAGCCGATATTGGAGGATAAATACCCGGTTAGGATATTCATCGTAGTAGATTTTCCCGCGCCGTTCGGACCGAGAAAACCAAGAATTTCGCCTTTGTTTACGGTAAATGAAATATCATCTACTGCAACCTTGCTGCCGTAACGCTTGGTAAGGCCTTGTACTTCAATCATGCGTTAATCCCTCCGTATTTTTTTCAGAATCCTTCTGTTCGTCACAAAAAATAAATAAAGCCGGTCAGTGCAGCTAAAACAGAAACACAACACTATTTTATCATACTGTTTAAAAACGCACAAACAGACTCTAATCAGCCTTTTAATCATACCAAAAAAATAAGGTAGATTTGTAAACAAATATTAAATATATCAATAACCCAAGGTGTTGGTTGGGTGAACATCCCGACCTGTTTTAGCAGGGTTTACAAAGCAAATCTTTCTTTTTTGTGAATGTTGGCAACCGACGCCGGACCAAGGCAGATTTGCTGTTTTTTGTTCGGAATAAAACAGGAATGTAACACGTACACTCCTGTCAGCTTGCTAAAAACGATAAGTTCAACTTTTTAAAAATCATGTCACGTAGGCGGACATGTGCCGCCGCAGTGACTCATTGAAAGAAAATCAGCGGTGAGCAACGGCAAAGCCGTTTGCGGAGCTGATTTTCGTCGAAAAGGGGGAATCGGGGGAAAAACACAGAGCAAGGTTTTGCCGCAGCGATTGTGTTTGTCCTTCGAGAGTGTTGTCGATTTATCGACAACACTCATAGGAATGTAACACGTACACTCCTGTTTGCTATCTGATTCTATGTAAAAGGAAAATAAGTTAATCTTCGCCGAATTCTTCCCAGCCCTTGCAGACATCAACCCATCCTTGGCTGTCTGCGATTTCAAACAACTCGTCGCAGTTCAGGCGGATTGCAGAATTGGAGCTGCCACAGGCAGGATAGACCGAATCAAAACGCCGCAGGGAAATGTCGGTATAAGTTTTTACCGTAGGGTCCGCCACTGCAAAAGGGCAAACGCCCCCGACCGCGTGCCCGACGAATTTCAAAACATCCTCAGGGGCAAGCATTTTTGCTTTGGTTTCAAATTGTGCTTTAAATTTTTTGTTGTCAATTTTCGCATCGCCTGCGGTTACAATTAAAATCGCACTGTCTTCATACTGTAAGGAGATGGTTTTTGCAATCCGTTCCGGTTCCACACCCAATGCCTGCGCGGCGAGTTCCACCGTTGCGCTGGAAGAATCAAATTCCAGGACATCCTCTTGCTTGTCCCATTTTCTTAAATATTTCTTTACTGCATCAACTGACATATCCACTTCAGACTGCCGGCTGCTTTGTCGTACTTTTGCCGGCATTTTGTCTTCAACCACCTTTCAATCAAAAATGAGTCAACCCTATTTTAGCATTGTTATGCTGAAAAAACAAGGGGAAAAGGAAAAAAGAAGAATTATTTTAAGATGAGACGATATTTGACAAGATGTGCGGCTTCGTGTAAAATAAATATTATTATATTATAGAAGACAAAAGAAAAGAAATAGAACGATTATCTATATAATATAGAAAGTCGCTATGCCAATGCCGCGTCGAATTTTGATTAAAAAAAGAATTTTTGTCGAATTTGTAAGTTATGCACAAAAAAAACTTATAAAATTCTCAAAATTCTTTTTTCAAAAGCTTGCATTTCACCAATCATTATTGTATAATAAACAAGCGTGACTGCGACAGATATGCGTTGAAGCGGGAGGTTGCAGAACAACTTCGGTTGTTTTGGTTTTTCCGTGGAGTATGTCCGATTTTAAACCGGGCGACAAAAGCTGAATAATGGGATTGCAATGTTTGACGGGATTGTGTTAGGACAACCCTGCCAGGGCAACAATCGTATTAGGGACGCTCCGGGAGAACTATGCGGTTTTTTCGGAATTTTTTAATGTCCGTGCGCGAAACGCACGGGAGCGTGTTAAGCTTTAGTCTTCCCCCCAAACAAATTTAAGGAGGCGATGACAGTGGCAGTCAAAGAAAAAATCAGAATCAGACTGAAAGGTTATGACCACAGCTTGGTCGATGCGTCAGCGGTAAAAATTGTGGAAACCGCAAAACGTACGGGCGCCAGAGTATCCGGCCCGATTCCACTTCCGACCGAGAAGGAAATCGTAACCATCATCCGTGCGGTTCATAAGTACAAGGACAGCCGGGAACAGTTTGAGATGAGAACCCACAAAAGGCTCATTGATATCCTGAGACCTTCCAACAAAACAGTGGAAGCGCTCCAGAGCCTGGAACTTCCTGCCGGCGTAGAGCTCGAAATCAAGTTCTAAGACAGAAAACTGATTTCGTTTTTCGAAAGCCAAGCAGGTCATGTTGGCAAAGCCAACCAATAACCTAAAGGAGGTAAACACCATGAAAAAAGGACTTATCGGTAAAAAAATCGGTATGACCCAAATTTTCGATGAAAAAGGTAACGTTATTCCGGTTACTGTCATCGAAGCAGGACCTTGCGTTGTTTCTCAGAAGAAAACAATCGAGAATGACGGCTATAATGCTGTTCAGATTGGTTTCGGCGATATGAAACCGGGCAATGTCAACAAACCTATGACGGGACATTTTGCAAAAGCAGATGTGGCCCCGAAGAGAACACTGAAAGAACTCAGACTGGAAGATTGCGACGCTGTCAACGTCGGCGATATCCTGAAAGCGGATCTTTTCGCTGAGGGCGATATCGTTGATGTTCAGGGCACCAGTAAAGGTAAAGGTTTTGCAGGTACCGTAAAACGTCACAACAATTCCAAATTAAAAGAAACCCATGGTACCGGACCTGTCCACCGTCACGCGGGATCAATGGCAGCGGCTTCCGATCCGTCCAGAATCCCGAAAGGCAAGAAAATGCCGGGTCACATGGGTGCAGAAACCGTTACAATCCAGAATCTGGTTGTTGTTAAGGTTGATGCAGAAAACAATCTGATTGCACTGAAGGGTGCGATACCCGGTCCTAAGGGCGGTATCGTTACCATAATCAACAGTGTCAAGAAGGCTTAAGGGAAGGAGGAAGCACAATGCCAAAGGTTGCAGTATTAGATATGGCAGGGAAAGAAGTTTCTTCTATGGAGCTTTCGGATGCTATTTTCGGTATCAAACCGAACGAATCGGTTATGCACCAGATGGTGGTAAACTATCTCGCTAACCAACGTCAGGGCACACAGTCTACCCTCACCCGTACAGAAGTGCGCGGCGGCGGCAGAAAGCCTTGGAAACAGAAAGGCACCGGCCATGCAAGACAAGGTTCCACAAGAGCACCGCAATGGACTCACGGCGGAATCGCGTTAGGTCCGAAACCTCGTGATTACAGCTACTCCCTCAACAAAAAGGTGAAGAGACTGGCGATGAAATCTGCTTTGTCCACCAAGGTTTTGGATAACAACATGATGATCATCGAGAAAATTGAGCTCGAGGATTTCAAAACAAAGGCAATCATTGATATGCTCACCGCTTGCAACGCAGGCAAGAAAGCACTCATTGTAATGCCGGCTGTTGACCAGAAAGTGATCAAGAGCGCTGCGAATATTCCCGGCGTAAAGACCGCTCTGGTGAACACACTCAATGTATATGACATTCTCCATTACGATACTTTTATCGTAGCGAAGGATGCCATCGCGAAACTTGAGGAGGTGTACGCATAATGAGATCAGCACAAGATATTATCTTGAAACCAATTATCACCGAAGATTCCATGATGCGGATTGCCGACAAAAAGTACACCTTCCGCGTTGCGGTTGACGCAAACAAAATCGAAATCGCAAAAGCGGTTGAGGCTCTGTTTAACGTCTCCGTTGCAAAGGTTAACACCATGAACTGCAAAGGCAGACAGAAACGTGTCGGCAGAAACGTCGGTTACAAACCGAATTGGAAAAAAGCAATTGTTACACTGAAAGAGGATTCAAAAGGGATTGAGTTCTTCGAAGGCATGAACTAATCGAACGATTCGCTTCATGTGTGAGCTTTTACCGCGTAAGCGATGAAAGCAGGTAACGTATGGTCGGCTTCAGCCGGCCGCTAAACCGAAATAGGAGAGTGAACACAGTGGCAATTAAAAGCTACAAACCAACAACCTCTTCCAGACGTCAGATGACGGTTACCGATTATTCCGGTCTTTCCAAAGTGGCTCCCGAAAAGAGCTTGCTGGCTCCGCTGAAGAACACTTCCGGCAGAAACAGCTACGGACGGATCACCGTTCGCCACAGAGGCGGCGGAAACCGTACCAAATATCGTATCATCGACTTCAAGAGAGATAAAGTTGGCATGAATGCAAATGTACTCACTTTAGAGTACGATCCGAACCGTTCCGCTCATATCGCATTGGTGCAGTATGAGGACGGCGAAAAACGTTATATCCTTGCTCCGCACGATTTGAAAGTCGGCGATGTTGTCCGTTCCGGCGCAGACGCTGATATCAAACCCGGCAATGCGCTCCCGATGGCAAACATCCCGGTCGGTACTTTTATCCACAACGTGGAACTGTATCCCGGAAAAGGCGCACAGTTGGTTCGTGCAGCAGGTAACATGGCACAGCTGATGGCAAAAGAAGGCGCTTACGCGCTGGTTCGTCTGCCTTCCGGTGAGCTGAGAAATGTTCCGGTAAACTGCGTTGCTACCATTGGACAGGTCGGCAATATCGACCACGAAAATGTCAGCATCGGTAAAGCCGGCAGAAAACGTCATATGGGCTGGAGACCGACCGTTCGCGGTTCTGTTATGAACCCATGCGACCATCCGCACGGTGGTGGTGAAGGTAAATCTCCTGTCGGACGTCCCGGACCTGTTACTCCTTGGGGCAAACCTGCTCTTGGATATAAAACTCGTGCGAAGCATCATCGCTCCGATAAATTTATCGTAAAACGCAGAAATGCGAAGTAATGTCGAAAGGAGGCAGATGAATCATGGGTAGAAGTGTTAAAAAGGGACCTTATGTACAGCCGGTCCTGTTAAAAAGAGTTATGCAGATGAACGAAGCAGGCGAAAAGAGAGTTCTCAAAACCTGGAGCCGTTCTTCAACAATATTCCCGGATTTCGTTGGTCACACATTCGCAGTTCATGACGGACGTAAGCATGTACCAGTATATGTTACCGAAGACATGGTAGGTCATAAGCTCGGTGAGTTTGCGCCTACAAGGACATATAAAGGTCACGCGGGATCCAAAACGTCTAACAACGGAAAATAGGCCGGAAGGAGGAATTTTTAAATGGAAGCAAAAGCTTACCTCAGACATGTCAGAATCGCTCCTAGAAAGGTTCAAATCGTTCTTGACTTGATCAGGAACAAACCGGTCGACGTTGCTATGGCAGTCATTAAAAACACACCTAAGGCTGCTTGCGAACCCCTGGAGAAGCTTCTCAAATCGGCAATTGCCAATGCTGAGAACAACCATAACATGAGCAAAGACAGCTTATATGTGGCGGAATGCTATGTGACTCCCGGACCGACCATGAAAAGAATCAGACCGAGAGCACAGGGACGTGCATTCAGCGTTTTAAAAAGATCATCACATATTACCTTAGTCCTGAAGGAAAAGGAATAATTGCGGCGGCAATTCTGTGAAAGCACAGAAGTCATCGGCTGCCCGTCAGAGGAGGTAAACTATGGGCCAAAAAGTAAACCCACATGGACTCAGAGTGGGCGTTATTAAGGATTGGGATTCCCGTTGGTTTGCAAAAGATAACGCATTCGGCGATATACTGGTAGAGGATTACAAAATCCGTAAATTCCTCAAAAAGACCTTGTATGCTGCCGGCGTGCCGAAAATCGAAATCGAACGTGACGCAGAGAAAGTTCGCGTACACATTCATTGTGCAAAACCCGGTATCGTAATCGGAAAAGGCGGAGCGGAAATCGAAAAGCTTCGCATGACAGTACAGAATATGATCGGCAAACCGGTTGTATTGAATATCGTCGAGGTTAGACAGCCCGACTTAAATGCACAGCTTGTTGCCGAGAACATCGCAGCACAGCTGGAGCGGAGAATTTCTTTCCGCCGTGCAATGAAACAATGCATCGGCAGAACCATGAAGCTTGGTGCGAAGGGTATCAAAACCCGTGTATCCGGCCGTTTGGGCGGAGCGGAAATCGCTCGTGCAGAAAGCTATCATGAAGGAACCATCCCGCTGCAGACCATCCGCGCTGATATCGATTATGGCTTTGCGGAAGCAAACACCACTTACGGTAAAATCGGCGTTAAGGTTTGGATCTACAAAGGTGAAGTTCTGAAAGGAGAAGTAAGCGGCAAGAGAACCGCTCCTGCTCCGAGAAGAAAGCCTCGCAAGGAAGGAGGAAGTAAATAATGTTACTGCCAAAGCGTGTAAAATACCGCCGTGTGCACAGAGGTCGTATGACCGGTAAAGCCACCCGCGGAAATACCGTCAGCCATGGTGAGTACGGCTTGCAAGCGCTTGAGCCTGCATGGATTACTTCCAATCAGATTGAGGCTGCCCGTATTGCCATGACCCGTTACATCAAACGTGGCGGTCAGGTATGGATCAAAATTTTCCCCGACAAGCCGGTTACCGAAAAACCTGCTGAAACCCGAATGGGTTCCGGTAAAGGTTCCCCGGAATACTGGGTTGCGGTTGTAAAACCGGGACGTGTTATGTTTGAAATCGCCGGAGTGCCGGAAGAGGTTGCCAGAGAGGCTATGCGTCTTGCAATGCACAAGCTGCCGATCAAATGTAAATTCGTTACCAAGGAAGAACAAGGTGGTGAGCAATAATGAAAGCTTCAGAAATCCGTGACTTGTCACTCGTAGAAATGAATGAAAAGTTGACAGACCTCAAAGATGAGCTCTTCAAGCTGCGCTTCCAACTTGCTGTTAACCAGCTCGATAACCCTATGCGTATTAAAGCTGTGAAAAAAGACATTGCTCGCATAAAAACGGTTATCCGCGAGCAAGAACTAAAGAGTGTGCAATAGTACGAAGGGAGGATTTAAGCTATGAGCGAAAGAAACCTCAGAAAAACTCGGGTAGGAAATGTTGTCAGCGACAAGATGGACAAAACCGTCGTTGTGGCAATTGCCGATAACGTTCGCCACCCGCTGTATAAGAAAATCATCAAACGTACCGTGAAGCTGAAAGCACATGATGAAGAAAATCAGTGCGGTATCGGTGACCGCGTAATGGTGATGGAAACCCGTCCGATGTCCAAGGACAAAAGATGGAGAGTTGTTGAAATACTGGAGAAAGCAAAATAAGCTTTTAAGTCCGAAAGGAGGAACGCACTGTGATACAGATGCAAACTTACCTTAAGGTAGCGGACAACACCGGTGCTAAAGAATTAATGTGTATCCGCGTGTTAGGCGGTACCCGCAGAAGGTATGCTAACATCGGCGACGTTGTGGTTGCTTCGGTTAAAAAAGCAACACCAGGCGGCGTTGTTAAAAAGGGCGATGTTGTAAAAGCAGTTATCGTTCGTTCAGCAAAGGGTCTTCGCAGAGAGGATGGCACATACATCCGCTTTGATGAAAACGCTGCTGTTATTATAAGAGATGACAAAAACCCAAGAGGAACCCGTATCTTTGGGCCGGTAGCAAGAGAGCTTCGTGAAAAAGAATACATGAAGATCTTATCCCTTGCTCCTGAAGTTCTTTAATTGGAGGTGCACGTTTTAGTGAATAAGCTGCACGTAAAAACCGGCGATACCGTTGTATTGTTGACCGGTAAGTTTAAGGACAAATATAAGGACGAAAAGAAGACCCTCAAGACCGGCAAGGTTCTGGAGGTCAGCCCAAAAGAAGGCAAAGTAATCGTGGAAGGCATCAATATGGTAACCAAACACGTGAAGCCGAGACGTATGGGCGAGCAGGGCGGAATCGTGAAAGCAGAAGCTCCGATTTATGCCTGCAAAGTAATGGTCGTTTGTCCGAAATGCAACAAACCGACAAGAGTCGGACATTCCGTTGACAAAGACGGAAATAAAGTTCGTGTCTGCAAACATTGCAGCGCAACATTCTAAGTGAGGAGGAACATTCATGGCTAGACTAAAGGACTACTACAAAAGTGATGTAGCTCCGGCTTTGATGAAAAAGTTCAGCTACAAAAGCGTCATGCAGATTCCGAAGCTTGAGAAGGTTGTAATCAACGTAGGCTGCGGCGAAGCTCGTGATAACGCAAAGATGATCGATGCAATCATGGGCGACCTTGCTTTAATCACCGGCCAGAAGGCTATCGTTTGTAAAGCAAGAAAATCCGTTGCTAACTTTAAGCTGCGTGAAGGCATGAATATCGGCGCGAAGGTTACACTCCGTGCGGATCAGATGTACGAATTCGTTGACAGACTGTTCAACGTTGCTCTTCCGAGAGTAAGAGATTTCAGAGGAATCAATCCGAACTCCTTTGACGGCCGCGGAAACTATTCCATGGGTATCAAAGAGCAGTTGATTTTCCCGGAAATCGAATATGATAAAATTGATAAGGTTCGTGGTATGGATATCGCCTTCATCACGACCGCACAAACCGATGAAGAGGCGCGCGAGCTGTTAACACTGTTGGGCGCTCCGTTCACGAAGTAAGGGGAGGAAATTTAGAATGGCTAAAAGATCCATGGTTGTGAAACAACAAAGAACTCCTAAATATTCCACCCGTGCATACAACAGATGCAAAATCTGCGGACGTCCGCACGCTTATTTGAGAAAGTACGGTATCTGCCGTATCTGCTTCAGAGAATTGGCATATAAGGGCGAAATCCCAGGCGTTAAAAAGGCTAGCTGGTAAGCACGAGCAAAGGAGGTTGACGGCATGCAAATCACCGATACAATCGCTGATATGCTAACACGCGTTAGAAACGCGAACACAGCAAAACATGACACTGTTGACATTCCGGCATCCAACATGAAGAAAGCAATCGCTCAGATTCTGGTGGATGAAGGTTTTGTAAAGAGTTTTCAGGTTATTAATGACGGAAAACAAGGTGTCATCCGTATTAACTTAAAATACGGGGAGAACAAATCCGCTGTAATCACCGGATTGCGGAGGGTTTCGAAACCCGGACTTCGTATTTATACAAGCTGCGAGGATATGCCGAAAGTCATGAAGGGCTTAGGTGTTGCAATCGTTTCCACTTCAAAGGGCGTTATGACCGATAAACGGGCACGCAAAGAGAATGTTGGCGGCGAAGTCCTTGCATTTATCTGGTAAGGAGGTTTGCGTCGAATATGTCACGTATAGGTAGAAAACCGATCGATGTTCCCTCCGGCGTGAATGTTGCAATCAGCGGCAATCACATTACCGTAAAAGGTACGAAGGGAACTCTGGAAAGAGATTTTCCGGCGGATCTGACTGTAAAAGTTGACGGAAGCGTCATTACAGTGGAGCGTCCGAGTGAGAAAAAAGAGCACAGATCCCTGCATGGCTTGACTCGTACCCTGATTGCCAACATGGTAGAGGGTGTGACCAACGGCTTCAGCAAGGAGCTGGAAGTAAACGGTGTCGGTTACCGTGCACAGAAGCAAGGTAAAAATCTGGTCATGAACCTGGGATATTCTCATCAGGTTATCATGGAAGAGCCGGAGGGAATCACGATTGATGTTCCCGCACCGAACAAGATCGTTGTCAGCGGTGCTGACAAACAAAAAGTAGGTCAATTTGCAGCTGAAATACGCGAGCAACGGAAACCGGAGCCATATAAAGGCAAAGGTATTAAGTATGTTGACGAGTATATTCAGAGAAAAGAAGGAAAAGCCGGTAAGGGCGCCAAGAAGTAAGGAGTGACTGGCAATGGTGAAAAAGCCTGATAGCAACAAGGCAAGAATCAAACGGCACAACAGAGTGCGTAATAAAATCAGCGGCACACCTGAACGTCCACGCCTAAACGTATTCCGTTCCGCAAAGCATATTTATGCTCAACTGATTGACGATATTAACGGTGTAACGCTTGTAGCTGCATCTTCTCTGGAAAAAGATTTCGAGGGGAATGGCGGAAACAAGGAAGCCGCAAAAAAAGTTGGTCAGATGATTGCGAAAAAAGCTGTTGACAAAGGGATCTCAGAGGTCGTTTTCGACCGCAGCGGATACCTGTATCACGGCCGCGTTTTGGAGTTGGCTGAGGGAGCCCGCGAATGTGGCCTCAAATTCTAATGAGGAGGTATTCTTTTGGCTAGAATAGATGCATCTACACTTGATTTAAGTGAAAAAGTAGTCGCCATCAACCGTGTTGCAAAGACGGTGAAGGGCGGACGTATTATGAAGTTCTCAGCGCTCGTGGTCGTCGGAAACGGCAATGGAATTGTCGGCTTCGGAATGGGTAAATCCAGCGAAGTTCCGGATGCAATCCGCAAAGGAATTGAGGACGCAAAGAAAAATTTAATCGAGGTTTCGTTAAAGGGATCTTCTATCCCGCATGAAATCATCGGAAACTTCGGTGCAGGAAGCGTGCTGTTAAAGCCGGCTCCCGAAGGTACCGGAGTCATTGCCGGCGGTGCAGTCCGTGCGGTTATCGAGATGGCAGGCATCAAAGACATCCGTACAAAATGCCTGCGCTCCAATAACCCCTGCAACGTGGTAAGAGCGACAGTAAACGGACTTCAGAGTCTGCGCTCTGCGGAGCAGGTTGCTGCAATCCGCGGCAAATCTGTGGCTGAAATTTATGGTTAAGGGAGGAAGCATCATGGCAAATCTCAAGATTAAACTGGTAAGAAGTCTTGTCGGATCTAAAAAAGATCAAATTGCCACCGCTCATTCTCTGGGTTTGCGCAAAATCGGCGCAGTAACCACACAGCCTGAAAATGAAGCGACAAAGGGCAAAATCGCAAAGATTTCTCACCTCATCGAGGTTACACAAGACTAAGCAAGGAGGTGCGAGTAATGAAACTGCACGAATTATCCCCGGCTCCGGGTTCTAATCAGGAATCCTACCGTAAAGGCAGAGGCGCCGGCTCAGGTAACGGTAAAACCGCAGGTAAAGGCCATAAAGGTCAGAAGGCACGTTCCGGCGGCGGAGTAAGACCCGGATTTGAAGGCGGACAGATGCCGTTAGCAAGACGTTTGCCCAAAAGAGGGTTTAACAATATTTTTGCTACAAAGTATGCAGAAGTAAACCTTTCTGATTTAGAAAAATTTGAAGATGGTGCTGTTGTTGATGCAGAAGCTTTGGTTGCAGCCGGCGTATTGAAAAAGACGCTGGACGGCGTAAAGATTTTGGGTAACGGCGCACTCAGCAAAAAGCTGACAGTTAAGGCGGCAAAATTTTCAGCGTCTGCAAAGGAAAAAATTGAGCAGGCAGGTGGAAAGGCAGAGGTGATCTAAGTGTTCGAGACTTTTAGAAATGCGTTTAAAAATCAAGACCTTAGAAAAAAAATCCTTTATACCTTTTTAATCATTGTTGTATTCAGAGTCGGTGCGGCTTTGCCGGTACCATTTCTGGATCCGTCGTCTTTAAAGAGCATGGTAGAAGAAGCAGGTAGCTTTTTGGGTTATCTGAATGTTATCACCGGTGGCGCTTTCGCCGATGCGACGCTCTTTGCCATGTCTATCACCCCGTATATTAACGCTTCGATCATCATTCAGCTTCTGACGGTTGCGATTCCTCCGCTGGAGAGAATGGCGAAAGAAGGAGAAGAAGGCAGAAAGAAACTCAACAAGATTACCCGTTGGACTACATTGGGATTGGCTTTGATACAGGCACTCGGCTTGTATTTCACCCTGAAATCCCAAGGCGGTATCACTTATACCACCGGTTTTGCCGGATGGTTCACGGCAATTATTATTATGTTGATGTTTACAGCCGGTGCATCTTTGATTGTTTGGCTGGGTGAACAAATTAATATTAAAGGTATCGGAAACGGTATCTCCATCATCTTGTTTGCGGGTATTATATCCCGTGGACCGGCGGCAGTTATGTTTATTGTCAGCTTGATTCAGACCGCGATCAGCGATCCGACCACTTATGCAATTAACTATCTCTGGGCGCCGCTCATCGTCATTATCTTTATTCTTATCATTGCGTTTGTTGTATGGATGACTAATGCGGAGCGTAAGATTCCGGTACAGTACGCCAAACGTGTGGTAGGACGTAAAATGTATGGCGGACAAACAAACTATATCCCGATCAAGGTTGCAATGAGCGGTGTTATGCCGATCATTTTTGCGAGCTCGATTACGTCAATACCGAACATGATTGCAAGCTTCTGGCCGCCGAAAACGGCTTTCTGGACAGCGGTTGCAAACGCATTCAGGTATGACAGTTGGATATATGCAATTCTTTATTTCCTGTTAATCATTGCATTTAATTATTTTTATGTAGCGATTCAGTATAATCCGATTGAAATTTCCAATAATCTCCGTAAGAACAACGGCGCAATTCCCGGAATTCGTCCCGGAAAGCCGACCTCTGATTTTATTCAGCGGGTTATTTCCAAGATCACTTTTGTGGGTGCGATATTCTTAGCGCTGATCGCCATCTTCCCGATTGCGTTCTCACATCTTGTGCCGAACTCGGGTTCGCTGGCGTTGGGCGGAACAACCGTCTTGATTTTGGTTGGCGTTGCGCTGGAAACGATGAGAACTTTGGAGTCTCAGATGATGATGCGTCATCATAAAGGCTTTTTAGAGTAAGGAGAACACCAATGAATTTAATTTTGTTAGGAGCTCCCGGTGCGGGGAAAGGAACTCAGGCGGAGGTTATCTGCAATCACTTGCAGATCCCTGCCATTTCCACCGGAAACATACTGCGGGAAGCAATATCAAACGGCTCAGAAGTCGGCATGAAAGCGAAAGCGTTCATGGATGAGGGAAAACTGGTGCCGGATGCAGTTGTCATTGAAATTCTGAAAGAAAGAATCAGCAAGGACGACTGCAAAAACGGATTTATCTTGGATGGATTTCCAAGGACCGTACCTCAGGCGGAAGCTTTGGATGCAATGGGCGTTGTCATTGACAAGGTCATTGATATCGAAGTTGCCGATGAGAAGATTATGCAACGCCTTTCGGGCAGACGTGTTTGTGAAAAATGCGGCGCTTCCTATCACATTGATTACAAGCCTTCTCAAAAAGAAGGAATGTGTGATAAATGTGACGGCAAAACCGTACAGCGCAAAGACGATCACCCTGACACGATTAAGGAACGTCTGAGCGTGTATCATGAACAGACAGAACCTTTAAAAGGCTACTATGAAAAGACCGGAAAGCTTGTTGTTGTAGAGGGACAGGAGGAAGTAAAAGATACAACCGCCCTGACCTTGAAAGCATTAGAAGCATAGCTTGTTTCAGCGACCGGAAAAGGAAGTAGTTATCAATGATAGAACTGAAAACTGCAAAAGAGTTGGAGCGGATGGCAGAAGCCTGCCGGATCTCCGCGCTGGCGTTGAAGGTTGCAGGAGAGTCCATTGCGCCGGGAATGTCAACCAAAGAGTTGGATACCATCATCCATAAGGAAATTTGCTCCTGCGGAGCAAAGCCGTCCTTTTTGGGTTACGGCGGGTTTCCGGGCTCGGCATGTATTTCGATAAACGATGTGGTGATTCACGGAATACCGTCCCATCAAATCCTCATTCATGAGGGCGATATCGTCAGTGTGGATGTCGGAGCGTATTACGACGGATTTCACGGAGACAACGCCTACACTTTCGCGGTAGGCGAGGTCAGTGCAGAAGCGAAAGCCCTGCTTGATGCCACAAATGAAAGTCTTTATGAGGCAATCAAAGCGGTAAAACCCGGTGCGCGGCTGGGCGATGTATCTCATGCAGTGCAGAGTTATATTGAAAAACGGGGTTACGCAATCGTTCGGAAGTATGTCGGTCACGGAGTGGGCAGAAATCTGCATGAGTCGCCCGATGTACCGAATTACGGAACAGCAGGGCACGGCATCCGGCTTGCCGCCGGTATGACGTTGGCAATCGAACCGATGGTGAACGCCAAAGGGGAGGATGTAAAGGTCATGAAAGACGGCTGGACGGGGAAAACGGTTTCGGGAAGTCTATCAGCACACTTTGAGCATACCATTGCAGTTACCGAGCAGGGTGCGAAAATTCTCACCATAGCATAGGAGAACACAGATATGCGGATTGTGGAAGGCTTGATTGTTTGCTCAGATGCGGGACATGATAAAGATCGGTTCGGCGTGGTAGTGAGGCTGGACGGCTGCTATGCTTATATAGCGGACGGAAAGCATCATAAGCTGTCGAACCCGAAACGGAAAAATGTCAGGCATCTGAAACCAACTGCTGTGACAGTAGATTTGTCACAGTGCTGTACAGATAAAAAGATTCGGGAAATCTGCTGGCCGTATCAATACGGCGGGCAACCGATTGCCGACTAAGGGAGGTAATTTGCTTGTCAAAAGATGATGTAATCGAAATTGAGGGTACTGTCGTCGAGTCATTGCCGAATGCAATGTTCCAAGTGGAACTTGCCAACGGTCATAAAATTCTGGCTCATATTTCGGGCAAGCTCCGGATGAACTTCATTCGTATCCTGCCCGGTGACAAGGTCACAGTCGAGATGTCACCCTATGATTTATCCAAGGGACGCATCACATGGCGCTCAAAGTAATAAAGCGTCTTTGACGTCCTTTATCAGAAAAAACGTTCTGCCCAAAGGCAGAGATAAATGTTATTTTGAGACCTGCGAAGGAGGTATTTCAAATGAAAGTAAGACCTTCGGTTAAGCCTATCTGCGAAAAATGCAAGGTTATCAAGCGCAAAGGCCGTATCATGGTTATTTGCCAGAATAAGAAGCATAAACAGCGTCAAGGCTAATAGAATCATTGAAGTTACAAACTTTATTTATTATGCTGGTGTCGTTCGTAAACTGCCGGGAAGCCGACAGGAGGGAGAATGATGCTGAGCACTGGAGGTGCAACGATTAATGGCACGTATTGCTGGTGTCGACCTGCCGAGAGATAAGAGAGTAGAAATCGGACTCACTTACATTTTCGGAATTGGTCAAAAATCCGCACAGGATATCCTCGCTGCAACCGGAGTAAATCCCGATACAAGAGTAAAGGATTTGTCCGAGGACGAAGTATCCAAGCTGCGTGATTATATTGACAAAAACTATGATGTTGAGGGTGACCTTCGCCGTCACACAGCGCTCAATATCAAAAGATTAATCGAAATCGGTTGTTATCGCGGCGTGCGTCATCGGAAAGGTCTGCCTGTCAGAGGACAGAGAACCAAAACCAATGCGCGTACTCGCAAAGGACCGAAGAGAACGATAGCGAACAAGAAGAAGTAATAGGGAGGGATACGAAACATGGCTAAAGCAGGTGCAGCTAATAAAAAAGCAACTGTTCGCAGAAGACGCGAAAAGAAGAATATCGAGCGCGGTGCCGTTCATATCCAGTCCACCTTTAACAATACGATTGTTACTGTTACTGATGTTCAGGGAAATGCGCTGTCGCAGTCTAGCTCAGGAGCATTAGGCTTCAGAGGTTCCAGAAAATCCACTCCGTTTGCTGCGCAGACCGCAGCAGATGTAGCAGCGAAAGCAGCTATGGAGCATGGTTTAAAATCAGTAGAAGTTTTCGTTAAAGGACCGGGTTCCGGTCGTGAAGCAGCAATCAGAGCGCTTCAGGCAGCAGGCTTGGAAGTAACGATGATCAAAGACGTTACACCAATCCCGCATAACGGATGCCGTCCGCCGAAAAGAAGACGCGTATAATCTAATTATCAGGAGGTGTAACTAGAATGGCAAGATATACCGGTGCGGTTTGTCGTCAGTGCCGCCGTGAAGGTCAGAAGCTGTTTTTGAAGGGTGAAAGATGTTACTCTGACAAATGTGCAATTGACCGCAGAAATTATGTTCCGGGACAGCACGGACAAAGCCGTAAAAAAGTATCCGAGTATGGATTACAGTTAAGAGCAAAACAGAAAGCAAAACGTTTCTATGGTGTTTTAGAGAGCCAGTTCGCAAAATACTATGAAATGGCAGACCGTAAGGCTGGCATGACTGGTGAGAACTTACTGCGAATTTTGGAGTCTCGTTTGGATAATGTTGTTTACAGACTGGGCTTTGCATCTTCCAGAGCGGAAGCAAGACAGTTGGTGGTACATGGCCATTACACTGTTAACGGCAAGAAAGTAAACATCCCGTCATATTTGCTGAAGGAAGGCGACGTTGTTTCTATCAACGAGGCAAGCCGTCAAAGCGAAAAGATCAAAGCAGTGTTGGAAGCGTGCGGTGCACGTCCGGTTCCGATTTGGCTTGAGCTTGACCGCAATACGTTAGAGGCAAAGGTTACCCGTTTGCCGAACCGTGAAGATATCGACCTTGATGTTGAAGAAACATTGATCGTTGAGCTTTACTCTAAGTAATGCGACAAATCTTTTTATCAGCAGGGGAAGGCGTATCGAATACGCAGCATAGAGCTGTTAAACAGGAGGGTCAAACATGATTGAAATAGAAAAGCCAAGAATTGAATCGGCAGAAATCAAGTCGGACGGGACCTACGGAAAGTTTATTCTTGAACCTCTTGAGCGTGGCTACGGTACCACTTTGGGCAACAGCCTGAGACGGGTATTGCTCTCCTCGCTTCCCGGCGTGGCAGTCACCTCGATTAAGATCGACGGTGTGCAGCACGAGTTTTCAACTGTACCGGGCGTAAAAGAAGATGTTACAGAGATTGTTCTCAACCTGAAAGGTTTGATTGCAAAAATTCACGGAGACGCCCCGAAAACGATTTATATCGAAAAAGAGGGCGAAGGTGAAGTAACTGCCAGAGATATCAAGGGCGATTCTGAGGTAGAGATCCTGGATCCGGGTATGCATATTGCAACGCTCGGAAAAGGCGCAAAGCTTTATATGGAGATCACCATTGATAAAGGACGCGGCTATGTTCCCGCTGAGCGGAACAAACAGGCAATGCAGTCCTCTATCGGAGTAATTCCGGTCGACAGCATTTATACCCCCGTATTAAAAGTAAACTACACAGTGGAGAATACTCGTGTAGGTCAGATTACAGACTATGATAAGCTGACGCTTGAGGTCTGGACTGACGGAACCATTTCCGCGAAGGAAGCGGTTTCTTTAGGAGCCAAGGTTCTCAACGAGCACCTCAACCTTTTCGTCGATTTATCGGAAGAAGCATATACTGCCGATATCATGGTAGAAAAGGATGACAAAGGCAAGGAAAAAGTCCTCGAGATGACTATTGAGGAGCTTGACCTGTCGGTACGGTCCTTCAACTGCTTGAAGCGTGCCGGCATCAATACGGTGGAAGATCTGATCAACAAATCGGAAGAAGACATGATGAAGGTCAGAAACCTGGGCAGAAAATCGCTGGAGGAAGTTGTGGCGAAGCTGGAATCATTGGGCTTTAGCTTGACGCCGACGGACGAATAATCCGGGACTGATGAAAACGAAACGGAAATCTTATGGTAAGGAGTGAATTTCGATGCCAGGAACAAGAAAATTGGGCAGAGCTACCGATCATAGAAAAGCAATGCTCAGAGCTATGGTTACTTTTCTGCTCGAAAACGGAAAGATTGAAACGACCGTAACAAGAGCAAAAGAGGTTCGCGCGATGGCTGAAAAAATCATCACAACCGCGAAAGACGGCTCATTACACTCCAAGCGTCAGGTATATTCCTATGTAACAAAGGAAAGCGTTGCCAAGAAAGTGATTGACGAAATAGCGCCGAAGTACAAAGAAGTGAATGGCGGCTATACCAGAATCATTAAAATTGGACCGCGCCGTGGAGACGCTGCGGAGATGGCAATTATCGAATTGGTGTAACTATAAAATTGGTGTAACTGTAATAAGATAAAAATGCTCTGTATTTTATAATACAGAGCATTTTTTATTAATATTCGGTCACAAAATGGTTAAAATTAAATATTTTGTGCTTGACAAATGTGACCGAATGTCATATAATACAATTGATTAGTTGGTATAACGGTTATTAAAAGTACATACCAATTGATTTATAAATATTGGTAGTGTAAAGTTAAAATGAAGAAATAGCTCTCAAAATCATAGAAAAGCTTC
>ERZ773235.694-NODE-694-length-41240-cov-3.954425_pt1 | contig 41240 bp, 44 predicted proteins | sample MGYA00580522_ERZ773235 | MGnify/ENA primary metagenome ERZ773235 (study PRJEB29015, sample SAMEA2737797) | human gut metagenome | biome: human gut; feature: human-associated habitat; material: faeces | place: China | collected 2012 ...
TTAGAGAGTAAGGATCTTGCTTATCAAGCTTTTATGTCTAAAATTAATAAGGCCAGAGAGAATAAAACTTTAGCAGACACGGGGACAACCAAAATGCTGCTTAAAGAAGCCCTTCCGGCCTTTTGTAAGGGACTAAAAGATTTCTACACTAAAGCTGACAGTGGTAAACCGGGGAAACGTCATATTTGTGCAGTTGTCTTAAAGCAGCTAGAGATTGAGCATGTAGCTTTCTTGTCTCTTAGAACTATTCTTTCTAATGCTATCCCTCAGATTAACCTTACGTCCCTTGCAAAAGAGTTAGGAACTGAGTTAGAACTGGAGATGAAGTTCCAAGATGTATTGTCTACTTTGTCTGAGAAGGAACGATCCTACTTTCAGGTCAACCTAAACAAGCGTATTGGTATGTCTTTCAAGACTGCCTTTGTTAACGCCAAAGATAAATGGTTAGCTGATGAGGAACGTAAGGAACGCTGGGAGAAATGGACTGATTCTGTTCGCTGCAATCTAGGTATGAAGTTGATCGATATCTTTATTGTGTCTACCGGTCTAGGGAAGATCTCTAGGTACTCCCAAGGTATCAAGCTTTCCTATCGTTTTGAGATAGCTCCTGAGATTGTCCAATACATTGCCCATAACGATAAGGAAATGGCAGATTTGCTATTCAAAAATCGTCCTATGGTCATCCCTCCCAAGCCTTGGACTAATCCTATCAATGGTGGTTATTATATCAATCTCAAGCGCCCCATTCCTTTAGTTCGTCTTAATGAAAAGACTGTTATGGATCTCTATGGAGATCTCGATATGCCTGACGTTTATAAGGCTGTTAATGCTATTCAAGAAACACCTTGGAGAATCAACAAAAGGGTACTTAAGGTAGCTCAGGAGATCTCTAAGTGGAAGCATATCCCTGATGGTCTTGAGATGCCTTTAGCGGAACCTGAGGAACCTCCAGTTAGACCTGAGGCAGCAGACAAGGATCCTCAGGTACAGAAGGAATGGCGTAAGTCTATGGTTATCTACTTTCAGCGTGACAATAAGCGTAAGTCTAAGCGTTATGCAGTGAATGCTCAGCTTGCCCTTGCGGATATCTATAAAGACTATGAACGTATCTACTTTCCTCATAATCTTGATTTCCGTGGTCGTGTCTATCCGCTGCCTTTGCTGAACCCACAAGGCACTGATTTCTGCAAGAGTTTGCTAGAGTTTGCCGATGGTGCTCCTTTGGGGGATTCAGGGGTAGCCTGGTTAGCTATTCAGGGTGCTAATTGCTATGGCCTCGATAAGAAACCTTTAGAGGAACGTATTGCGTGGGTCTATGAGAACACTGAGCTTATCCTAAAGACTGCTAAAGATCCTCTCACATATCTTGAATGGACTGAAACAGATTCCCCTTGGGAGTTCCTAGCATTCTGCTTTGAGTGGGCTGATTTCATGGACCAAGGTACAGATTATGTGTCTCACATTCCAGTAGCTTTCGATGGCAGCTGCAGTGGTATCCAGCACTTCTCAGCTATGCTAAAGGATGAGATTGGGGGTACTGCAGTTAACCTCGTGCCTGATGATAAGGTTCACGATATCTACGGTATTGTCGCTGAGCATGTGAAACAAGCTGTGATGAAGGATGCTGCTGAAGGTACTAAAGATGAACTAAAGACTGCTGAAGATGGCGCTGAGTATGTCTCTAAGGGTACTAAGGCACTTGCTAATGAGTGGCTGGCCTATGGGATTACCCGTAAGGTAACCAAGAGACCGACTATGACACTTTCATATGGAGCGAAGAAGTTTGGCTTTACTGAACAGATCCTTGAAGATACTATCTATCCTCATTTAGAACATCATCCTTTAGCTTTCTCTAAGCCTCGACAAGCTGCAACCTATATGGCTGACAAGATTTGGAATTCATTAGGTGAGGTTGTTGTCAAAGCTAGAGAAGCTATGGATTGGCTTCAGACTGCCTCAGGACTACTCGCTACGGACAAGAATATCAACGGAGAGAACCTTCCTACACAATGGGTAACTCCGAGTGGTTTCTTAGTTCGCCAAAGGTATCCTAAAGTTCGCCTGAAGAAACTTAAGACCTTCTGCAGCGGAACTATTCATGTGTCTGATGAATCGGGTGCTCCTGAGGAATCTAAGAAAGAAGGGGAAACTTTTCAGATTAGTGTCTCAGAGGACTTAGGGGAAATCGATTCTCGTAAGCAGAAGCAGGGCATCGCTCCTAACTACGTCCATTCGATGGATGCTAGTCACCTCATGCTAACTGTAGACGCTTGTGTTGATGCAGGTATCCATCAGTTTGCTATGATTCATGATTCCTATGGCTGCCCTGCAGGTCAAGGTGATTTGATGTTCTCTCTTGTTCGTGAGGTCTTTGCTGAAACCTACAAACAGAATGACGTGCTGCAGGATCTTCATGATCAAGTCGAGAATATGTTGTCTCCTAAGAAAGCTAAGGAGTTGCCTCCGATTCCTAAGCACGGTACATTAGATCTTGATGTAGTCAAACAGTCTATGTATGCGTTCTGCTAGTAACTTAATATAATCTCCACTACTAGAGAGAACCAAGGAAGCTCTCTAGTAACCTTTACTTAATTAATTAAACAAGGAAACCATTTTAAAATGCTCGAACGTTACACTACTCCGAAGGGCTTTGCTCAGTATCCTCACCTGAAGGAGCCTGATATGAAGTTCAATCCTGAAGGTGTCTTTAGTGTCACTATGCGCTTTGAGGGTATGACTGATGAACTTAAGAAGCTCATTGAGAAGCTTGAGGCTATTCAGGACAAGGCTTTCGATGAAGCAGTCTCTGAAGCCAATGCGATGAATAAGAAAAAGATCCATAAGTCTGATCTTTACTTTGAAGATGAAGAAGGTAATGTCTACCTCAAGTTTAAGCAGAATGCTGTAATCAAGAAAAAGGATGGATCTACAGTCAACGCTAAGATTGCCCATTTTGATTCTAAGGGCAAGCCTATTGACGTCAATGTAGGTCGTGATTCAGTGATTCGTCTTAGCTTCACTGCAGCACCTTACTTCATGCAGTCAACTAAGCAGGTTGGCCTTAGCCTTCGACCGGTTGCAGTCCAAGTGATTAAGCTTAACGAGTTCGGTGGTTCATCTGCAGAGGACTACGGCTTCTCTGCTGAAGAGGAAGGCTATGAGGCATTCAAGGAAGAGGCACCATTTGACAGCCTCGATGAAGATGAAGTAGAATCACGTAAGGCTGTTGGAGCCACTGATTTTTAATAATTACTAGGGAGTACCTAAGATGATTACTTTGGAAGAACTTGATAACCGCATTGATATGGCTCAATCTACTCTTGCTACGATGCAGGATGTTGTGCAGGGTCTTAAGACTAACATTGAGGAACTTAAAGAGGAACAAAAGGAACCTACTTTCGATCTCTATGATTGGAACCCATGCACCATTAAATTCCCTGATCATGTGCTGCAAGATATCGATTGTGACTTTGTTGCAGTCATGCTGATGCATAAGGATGTCTATAAGGAATACTGTGAAGATGTAGAAAGTCTTCCTGTAGATGCCTCTAGTGTGCAAGATGGTAGCCTCTTTCTTGGTTACATGTACTTTTCGCTTAGTAATGCTAAACCTACCTTCAAGTACGCTAATGGATCTCCTATCTTTGATAAGGACAGTAAAGAGAAGCGAGATCCTAAGAATTATTACTTTAAGTACGTCTTTGGTGGTATCTAATGACCACCCGCAGTGCAGCATACAGCAAAGCTAAAAGGCACAACGCGGGTACCTACAGATCAGGACTTGAGGAGAAGAATTCAGACTTCCTCAAGTCCTTTTCTATTGAGCCACACTATGAGGAACAGTACTTAGAGTATGTCGTTCCTCAGAGTACTCACAAGTATACCCCTGATTTCGTGTTGCCTAATGGCATCATTATAGAAACTAAGGGTGTCTGGGATGCTGAAGATAGGAAGAAGCATTTATTAATCCGTGAGCAACATCCTGAGTTAGATATCCGGTTTGTCTTTAGTAGAAGTAAGACGTACATTTATAAGGGATCGTCTACTACTTACGCTAGCTTCTGCAACAAGAACGGCATTAAGTTTGCCGATAAGCTGATCCCCGAAGAATGGCTTAAAGAGAAACCTAAAGATATCCCTGAGGGAATCTTGAAGAACAAGAATAATAACAATAACAACAAGAGAATTAATAAATGACTACTACCTTTAAGGAACCACTGATTGACTACCATAGAAACTTTGTTAAGTTCAAGTCTCGCAGTTCTACGGATTATCTGGTGGTTCACTGCAGTGCTACTCAAAATAAGCCTGAGTACACTTGGAAAACTATTGATCAAATGCATCGTCAAAAGGGATGGCTTGGTATAGGCTATCATTTTGTCATTCTTACGGATGGAGCTATTCAAAATGGCAGACCCCTTGAAGCTATTGGCAGTCACGTTCTGGGTTATAATGATGACAGTGTTGGCATTTGCCTTATTGGGGGGACTGATCGTAACGGTAAGTCTGTAGACAACTTTACAGAGAAGCAAAAGGAATCTCTTAAGAAACTTTTAGACTGGCTTAAGAGTAAGTATCCTAAAGCTAAGGTCTTAGGGCATAGAGATTTCCCCGGGGTAGCTAAAGACTGCCCTTGCTTTGATGTTCAGTCGTGGTACGGCCGTGGTGCTGTCTACGTTACCTATGAAGATGCAAGTTCTCTTGATAGATGCAAGTTGTCTCAAGCTGATCTTAAGGAAGCCAATGGGACACTTGAGTTCACTAAAGGTGACTTAGTTCGTATCGCATAAAATCTCCACTACTAGAGAGAAGAATAAACTATGTGGGAGAAGGTAGCCATACTAGCAGTAGTCTTAGCTTTCATTACAGGTGTCATTGGTGGCAGGAAATATGAAAGCAATAAGCACACTGAAGAGCTTGTAGCTATTCAAGCTCAGAATGAAGTCAAGCTAAAGGAGCTAACAGCTAGGAAAGATGAAACAATTAGCCTTATCATTAAAAGTAAAGCTTCTGATGCTGCTGACTTGGCTGCCCTTACTAAACATGTTAATCGGGTGCAGTACAACCTCAGTAGCACCGATAGAAAGCTTCTCAGGGATGCCTCAGGAGCTAATGCAAAGTCAGTCGAAGCGTGTAGACAGTTACTCTCAGAGAGTGCAGGACTTCATAGAGAAGGTGTTGAATTACTCAGAGACCTCAACACGAGACTAGAGGCTTTTATCAAACTGAATTCTACCTCTCCGTAATATAATTGGACAATATACCATTCTTCTAAAGTGGCTTATGTAGGTTCGAATCCTACCGGAGAGACCAAATATTTTAGGTGATTGACGGAATTGGTAGACGTTCTATGCTTAAACCATAGTGCCTTAAGGCGTGGGGGTTCGAATCCCCTATCACCTACCAAAGCTATACCATAGTAAACACTAAAGGAAACCATAATTATGGAACCTATTGAACGTAAATCAGATTGGCATTATCCTGATGGAGATTCATATCGTGATGAGCTTCACAACAATCAGAAAGAGAAGTGGGAGTATGAATATGAAGCCTTCCTAGATTCTGAAGATGATGCTGATGATGATGATGAGATTGAGGAGGAGGATGATGAGTGAGGATCCTATCTCTAAGGTCTATTGCGTAGGTAACTCTAAAGCTATCATTCGTGCACGCTGGAATAACCTCTATACGTTTGAATTGGAGTATCCTCGTTTCATCCATAGTGAATTCATGACGCATCGTTGTCTCACTGCGAATACGGTGCTGACTTTCGATCTCCCTAGTGGTAGCAAAGGCAGTAAGTGCAAAGCCTATCAAATAACTCTTGGGGATTTTTGGGATAAGTGGGAAAATGGCAGTTCTCCTCATGCTACTCGATGGGGTGGGGTCTGTCGATATGACATGAAAGGTCGTTTGAACAAGATGAGACTTCGTTCTGTGGATGAGTCTACGATGGAAGTTACTCACACGACCGTTACTGATTGTTGGAAGGTTGGGGTTAAGCCTGTGTACAAGATTACAGCAGGAGCCTTCTCCGTCACTTGCACCGCAGACCATCTAATTCTTACTGATAGTGGTTGGAAGGAGTTGCAAGACATTGCTGTAGGTAGAGATAAGGTGTACTGTAATACCCGTAAGAAGTATACAGAACCTCGTTTTGACCCTTACAAGAAGATTAATGGAGAATGGGTTTCTCGTTGGAATGCAGAGGTTAAGCCTGAAGTGTCTGAAAGGCAGGGGTTCCGATGTGCCGACTGTGGTGCTGAGGATAAGCCTTTAGAGATTCACCATGTGATTCCTAAGCATGAAAACCCTGACCTTGCTTTTGACATTGATAATGTGGTAGCTCTTTGTAATGAGTGCCATAAGATCAGGCACAGCCGACAAGGTTGGCAAGGTGCTAGTCAGTGCAACCTCATGGCTGTGGTAGTTGATTCGATTGAATACGTTGGTGAAGAAGAGGTTTTCGATATTTCGGTTTCCTCTGATTATCATAACTTCTTGGCAAACGGTATTACGGTTCATAATTGCTTCAGCCGCAATGCTAGTAGCTCGCGTGCGGTACCTGTAGAGCGAACTATTCAGAATATCTTGAATGATCCTTGGGTGCCTTCGGATGTCTATAAGAATTGCAAGGGCATGCAAGGCAAAGATATTGTCAATGAAGATGACTATGATATCTTTTGTGAAGAGTGGCAAGATGCTGCATTTAAGGCAATCGAGGTTGCTCATAAGATGATTGACAATGGGTTTCATAAGCAGCACATCAATCGCATCCTTGAGCCGTTCACTAAGATTAAAGTTATTGTCACTGCTACTGAGTGGAGCAATTTCTTTGATCTCCGGTTGTCTCCTGATGCTGATCCAGAGATCCAGCACCTCGCTAAGGCTATTAAGATGGCTATGGATGCCGTTAGCAACACCTACGTTTATATCAATGCTCACGGGGGGCGTACGCTTCCTTATGTGAACTTTGATGAGATGGATGCTATCGATGATCTGCGGGTTCTCACACTTATCTCTGCTGCACGTTGTGCCCGAGTGTCTTACCTTAATCACGATGGGTCTAAGCCGGATATCCTAAAGGATCTTACTCTTGCTAAGCGGCTTATTGATAGTGGGCATATGACACCTTTTGAACATCAGTGCCGATACAGCTTTGATGCAGGCTTTCAATATAATCTTCGTGATTTCCAAAGTGCACGTTATATGCTAGATCATGGAATCGACCTTTCTGCGCCATGAGCCTTGTCCTAATTGCGGCTCTAGTGATGCTCTTGCTGTTTTTAGTGATGGTCATAAGTATTGCTATAGCTGTACCACTTATTTTAGACCTGATGGATCTTTGGACAAACCCAAGGGGGTAAAGATGTCAGCATCCAATATGATTCCTTTAGAGGAACTACAGATCTCTGCTTTGCCTGCTAGGGGTATCACTAAAGATACTTGTACTAAGCTAAAGTATTTCGTGGGGGAGTATAAGGGTAACCCTTGTCAAGTGGCTTGCTACTATGATGACAAGGGTTCTCTTGTAGGACAAAAGCTTAGATTCCCTGATAAGTCTTTTGCTGTACTAGGGAAGATCTCTGGGTGCCTCTATGGTTCTCAGTTGTGGTCTAGTGGTAAGAAACTAGTAATCACTGAGGGTGAGATAGATGCCCTTAGTGTGTCTCAAGTGCAAGGCAATAAGTGGCCTGTAGTGTCTATCCCTAATGGTGCTCAGGCTGCTAGGAAAGCCATTGAAGCTAACCTAGAGTATCTAAATAGCTTTGAAGAGATCATCCTAATGTTTGATATGGATGATCCGGGACGTAAAGCATGTGAAGATTGTGCAAAGATTCTCCCATTGGGTAAAGCGTACATTGCTAATCTACCTCTTAAGGATCCTAATGAGTGTCTTAAGGCTGGGAGATCAGGTGACCTTGTATCGGCCATATGGAACGCTAAGCCTTACAGACCTGATGGAATTGTTTCAGGTCAAGATCTCTATGAGAAGTGTGTGGAAGGTCTTGATAGTCTTAAAGACAGTGTGGCCTATCCTTTTCAAGCTCTCCAAAGCAAGACAAACGGTGCTAGACACGGTGAGCTTTATGTCATTACCTCAGGATCAGGTATGGGAAAATCCACTCTACTCAGAGAGCTTGAATATTTCTTTGGTGTCTCTAAAGGCGAGACTTGTGGCGTGGTTGCTCTTGAGGAATCTACAGCAAAGACGGGACTTGAACTTATGTCCATATTTCTTAATAGACGTCTCATTATCAGCGTGGATCCCGATAGTGTCTCTAAAGAAGAACTCAAGAGTGCTTTTGATGCCACGATTGGCAACGGAAAGTTCTTCCTCTATGATCACTTTGGATCACTTGATTCTGGGAATCTGCTTAGTAAGCTTAGATACATGATCGTAGCTTTAGGATGCAAGAGAATCTTCCTAGACCATATCTCTATTGTTGTCTCTGGTATGGACAATAGTGACGATGGTGGGGAGCGTAAAGCTATTGACAAACTAATGACAAACCTTAGATCCCTTGTTGAAGAAACAGGGTGTACTATGTATGTCGTTAGTCACCTTAAGCGCCCCGATAAGAAAGGTCACGAAGAAGGAGCTCAGGTGTCTTTAAGTCAACTTAGAGGTTCCGGTGCTATTGCTCAGCTTGCAGACATGGTGATTGGACTAGAGAGGAATCAACAGGGAGATAATCCTAATGTCATGGCCATTAGAGTACTTAAGAATCGTTTCAGTGGTTTGACTGGTATCAGTGGTTACCTTTACTATAATCAGGACACTGGTAGGCTCTCTGACTATGAAGCAGATCCTGAGTGTCCCTTTGAGGATGAAGAAAATGAGTTTTAAAGAGTTTATTTCCCCACTTACTTTCTGGTATTATGACAAGGACATGTCTCTTACGGATCGTGCCATCTCATGCTTTTGGTTTATCCTGTTGCTTCCTATTGCCCCTGTGATTCTAGCCTCTGAGCATGAGCATTCTGCTGAGTACAGAGACCTAAGCTCTCTAGTATTCAAGATCTACGTGATTGCTATGTGGCTTATTACAATTACAGGTATCTCACTTCTGGTGATCCTGTAGGATCTTTTTAGCAAAGCTATTTAAGGAATAGAAAATGCTTCAACTATACGACAAACACCTCATTACTGATATCGAAACCAATGGACTATTGGATACCGTAACTAAATTCTGGTGCGCATGGATCTACGATAGTGCCTCTCAGGAGTACAAAGGATATAAGGATCTCGATGAATACATTGATGCTCTTAATGTATATGGTACTAGCGGTTATAACTTGGTATTTCACAATGGTATCAAGTACGATGTCCCTTGTCTTAAGCGACTATCAGGTAAAGACTTTGTATTTGATCCTAGGGATTGTGTTATCGATACACTTGTCTTTGCTCGTCTAGTTTGGAGCAACATTAAAGATCTCGATATGGGCTTAATTCGTTCTGGGAGGCTTCCCAAGGATCTCTTTGGTTCCCATTCATTGAAAGCCTATGGCTATCGTATGCGTGAACTAAAGGGCACCTATGGGGAACAGGAGGAGGCTTGGGACAGCTTCTCAGAAGAGATGTATCAGTACAACTATCAGGACGTAGTTGTTACTAAGATGCTTTTTGATAAACTCTTAGGCAAAGGTTACCCTTGGGAGGCCGTACAGCTTGAGCATGATATCGCATGGGTGATGGCTAAGCAGGAGCGTAATGGTTTTGTCTTTGATAGAGATAAAGCTGTAGTTCTCTATAGTGAGCTTGCAGGGCGCAGAGATGAGTTGACTAAAGAGCTGCAAGAGAGTGTCCCTCCTCTATTGACTGGCTATAAGACCTACAAGAGAGACAACGCTAAGAAAGGTATTAAAGCAGGAGTACAATATCCTGTTTATGAAACCTTTAATCCCAATAGTCGACAACAGATTGCTAAGGTTCTCATTGAGCAAGGGTGGGAGCCTCAGGAGGTGACTGATACGGGGTTGCCTAAGGTTGATGAAGAAACTCTAAAGACTGCTAAAGATATTCCTATGACTAGCAAGATCTTAGAACTTCTCATGTTAAACAAACGTATTGGTCAGCTTGCTGAAGGCAGTAATGCGTGGCTAAAGCTAATGAAGGAGGATCCTAATGATCACCTATGGCGTATTCATGGTTCCGTTAACCCTAATGGGGCTGTCACTGGCCGTGCAACTCATAGTTATCCTAATGTTGCTCAAGTTCCTGCCAATAGAGCCCCTTACGGGAGACTATGCAGGGAGCTATTTACTGTTCCGAAAGGTTGGTATGAAGCTGGTATTGATGCTTCTGGGCTTGAGTTGCGTTGCTTCGGCCATTTCCTATCTCCTTATGATAATGGGGCATATGTAAAGGAGATCCTGAATGGTGACATTCATACCCATAACCAGAAGATGGCAGGGTTGCCTACAAGAGACAATGCAAAGACGTTTAACAAAATAGATGTCTATAAACTAATTTAATTCAGGGGAAACCTCAATGAGGCAATCCTGAGCGAAGCCATACAATTATAATAACAATATGCTACTGTTGAAGAACTAAGAACTGTTGCAGATTGGATGGAACGTGCAACGACTATCCCGAAAGGGAGTACACCTAAGCAGGTGGAAAAGGTTAGCTAAGAAGATATAGTCTGATCTCATAGGCGACTATGAGCTGTGTTAATTCACGGGAGTAGCTTAGCGAACTACTCTGAACATAAATGTATTTACGGTTTTTTGTATGGAGCAGGCGATGCCAAGATTGGTGAGATCGTTGGTGGATCTTCGGCTGACGGTAAGCGACTAAAGGAAAAGTTCTTTCAGTCTTTGCCTGCTATTAAGCAACTTCGGCAAGATATTGAAAGGACTCTCATTACATCCTCTGAATGGGTCGGAGGTGTCAATAAGGTAACTTGGAGGAAACGTGCTCACCCTGATAACAGTAATCTTAGTATTACTCACAGTATTCTTGGGCTTGATCGTCGCGTTGTTTATGTGCGAAGCCCTCACTCAGCTTTGAATACTCTATTGCAATCTGCAGGTGCTCTCGTTTGTAAGAAATGGGTGTGTCTTGTAGAAGAGAATATGCGTAAGGCTGGCTATAAGCACGGTTGGGACGGTGACTTTGCTATGGTGGCATGGATTCATGATGAGTGTCAGATAGCTTGTCGCACTAAGGAAATCGCTGAAGATTGCTGTAGGATTGCTCAGGAATCCATGAGACAAACTCAGGCATTCTTTAATTTTAAATGTCAACTTGATACTGAAGGAAAGATTGGCTGTAACTGGGCAGCTTGTCATTAATTACTACTATGGAAAACACTGGTATGACTAAAGAAACTAAGGCAGCACTGCTGCGTGACTATAAGGCTCCTAAGGGCAGCATTGATCACATCCATATTATGTGGAAGTGGAAGGTTAAGCATGATGAGTATGGCAATGTCCCTGCTTATGGTGCTGTAGTCACTCTTAATGGTGAGACTGTGCTTAACTATGAGCCGGAACCTGAAACTTGGAAGGATTGGGCTCCTGAAGAGATCATTCATGACCTCCTTATGAAGCTCGGTTACAGTGTGACTTCAGATACCACTACAGAGGAGGAGGACTGCTATGAAGATGCCTAAGTATTTCTATACAGAAGAGAAGAGTACTGGGGAGGTTATTGTTCACAAGCGTAACGCTGAGATGAGTAACTACTGCAGTGCTCTTGCTTACATTGGTGAAGTCCATCCTAAACTTCAGTCAGACTATTGTCGATTCAATGCACGAATGATTGCTGAGATGGCCTCTCGAGGTCACATTACGTCAATCAATAAGTACATTCGACAGGCAGGCAATCGATGGCTGCTTACTCGTTCTGGCGCTGAGCTTGCATCATCCTATGAGCGCTACTAAAGAATACATTGGGCTGATAGACGGAGATCTATTGGCCTATAAAGCCTCTTCAGCTGTCCAAAAGGATATCTATTGGGGGGATGGTCTATATACTTGTCATGCCTATTTGGATGATGCAATAGATCAATTTGAAGATATTATTGTGGGTATTAAAGATACACTAAAGACAAACCATAATGTCGAAATGAATGACTATTCGTTTGTCTTTAGTGATCCTAATGATAACTTTAGGAAGCACTTAATGCCTGATTATAAAAACAATAGGCTTGATAAAAGAAAGCCTACTTGCTACTATGGATTAGTGGATTGGATCAGAAATAACTATGAATCTAAATCCAGTGAATCTCTAGAAGCTGATGATGTAATAGGTATTAATAGTACCCCTGATACAACCTTAATTGTGTCAATGGATAAGGATTTCAAAACTCTTCCTACTCATTTCTATAGAGTAAATGAAGATCAAATCTATTGGCTTGACGAAGATAAAGCTAACTATTGGCATATGTTTCAGACACTAGTAGGAGACACTGCTGATGGCTATAAAGGTTGCCCCGGTATTGGAGCAGTAAGAGCAGAGAGGATCCTTAAGGATGTCCCTCAGGATAAACTATGGGAGACTGTAGTTAATACCTACAAGAAAGCTGGCCTTACTGAAGATGATGCTTTGCTGCAAGCTAGAATGGCCTATATTCTTCGTCAAGGGGACACTAAAGATACCCTTTGGACACCTGATAAAATCGTCCCTATTAAGACGACAGATAGTTGATAATAAATTCACCACACTAGGAGATAGATAATCGTGAAAGACGAATCTATGAAAATTGATATCAAAGATACCACTAAAAGTGATCCTGATGAACCCCTCTTCGACAACTTTCCGGCTGTCCCGAAAGACTTGTTGGAGGGACTTCAGAAGATCTTTGATGTACGCAAGATGATCCGCTATAAGCCTACCATTGATTACTGTGGTGGTGTACAGGATGTACTTGACTTCCTTGAAAATAAGTTCAATGAACAAAACCATATAGGTGATTAAAATCGGTGCACTGTTTTCAAAGCCTAAGGTACCTGATGTGAAAGTTCAGGCGCCTGCCTTAGACAACCCTGTAGTTGAACCTCAGGAACCGGAGCTTGGTGCTCAGGAGACTGAAGAACAGAAGGCTCGTAAGGGTAAGAAAGGTCTTAAGGTATCCTTAGACAAAGCTAAGGGTGTAGGCACTAACGTAATATAAAAAATTAAAAAAGGATGACGAATACTATGGGGGACTATAGGGGGTCTATAGGTAAACTTTATGTTAAACCTATTGTAGACTTAAAGACAGCTATGGAGGTTCTAGATAAATGTATGGAATCTATTATAGATAATCCTAATAATTTATCCTTCATAAGAAACTTAGATAAAGACTATATTAGGTCTTTTGTTAAAGATGTAGTATTGAATAATAACCAATATGATTATCGTATTATTGGTTTCTATAGTCAATCTGCAGATGAACTAGTGGGATGCTGTTTGTTATCCTATGGTTACCCTTGGTATTCTGATAAGCAAAGAATCCTTAATGAAGAATGGACTGTATCTTTTAAAAGAGGAGCAGGCATTGCTAGAGCGTTGTCTGATTATTTAATTGATTGTCTAAAGAATGATGAGTGTGACTATATTCAAACTGGGAGTGTCAATGATTGGTGTGCTCCTATGTTAAAGAATAGTTATGTCTCTAAAGGATTCCATATTTATAATTGCTATTATTTAAGTAAAGAGGATATTAATGGGGTTTTTCAGTAAAATCGGTAGAGCCTTTAAGAACGTAGTTAAGGTCGCCACTGGTGGCCTTATTGGTGGCAGCAGTAACTTTGGTCAATCGACTGCTGAAGCGCCTGCTCCTGAGTTAGGGTTTGTGAATGCAGATACGCAGCACACTACTGAATCAGAATCAGAGAAGCAACAGTTAACTAAAGGAAAGAAGAGAGGCAAGAAGTCTCTTAAGGTTAACATGATTGGTCCCTCTAGCGGAAGGAATATTGTCTAATGGGACGTGGAGATTCATCTTGGCAGGATCGTAATCATCATATCGGTAAGTCAAGAGGCGGTAAGAAAACATCTACCGGTACGATTACATTAGTGGTGCTGGGGGTACGGGACGTAATATTGTGTAATAATGGCAGAAACTAAACTAGATAATCAAACTGCTGAAGGTGCACAAAAGGTATACGAAAGATTGTCTACGGACAGAGATCAGTATACCCAGAGAGCAGAGAAGAATGCTACCTATACTATCCCTCAGTTGTTCCCTAAGGAATCTGACGATGGTGGCACTGCCTATACGACACCTTATAATTCTATTGGGGCTAGAGGTCTCAATAACTTAGCATCTAAGTTGTTGTTATCTTTGCTTCCCCCGGGTCAGCCTTTCTTTAGACTTGGATTAGATACTGCATCTAATGAGGCACTACAGGCATCTGGCAACGATCAGGTTAAGGATACCATAGAGTACGGCTTGTCTATGATGGAGGCTGCTATGGTGAAGTATATGGAGCATAATGGTCTTAGACCTACGCTCTTTGAGTGCATTAAACAGCTCATTATTGCTGGCAATGCGTTGCTCTTTTTGCCTCCTCTAGAGGGTGGCATGAAGTGCTACACTCTCAGAAACTTTGTAGTTGAAAGAGATGCTATCGGCAATGTACTTCAGATTGTCGCTAGAGATACTTTAGCTCAGGGGACTATCCCTCCGAGTATCTTAAGTCTCTTAGGCAATGCAGGTAATGAGGTTAATCGTTCTGAGAAGGTTAACATCTACACTCATACCTATCTTGTCCGTGGGGATACCTTAGAGGGATCCACTTGGGAATCCTATCAGGAAGTAAATAACACCATTATCCCCGGATCAGAACAGACGTATCCCTATGGCAAATGTCCTTGGATCCCTGTGAGATTCACTAAGAAAGATGGGGAATCCTATGGTCGATCCTTTGTTGAAGATTACCTTGGTGACTTGATCTCTTTAGAGAACCTTCAGCATGCCATTAACGATATGGCTATGATTTGTGCTAAGGTATTGTACCTAGTGTCTCCTTCCTGTCAGACTAACATTAAGGCTCTTACTAAAGCTGAGAATGGGGCTTTCGTAAGAGGTCGACAGGACGATATTGTTGCAATGCAGACAAACAAACAGACTGACCTTCAGGGCTGCTATGCGGTATCTCAGGGTATCGAACAGAGATTGTCTTATTGCTTCATGCTTAATTCTAGTGTGCAACGGCAGGCTGAGAGGGTTAAATAAAAGTGGCTCTCTATAAATTCTACTAATTCGGTGAACATCCCTCTGGGACAATACCGAGCTAACGAGGTTTTTAACTATGAGAAAAACCAACCTTAATGAATTATTACCTTTTCCATGTGTCCATAATTATACCTTATTTGAAGATGGAACAATCTTTAATGAGGATACTGGCAAATGGATTAAAGGTACATCTATAACCAAGACAAACAGATATGTGAAGGTACATTTAGGTGCAGATCATTGCTCTAAGTTTATCCCTTTGCATCGTCTTGTTGCTCAAGCATTTATTCCGAATCCTAATAATTACCCTCAAGTTAATCACAAGGATGGGAACCGTTATAACAACTCTGTGGGCAACCTAGAGTGGTGTACTGCTAAACAGAATATTCGACACTGTTGGGGCAACGGTTTACCCATGGAACAACATGGGGAACTTATTGGGACGCATAAGCTAACTACGGAAGAAGTACTCTTTATTTACAAATTCCGAGATAGTGGATTGACGCCTACACAGTTTAAGAATCGCCACAAAATAGACGTTTCTCGTGGGACTATCCAAAATATTTGGAAGGGTAAATCTTGGGCTAGGGTTACAGGTGCTAAGAAGGTTAAGTGAGTGTAACGACTATCCGAAAGGAGTAGAGCCAAGTGGCTCGAAATGTAGAAACCTTTAGGTAAGATATAGTCTATTCTTATAGGTAACTATAAGTGGGGAAGTAACGCCTCCCCGATAATATTAAAGAACAGCAGAAGAAATCAGATATATGGCTCAGGAACTTGAGGATACCTTAGGGGGTGTCTATAGTCTCCTGTCTCAGGAACTTCAGTTGCCTTTAGTGTCCTGTATCTTCAATCAGATGCAGTCTAATGGCAGCCTTCCGACTATCTCTGAGAAGTTCGCTACGATTGAACCTACGGTCATCACTGGTGTTGATGCCTTGGGTCGTGGTCATGACTTTGCTAACTTGTCTCAGGCACTTCAGGTACTTGCTCAGTTCCCTGATATCATGCAGATGATCAATCAGCAGAACTTAGCTATGCGTATCTTCACGAGTGCTCAGATTGATGCTACGGGTCTCGTTAAGTCTCCTGAACAGGTTGCTAAGGAACAGCAGGCAATGATGGAACAGTATGCTGCCCAGCAGGGTATTGATGCTCAGGCTCAGATGGCAGTAGATAACAACAAAGCTCAACAGGAACAGGGGGTGTAACAGGTGAGCGAAGAAACAACAAACTTGAATAGTGATGGTCTTAGTGTCGACAATGGTGTCGATATTATGATCTCAGGTACTCAGCAGCTTACCCTTGATGGTGATGAAGATACGAGTATGCTTAAGGATGGCGGCAGTAATGATGCTGTCCCTATGGGTGAGCCTTCTGAAGGCGAACATCAGGGTGAACCTCAGGCAGAACCACAACAGGGGGAACCTGAGGGTGACCTTAATGTAAAGATTGATAAGCACACGAAAACCTTAGATGCCCTTGGTAAGGATCTTAAGGCTAAAGGTGTGGACTTCAATCAGGCCATTAAGGAATACAATGAGTATGGGGCCTTGTCTAGTAAGACTATGGCTGACCTTGCTCAGGCAGGTTATCCTTCAGAGGTCATTGAGGGTTTCATTGAATCACGACAGAACCTTGAGAGTGAGTTCACTAATGCTGTCTATAATTCAGCAGGTGGAGAACAGGCGTACAACAAGGTTATTGAGTGGGCACAAGGAAACCTCTCTAATAAGGTTCTGAGTTCCTTTAATCGAGCTATTGACAACAACAATCTTGAAGCTGTTACTCTTATGTTTGAGGGTATGAAAGCTAAGATGATTGCTAAGCAAGGAACACGTAATCCTACTATTATGGGTGGTGGGGTTACTACGGGTGGCTATAAGGGCTTCTCAAGTAAGCAGGAAGTAGTGGAGGCTATGAGTGACCCCCGCTATGGTGCTGACCCCAGTTACACTAGAGCTATCGAAATGAAGATGTACTATACTCAGGTGTAACGTACCTATAATAAAAACATTTCCTAATAACAATAATATAACTACAATAAGAATATAATAAAATGGCTGCGTTAACCGCTAATTCTATTTCTAATCCTGGTCAGAATCTGAGCGCTGGTGATCGTGATGAGCTGTTCATGAAGATCTTCTCTGGTGAAGTCCTTACGGCTTTCACGAGAACCTCGGTCATGATGGACAAACAGATTGTTCGTACTATTCCGCACGGGAGAAGTGCCAGCTTTGCTGTCATGGGTCGTACTCATGCTAAGTATCTTACCCCGGGTAACTCCTTAGATGATCAGCGTAAGAAGATGGAGAACACGGAGCGAGTGATTGCTATCGATGGTCTCCTCACGGCTGATGCTCTTATCACGGATATCGATGATGCAATGAATCACTATGATGTCCGTACGGAATACTCGAAGCAGCTTGGTGAAGCTCTTGCTCAGGCTTTCGACTGTGCCTCTATCAATGAACTTGCTAACACGGGTGCTAAGACTGCCACGGGTATGCCTGAGAACATCCCTGATAATACTACTCTTGAAAATCCGGGTACGGGCAAGGCATTTGAGTTTGTTACGGGTAAAGATGAAGCTACGACTGTGGAGTATGGCAACATCCTCCTGCAGGGTCTGATTGATGCCCGTGCTCAGTTTACGAAGAATTGGGTTCCGGCAGGTGACCGTTATTTCCTTGTCTCCCCCGAAGGTTATTCGGCTATCTGCCGTGCCCTTATGCCGGATGCTGCTAACTTTGCTGCTATCTTTGATCCGAATACGGGCAAGCTCCAGAATGTCTGTGGCTTCCAGATTGTGGAAACCCCGAACTTCTTGAACAATGGTGTTGATGGTAAGCACGCTCTTAAGGAGCAGATCTCTACGGCTGTCCTTCAGGGTATCGCCTTCCACCGTTCCGCTGTGGGTGCCCTTAAGCTGAAGGATCTCGCTATGGAACGTGCTCGCAGAGCTGAATATCAGGCTGATCAGATCATCGCTAAGATGGCTGTGGGTCACGGGGGCCTTCGTCCTGAAGCCGTGGGTCTCTTCGTTAAGACTGCTCAGGTTAGTGCGTAATGTACTCGGAATCCGACATTAAGGATTCCTATTTCTATGTCAACGGGGGTTCTAAGAAAGGCTCCCGTTTGACTGTAGAAGAAAAGATTAAATTAGGTTTGATTAAAGCTCCAACTGAAGTCAAACCTAAGGTAGTCTCTAGGAAGCCTAAGACCCCTGCAGCTCCCAAATAATACATAATAACAACTATAAAATACTACTACAAAGGATAAATTATGATTGTCACTCCTTCTAACAAACTAGATGCAGTGAATGAGATTTTATCTGCTGTAGGCTCTAGTCCTGTCAACTCACTTGAAGATGAACTGAATGTAGACGTTCTGAATGCAGTGAGGATTCTCGATAGTGTCTCTAAAGAGATCCAATCAAGAGGATGGGACTTTAATATTGAAGATTCAGTAGCTTTATTGCCGGACGCTGATACTAACTTAGTTCCCTGCCCTAATAATTATCTTAGGTTTGTCAGCAGTGGTTATAAGTTGATCAGACGATCCGGCTATTTTTTCGACATTCTTTCGCAGACCAATGAGTTCCCTGAGGGTTTGACTTTAGATACTCTGGTTAGAGGATTAGACTTTGAGGAGTTACCTGAGGTATTCCGTAAGTTCATTACTTGTCGTGCAGCTAGAATCTTTCAGATGAGATATCTTACTTCAGATGACCTGAATACGCATCTGATGACTGAGGAATCTAGTGCCTATGCAGATATCATTGACTATGATCTAACTACGGGTAACTATAATATCCTCAATGATGACCAATACATTTCTCAGTATATCCAGAGGAGCTAATAGGGATGCCATTAGTATCGCAATCAACAGTATCCTATAAGGGTGGCGTATCTCAGCAACCGGATATCCTTAAGTTTGCTGATCAGGTAGAGGAGCAGATCAATGGTTTCTCTAGTGAAGTCGATGGCCTGCAAAAGAGACCTCCTACAGTTCACATTAAGAGACTTGGGGACAGAGTAGATCCACTCACTACTAAGTATCATGTCATTAACAGAGACGAGACTGAGCAGTATATCTTAGGTATGTCCAGCGGGTTTCTAAAGGTATGGGATTTTGAAGGTAATGAAAAGAAAGTTGTTATTGACAATGATGCTAGTTATCTTAACGTCACAGACGCTAATGATGACTTTAGAGCAGTCACTGTTGCAGACTATACGTTCATTCTGAACCGTAGTAAAACTATTGGTATGTCTAGTTCTACTACCTCTCAAAAGGGTCAGGACACTGCACTAGCGTACATCAAGAATGCCTCTTATGCTAAGACCTATGCTCTCTTTATGGGCGATACCTTCATGTGTGGTGTCATTACCCCTGATGGTGCTGAAGCTAAGCAGGCTGTACAGACTACCTCTGCGTTCATTGCAGAGAAACTTGTAGACTTAGCTACAGGTTCTCAGGGTGCTGATATTGGAGCAACTACTTATGATTGGCTGTTAGGACAGATTGGCGGCAGAGGCAATATGGGGTACTCTAAGAATCCTAATTTCAACTTCAATGATTATAACTTCAAAGTCTTTGGTGATTCCGTAGTTTCCATCCAAGCTAAGAATGGCTGGGGTATGCCTAATGTTGTTGTTAAGGATGGCTTTGGCAACACTAATGCATATGTCTTGAAGGGTTACGTTAACAGTGTCTCTAAGCTTCCCCCTGCTGCTCCTGATGGTTACATCATGCGCATTAAGGGTGAATCTAACTCGGCTGATGATGACTACTATGTTAACTACAATGAAGGTAAGAATGCGTGGCTAGAGTGTGCCGCACCAAACATTCAGTATCAATTTGATTACTCTAGTATGCCTCATGCGCTCGTAAGAGAATCTGATGGCTCCTTCCACTTCAAAAGACTTACTTGGACTGATAGAGCAGTAGGTGATGAGGACAGCAATCCTGAGCCTAGCTTCGTAGGGGAAACGCTGAATGATATGTTTTTCTACAGAAATCGCTTAGGGTTCATCAGTGGTGAAAATGTTATCCTCAGTGCTTCTGCTGATTTCTTTAATTTCTGGTTTAGATCAGCAGCTACTATTGCTGATACTGATCCAATTGACCTTGCTGTATCTTCAAACAAAGTCTGTATTCTAACACATGCAGTACCATTCAGCAGGGAACTAATGTTGTTCTCTAGAGAAGGACAATTCGTTCTCTCTAGCGATGGCGTAATGACACCTAAGAGTGCTAAGGTTGACCAAATCACTTCCTTTGATTACAGTGATGATGCTCAGCCTTTAGGTGTAGGACAAAGTATTTTCTTTATCTCTAACAGAGTTAACTATTGCTCTCTTATGAGATACTATACGGTACAGGACGCAGCTGATCTTAAGGATGCTGAGGACGTAGCTGCTCATGTTCCTACGTACATTCCTAAGGGAATCTTTAGGCTCTCTGGTAATACTTCAGACAATGTAATTACACTCTGTTCACGTACTCATCCTAACACTGTATGGATCTTTAAGTACATCATTCAGAATTCCCAGAGTATGCAGCAGTCATGGTGCAAATGGACGTTCCGATATGAAGGTACTCAGGTCTTACTTGCAGAGTTCGTAGGCTCTGAAATCTACTTCCTTATTAACACTGATGGCGGACTGTTCTTAGAGAAGAGCAGGCTTACAGGTCAGGCAGTAGACTTCTCTGATGAGCCTGTAAGATACTTTATGGATCGTAAGGTACGCTATGTCATCCCTGCTACTAATAAGTACAGTGCCTACAATGACTATACTGAGGTCTCCCTAAAGGATGTCTATGGTGCTGTTCCTAAGATTGGCTCAGCTACGTATTGTCTAGTTGGTACTGATGGCTACTATCATCAGGTAACCGATTGGGATGCTAATGGTGTCTTTAAGGTGGCTGGGGATCTCAGAGGCATGACTTACTTCGTAGGCAGGCAATATGAATTTAATGTTGTATTGTCTAGACCAATGATTAAGAAAACTACTTCGGAGGGTGCTACAATATCTGAAGATGAAGGCAGATTACAACTGAGATACTATTGGTTTAACTATAGTAACTCTGGTACCTTTGATGTGTCTGTAGACAATGATGTTAAGAATAAGCACTTCAAGTACACTTGTACATCTAAGGTCTTAAGTGAATCTCCATTAGTCTTAGGGTCCTATAGAGTAGCAACAGGTAAGTTTAAGTTCCCTGTGCAGGACAATAGTACTGAGGTTAAGATTACAGTTACTTCAGATAATCCGTTGCCTGTGAACCTTATCTCTGGTGGTTGGGAAGGATATTATATTCGGAGGAATAGTCAGACGTGAGAAAGGGATTAACTCTTAAGAAAGCTATGGTAGGTGCTCTGCCTAGTATGGCTCCTATGGAGCAAGAGATTGGTAAAGGTCTTGTTATGGCTACTCTGTCTCTGCCTGAGGCACCTATTGAAGTAGATCATTTCCTGTGGGCAGGCTGTTACGTTAGAACCTTTCTATTGAGAAAGGGTGAGATTGGTGCAGGTGCTTTCATTAAGATTCCTACAGTGGTTATCGTTAGTGGGGACTGTAAGGTTGTCGTAGGGGATCACCTAGAGGAGATCTCTGGCTATTCTGTATTGAAAGGTATGGATGGCCGTAGGCAGGTCTTTAGTGCCTTTGAGGACACCTACATTACAATGTTCTTTGCTAGTAACGCATCTACTGTAGAGGAAGCAGAGAAAGAGTTTACTGATGAGTGGCAGTTATTAACTAACAATAGAGAGGAACTATGTCAGGAATAATTGCTGCAGGTGCAGTAATCGGCGCATTTGCAGGAGGTGGCAGTTCCCTGTGGCAGAAACCAAAGTACAACAGATCTCTCACTAAAGCATTCAAGAAACAGATGTACTATGCTCAGATGAACTACAATTGGAATCAGAACCAATTGACTAGACAAGAGCAGAGTGCCTATGATAATGCTGTGAGCAACTTATTTCAGTTGTCTTATAACGCCTTGCAGAATAACGCTACAGTTGAAGCTTCTCTAGCTGAGACAGGTTACGAAGGGCGAACTGCAGGACAAATCAAAAGATCAATCTCAGGTGCAGTGTTGCGACAAAAGACTGCTCTTAAGGATGCCTATGAGACTGATGTAACTAACATTAGATCTCAGAAGGATGCTCTATATGTCCAGATGAAGAATTCTGTAGAGCAGGCTAGAGATCAACTCAAGAGCCAATATAAGGGTGGCATGAGTTACGTTATGGAATTCCTCGATAGTTCCGCTAAAGGTGCAGCTATTGGTGCAGCTACAGCAGGTGCAGGCAGTGCTCTTGCAGGTGCTGCAGGTACCGTAGGTGGTACTGGTGGTACCATTGCGGGTACTGTGGGTGGAGAGACGGTTGTTGCAGGTACCTCTAGTGTTGGGGGTTCTGCGGGTCTCTCTGGTATTGCAGGAGCGAATGTCTTAGGTACATCTACTGCAGGTGTTACTACTTCTTCGTCTACTATGGGTACCGGTACTAGCTTTATGAATAACTTTATGGCTAATTACAGTACCCTTAAGACACAAAACCAAGGCATGTTTAACTTCCTTGCTTACATGCAGAACTTTACAGGTGCGATGAATCAGGGGTATAACCGTAGAGGTTCCTATGGAGGTTATTACTACTAATGGCTTATAAGAATACAGCAGGTACTACGTCCATTGCTAATGAGATGGGTACTTGGAGGTACTTCAATTTTGGCTTAGCTAAGCTCGGGGAATATAAGGGTGCAAACCTTAACATTGATTCTTCTAAAGTTACTGCAGACCTCGAAGGTGACTGGGTGAATGCTTTAGGTCTAGCTTTTAAGCAGGCATCTAAAGACTTCGATCAGTATCAGATTGATGAAGCAAAGCGGCAACAGGTAAAGAAGAAAGAAGTAGAGGACTTAGCTGATAAGTATTTCCAAAGTCATTCTATTGAGCAGTATCAGCAGGATATCAAGAATAATCGTATTCCGTTTCAGGACAATCCATTTGCTATGTCTAGACTTAAGTATCTGCATGGTCGAATGGCATACAACCTGACCTATCAGGACTTTGTTAATGAACAGGTTAATACGAATAAGCTTGCTGGTAAGTCTCAGGTTGAAGTAGATTCAGAGTTCTATCAGTACGCTAAAGAGAGCCAAAAGGATCTTGCTGATTCCTTTGGTTACTCTATGGATGATGAGTTCTTTAAGGAGGGTTTCTTTGAGACTTCTCCTGAGGGTCGTCTAAAGGTAATCGCTCAGAAGGAAGCTGTAGAGGATAAATGGGAAACTGAGAAATCTCTTATTGCTGATTCCTCTAACATTGCTACGATCATTAATTCAGGGTCACCTAATGCAGGTCAAGCTTTCCTGAATTACCTTGATCAAATGGGGAGAACTACGGGGGCTAACTATTCCCCTGAGATGCAATATAAGCTTCTCAACAATGCTTTCCAGATGGCCTCTAAGTCTCGCTATGGTTCTCAGCTTATTGAGAGTATTGCAGATAAAGAGATTCCATTTATCAAAGGAACTACCTTTAGAGAGCTATTGGGTGAGGATAACCTTAAGGCATGGCTTGTCAATGCAGAGACTGTAAAGGCTACTGACAATGCTATGGAGTTCTCTCATTGGTGTGATGATATTGACAAGTATGTTGAGGATGGCAACTATGTTCTCCTCAGCCAACTTAAGGATGAAGAGTATCTCTCCAATAACAATGTAGAGACACCTAGAACTAAGTATCTTGATCAAGCAATCAGGAACGCTAAGAGAACTGCTCAAGCTAACCTTAAGGCAGCTGGGAAGATGCGAGGGGATGCCCTCTATGAGGAGTACCTAGGTAATACTCTTATAGCTAACCTTACGGGTACTGCGGTTCCTACTGAAGAGGCTTTCAGGAAAGTACTTCAGGATGCGGGTATCTCCCTGAATTCCAATGATATGAAGGTTATCGGGCAAGGGTTTGTCCAGAAGCTCTTTACTGAAGGTGATCCAAAGAAGGTCTCAATGCTGCTCACTATGGCTACCTCTAAAGGTACTCCTAATTCCATTAGAGAGCCTGTCACTGAGATGCTTAAAGAGTACTATCAGGACTTAGATCATAGACTTAATGAAATTGCTATGACCGGTAAGATCTCATCTAAGGATGCTGTAGATTTACTTACGGATAAGGAAGCTAAAGACTTCCAGTATAATATCCCGGGTCAAGCTAGAGCAATCTCTATCTCAGGGTTATCACCGGGGTTCCAGACCTTAATGAGTCTCTACAGTACTAATCCTTCAGCAGTACGACAGGTTCTCACTAATGGTACCTATGGTGACACTCGTGTATATTCTCAGTTGTCTACTGTAGATATGGCTATTAGACTTGGTAAGAATCCCCTTCAGGTTCTCGCTTCTGCTCAGGCATTCAAGGCTCAGCAACAGAGAAAGGCACTAGAATCAGGTGTTCCTTTAGAGCAGCTATTGCCTAGATTCAGAGTAGACAAGAATGAGATTCAGGGTTTAGTTGGCACTGGGGGTCTCAATAGAGCTACTACGGATATGTTGGATACCCTTGTGTGGGCTGAGATTCAAGCTTATAAGGATGCCAATCCTACAGATGATACCTCTATCCGTAAGCTCGGTAAGGCTGCTATGGAAAAGGTAGCCAATGAATTCGTGGGTGTCCGTGGCTTTGTCCTCCCAATTGCTTCTATTCAACAAGGCTTAGGTGAGGTTGGGGTTACCCCCCAGTCTCCTGAGGATCTAGCTAAGTATGCCAATGAGGTCTTTAAAGACTACATGAGTGAGAGGGGTCTTAATACTCCTATGCTTTATGATAGTTCTTTCTATGATGTCAACAGAGATAATATTTCTGTAGTTGCTCTTGATGGTACTGAGAATATGGTTATTCCTATGAAGGACTTCACTGCTAGAATTAAAGCTAAGATTGTTAAGAATATTGAGGAGGGTTCCAAGTTTAAATGGCCGACAATTCATACGTTCCGGTAGACACTGGGGAATATCCTGTAGCTAACCTCGGGAGATTCTTAGGAGCCTCTAAGCCTCAGTATGAAGCCTATGTAACTACTACTCCTATTGAGAACATTCCTGAAAAGGATGTACTTAAGGGAGACACTAAGAGTTATAGTCTCTTTAACTTTAACGAGAGTGCTTTTGTAGATGGCGTTAAGGTTTCTCCTATTGGCATGTGGGTTCGCAGAGGGGGCTTTACTACCAAGAAATATGAACCTACAGAAGAAGAAAAGGATGAGCTGTATAAGCAATTCAACTATGACAAGGATGATATTGACTTTGTTCTAGACAATGCTTCTTCTATGGAGGATGTTAAGAGGAATGCAGACTTACTTGCAGAGAACCGAAGGGTTGAAGCTCAGTTTGCTAACAGCCCTTGGTACATGTCTTTAGTGGGGGGCTTAGGGAGTGCTGTAGGTAACCCTGTGGATATTGTTACTACGGTTGCTTCAGTTGTAGCTCCCCCTATTGGTGTCTCCTCTAAGGTAGCTTTAGGTGCCACTAAGGTTACTGCTAACGTTGTCTCTGGTGTAGCAGCTAATCAACTTCAGGATTACGTTACAGGTATTCATCATGATGTCTGGGCAGACGTTGGTGCTATTGCAGGTCTTACGTTAGGCTTTGAGGGACTAGGTAAAGGTTTACGTACAGTCTCTCAAGTTAACCGTAAGGTTGCTATAGCTCATGATGCTATGCTAAAGGGTGAGAAACCCCCTGAGGATGTTGTCTTTACCCCTATCGAGAGAACACTTGCTAATAAGACTTTACCTCTTGCTAGAAAGATGAATGACCTTAGAGAACAGCTTACCTCTAAGTTGCCTTCAGTTGAATTCAAACAGAAGCTATTGTCTTATAGAGATAAATCTGAGGATCTTAAGGAATACATTGGTAACCTCACTCATTGGGAACAAGGTATCCGTACTGATGAAGGTTTTAAGCAGAGACTGAATAGCCCTGCTAAGAATACTCTCTTTGATGAAGTAGAGGGCCTTAGGGTTGAAACAGATAGCCTCATGAATACCCTTCCTCATGATGTACAGAAGTTATCCAACAGGTACGGAAGAGAGGAGACTAATGAGTTTCTTTATGACAAGATTGGTGGCTATGATGTCTCTAAGAATCCACTTAGTAAAGATCCTGAAGCTGTAGCACTGGCCGATAGAATCTCAGATACCTATAGACACCGTGGCCTTAAGCTGCATCATCTTGGTCTAGTTGATGCTGCCTATAGAATTGGTAAGTATGTTCCAGTAGTTATTGACAAATGGAAGATGCATGACTTCCTGCTTAGAGTAGGTGGAGATGAGCAGGCAGGTATCTATCTTCAGAGTTACCTCTATACAGGCGTAACTCGTTCCGCAGAAAGGCTTGCAGAGTTCCGTAGGATTTGGAAAGAGGAACTACAGGCTCAGGCAGAGAAGGAAGCTAAGAAAGCTGAAGCTCAGGGGCTTGAAGTAAACAAAGTAAAGCTTACTCCTGAGGAAGAAGATATTCAATTCAATGCGTGGCTCTGGGATGAAGCTAGAAAGGCCGGATATGGATATAGAGATCAGAATCACTCTGGTCACTCTGTAGACAACTTTAGTGATGATGCTAGAGACTTCTCTTTTCAGAAACGAAGGATGCCTTGGGATACCTCTTATAAAGATCATTCTGGCTTCTCTCTGAATAAACTCAGAGGAGATATTGTTGATGTCTCTGGCAGATACTTTAATCGTACTGCGGGGTTACTTGCAGAGAAACGAGTATACAACAGAGACTTCTCAGAGGGACTTGAGCATATCAATAAGATGGCTGATGACTATTGGGTAAAGAATACCAATAGACGTCCTGAGGGTGAGGATGAACTTCGTGAGGCTCTTAATGTCATGCATAGGCGTGCCTATGGTATGGCTATTAATCCCAACAGAGCTAACTTCACTACTGGGGATGCTCTTGCAGACATCATGAAGCAGTTAGCTTTCTCCTCCTTTGGTACTCTCATGGGTATCCTTAACTACGGTGAAGTTGGAGCAGCATTTCAGGCATATGGTGCAGGTGCTCTCATTAGAATGATCCCAGGGGTACATGAGACTGTCCAAAGATGGGGCAACGGTTTATTCACTAAGAATGATATTACCGCTATTAAGGATCACCTTATTGGCAGGGAACTTTATGATACCTTAGATGCCGCAGAGATCATGAGGTGTAACGCAGAGAAATATCGTAACATTAATCCCTATATGGCTAAGGCTGTAGGGATCTTTAATGTTATTGCAGATTACTCCCCTGCTGCTCAGATTCAGAGGTACACTAATAACACTATCATTGATACAGTCGTTAGTTGCTTCCTTGGGGAGTTCATGCAGAAGGCTTATGGGCGTACTGCGGCTCACAGAGGATTCCTTAGAGATATTGATCTTAAGAGAGTAGGGATTACTAAAGCTGATCTTGATTATACCCTAATGGCTAGCAAGAGATTCTTTAGGTACGATGAGACAGCTAAGACACCTATGCTCAAGAAAGGTACACGATTGGCTGACTTCAGAGATGACGATAAAGCTATGAGTGTATTGCGTAAGCTCACTAACTACGCTATTGAGGAGACCCTTCAGAGACGCAAATTAGATGATGTCTTTACGTGGCAGGTAGCTAATAATCCTGTAGTGTCTATGGCTCTCCAGTTTAAGACCTTCGCAGTGCAGTCCTATAATAAGCGTTTCGTTAAACTAATGAACCGCTGGGAAGAAGAGGGTAACCTTGCTGCATTGAATAGCTATCTCACCTCTAGTGCTCTTACAGGTGCAATTACGTTAGCTCAGGTTAACCTTAGAGCCTTGGGTATGGAGGATGAAGCTAAAGAGCAGTACCTTCAGAACACCTTAGGTATTGGCTCTATAGATGACTTGAGTGACCCTGATGCACTTACTACATTCTTGATGCAGGCATTCTTTAATAGAAATCCCTATACAGCATCTATGGCTCTTGCATTGAATTCTGTAGGTATTGGTACATCAGCTAAGACTACAGCTCAAACTAGAGATACCTTAGGTGAAGATTCTAACTACATCAAGTGGAATGGTATCGCTAATACTGTCTTAGATATGTTCCCTGCATTGCGCTATGGCGAATCTCTTGCCTTTGGGGGCTTGGGTACATACAGCAGAATTCAGGATATGGTTCTTAATGATTCTACCTATAAGGATCGAAGGGATATCGCTAGGTATATCAAGAGGTCTACATCAACTATCCCAAATATACCAGGGATAACTAATGCAATTAAGTCCTTCGTTAATGACGATCTAGAGGACTACAAATATGGATATTAATATTTAATGGCTTCCACTATTATCATCTATGAAGGGGACGGTACTAGAACTGACTTTACCATTCCCTTTGATTATCTAAAGAAGTCTTTCGTTACTGTACGATTAGGCACTGGCACTACTCTTACTGGGGGTGACTATGGTGATACCGGCAGTGACTATTACTTCCTAGATAAAACTACGATTAGACTTAAGGTAGCTCCTGCATCAGGAGAATCCTTAACAATCCGAAGATATACCTCAGCTACTGAACGAGTAGTCACCTTTAAGGATGCCTCCATTCTTAAGGCTACTGACTTGGATACGTCTCAGGTGCAGGCATTTCATATCGCTGAAGAAGGTCGAGATATCCTTGAGGATTCCCTTAGTGTCAACCGAGAGGGAAACTGGGACGCTAAGGGTAAACGTATCGTCAATGTGGGCGCTGCAGTAAATGATGGTGATGCGATGACCTATGGCATCTACAAAGCTGATGCATTAGGTGCCCTTCACTCAAAGATTGCCGCAGAGAAAGCTAGAGACAGAGCTGTTGAAGCTGAGACTAACTCTAAGAAGTCCGAAGAGAATGCTAAGCTGTCTGAGACAAAGGCTAAGACTTCTGAAGAGAATGCTGTAAGTGCCTCTGCTCATGCTGATGAAGTAAGGACTGAGAATAGAGCTATCATTAAGGAAGCTAGAGAGATCATTGCAGAGGATCGGGTTCTCCATAAGGAAACCAAAGATAACACTGCAATCACTGTAGCAAGAGCTGATGAGGCTGTCCTTAGTGCTAAGAACGCCAAGGACTCTGAAGTTAATGCTAAGAAATCCGAAGAGGCAGTTACTTCAGTAGCTAATGTCATTGTCCCGATTGCTCCTGAGATTAAGGTAGTAGCTGATAACATTGATAGTGTTGTTACTGACTCAAATAGTATTGACAACATTAACACTGTAGGTAACGACCTTACAGGGTCTCTTTCAGATACTCTCTATGATGACTATGGTGACTTAGGGAACCCAAGTGCTCCCTTACCGGCAATCACTGGTGGTAACATCAAGGTTGTTGCAGACAACATTGAGTCAGTCCGTACTGTTGCAGGCTTAGCTCCTGACTTTGAGACGGTTATTGAGTCAGTTAACACTGTCACTAGTCTTACCACAAGAGCTGAGAAGGCATCTAAGAGTGCTGAAACAAGTGCTACTAATGCTGGTGCCTCTGCGACTAACGCTCAGGCATCTAAGGTGAGTGCATCAGGTAGTGCTAGTCTTGCTAAGGACTGGGCTAACAAGATGGATGGCACTGTTGATGATACTGAGTATTCTGCTAAGTATTATGCCAACAAGGCTAAGACTGATGGTGGTCAGGCGGTCAATCAGGCTGTTGCCTCAGCTGTCAAGCAGGTGACTGATGAGGGTACTAAGCAGGTTAACTTAGCTAAGGCTGAAGTAACTAAGGCTACTGAGCAGGCCAATATTGCTAAGCAACAGACTACCTTGGTTACTGCTGAAGGCAACAAACAGGTAACTAGAGTTACTGATGCAGGTACTAGCTCTGTAAAGAAGGTGACTGATGCTGAAGCTACCTCTGTGCAGTCCGTACAGGCTGAAGGTACTAAGCAGGTTAACTTAGCTAAAGCTGAAGTAACTAAGGCTACTGCTCAGGCTACCATTGCTACTACTAAGGCTTCTGAAGCTGAAGCTAGTGCAACAGCTGCTAGTACATCAGCTGGTCAAGCAGATGCTAGTGCAAAGAGTTCTGCTAAGAGTGCTGAGTCAGCTACCACACAGGCTACTGCAAGTGCTAACTCAGCTAAGGCGGCTAAGCTCTCTGAGGATAATGCGGCTTTGTCTAAGACTGCGGCGGGTACCTCTGAGACTAACGCTAAGGCTTCTGAAGTTGAAGCCAAGAAACAAGCTGATCTCGCTAAGGGTTATGCCGACCAAGCCAATAGTGGCCAGCTTAACTCTGACTGGGCTGAGACTGACAGTACGTCTAAGGCGTTTATCAAGAACAAGCCTACGCTTGGTACGTTGGCTAGTAAGAACAGTATCGCGTACACTGAGGTTACGGGTACTCCTGATCTCTCCGTGTATGTTCTTGGTAGCACTCTTACTGATGAACTAGCTAAGAAAGCTAACCTCTCGCATACGCACACTACGACACAGATTACTGGGCTTGATACTGCGTTGGCAGGTAAGGCTCCTGCGATCCATACGCATACCGTGTCTCAGATTACGGATCTTACTACGACACTAGCCCCTTACGCAAAGACTACTGATGTGAACAGTAAACTCAGTGCTAAAGCTGATACGACTACTGTTAATGCAGGTCTTGCTAAGAAGTTGGATATTACGACCTTTAATGGTTTCATTGATTATGGAGATTTAGGTTCTTAATATGGCTATTAAGGAACGAAAACAAATTACGGGCACTGAAGCCCAAATCAAGGGCTATGCAGGGCACAATGGTGTCCTAGCGTATGCTACGGATACCAAGCATCTGCATGTTCTTAGTGGTACTGCAGGTGCCTCTACTAAGCTTGCTAATGTGAGTGATATTCCGGCTCCTGTGGATATCTCCGGTAAAGCTGATAAGACTTATGTTGATACTGGTCTTGCAGGTAAAGCTGATAAGACTTATGTTGATACTGGTCTTGCAGGTAAAGCTAACACGTCACATACGCACACCATTGCTAACGTTACGGGTCTTCAGGATGCCCTGAATGCCACGATCCCTAAGAGCGGCAATAGGGGCGCTCTAGCGGGTTACTCTACCAGTGCTACAGGTACTATCGTAGATGCTACGTCAGGTGACTCTCTGTATGCCTATGCGAACGTTACAGTTGCCAATGGTGCAACTGGGCAGACTTGGACTAAGGTTGTGAAGATGTCAGCAGGTACTGTGACCCTTGGAACTAATTGGGCTTGGGTAGGTGGTGAGGCGCCTGAACTTAAGTATCCGTGTCTTCTTGTGTGCCACTGGAATCAGGATAAAGGCATTGCAGGTATCGTAGCAGGAGTTGCATAACTATGATTAAATACAAATACAAAGGTAAGCAGTACGACTGGCTCTCGGATATCCGTAAGTATATCTGGGAGACTGATAGAATGGTCTTTGGTGCGTGGGATGCTCTCGTTAAGGAACAGTTTGGTGTTACTGAGGTGATGATCCCTGATCCTGTTACTCCTCCTTACGAGCCTACTGATGAAGAGCTTGCTAGACAGGTGCGTGATAAAAGAAACCGTAAGCTCGAAGAGACTGACTGGTATATGCTTCCTGACTATCCTGCGGATCCCGAGACCCTTGAGCTCGTTAAGAACTACAGAAAGGCTCTTAGAGACATCACGCTTCAGAGTGGGTTCCCTAGAGACGTTAAGTGGCCTGTGGTGCCTAGAGTGTTTAGTGAGAATACTGAGGGGACTATGGGTCTTGGACTGGCTAAAGTGGGGATCTAAGGATGGACAATAATGCACTGTTGTTGCTTGCGGGTGCTAAGAAGATTAAGCAAACTATTGGTGTAGCGGGGCAACAAGGCTTTGGTGTGGGGGTTTATGGAGGTGATCCTGCGGACTTGACTGCTATGGGGTTGGCTCCTATGGAAGGCTGTAAAGATCCTACTAGTGATAACTATGGGAATTACAAGCACACCAACGGAAGTATTATGTGTTGTGTGCCAGCCTTTTGTTATCGGCTAGGGAACAGTAACGCCCCCTCTTACTATCGCGATGGCGATAATGCGCTTGAAATTAAGGACGCTTCTGAATTTCCACAATTTGCCCATAATAAGGCGCTTGTTAATAGTGACGCGGATTTTGGTAATGGATGGCTCCTTCATCGTGCGTTCGTAGACGGCGGAAAGATGAAGAACTGCTTCTTCATGGACAAATATCTTTGCTCTAATAACGGTAGTGGTCAGGCCGCATCAATTAAAAACGCAGATTGGTTAATGTGTTTTAAAATGTCAGTAAACTATTCAACGACAATATTTGGCGGTGCCGGGGCGAACTATGATGCTATTACGTTTAGTCGTGCTCGTGGAGATCATTATTCATTAACCACAGTATATCAATGGTCTGCTATGGCTATGCTTTCTCTTGCTCATGGTCAAGCCGCCACATCTACTTCTTACTGCGCTTGGTACGATCCCACGTACGGCACCAACTTCCCTAAAGGTGCCACAACTGATGGTCTTACTGATATTAGAGATAGTAGCATTATGTATACTGCTCATGCTTATGCATCAACTTTTGCAAAGACTGGTTCGTCAAACAACGCAGAAAAGGTTTCACATAATGGGCAATTATGTGGAATCATGGATGTCGCAGGTATGTGTAATCAGTTGAGTATTGGAGCAACAAATAAAACTGACGGCGTAGTTGGATTGATGAAACTAAATGTATCCGCGCATGATTTCACATTGTCTAATCGAGTAGACGATAGTTTACATGAAGCATTTAGTACAGCATTCGGAGATGGTGCTAAAAATTTCTCAGGATTAAGAAGGGGGAAACCAGGTACAAAATACTGGGCTTCATGTGGTGTAATCCCCATTAACACTTCTTTAAATGTGTTGTTCGGAGAGAATCAATATCGGGAATATTTTTCAGTTGACGGAGGGTTGATAATGGGGTTAGGAACTGCCTGGGGAACCCCCGCGGGTGTGTTTTGTCGGAGTTTCAAGAGCTACAATAAAAGCGGCGGTTCTTGGGTCGCCTCTACCCCTTACTCTGGTTTCCGTACCACAGGCTACGCTCCATAGTTTCTTAAACTTTACTCCTAGTATCCCATAGATACTACTATGTAGAACAACAAGGTAGACATCGATGTTGCCAAGGGATTCTAGCATTGAGAAGAGCAAGTAATTTGGGTGTTTCAGTAGTCCTAAAGGATTTACGCACAGTAATTACCGTAGGACTACTGAACCTATCTAACAGACTAAGTAAATGAATACTCAAGTTTATTGGGATGGCAATGTAGGTGCCTGTGAGTATGAGAACCGTAAGGCATTCTTTACAACGAAACCCGACATTCCTACGGTTACCTTTGATGTCATCGTGTAGAGCGAAGACAACAGCGTAACGAAGAAGATTTATGCTAATATTACTAGTGAACTTACTTCTGAGGAAGTTACTGCCATAAAGCAGTTTGCTAAGGCACAGTTCACGGATAAGCACAACACTAATTAAATAACTAAATACACTATGGAACATGAAGATTATTAAGAAAGACGGTACCGTAGAAGGTTGGAATGGAGAGAAGATCAAAGAAGCTGTCTATAAGGCGGCCGCTAGAGTGAATCAATATGTGGAGCCTGATATTCTTGACAAATTGGTTGAGAAGGTTCACTCTTGTTTAATTATTGATAGAGATGCCCCAACTAAAGACCTTCATAAGGAAGTAATTCATTACTTGAAGTACTTTGGGTTGACTGATGTAGCGAATTCATATCAAGAATATAGAGACTATAAGAATACTTATGCTAAATCATTTGAGAAAGTTAAAGATGAAGCTGATAACGTGCTTCTACTTGGGGACAGAGAGAATGCTAACTTCGATAGCTCTCTGGTGTCAACAAAAGGCTCGCTCATTAAGGGATACCTTACAAAAGAGCTCTATCGACAATTCTATCTTAGCAAGGAAGAAAAAGAGTTAACTAAGCGTGGTGATATCTACATTCACGATATGCGAGATATGCTCATGGGTTCTGTCAATTGCTGCCTGTTTGATATTGGGAATGTCCTTAGGGGTGGCTTTAGTATGTCCAATGTGGACTACACGGAACCTACGAGTGTATTGAGTGCACTTCAGGTAATTGGAGATATCACCTTAGTTGCTACAGCTCAACAGTTTGGTGGCTTCTCGTTAAGTCAGCTTGATATGGTTCTTCTTCCATATTGTGAAAAGACTTTGAAGAAAGCCTATAAGCATGCAAAACATTGCTTCCCTGATTCTGATCCTTCTAGTTGGGATCTCTATGCTAGACGTGTACTTAAGGATGAACTTAAGCAGGGCTTCCAGTCTCTTGAGTTGAAGCTTAATACTGTCCCTTGCTCACGAGGAGACTTTGCATTCACTACTATTTCCTTTGGTTGCTGGAATGCTCCTCAATGGCTTGGTCGTTACTTGAATGATACAGACCTTTGGATTCTTAAGGAAATCTGCAGTGCTATCCTTAATACCCGTATGAATGGGCATGGGGAGAATCATAAACCTGTAGTGTTCCCTAAGCTTGTCTATTTGTACGAAGAGAATTACCTTAGTGCTTTTCAGGAAGCTCGTGATATATTTGAGTTAGCTATTGAATGCTCCAGTAAGTGCATGTACCCTGATTTCCTCAGTTTAACTGGGGATTGGGCACACAGTTCTGTAGGCAAACAGTACATGGAGAATAAGCAAGTAGTTACTCCTATGGGTGCGTAATACTGCCCATATAAAATTCCGTTAAAACGGGGAGAGCTTATATTAAGCAAATCCGTTGCTAAACACTTTTATTGAACGTATAACTACGTATATAATATGAACAACACTAATAATCAAGAAATTTGGAAAGATGTCCCTGAATGGGAGAACCTTTATTGTGTCTCTAACATGGGGAGAATCTTCTCTAAACGCTATAATCGAATCAAAGCTCAGACTATGAATAACAATGGCTATGCCCGTTGTGATCTCTTTAGTAGTGCTAATGGTAAGATTCGGCGTAAGTCTTTGTATACTCATCAGCTTGTTGCTACGCTTTTTGTAAAAGGTAAGCAAGAAGGGTTGGTTGTAGACCATATCGATGGGGATAAGACTAATAACATGTACACTAATCTGCGATGGGTTACCCAAAGTGAGAACATTAAGAAGGGCTATCGGGAAACTGTTAGAGACCCTTCTACTAAGTTCAAGAAACAGCCAGTATATATTACCACAGAGCCTAAGGTGTACTTTGATTCTATGACTGAATGTGCCCATAGTTTAGGGCTTCCTGTAGAGCGTATTAAAACAGTCTTACGCTTCTATAGTGGAAAGCTGCCTGAGCTTGGGATTCGTGTTGTTCGATGTGAATGCCCAACGACTAACCCTGATGAATGTAAGGGTGTAGATTCAAGTGAATCGAAAAGCGGAACTGAGGCTCAGTCCTCAGAAGATATAGTCTAATCTCATAGGTGACTATGAGCAGTTTAATAAACGGTATAGGAGTAACGAACCTATATGAATATAATGTGTAGAGCTTACCTCAGTCCGTGGAAGGATCCCGAGAATGGTGAATGGATCACTAACGGTCGATGCAACATTGGGGCAGTGTCTCTTAATCTCCCCCTTATTTTGGCCTACTCTCTAAAGAATAACGTAGACTTCTTCAATGTCCTTGATGTACGACTTGAGACTATCCGTAATTTCTTTAAGAAACGCTATGATCTCATTAGACACACTAAGGCTTGCACCAATCCGATGGCATTCATGCAGGGGGGTTTCTATAAGGGGAACCTTAAGGCAGACGATGAGATTGGTGATTTGGTTAACTACATGACCGCTTCCTTTGGTGTCACTGCTTTGAATGAACTTAATGTTCTTGCTACGGGTAAGACACTCTATCAGGATCCTTGGTATGCCCGAACTGTACTGAAACATATTAACGATAAGGTAGAGAAGTTCAAGAAAGAAGATGGCTATCTCTATGCTGTCTATGGAACGCCTAAACAAGTGTGGGCACGTCCTGAGTAATTAGGAACGTAAAATTGTGTGGACTCGCTAAAATGCGAGGTGTCTCGAAAGAGGCTAACGGGGAAGGCTAAGGCGCTTGCTATGCTAATCCCGTGGAGTTTAATAAATGCAATATAAAAAACTATCAAACTATTCAAAGTACCTGTTTTCTGAAGATGGTAATATTTATAGGATTAGAAAAGATCACCTTCAGAGGTTAAAGCTCTCAAAGCACCCTAGTGGATATACATATAAAAACCTCTATGATGACTCAGGGCGACAGAAAACTTTTAGAGTACATAGGCTGATCGCAAAGCTCTTTATTGATAACCCCCTAAATAAACCCTATGTTAACCATAAAAATGGTAAAAAAGATGATAACCGGGTAGAGAATTTAGAGTGGATGACTAATGGTGAGAATGTGCAGCATGCCTATGTTAATGGGCTTTGGAAGCCGGTTAAACGGCAGAAACACTCAAGATTTGTGAGAGTAACCCGTTGGGGTACTCAAATATTCTACGGCTCGTCTAGAGACGCCGCGAAATTCTTAGGTTGTTCGGTGTCCTCTATAACAAGAGCATACAAAGAATACAACGGAGTGCTTAGAAAATATAATTGCTTTATTACGCTCTGTAACGACTATCCCAAGGCTTGCCAAAAAGAAGCAAAAGGAGTACGGCCGGAATCGGTGGGTGAGAACCCCTTAAATGGAAGCACACAACCCCTTAGTAATAAGGGTGATGATATAGTCTAATCCCCTAATAAATATCGGGAAACCGAGGGTATAAATGGCAGAAAATTTATGTGGTGTACAAGCTAAACAATATGCTGAGTACACCGGAGATAACCAGTTTGGAGAGTACTTCACTAACAGCTTCCATATGCACGTTAGTGAGCCTATCACCCCTTTTGAGAAACAGGATGCTGAATACAAGATGTTCCATATGTGCAACGGAGGCCACATTCAGTATGTCCGAGTGACTAACCCTGAGAACCTTCAGGCACTTAAGGCACTGATCTTACGAGGTATGGAGAAGGGGTACTATCAAGGTATTAACTTTGATAGTGTCTATTGTGAAGACTGCCATAAGCACTCCACTAATGCTATGAACAAGTGCCCTCATTGTGGGTCTACTAACTTGTCTGTCATTAGTCGTGTTTGTGGCTACTTAGGGTACACTAAAGCTAACGGAAGTACTCGTATGAACGATGCTAAGTTAGCTGAAATTAAAGATCGAGTGTCAATGTAAACCATGAACTACGCTAAGATAGATACCTGTAGTATGACCAATGGTGATGGCATAGGAGTAGATTTGTTTGTCTCAGGGTGTTCTTTAGATTGCCGAGGGTGCTTCAACAAGAAAGCTCAGGATCCCCAATACGGTCAAGAGTTCACTGAAGATACTCTAGACACCCTCCTAGATGCTCTTAAATCGCCCTATATTGAACGATTGAGTATCTTAGGTGGTGACCCCTTAGAGCCCTATAACAAACACGCTGTAGAGCAAATCCTGAAGCGTGTGAGGGATGTCTATGGGGACACTAAGAGAATCTGGTTATGGACAGGACGTACCTATGAGGATATCAAAGATGAACCCATCTTGGATTATGTTGATGTTCTCATTGATGGTAAATTTGAATTAGATAAAAAGGAAAAACATGAATACCACGGCTCAAGCAATCAGCGAGTCTTTAGAATATTCAACGAAGGGTCTTGCGGACACTATGCAAGTATTGTTCGACAAGGCTCACCCTTCAGGGACGAACGGAAAGCTCTATCTTAAGCTCATCCTTGAGGAGTTTGAAGAATGGGCAGAGGAAGCTTCAGATTGCCCAGAGGACTTCAAAGAACTCTGTGATCTTATCTGGGTTTGCATCATGTATGCTATTGAACATAAGTATCCTCTTGAGTTAGGCATGAAGGCTCTTGCAGAGGAATTCATGAGCAAGATGGTTGATGACAATGGCAACCTTTGTCCTACCTATAGAGCTGATGGAAAGTTACTTAAAGGAGCACACTTTAAGAAAGCTGACTTTAGGAGTCTCTTAGGTGTGAACTAATGAGATTCCTAGATATAGAACCTACAGTAGAGGATGGGGGCTCCATAGCAAAGGATATTATTAATATGTCTCCCCCTATAGCTGTCACAGGGGTTACCGTATTAGGGGTAGCCCTTAGTGACTGGGTTTACATAGGTACCATTGTGTACACTATAGTAGGCATTATAACAATGATAAAGAAGTACTGGGTAGGTCCATACCTAGCTGCTAGGAGAGTGAGAATCAATGAAAAACAAAGAACCATTAGACAGAGAGAGCTTGCTGAGCTTGATTCAGGACAACATGTTGGAGAACATGCTGAACGATCTTAAAGACCCAGAGAAACGTAATCCTCAGCTATACAATGCGATTATCAAGGAGCTGCAGAGAAATGGCATCAATTGTGTCCCTAAAGCCGGTGAAGCTGGAGACAATGCATTAGCATCCTTACTGAAGGCTACTAAGGAGAACTTTGAGTTAGACTATGGAGCTAATGGCCTTGTCAACTAAAGCATTGGTTCCATACTTTAATAGTTTTCCATTGTTCTGCAGCTTAGTGTGGCAGACTATTGGGTTGCCACAGACTACTCCTATTCAGGTAGATATTGCTAAGACACTGCAGCATCCCCCTAATGATCGATTCATTCTTATGGGGTTCCGTGGTGTAGCTAAGAGTTTCATTACATGTGCCTATGTTGTATGGTGCCTATGGAAGAACCCTCAGCTCAAGATTATGGTTGTCTCAGCTAATAAAGAAAGAGCTGATGCAAACGCTACCTTTATTAAGAAGATCATTAATGAGCTGCCATTCTTAGAGCACCTAAAGGCACGAGAGGGGCAACGGGATACTCAGAATCTCTTTGACGTTGGCCCGAGTAAACCCGATCATAGCCCCTCAGTTAAATCCGTAGGTATCAAAGGACAGCTTACAGGTTCTCGTGCAGATATCATTGTTAGTGATGACGTAGAGGTACCGAGCAACAGTTTCACTCAGGTATTGAGAGATCAGCTATTCGAGTTGGTGAAGGAGTTTGACGCTGTTATCAAACCTAATGGCACCATCATTTACCTTGGTACCCCTCAGAATGAAATGTCTCTCTATAATGAACTTCAGGAAAGAGGGTACACTGCTATTATCTACCCTGCAAGATATCCTTATGATGAGACCCAGAGAGCTAACTATGGTACACGTCTAGCTAAGTTCATTGCAGACAAGTATGACAGTGATCCTGAGAAGTACGCAGGTAAACCTACAGATCCCCTTAGATTCAATGAAGAGGATCTACAGAAACGAGAGCTGTCCTATAGAAGAGCTGGGTTCCTGCTGCAGTTCATGCTAGACACTAGCTTATCTGATGCTGATAAGTATCCATTGAGACTTAGAGATCTCATTGTGGGTACCTTCAGTACAGATGAGGCACCTATGAAACTAACGTGGATGCCTGACCCTGCTCGTAAGGTCTCACTACAGGAAATCCCAAAGGTAATGGGATTAAAGGGAGATGCTTATTATATGTGCCATACAGCTTCCCCAGAGATGGAGAAGTATTCCTATAAGATGATGTGTGTTGATCCGTCTGGCAGGGGACGTGATGAGACGGGATATTGTGTACTATACTATCTTAATGGTTACATCTACGTGATGGAAGCAGGAGGTCTCCTAGGGGGATACTCTGATGTAGTCCTAAATAAGCTAGCTAATACTGCTAAGAAGTGGAAGGTTAATGAGGTAGTCATTGAAGGTAACTTCGGTGATGGCATGTACCTCAAGCTCTTTGAGCCTGTCCTTAGGAAGGCCTATAAGGAATGCGGTACTAAAGAAGTTAAGTCAACAGGACAGAAAGAAGTACGCATCATAGATACCCTAGAGCCTGTCCTAGGTAACCATAAGATGATAGTTACCCCTGAGTGCATCAACAGGGATATCGATAGTGTCCCTGAAGGTGACTACAAGTATGCACTGTTCTATCAGATGACTAGGATTACCTCAGACAGAGGATCACTAGTTCACGATGATAGATTGGATGCCTTAGCTATAGGTGTCAAGTATTTAGTAGATTTCATGGGAATTGATGCTGATGAAGGAATAAATGAAGTAACTTCAGAATGGCTAGAGGAATCTTTGGAAGCCTTTCATGGGTTTATTACAAGAAAAATAGGAATAAATACAATTACAGAAAATGTAAGAGAATCAGGTACTTCCAAGGGGTTCAATAAATACAAATATTCAGAGGGATACAAGTTTACAAGATAAAATCATCCCTATAAGGGTGAAGTGACTACTCCGAATAAAATCTCCACTCCCAGAAGGGGCCAGAAAAAGGTATATATAAGATATCTACCTGACCCCCTCCTGACAAAAAATAAGAAAATAATAATTAAAAAAAATAATGGGGTTACCTATAGACCCTTTGAGATATTCTAAAGGGGCCCATAAAGACTGACTTTAGATTTTTCTTTATGTTCCCTTTTAGTTAACTCAAAGTATCCATATGAGACCATTGAATCATAAACTAGTAGTAGCTATCAAGATCATCATTATTATTGTCCTTTTAGTGGTTTCCTTATTGAATGGTGATGTAGGGACAGTTGATGCACTACTTAGAGCTGCTGTAGGTGGCTTACTATAGACCATTTAAGGGGTGCCTATAGTTAGCCTATAGACCATTTAAGGGGTGCCTATAGTTAGCCTATAGACCATTTAAGGTGTACCTTAAGTTAACCATTAGGGTACGCCTCCTTATGTTAGCTTGTTATCTCTTGACGATAACTTGTTATCTCTTGACGATAACTTGTGGTTGACTCTAGGGTAACTTAAGGGTAACAACAGATACCTTTAGGTAAACTAAGGGTAACAACAGATACCTTTAGGTAAACTAAGGGTAACAACAGATACCTTTAGGTAAACTAAGGGTAACAACAGATACCTTTAGGTAAACTAAGGGTAACAACAGATACCTTTAGGTAAACTAAGGGTAACAACAGATACCTTTAGGTAAACTAAGGGTAACAACAGATACCTTTA
>ERZ773235.696-NODE-696-length-41165-cov-6.446728_pt1 | contig 41165 bp, 35 predicted proteins | sample MGYA00580522_ERZ773235 | MGnify/ENA primary metagenome ERZ773235 (study PRJEB29015, sample SAMEA2737797) | human gut metagenome | biome: human gut; feature: human-associated habitat; material: faeces | place: China | collected 2012 ...
TTTTTCTCCATAAAAGATACTAATTTTTAGGCGAATTTTAATTCCGCCAATGAGTAATGATAATACCATCAAACTAATCAAATAAAATAAGATTATGATATTAAACTGCGCTATCATAGATGAAGATCCTGAGGCTTTGGCTTTGCTGAAGCATTATGTTGAGGAAACACCATCCCTCAAACTTATCGGCGCGTACCACAACGCCATCGAAGCTGTAGATGGAATCCACCACAGCCATCTCGACATTCTGTTTCTTGCCATCCACATGCAGCAGATCAGCGGGCTCGAGTTTGCCAAGCTCGTGCCAATGAACGTGAAGATTATCTTCACCACCGCATTCAAGGAGTATGCCATCGAAGCATACAAGGTGAACGCCTTCGACTATCTGGTCAAGCCTATCCTTTACGGAGACTTCATGCAGACATGCCAGAAGGTATTCGACCATTATATGCAGAACGATGCCTACAACCCCATCAAGCGCGATGGCTTCGTAGTGGTGAAGAACGAAAGCAGATACACCAGGATTCCTTTCGAGAACATACTCTTTATCGAGAGCGTGAAAGATTACGTGAAGTTCCACATGGCGGACGGACACAACATCATGACCCTGGGCAACCTGAAACGCCTGGAAGAGAAACTCCCACGCGAGAAGTTCAGAAGGGTGCACCGCTCTTTCATTGCCAATCTAACTAATTTCGACTACATCCAAAACATGAAGGTCATCTATGGCAAACTGGCGGTGCCTATCTCTGACACCAACAGGGATGATGTAGTGAAATTCGTAGAAGAACACGGAATCAACTAACAGATCTGCAGTGGGGATGTAACAAATATTCTAGCATCATGTGCGATAAGGAATTCGAGATCGCGGAATCCCCAAAGCACACTGATGCAAGGCATTCCGCTGTTCTTGGCGGTCATGACATCCACATCACTGTCGCCGATATAGACAGCACTTTCCCTATCGGCATTCATCTGGCGCAAAGCCTCATTTACCGTATCTGGGGCTGGCTTTTTCTGAATATCCTCACGCTCACCTATAGCCACATCTACCAAGTCGCCAAAGAAATGGCGGCAGAGGGCTTGGGTGGCAGCATAAAACTTATTGCTCACCACGGCAATATTCTTGCCTCTATCCTTCAATTCCTGTAACATTTCCATCACACCCGGATAAGGCTGCGTGGTATCAAGATTATGCATCATATAGTGCTTGCGGAAATCGGCAAACACCTGTTCAAACTTCTCATTTTCCAAACCATCCGGAATGGCACGTTCCATCAATTTCTTGACACCGTTTCCAACAAAGCGGCGCACTTCATCTACGGTTCGCTCAGGAAAGCCATTCGTCTTGAGGGCATAATTGCAGCTCGCAGCCAAATCGCCAAGGGTAGAAAGCAAGGTACCATCCAAGTCGAAGATATAGGTGTCGAAATTAAACTGAGCATGAGGCGGCATCTTCTTCACACGGAACTCACCACCATGGAGGATACAGACATCCTTGGAATAAAGGCGGATCTCATCCGGACCGCTAACCGCATAGCGGTTGGCTTTCTCCTCCTCATCATGGCCATAGGCCAAGCCTGTTCCCATGGTGCGATTCTCACCAAACTCCCATCTCTTGAACTGATGGGTCCTGGCATCCACTACCACATATTTATACTCCAGCGGAGCCTCCAATGCCTGCACGTTGACAGAGAGCACCCAACTGGTTCCGCCCTGATGAATCATCGGGAGATAATGGTCGGTATTCCACTCGCCCAAGGTAGGATGATTACCCAGCAGTGCCACAGCCTCACCCTCGTGAAGATGAGGAGCAGAAACCTTGAAAATCACGGTCTGCTCGAACAGAGGCAGTTTGGCAGCCTCATTACCTGTCCAGACTACCGGAGCCGTATAGTTGATGAAAGCGCCCTGCATCTCGTTCTCATCATCCAGCCAGAAGTCGGACAGGATATAGTTTCTATTCGCCTCATACACATAGGCTCTAGGAGAAGCAACAGATTCCCTGCGCACCACGTTTCCCTCGGCATCCACCACCTTATAATAATAGGCTACAGCCACAAAGGGATGATGACGGTTTTCCAAAGTATGGGTTTCAGCCATCCAATGATAACCGTCCACAGTGTTCATCGCCAGATCTACCACCTTCCGCTTTCCGTCACGTGCGAAGAAGGTGATATCGGCATGCAAGGACTCCCCCCACTCTGCCTTGTATGATATTGTAAATTTCATTCTCATATCATCAATCGTTTTAATATGTCAATATTCCTCAGTTTCTATGATGCAAAGGTAATGAAAATCTTCATACCACGGATAAAGAATCAGCGAATTAACCTATTTTAATTGACTACGCTTTGCTATTTGGCATTTTTACTGTACTTTTGCACCAAAATGTTTTAAGAATAGAAAACGTTTCAAGAAGAATAGAAAATGTTTTAAGTAGATAAAGAAAATGAAGAAAAAGAAAACAACTTCTAAGTTTTACCTCTATGGCGCCATCGGCTGCATCGCCGTCATCGCCATCGCAGGCTATCTCTACTGCTTCTCATCATTCTCGAAAAGCAGCGAAACCAAGTATGTATATATCGACGCCGATGACAACATCGACTCCGTATATAATAAGGTGCAGCCTATCGCCAAGAGCATCCCGATGCGGGCATTCCGCACACTCACCCTTCATTCCGGCTATGCCGAGCACATCCGCACCGGTAGATACGCCATCCATCCCGGAGACGGAGCACTCAAGGTCTGGCGCCACATGAAGAATGGTTTGCAGGAACCAGTCAACCTCACCATACCTTCCGTACGCACCATCGACAAGCTCGCCGTGGAGCTGAGCAAGAAACTGATGCTCGACAGCACAGAAATCAAGAAGGCACTCACAGATGAGGCTGTTTGCGAGAAGATGGGCTACGATACCGCCACCATCGCCTGCATGTTTATCCCTAACACCTACGATATCTACTGGAATGTATCCATCGAGAAATTCCTGGAACGCATGAAGAAAGAGAGCGACAAGTTCTGGAACTTTGAGCGCACGGAGAAGGCCAAGACGATGAAGCTCACCCCTAACCAGGTGATTACACTTGCCAGTATCGTGGATGAGGAAACTGCCAACAACGGCGAGAAACCGATGATTGCAGGTATGTATTACAACCGACTGATGCTGCGCAATGCAGAGTATCCGGAAGGTATGCCACTGCAGGCTGACCCAACCATCAAGTTCGCCTGGAAGCGTTTCGAACTGAAGCGTATCTACAACAACCTCCTGTACATCAAGAGCCCATACAACACCTACAAGAATCCAGGTCTTCCTCCTGGTCCAATCCGCATACCATCGGTTGCCGGCATTGATGCCGTACTCAATCATGTAAAGCACGAGTATCTCTATATGTGCGCCAAGGAGGATTTCAGCGGCACCCACAATTTTGCCCGCACCTATCAGGAGCATCTGCAGAATGCTGCAAAATATTCCAAGGCACTCAACGAAAGAGGAATCAAGTAAACGACATATCAGAAAACTTGCAAAATGACAGACATTTTGCAAGTTTTCTGTTTTTTATTTGGTAGTCTCCCTAAATTGTTGTAAATTTGCAGCATTAAACTTTCCATATAAAATAATTTATTACATGAACAGAACGATTATTACAGTAGTGGGCAAGGATACAAAGGGTATCATCGCCAGAGTTTGTACCTATTTGGCAGAGAAAGACGTCAATATCTTGGATATCTCTCAGACCATCGTGCAGGAGTACTTCAACATGATGATGATTGTTGACATGGGTAAGATGAATACATCTTTCGAGACTGTTGCCGATGAACTCGCTGATCTTGGCAAGAGCATTGGTGTTCAGGTAAAATGCCAGCGTGAGGAAATCTTCAACATGATGCACCGCATCTAAGTTTATCACTTTTTAAATCAATAGAAGGAATATGATCAATATATCTGAGGTTATCGAAACCAACAAGATGATTGAGCAGGAGAACTTCGACGTGCGCACCATCACCATGGGTATCAACCTCCTGGATTGTGCCACTTCAGATCTCGACCAGCTCTGTCAGAACATTTATAATAAGATTACCCGCCTCGCCAAGGATCTGGTGAAGACCGGTGAGGACATCTCTAAAGAGTTTGGTGTGCCTATCGTAAACAAGCGCATCTCTATCACTCCTATCGCACTCGTAGGTGGTTCTGCCTGCAAGACTACCGATGACTATGTGAAGATTGCCAAGACTCTCGACAGGTGTGCCAAGGAGTTGGGTGTCAACTTCCTCGGTGGATACTCTGCCATCGTAAGCAAGGGTATGAGCAAGAGCGATGAGCTTCTCATCCGTTCTATCCCTCAGGCTATGGCTCAGACCGATTTCATCTGCAGCTCTGTAAACGTAGGTTCTACCAAGACCGGTATCAATATGGATGCTGTACGCCTGCTGGGCGAAATCATCAAGGATACAGCCGAGGCTACCAAGGATAATGGTTCTTTGGGTTGCGCTAAGCTCGTGGTTCTCTGCAATGCTCCTGATGATAACCCATTCATGGCTGGTGCCTTCCATGGTGTTTCTGAGGCAGACGCTGTTGTCAGCGTTGGTGTCAGCGGTCCTGGTGTAGTTAAATATGCATTGGAGAAGGTGAAGGGCGAAAGCTTCGAGGTTCTCTGCGAGACTATCAAGCGTACTGCTTTCAAGATTACCCGTGTAGGTCAGCTGGTTGCTAAGGAGGCATCACGCCGCCTGAACGTACCATTCGGTATCATCGACCTTTCATTGGCTCCTACTCCAGCCATCGGCGACAGCGTAGCTGATATTCTGGAGTTGATAGGTTTGGAGCGTGCTGGTGCTCCAGGTACAACCGCAGCACTCGCACTCTTGAACGACCAGGTTAAGAAGGGCGGTATCATGGCTTCTTCTTATGTCGGCGGTTTGAGTGGTGCCTTCATCCCTGTTTCTGAAGACCAGGGTATGATCAATGCCGTAGAGGCAGGTGCACTTACCATCGAGAAGCTGGAGGCAATGACTTGCGTTTGCTCTGTAGGTCTGGATATGATTGCCATCCCTGGCGATACTGCAGCTACCACTATTTCCGGTATCATTGCCGACGAGGCTGCCATTGGTATGGTAAACCAGAAGACCACTGCAGTCCGCATCATCCCTGTTGTGGGTATGAAGGTGGGAGATACTGTAGATTTCGGCGGTTTGTTGGGTTATGCTCCTATCATGCCGGTTAATCAGTTCAGCTGCTCTGATTTCGTAAATCGTTTAGGTCGCATTCCTGCTCCTATTCACAGCTTTAAGAATTAAGACATTCAAGACTTTCCATATCGTTTGGGGGAGGCATCAGTCTATCATGGCTGCTTGCCCCCCTTTTCACTAGTAGAAAGTTCCGTTCAACGTCGTTGAACCGACATTCAACGTCGCTGAACGTACATTCAACGTCGCTGAACGAAGTTTTCTACTAACTCTAAAAACATTTTCCTTTAAAGGTAGAAAGTAATTTTCCTAGCACTTGCAGCTACTTTTCTATGCTGGCACCAAACTGCAGCACATACTTGATCTGCTTGCCGGCAACACGAGAAGGATTCTTCCATTTACCACCCAATACCAGAATAGTAGCTGGCTGATGATCAGGAACAGCATCTACTGCCTGCTGCAAAGTCATGAAATTACCCCTACCCTCGGCACTCACTACATAATCGTAATGACGAACGTGCTTCTTCAGCGCAGGAACCTGCTCGGCTAAGGCATCAGCCAATGCATTAGCTACCACATGCGCACCATAGACATTATAATGAGTATTATCTTTTTTGCCCTTTGGAACCTGAGGATTCTCGCCCGGCATAAACCACATATGAAGCTTTCTGCTACCTTCGATACCCATCTTGGTTTCAATGTCGTGGGTAATCCTGGTAGCATCCACGAATGGAACATTCAATGCCTTGGCTACATGACGTGGAGCTACGACATAAGCCCCGTGGGTATCTATGAGCGTATCACTGTTGATGAGTTCCTTGCCACCATATTGTTTATCACGAAGTTTCTCATCGTTGTCATTCTTCAAATCCTCAGAATAATAGCAGCGGCGAACCACACTGTTCAGAAGTACAGGGATGCCACCCTTCTGGCGGGTTTCGTTTACATACTTGGCGAGATGGGCATCAAAGGTACCGCCAGGCTCGGTATAACGATCTGGGAAATGCTTCTCATCATTATGACCAAACTGGATCAGGACATAATCGCCTGGCTGCATCTTATCAAGAATCTTCTGCCATCTTCCCTCATCCAGAAAGCTCTTGGAGCTTCTGCCGTTTACCGCATGGTTGTCAACGATAATCTGATCGTCGAAGCAACCTTGCAACACCATGCCCCAACCACGTTCCGGACTCGTTTTGTACCATTGCTTTTCGGCAGCGGTAGAATCACCAATAACGAAAATAGTAGTTTTCCTGGAACTGGAAGTCATCATCAGCACCAAGACAAATACAGACAAAAAAGTTATTATTCTTTTCATTGTTTTATATAGTTTGAGTTTTTAAATGTTTCTAGCCCTAAAGCTAATAAAAATCCGCCTCCTATGCAGAGTTTTCACAAATTCATACACAAGAGAACGGACGTAATGGTAAATATATACGGTAGAAAAACCTTATACCAAAATAGTATAGCCTTTATTATTTCTTAACGACAGCGATGAGCTCCTCTGCAGAAACCAAAGTCTGCTCACCACTCTCCATATTCTTCAATGTAACCTTGCCAGCTGCCATCTCATTCTCGCCAGCGAGAACTACGAATGGAATCTGCTTCGCGTTGGCATAGCTCATCTGCTTCTTCATCTTCGCCTTGTCTGGGAAAATCTCTGTGCGGATACCAGCTGCACGAGCGGCATTCACGACAGGAAGGCAATAGGCAGTCTCCTTCTCACCGAAATTGATGAAGAGCACCTGAGTAGAATTGACAGCCTCCTTTGGATAGAGATCGAGAGCATTGAGCACATCGTAGATGCGGTCGGCACCGAAACTGATACCTACTCCACTCAGTCCTGGCAAACCAAAGATACCGGTAAGGTTGTCGTAACGGCCACCACCGGTGATACTGCCCATCGGTGTATCAAGCGCCTTCACCTCGAAGATGGCGCCAGTATAATAGTTCAAGCCACGAGCCAAAGTAAGATCAAGTTCAATCTCATTGTTCAAACCTACAGACTTCAAAGTATCAAGGATAAACTTAGTTTCCTCTACACCCTTCAATCCGATTTCAGAACCTTCGAGCACCTTGGAAATCACTTCAAGCTTCTCATCATTAGAACCAGACAATGAGATGATTGGCTGCAACTTCTCAATTGCTTCTTCAGAGATACCATCCTTGCGCAGCTCCTCGTTCACATTGTCAAGACCAATCTTGTCGAGCTTATCGATAGCCACGGTGATATCTACGATTTTCTCTGCCTCGCCAATAACCTCAGCGATACCGGTAAGGATCTTACGGTTGTTGATCTTGATGCAGACACGCACACCAAACTTGGTAAAGACTGTATCTACAATCTGCATCAACTCAACCTCGTTGAGAAGAGAATCAGAACCAACCACGTCGGCATCGCACTGATAGAACTCACGATAGCGACCCTTCTGTGGACGGTCGGCACGCCATACTGGCTGAATCTGATAGCGCTTGAAAGGCATCTGCAACTCATCACGATGCTGCACTACGTAGCGTGCGAAAGGCACGGTAAGATCGTAGCGAAGACCCTTCTCGCAGAGCTTTGCAGCCAACTTGAGTGATCCGAGCGAATGAATATCCTCATCGCTCACCTTATTCATATAGTCACCTGAATTCAAAATCTTAAAGAGCAGCTTGTCGCCCTCCTCACCATACTTACCCATCAAGGTCTGAAGGGTCTCCATGGCAGGAGTCTCAATCTGCTGGAATCCGTAAAGGGCATACACATCCTTGATGGTGTTGAAGATGTAATTACGCTTTGCCATCTCAACAGGACCGAAATCGCGGGTACCCTTTGGAATACTTGGTTTCTGAGCCATTTATTTATGTTAAATATTAAACGTTAAATGTTTAATGTCTAGTGCTATGCTCACCCTTAAGCAAACATCATACACCAAACATTAAACACTATCATATTATTTACGAACAATAGTCTGAGCGCGGTCTGGACCGATTGAGATGATACCAATCTTGGTCTCAAGGAACTCCTCTACGAATGCAATGTAGTCCTTGAATTCCTGTGGGAACTGATCCTCAGAAGTAAACTGAGTCATATCAGTCTTCCATCCCTTGAACTCCTTGTAAACAGGCTCTACGTTATCAATCTCGTAAGGGAAATCTGTTGTAACAGTGCCATCAGGCAACTTGTAAGCCACGCAAGCCTTGATGGTATCGAAACCATCGAGCACGTCGCTCTTCATCATAATAAGCTCGGTTACACCGTTTACCATAACAGAATACTTGAGCTGTACGAGGTCGCACCAGCCACAACGACGCTCACGGCCAGTAACAGCACCGTACTCATGACCGAGGTCACGGATCTTAGCACCAGTCTCATCGAAAAGCTCTGTTGGGAATGGACCGGCACCTACGCGAGTACAGTAAGCCTTCATGATACCATAGACATTGCCGATACGGTTAGGACCGATACCCAGACCGATGCAAGCACCCGCACAGATGGTATTAGAAGAAGTTACGAAAGGATAAGAACCGAAGTCAACATCGAGCATAGTACCCTGAGCACCCTCGCAGAGGATGTCCTTGCCAGAGCGGAGCACCTTGTTGATCTCCACCTCGCTGTCGATGAGCTTAAACTGCTTCAAGTATTCGATGCCCTCCATCCAGGTTTTCTCTACCTCAGTGATATCGAAATCAGTGTATCCGAGGCTAGCGATAGTCTTGAGATGAGCAGCCTTGTGAGCAGCATACTTCTCCTCGAAGTTTTCGAGGATATCACCCACGCGAAGACCTGTACGGCTTACCTTATCAGTATAAGTAGGGCCAATACCCTTACCAGTGGTACCTACCTTGTTCTTGCCCTTGGAAGCCTCGATGGCAGCATCGAGCACACGGTGAGTAGGCATGATGAGATGAGCCTTCTTGGAAATGAAGAGACGGCTCTTGAGGTCATGGCCACTCTTCTCCAAATCCTTAGCCTCGCCCATAAAGAGGTCTGGAGCCAAGACTACGCCGTTACCGATGATGTTTACCTTGCCGCCCTGGAAGATACCAGAAGGGATAGAACGAAGAACATACTTCTCGCCTTCGAACTCGAGAGTATGACCCGCATTAGGACCACCCTGGAAACGAGCAATGACATCATACTTAGGGGTCAAAACATCAACCACCTTACCTTTTCCTTCATCGCCCCACTGCAAACCGAGCAGGACATCTACTTTACCTGTGTTCATTTCTATAAAATATAGTTATTTTTATTATTTATCGTTTTTCTTGCGTGTAAGCTTTGCCTGGCATGCACTGCATACGCCATAGATATAGAGGGCGAAAGCGTCTTTTCTGAAGCGCAGCAGCTTGAGTTCGTTCACCGCTGCCGTAACAGCCGGAACATTGATTTCTGTTACCTGCCCGCACACGCTGCACACTTGGTGAATATGGCTATCATTGCAATAGCACGCCTCGTACTTGGTACCATCCACCAGGCTGTGTCTCATCACGAGCCTCAGCTCGATGAAGAGGTGCATTGTATTATAGAGCGTAGCTCTGCTCACCCGGAAGTTTCTCTTCGTGAGCTCAGCATCCAGCTCTTCTAAAGTGAAGTGCCCATCAATGCTATAAACCGCATCCAGAATTGCATACCTTTCCGGAGTCTTGCGGTGATGATTGCACTCCAAATATGTGTCCAAGATTTCACGAACCTTGGCTTTATTTTTCTCAGTCATAATCCTTGTTAGTTACATAAAACGCACAAAGATACTCATTATTCCGGACATAAGGGCATATTTAAATTTAAAAAATCTAAATTGCCCTGTTTTTGGTAATTTTCCTGCTTTTTCTTCACCAATCTGATGGCTGTTTTAGGGATTATTGATGTAAATTGGCACAAAGCCAGATCTATTATTCTGCTAATTGAAGCATTTCTGCATAGATGCGCTGCACAGGCAAGCCCATCACATTGAAGTAACTGCCCTTGAGTCCGGTACATCCGATGTAACCTATCCATTCCTGGATGCCATAGGCACCCGCCTTGTCGAAGGGTTTGTAATGGGTGATATAATAATTGATCTCCCATTCTTCAAATTCCTTGAAACTTACTTCCGTACATACCGAGAACTTGCGCTGCTCTTTCTTCGTAGTAAGACATACGCCCGTAACCACATGATGAGTCTTGCCGCTCAACATCTTAAGCATGCGAACCGCATCATCGGCATTCTGCGGTTTTCCGAGAATGATTCCCTTACCCTCCTGATCGTTCTGTTCATCAGCAGCAGGAGCTATCACTACAGTATCCGCTGTAAGAATGAGCAAATCATCGGAGGAGGATTTGTCGGAAGAAGAATCTTCAGAATCCTCATCTCCATTCAACAAAGAGCGATAAGCATCCGCTTTCTTCTGTGCAATATACTCTGCCACATCGTATGCATCCAAATCTTCAGGATAGCTTTCATCAATACCACGCAATACCTTTACCTCGAAATTAACATCCAATCCTGCCAACAACTCTCTGCGGCGTGGCGAATTGCTCGCCAAAATGATTTTATACTTCATTTATTTACTTTGAACTTTGAACTTTGAACTTTATGATTACCATCCAAACGCCTTGGCATTGGAAAGCCAATGCCCCTTGGCACGAAGCACCTGCTCTACAATATCCCTGCCCACTCCTTCGCCACCATTGGCAGAAGAGACGTAGCAGGAAATCTCCTTGATGTCAGAGCAGGCATCGGCAGGGCAGCACGGGCAGCCACAACGACGCATTACCTCGTAATCCGGGATATCATCACCCACATAGATGATTTCCTCATCAGAAAGCTGATACTTCTCCAGGAAATCATCATAGGTATTGATTTTTACAGCACATCCCATATAGATATCCTGAACGCCCAATCCCTCATATCGCTTGCGGATAGCCTCGGTAGTTCCGCCCGTAAGGATGACGATGCGCACACCCACCTTCTGAGCCAACTGGATTGCATAGCCATCCTTGATATTCACGGTGCGAAGAGGTTCACCCGTACTGGCAAGCGTAATGGTTTGGCGGGAAAGCACGCCATCCACATCAAATACAATTGCCTTTATCTTCTTCAAATCGTAATTAATCATACTTGAAAACTTTTTCTATTTAGTAATCAGACACTTGAACTCTGTTCCTTGATACTTATTCCTTGATACTTAACTTATGAATACTCATGCTCATTCTGTCATAGATATCCTTCATCTGCGGATTCGACTTGAGCAGAGTTCCCTGCGCCCGAAGCACATTCTCATCATACCTTACAGCTGGGCCCGTCTGTGCATCTTTCGGATTCAGTTCGTGCACCTTCGCAGCCGTCTCGTCTATCAACGGAAGCATCACATCGAACGGTATTCCGTGCTCCTCCAGAATTTCCTGGCTCAAGGCATAGCAATGATTCACGAAATTGCAGGCAAAGACGGCAGAGAGATGCAGGTACTTGCGGTCTTCACTCGCCAGATGATACACCCTGCTGCTCACCTGATGCGCCACATCACCGATCTGCTGCAAGGCATGCTCATCATTCGCCTCGATAAAACAAGGTATCTGAGAGAAATCTACCTCACGCTGCTTGGAGAAAGTCTGCATCGGATAAAGCACACCATAATGTAAAGCCATTCCCTGGAAAACATCCATCGGAATAGAGCCTGCCGTATGCAGAAAGACCTTGGTCTCCCTGCCCTTGCAAAGAACAGGAACCAACTCGGCAAGTGCACTATCCTTCACCGAGACGACGTATAAATCTGCATCAGAGCGAACAGCTGATATATCCGAAACAGGCTGCGCGCCCACCTCGGAAGCCAGAGCCGTAGCCGACTGCATCGTGCGGCTGAACACCTGCACCACATCATGCCCTGCGGCAAATATCGCCTTACCCAAATGAGTGGCAAGATTGCCAGCGCCAATCAATATCACCTTCATATCTTTTTCTTTTTCAATCTTATTTTTACCTAAAGCCATCAAGCCGCTTTACGCAAGCCATCAGGCCATTTTTACCTAAACAATCCTTGATAATGTGCAAAAATACTAAAAAAGAGCCACACAATGGAAGAAAACTTGTTTTTTTATAATTAATTTATTATTTTTGCAATGTGAAAAGAATTGAAGTAAGAATATATTCGGAAAACGAGGAACTGCCCCATCTGTTGGAGGGCAACTTCTTCCATAGCTTGGAACTCTTCCAGATAGGTGAAAAAGTACCAAGCGACACCCCCATTATGGCTGTAGCTACCCAGGAAGGAAGAGTAGTGGGACAAATGCTAGCCATGATACACCGCCGCCATATCCTTATTCCACCTTTTATATATACACATGCCCACGTGCACGGAGAAGGAGTCTATCTGGATGAAGAAACCGCCGAAGCCACCTTCCCTACTCTTCTGCATGCGATGACCCGCGAACTCACCCGCCGCCATACCCTCTACATCGAATTTTCAGAGATACAGAAAAAGATGTTCGGCTACCGACATTTCCGTCGCACGGGCTATTTCCCTGTAGCTTGGCAGGAAGTATATAATTCGCTACACAGCAAGACACCGGAAGAGAGACTCACCGACAAGGCTAAAATGCAAATTGAAGCTGCAGAAAGAAAGGGATTGAAATGTCATAGCACTTCTGACGAAAACGAAGTGAGAAGATTCTATCAACTCTATAGAAACTTCTACAAGATGAAACCTCGCCGCTATGTGCCACCAAGAGAATACTTTGAGCAAATAAGCAAAAGCAGCGAGGCAAAGGTCTTCGTGACGACCTACGGCAAGAAACGGCTGGGTATCAAGAAAGCCTCTTGCGAAAACAGGATACTGGGAGGATGCGCCCTGGCCTTCAGCGACAGCGATGCCTACCTGTGGCACCTGGCATCGCTCAGGAAGAGCTACCGATATCTGCATCCCGATACCCTGACCGTCTGGCACGCCATCCAATATGCCCACCAAAGGGGCTTCAAGCACCTGCACTTTATGGATGTAGGCTTACCTTGGAAGCGAAATCCGTATAGAGATTTCATTCGCAGCTTCGGAGGCAAGCCCGTGGCAAAATACCGCTGGTTCAGATGCAACATCGGCATCATCAACAGACTGATGAAATGGATATACAAGCCTTAAAGCTGTCCGATAGCCTTATCCAGCAATTCGAGACCGCGTTCGGTACAGAAACCACGAATCATGATGAGAGTGAAATTATCGAAGAGCTGCTGCATCGTAAATCTCTTATAGAGCTGATGATGCATCATCTCTGACATACAGATTCTCGAAGACTCATAAACCACCTCGAAATTCACATCCTTGCGGAAGTATCCCTCATCTACACCAGCCTGGAAGAAGCGCATGCTATCATCATACTCCTTGTCATGCTCCTCCTTCAGGAACTTCAGGATGCGGGGCATCCTATGAATCTCCTCATAGAAAACAACACCCACCTGCTGGTTACGCTCCATCTGAAGGCGATAGATATAGCCAATCACATCTATTACATTACGCGCGTGCGCAATAGCATACCCTTCAACACGGGCCTTATACTCAGCCCGCTCCATCTTCAGTCCTGCGAGCAGCAGTTCCTCCTTATCGCCGAAAATCTCATACACCGTACGCTTCGACACACGAAGTCCACGAGAAATCTCATCCATCTTCACCGCCTTCACGCCGCGCTGGTAAAACTCTCTCATGGCATAAGCTATGATCTTATAGCGCAAATCCTTTCTATATTGATTAATTTCTGCCATATCTCATATTTTAATGGTTTGTTGCATATTCGATTCTGCCAACTCCATATAGCAAAACCGCATCCATTAGATAATTTTTGTGCAAAGATACAAAAAAAAACAAAAAACCATCTTTTTTTAATAAGTTTTTTATTACCTTTGCACAATCTTTAAGATAAAACGCATTTTTTGCGAAAAACAGAAAGAAATAGAATCATTAAACCAATATATTGTTATGGTAAAAATCACAAAAGAGGCGGCTCTCGAATATCACGAAGCAGGCCGTCCTGGTAAGATTGAGGTTAAACCAACAAAACCTTATCACACACAAACGGACTTGAGTTTGGCGTATTCACCAGGCGTGGCTTTCCCATGCTTGGAGATTCAGCAAAATCCTGACGAAGTTTTCAAGTACACAGACAAGGGTAACCTGGTAGCTGTGATCAGTAATGGAACTGCTGTGCTCGGACTCGGCGACATCGGCGCGATGAGCGGCAAGCCAGTAATGGAAGGTAAAGGATTGCTGTTCAAGATTTATGGTGGCGTGGATGTATTCGATATCGAAATCGACGAGAAAGATCCTGAGAAATTCTGCGAAACCGTAGAGAAGATTGCACCTACTTTCGGTGGTATCAACCTGGAGGACATCAAGGCGCCTCAGTGCTTCTACATCGAAGAGCGCTTGAAGAAGACCCTCGACATCCCTGTGATGCATGACGACCAGCATGGTACTGCCATCATCTCAGCTGCAGGTTTGAAGAATGCCCTCGAAGTAGCCGGCAAGAACATTGCCGACGTGAAGATCGTGGTTAATGGTGCCGGAGCTGCAGCCATCAGCTGTACCAAGCTCTACGTAGCCCTCGGTGCACAGGTGAAGAATATCGTCATGCTCGACTCTAAGGGTGTAATTACAAGCGACCGTGAGAACCTGACAGAGCAGAAGAAGCTGTTCGCTACCGACCGCCGCGATGTCCACACACTCGAAGAGGCCGTGAAGGGTGCCGATGTATTCGTAGGACTCAGCAAGGGCAATGTGCTCTCTAAGGATATGATTCGATCAATGGCAGACAGCCCTATCGTATTCGCACTCGCCAACCCTGTGCCAGAAATCAGTTACGAGGATGCGATGGAAAGCCGTCCTGACGTATTGATGTCAACAGGCCGTTCCGACTATCCAAACCAGATTAACAATGTTATCGGTTTCCCATATATCTTCCGTGGTGCACTCGACGTTCACGCCCGTGCCATCAACGAGGAGATGAAGATGGCTGCCGTTCACGCCATCGCCGACCTGGCTAAGCAGCCTGTGCCAGACGTAGTGAACGACGTATATCATGTAAACGACCTCACATTCGGTCCTAAGTACTTCATTCCAAAGCCAGTTGACCCACGCTTGATTACAGAGGTATCTGCAGCAGTAGCCAAGGCAGCTATGGAAAGCGGCGTAGCTCGCACCCCTATCAAAGACTGGGAGAAGTACAAGCAGGAATTGCGCCAGTTGCTCGGTCAGGAGACAAAACTCACCCGCAAACTCCACGATACAGCCCGCCTCCACCCACAGCGCGTAGTATTCGCAGAGGGCGGTAACCCTACCATGCTGAAGGCTGCAGTCCAGGCAAAGAACGAGGGTATCTGCGAGCCTATCCTGTTGGGCAACCCAGACCGTCTGAACCGTGTGGCAAGCCGATTGAAGCTCGACCTCTCAAGCATCGAGATTGTAGATATGCGTGCTGACAACGAGCAGGGTCGCCGTGCCAAGTTTGCCAAGCACCTGGCAGAGAAGCGTGCCCGCGAGGGTTACAGCTTCGAAGAGGCTTACGATAAGATGTACGAGCGCAACTACTTCGGTATGTCTATGGTTGAGCAGGGTGATGCTGATGCATTCATCACTGGTCTCTACACCAAGTACAGCAATACCATCAAGGTAGCCAAGGACGTTATCGGCATCCGTGATGAGTACAAGACATTCGGAACCATGCACATCCTTAATACCCAGAAGGGCGTATATTACATCGCAGATACACTGATCAACCGTCACCCAGACGAGGATGTCCTGACCGATATCGCCAAGCTGTCTGCCGGCACAGTGAAGTTCTTCAACGAGGAGCCAGTAATGGCAATGTTGAGCTACTCTAACTTCGGTACCGATGCCATCGGTTCTCCTATAAAGGTAAAGAAGGCAGTGGCAGAGATGCAGAAGGAATTCCCTGACCTCGCTATCGATGGCGAGATGCAGGTAAACTATGCGCTCAACAAGGATCTCCGCGATGAGAAGTATCCATTCTCACGTCTCAAGGGCAAGGATGTGAATACTTTGGTATTCCCTAACCTGAGCAGTGCAAATGGCGCATACAAGCTTCTCCAGGGATTGAACCCAGAGGCAGAGATCATTGGCCCTATCCAGATGGGATTGAACAAGCCTATCCACTTCACTGACTCAGAGAGCAGTGTACAGGATATCGTAAACATCACAGCCGTAGCTGTAATCGATGCTTACGTAGAGAAGATCAAGAATCAGAAATAACATCTTATACAAGAGTTATTGAATATAGAATCTTAGGCTAGTAATAGCAAAAGATACATAGAAAAGAGCATGGGGGCAGAAGCTTGTCAGAGCTTCTGCCCTTTTTTCGTTATGGAGAAGCTACGCTCAATCAAACAAAAGAAAAACTGCTATCTAATTGATATGAAGAAACTACTAAAAAGCACTAAAGACTGCAAAAAAGCAAACGTTTACAGCACCAAAGACTGCAAAAAGCAAACGTTTACGCAACTTTTTCCGTTAACGCTAGTTAAACAATATCACTGTGCACCTACACATTCTACATAGACCCAAAAAAGTTTCAAAAAGATTTGGAGATACAAAAAAAATGATTTACCTTTGCAGCAGTTATCCTGAAAACAATCTTTTTACCTTAAGGAAAACTAATACCTATTGAAGATTTGGAGCGGTAGCCTGTGAAGGTCATCGCTTTTTTTGTTTATATCGCTTTGTTAGGGGTTGCACCCGTTTTATTTTGCAAATCCCCCACATCTTTGTTAATTCTTCCTAAAAGAAGATAGTTTTTCATCTCTTTATTCTCTTGTTTCATAGAAAATAAGTAATTTTGCACCCCGAATGCTCATGGATTGGGCAAATATTACAGAAAAAGTTAAGTTCGTTGGGGCTCGGTAAAGATCCGGCACGATGCAGGACGCCTCGCGGAAAAACCCGTTTATATAATTAATTAAATGTACGCAATCGTAGAAATTAACGGTCAGCAGTTCAAGGCTGAGGAGGGCAAGAAGCTCTTCGTACATCACATCAAGGATGTTGAGGCAGGTCAGACTGTTGAGTTCGACAAGGTTTTGCTCGTTGACAAAGACGGCGCAATCACTGTCGGTGCACCAGCTGTAGAGGGTGCAAAAGTAGTAGTAGAAGTAGTGAACCCACTCGTAAAGGGTGACAAGGTTATCGTCTTCAAGATGAAGCGCCGCAAGGACTATCGCAAGAAGAACGGTCACCGTGCACAGTTCACTGAGGTATCAATCAAATCTGTAATCGCTTAAAATTAGGAGGAATTAGAAAATGGCACATAAGAAAGGTGTTGGTAGTTCTAAGAACGGCCGTGAATCAGCTTCACAAAGATTAGGCGTTAAGATCTGGGGTGGTCAGAGCATCATCGCAGGTAACATCATCGTTCGCCAGCGTGGTAACAAGCACTTCCCAGGTGAGAATGTAGCTCAGGGTAAGGATGATACATTGTATGCTTTGGCAGACGGTATCGTTTACTTCCACAAGGGTCGCAAGGACAAGAGTACAGTTTCTGTTCTCTCTCCAGAGGTTTACGCTGAGAAGACTAAGAAAGCTGACGCTTAAATTTTAAAGTTTTAGAAAAAACTATTCCAAACAAACAACATAGAAGCCTGCTCATACCTAGAGCAGGCTTTCTTCGTTTAACCCCCATAAAAACCACGAAAAAACTTTAATTCTACCCTTCTCGGCAAAAAAGTTGGCATTTTTTTGCGCTATCACAAATATTTTTTGTAATTTTGCCTTCAAATAGGAAAATTAATATAAAAAAGAAATATTATGCTTACACTTAAACTCATCAGTGAAGAAACTGAACGTGTAGTTAAAGGTCTCGAAAAGAAGCATTTTCCAAATGCTCGTGAGGCTGTAGAGAAAGTTTTGGAGTACGACAAGATTCGTCGCGAAGCTCAGCAGAAGTTGGATAACAACAAGCAGCAGGCTAACCAGTTTGCCAAGCAGATTGGTGCCCTGATGAAGGAAGGCAAGAAAGAGGAAGCTGAGAGCGCCAAGGCTCAGGTAGCTATGCTCAAGGCTGACGCCAAGGCTCTGGAAGAGATTATGGAGAAGGCCCAGAACGATATGACCAACCAGTTGCTCGAAATCCCTAACATTCCTTGCGAGCAGGTTCCTGAAGGTAAGGATGCTGCAGACAATGTAGTTGTAAAGGAAGGCGGAGAAAAGCCTAACCTCGGTGAGGGCGCACTCTGCCACTGGGATCTCCTGAAGAAGTACAACCTCGTTGACTTCGACCTCGGTGTGAAGATCACAGGTGCTGGTTTCCCTGTATATATCGGCAAGATGGCTCGCTTCCAGCGTGCTCTCGAGGCTTTCTTCCTCGACGAGGCCCGCAAGAGCGGATATCTGGAGATTCAGCCTCCTTACGTAGTTAACGAGGATTCCGGTCGTGGCACTGGTCAGCTGCCAGACAAGGAGGGTCAGATGTATCATGCTAATCTCGACAACCTCTTCCTCATCCCTACTGCCGAGGTTCCTGTAACCAACATCTTCCGTGATGTTATCCTCGACGAGAAGGACCTCCCTATCAAGCGTTGTGCTTATTCTGCATGCTTCCGTCGTGAGGCTGGTAGCTATGGTAAGGACGTTCGTGGTTTGAACCGTCTGCACCAGTTCGACAAGGTAGAGATTGTACGCATCGATAAGCCAGGTCACTCATACGAGAGCCTGAACGAGATGCTCGACCACGTAGAGGGTCTCTTGAAGAAGTTGGAGTTGCCATACCACATCCTCCGTCTCTGCGGTGGTGACATGAGCTTCACCTCTTCTATCTGCTACGACTTCGAGACATGGAGTGCAGCACAGGGTCGCTGGCTGGAGGTTTCATCAGTATCTAACTTCGAGAGCTACCAGGCTAACCGCCTCCACTGCCGCTATCGCCATGCAGAGGACAAGAAGATTGAACTCTGCCACACCCTTAACGGTTCAGCTCTCGCTTTGCCACGTATCGTAGCAACCATCCTGGAGAACAACCAGACTCCAGAGGGTATCCGCGTTCCTAAGGTATTGGTTCCTTACTGCGGATTCGAGATGCTCGATGACAAGAACTTCGATTAATTCGACAAAAAAGAAGAACCCGGTTCTTCGGGAAAATCAAGAAAAAAATCGTCAGAACTCCGAGTTCTTTCGAAACAAGAATAACAGAATGTACGAGGATAACTTCGGCTACCCAAAAGGCGGCCGCAGTTATCCTTTTGCGTTTTATATACCATGAGCAAACATCAAGACAACTAATAAGAAATAGAATCACAGATAGTATTCAACATAAAAAGTTAATAGCCCATGAACAAGATTATCAAGAAAATACAATACTCTGAGAAGGTATTCCGTTTCGATGTAGAAGCTCCACTCATCGCCAAGAGCCGCAAGGCTGGCAACTTCGTCATCATCCGTGTAGATAACAACAGCGAGCGCATGCCGCTGACCATCGCCGATGCTGATATCGAGAAAGGTACTATCACCCTGGTGGTACAGAAGGTAGGACTCTCCTCTACCAAGCTCTGCGCCTTAAACGAGGGCGATGAGATTCACGACGTGGTAGGTCCACTCGGAAACCCTACCCACATCGAGAACTTCGGTACCGTGATCTGTGCTGGCGGTGGCGTAGGCGTGGCTCCCATGCTCCCTATCATCAAGGCACTGAAAGCTGCAGGCAACCGAGTACTCAGTGTTATCGCTGGTAGAAGCAAGGACCTCGTCATCATGGAAGATGAAGTGCGTGCATCCAGTGATGAACTCATCATCATGACCGATGACGGAAGCTATGGCGAGAAAGGCGTAGTAACCGTGGGCATCGAAAAGCTCATCAACCAGGAGCACATCGACAAGGTGTTCGCCATCGGTCCTCCTATCATGATGAAGTTCTGCTGCCTCCTCACCCAGAAATATAATCTCTCTACTGATGTATCGCTCAATACCATTATGGTGGATGGTACCGGTATGTGCGGCGCCTGCCGCCTGACCATCGGCGGCAAGACCAAGTTTGTCTGCATCGACGGTCCTGAGTTTGACGGTGCTCTCGTAGATTGGGATGAGATGTTCAAGCGTATGGGTACCTTCAAGGACGTAGAGCGCGAAGAGATGGAGCACTTCGAGGAGCATCTGGCTACGGTGGATGCCGAAAAGAAGAAGGAGACTACAGACATTACGATGGATGTAGAGCCAACAGATGCACCAATAGAAGAACTGACCGACCGTAACGCAGAGTGGCGCAAGGAGTTACGTGCTTCGATGAAAGCAAAGGAGCGCACCGCTATCGAGCGCGTCAAGATGCCAGAGCTGGACCCAGTTTATCGTGCAACGACCCGCACAGAGGAAGTTAACATCGGTTTGACCAAGGAGATGGCTTTAACCGAGGCAAAGCGCTGTCTCGACTGTCCGAAGCCTACCTGTATGGAGGGTTGCCCTGTAAGCATCAACATACCATCCTTCATCAAGAACATCGAGCGTGGACAGTTCCTTGCCGCAGCCAAAGTTCTGAAGAACACCTCTGCCCTGCCAGCCGTTTGCGGCCGTGTTTGTCCGCAGGAGAAGCAGTGCGAGAGCAAGTGCGTACATCTCAAGATGAACGAGCCAGCCGTTGCCATCGGCTACCTGGAGCGTTTCGCAGCCGACTACGAGCGTCAGAGCGGCAACATCTCTGTACCAGAATGCGATGAGGCAAATGGCATCAAGGTGGCGGTTGTGGGTTCAGGTCCTTCAGGTTTGAGCTTTGCAGGCGATATGGCAAAGAAGGGATTCGACGTCACCGTGTTCGAGGCTCTTCACGAGATTGGCGGAGTATTGAAATATGGTATCCCAGAGTTCCGATTGCCTAATGCCATCGTGGATGTAGAGATAGAGAATCTCCAGAAGATGGGTGTGAAGTTCATTACCGACTGCATCGTGGGCAAGACTATCTCCGTGAAGGATTTGGAAGAACAGGGATTCAAGGGATTCTTCGTTGGCTCGGGAGCAGGACTTCCTAACTTCATGAATATCCCTGGTGAGAATGCCTTGAACATTATGTCATCCAACGAGTATCTTACCCGTGTGAACCTGATGGATGCAGCCAACCCTCATACCGACACCCCTATCAACCTGGGTAAGAAGGTGTTTGTAGTAGGTGGCGGAAACACTGCGATGGACAGCTGCCGCACCGCCAAGCGACTTGGTGCCGAAGTTACATTGGTTTATCGCCGTTCGGAGGCAGAGATGCCAGCCCGACTTGAGGAGGTGAAACATGCCAAGGAAGAAGGCATCAACTTCATGACCTTACATAATCCAAAGGAATATCTGGCTGATGAGAAGGGCGCAGTAAAGGCTGTAGTCCTGGATGTGATGCAGCTCGGTGAGCCAGATGCCAGCGGCCGTCGCCGTCCGGAAGCAACAGGCGAGACCATCACTTTGGAGTGCGACCAGGTAATCGTAGCTGTTGGCGTAAGCCCTAACCCACTCGTTCCTCAGAGCATCGAGGGATTGGAACTTGGCAGAAAGAATACGATTGCCGTAAATGACCAGATGCAGAGCTCTATTGAGGAGATCTATGCCGGCGGCGACATCGTAAGAGGTGGTGCCACCGTGATCCTTGCCATGGGAGATGGTAGAAAGGCTGCTCTCAATATGAGTGAGAAGCTTTTGAAGAAATAAAATAAAAAAAAACAGAACTTTCGCATGTGCGAAAGTTCTGTTTTTTATACTATAGATTGAATCTCAAACCGAACTGGAGATTGAAATTCAACTTCTTATCCTTGAAGGTATTTTCCACATGGCTTCCATTATCAAAATAATATTTAGCACCCGGTTCGATATAGAGACCAACCTTTGGCGTGATGTCATACTGCGCACCGAGCGAAGCCTTTCCAGAGAGCTGCACCCTGTCTCGCTTGGCATTCTCTTTCTTTACTCCCTCTTCTTCGGTATCATTCTTCACATTGTAATCAGCCTCAGCACCCGCCATCACATAAGCATGGAAGCCTCCACTCTGCCAGAATTCATAGTTCAATCCCACCGGGATACCCACATAATGAAGCACCTGATGAACATTGTAGCTACTACCTGGTGCGTATGGATAAAAATCAGAAGAAGTGCGTGTATATACCAAACCTGTGCTCAAAGTCAGACGAGGTGCAATGCCAAAGGCTACCTGCAAACCAACAGATACAGGAGCATGATGCTTGGCATTCACCTGCTGGTTTCTTTGAATCGCCTTACAGGATGCCAAGAGATATTCTTCTCCATATATGCCTCCAGCCGTTGGATCAGGGATGACTCCAGGCATCGGCTCTGCCATCGTGCCATAACTATAATCACGATAGCTTCCAGATGCATCAGAATTAACACCGCCCAAACTTGACGTCAGGTTTTCGGCATAGAGTTGCATCGACCAGCCAGAAGCCTCCTCATTTTTGTCAAAATGATAAGATTGAGAAGCATACGCTGCAGCATGATTATCGGCTAGCAAAGAAATTTTATTCTCAGATTCTTTCTCTAGAACATTACCCTTCTTCTTTTGGGGTGCAGCGGATTGCAAATCAGCTGAAACGGAATGGGATGGAGCGGATTGCAAATCCGATGAAACGGCATGGGGTGCAGCGGATTGCAAATCCGATGAAACGACATGGGATGCAGCGGATGGCAAATCCGATGAAACAGCATGGGATGGAGCGGATGGCAAATCCGATGAAACGGCATGGGGTGCAGCGGGTTGCAAATCCGATGAAACGACATGGGATGCAGCGGATGGCAAATCCGCTGAAACGGAACGGGAAGAAAGAGAAGCCAATTGCAAATTACCCTTTTCTACTTCCTCCTGATGCAGATAAATATAGCTTCCTCCTATTCCCAACAATGCCACAGCTGCTGCAGCCGCAGACCATCGCTTAAAATAGACAATCCTGGCTTTCTTTTTAGCCTCTGAACCAACGTGGAAATCTGAAGATTCTGAACTTTCAGAAACTATTGCCTGTGGATTCGACGAAACTGATTCTATATCATTCTGAGCAAGCGATTGTTCAATGCCTGCCCACAAGTCGTGGCTGACAGACTCCTGATAGCCTGCCAACTGGTCTTGAAGTTTGCTTGTCCAATCTTGATTACTCATATTCTTTCTCGTTTATATTATTTAGATATTCATTTATTTTCTTTGCCAGAAACTTCTTGGCTCTTAGATATTGCGAGGCAGAGGTACTCTCCTTGATGCCCAGCAGATCAGCAATTTCCTTATGGCTTCTTTGCTCAAACACAAACATGTTCAGAACCAGTCGATAGCCCTCGGGCAATTCACCGATCATCTTCGTCAATACGGCAGGCGGCACCCGTTCTACCTCCGGTTCGTCGTCACTCACATCTTCCGGAACTTCATCCACGAAAGTAATGCGACTCTGCTTTCTAGTAAAGCTGATGGCCTCATTTGCCACAATCCGAAGAAACCACGCCTTCAGCGAACCTTCGCCCCTGTACTCGAAGTTGGCAATACCAGAGAAAAGTTTCACAAAACTATCCTGCACCACATCCTCCGCATCATCACGTAAAGGGACATACCTCAGCGCTACCGCCATGGCATATCCTACGTAGCGGTCGTAGAGCCGGTGCATCGCTGCCCGACTGCCGCCCTTTATGTCATCCAAAAGTAGTTTTTCAGATTCCAATTTTCTCTATCTTTTATACATTAAACGAATAGCAACACAAAACCTTGCACCAAAAATGAACTTTTTTTGATGCAAGGCTATTTTTATACCGAGATAATCATTCCCTCATTGGTGAGATAGCTTTCCTCGAAAATCTCTTTGGCCTCTTTCAGCAGAACCGTCTCATCATTATATCTCGCACTATAATGTCCCAGGAGCAACTTGCCTACCCCGGCAGCCTTTGCCACCATCGCAGCCTGCTTTGCCGTACTATGGTTGTAGATCTTAGCCCGGTCTTCCTGTTCCGAAGTATAAGTACTTTCGTGATAAAGCACAGTTACCCCCTTCACCTTTTCCCAGAGATTCGGAATATATCGGGTATCACTCATATAGGCATAACTGCGAGGTTGGTCGGCAGGTGTCACCAGACGGGCATTCGGAATCACCTCGCCATCTTCGTTGGTCCAGTCAGCCCCATTCTTGATGTTGTTGATCTGACTGATCGGGATGCCGTAGTAATCTATCATATCTCTCTTGATATGAGGCAGCGTAGGCTTCTCTCTGAAGATATAGCCGCAGCATGGCAGACGATGTTTCAGAGGCACCGTCTCTACCGTGAGCGAATGGTCTTCGTAGATAATCTGCTGCTTCTCCGTATCCACAGGAATCATTTCCATCTCGTATTCCATCGTCTGCATAAAGAATTCTACCTGTTGTTTAAACAGAGGAGCATAATCCTTTGGAGCATAGATTCTTAACTTAGATGTACGTCCAAGCATTCCCAGCGTAGAAAGCAAGCCCATCAAGCCAAAGCAATGATCTCCATGCATGTGAGTGATGAAGATGGCATTGAGCTTGGAGAAATGGATATGAGAGCGACGGAACTGCATCTGTGCGCCCTCGCCACAATCTATCATATAGCATTTTCCCCGCATCTCAATGAGCTGCGAGGAAGCATTGTGTTTCAGGGTTGGCAGCGCACTGCCACACCCCAGTATATGTATCTTAAATGGTTCCAACTTAATCTAAAATTAGAATGACTATTTACTCCTGGCGCTTGAAGACATAGATGCCCTGGGTATTCTCGAGCATCAAGCTGTCAGATCCCAGTTTATCGATGGCAAAGGTATCCTTGTTGAGCAGGAGCTTTCCGTTCAGGATTTTCCATGAAGTCCAAGGATTGGTCTCAGCCTTCACATTGTTTTTTACCTCTCCGCCTTCCAGCAAGTCGAAGTTCTTGTCGAGTGAAGTCCACTTGCCCAAGAGTGAAGTAAGATTGATGATTTTCTGTGCCATCATCTCTCCATCCTGTGCCTTGTAACCGATAAGAGCGATGCGGTCGCCTGCCAGCAAACCACCCTGTACGATGTCTGGCTTCTCATCATCAATGAAGACAGAGAGCGTATCTCCCTCATCAGAAATCAGCTCCAGATTGTGCATAGATGTTCCCTCACCACATACACCGTAGATGGTTGAATCATCGGCAACCTCCTCCAGATCGAGGGAATCTGTAGGACTGATAACCTGTGCGGTCTTCTTATCCTTACAGCTATTGGCAGCAAAGAGTACCACCAAAGCCATCATCATATAAACTAATCTTTTCATAATCCTTATAGTTTTTGTTGTTATAAAAACGTTCTATTTATCTTGTCTTTCCTGCTTCTTGTCTTTCCAGCTTCTTGGCTTCATCCCACAGTTTATCCATTTCTTCCAAGCTCATGTCTTTCAGATTCTTACCCTGCTTTAAGGAATGATCTTCCACATAGTTGAAACGGCGGATAAACTTCTGGTTTGTTTTCTCCAGCGCATTGTCAGGATTGAGCTTATAGAGACGGGCTGCATTGATTACGGAGAAGAGGAAATCGCCGAGTTCCTGGGTAGAATTCTCCTTATCACCCTTGGCAAGTTCTACCTTGAGTTCTTCCAGTTCTTCCTGTACCTTATTCCATACGTCCTCCTTCTCCTTCCAGTCGAAGCCCACGTTTCGTGCCTTGTCCTGAATGCGATAGGCCTTGATAAGGGATGGCAGGGAATTTGGCACACCGCTCAGAACGCGCTCGTTGCCATCTTTCTCCTGCTGCTTGATCTGCTCCCAGGTTTTCTCTACCGAGGCTGCATTCTTAGGTTTGCTGGCACCAAGAGCCAGGGTTTCTTCCGAGCTTCCCGCCTCAGCCTTACCAGTTGCCGTTTCTTCTGACTCCTTATATACCACCTGTCCCTCATCATTGATATACATATCAGGATTCGCCACTGTCCATTCGCCCTCTTCCTTCCAGTTGATGAAAGGATGGCGGAACATCAGTTTATCGGCCTCCTGATTGCAGACATCACAGATATCGAACTCGCCGTCTTCTCTGCCGATGATGCTATAGAACATCACGTGCTCCAGCACATCGCCCAACTCCTTCTTGATATCCTTGTAATCGCGCTTCATCAAGGCGTCACAAAGCTCGAAAGTCTCCTCGATGGTATTCGGACGAAGACTCTCGAATGTCTGTTTCTTATCCCATGGACACTGCAGGCGCAAACGGTCCTGCACATCCAGCAAGCGGCTGAACGCCGCTAACTTTTCTTCTTTCGTATGCATAACTCTAACCTCACATTAAAGATTATCTTTCCATTTCTTCCCGGCTTTCGTGTTGAGGAAAATGACAAAAGACAATGCAAACACAAACATCATTACATTAAAAAACAAATATGCTTCCATAACCATTACTTTTTATACTTCAACAAATCATTGGCACTATATTTATGTAAAAATACGTAATTTATGCTGCAAAGATAGCATTTTTCGCTCAAAAATTCGTATCTTTGCACCGTTTTTTAAGGAAAAAGAAAGAAAAAGAATAAAAATTAGATAGAAACAATGGAATTAGCAAGTAAATACGATCCACAAGCAGTGGAAAGTAAATGGTATCAGTACTGGCTCGACAACAAGCTTTTCTGCTCTAAGCCAGATGGTCGTGAACCTTATACGGTGGTAATCCCTCCACCAAACGTTACGGGTGTGCTCCACATGGGACACATGCTCAACAATACGATCCAGGATATTCTCGTTCGCCGTGCACGCATGGAGGGCAAGAACGCTTGCTGGGTACCAGGTACCGACCACGCCAGTATCGCTACCGAGGCTAAGGTGGTTAACCGCCTCGCCCAGCAGGGTATCAAGAAGACTGACCTTACCCGCGAAGAGTTCCTCAAGCACGCTTGGGACTGGACTCACGAGCACGGCGGCATCATCCTCAAGCAGCTCCGTAAGCTCGGTGCCAGCTGCGACTGGGACCGCACTGCCTTCACCATGGACGAGACCCGCTCCCGTGCCGTTATCCACGTATTCTGCGACCTCTACCAGAAGGGACTCATCTATCGTGGCGTGCGAATGGTTAACTGGGACCCTAAGGCTCAGACTGCACTCTCTGACGAGGAAGTTATCTACAAGGACGAGCACTCTAAGCTCTACCATCTGAAGTATTATGTAGTAGAGCAGGACTGCCAGCAAGTGGACGAGGAGAACGTGATGCACAAGGATGAGAAGGGCTACTATGCCGTAGTAGCAACAACCCGTCCGGAGACCATCATGGGCGACTCTGCCATGTGTATCAACCCTGAGGATAAGAAGAATACCTGGCTGAAGGGCAAGCACGTGATTGTACCTCTCGTAAACCGCGAGATTCCTGTCATCGAGGATTCATACGTAGATATCGAGTTCGGTACTGGTTGCCTGAAGGTGACTCCAGCTCACGATATCAACGACCACGCCCTCGGTTTGAAGCACGGTTTGGAAACCATCGATATCTTCAACGACAACGGTACCATCAGCGAGGCAGCAGGTCTCTATGTAGGCATGGACCGCATGGATGTGCGCAAGCAGATTTCCATCGACCTTCAGAACGCCGGTCTGATGGAGAAGATTGAGGACTATAATAATAAGGTGGGCTTCTCTGAGCGTACCAATGTGCCTATCGAGCCAAAGCTCTCTACACAGTGGTTCCTCAAGATGCAGCACTTTGCCGACATCGCCCTCCCTCCTGTGATGGACGATGACATCGAGTTCTATCCTAAGAAGTACAAGAACACCTATCGCCACTGGTTGGAGAACATCAAGGACTGGTGTATCAGCCGTCAGCTCTGGTGGGGGCATCGCATCCCTGCTTACTACTTCGATAATGCCGGCAAGAAGGATTTCGTGGTAGCAGAGACTGCTGAGGAGGCTCTGAAGCTCGCTCAGGAAAAGAACGCCAGCATCAAGGCTGAGGACCTGGAGCAGGAGAGCGACTGCCTCGACACCTGGTTCTCTTCATGGTTGTGGCCTATCTCCCTGTTTGATGGCATCGAGAATCCTGACAACGAGGAGATCAACTACTACTACCCTACTTCCGACCTCGTAACAGGTCCGGACATCATCTTCTTCTGGGTAGCACGTATGATCATGGCTGGCTACGAGTATCGTGGCAAGATGCCATTCAAGCACGTATATTTCACAGGTATCGTCCGCGACAAGCTGGGCCGCAAGATGAGCAAGAGTCTCGGTAACTCACCAGACCCATTGGATTTGATCGATAAGTTTGGTGCCGACGGCGTTCGTATGGGTATGATGCTCAGTGCTCCAGCCGGCAACGACATCCTCTTCGACGAGAGCCTTTGCGAGCAGGGACGTAACTTCAACAATAAGATCTGGAATGCCTTCCGCCTCGTCAAGGGTTGGGAGACTGCAGATATCGAGCAGCCTAAGAGTGCAGAAATCGCCGTGAAGTGGTTTGATGCCAAGCTCAAGGAGGTGAACGAGGAGATGCAGAAGCAGTTTAAGGACTACCGTATCTCTGAGGCATTGATGACAGTATATAAGCTGTTCTGGGATGAGTTCTCATCCTGGTACCTGGAGATGGTGAAGCCAGCTTACGGTCAGCCTATCGACCAGAAGAGCTACGACGCTACCCTCCGCTTCTTCGATGCCCTGCTGAAGATGCTGCATCCATTCATGCCATTCATCACCGAGGAGTTGTGGCAGCACATCTACGACCGCAAGGATGGCGAGAGCATCATGCGCGAGAAGCTGGAGATTCCTGCACCTACAGCTGAGGAGCAGAAGTTGGCAGCCGACATAGAGGCAGTGAAGCAGATTATCGCCGGTGTTCGTACCGTTCGCAACCAGAAGAACATTGCCCAGAAGGAGCAGTTGTCTCTGCAGGTAGTAGGCAAGAACGATTTCGAGGCTTACAACGACGTAACGCTGAAGATGGCCAACCTCGACAAGATTGAGGTCATCGCCGAGAAGAGTGCCGATGCATCCAGCTTCATGGTAGGCACCGACGAGTTTGCCGTACCATTGGGCGACCTCATCGACGTGGCAGCCGAGATTGAGAAGGCAGAGGCCCAGCTCAAGCACCTGGAGGGCTTCCTGATGGGTGTACGCAAGAAGCTCAGCAATGAGAACTTCGTAGCTCACGCCCCTGAGAAGGTAGTGGCCCTGGAGCGCAAGAAGGAGAGCGACTCTGTAGAGAAGATCGCTGCCCTCAAGGCAACCATCGAGGAGCTCAAGAAGAAGTAACAGATTCTTTTTATATATGTTGAATGTTGAGTGTAGAATGATGAATGCAGAATCTCAGACGGATGAATTCGTCAGCCATTCTGCAACTCAGCATTCAGCATTCAACATTCAACTTTTTTATTATGATCAAGAAGCTTTTCACCTTATTTATATGTATGTTTTCGTTCGCCATGACTTTCACCAGTTGTAGCGACGAGGCTTTTGATGTGGATAGCGTCAACAAGCAGACCATCCTGGTATATTATCCATGGACAGGCAGTACCACCAGTTCGGGTTTGAAGCAATACCTTGCAAACAACATCGACAGCATCTGCCAGGGTATCGTAGCCAAAAAAGGACTTAGTGACTCACGTGTGATGGTATTTTTCAGCGAGAAATACAACAAGAGCATACTCTACGATCTGCAGTACGATGCCGCCAGCAAGACGGTGAACCGTGTGCCCGTGAAGACCTACGAGGACAACAGCTATTGCACGGCAGAGGGTTTCGCCAACCTTCTCAATGAGGTGAAGCAAAATGCCGAGGCACTCAACTATGCCCTCATCATCGGAGTACATGGATGCGGATGGACCTATGCAGAAGATTGGGTGAATTATCCGAACTATGCCCGTCCTAGCTTCGGAAGCACAGCCACAGTCGGCAAGCCATCCAGTGCATTCAGCGGCATCCAGTTTGGTTGCGACCCAGACCATCCGGTCACACGTTTCTTCGGAAGTGTAAATTCCAAGAGTTATGCCATGGACATCCCAACCCTGGCAGAAGGAATCAGACAGAGCGGAATGAAGATGCAATACATTCTCTTCGATGCCTGCTATATGGGAAACGTGGAGATTGCATACGAGCTGAAGGATGTCACCAACTATCTCATCAGTTCGAGCAGCGAGGTGATGGGTATGGGCATTCCATACCGGAGCATCTGGAGCATGCTCAATTCCGCAACGCCCAACTATTCCGGCATCGTGAACGGTATTGTCAACTTCTACAAATCCAGCGAAGTACCTTATTGCAACATGGCAGCCATCGACTGTCGCGAGATGGATAACCTGGCTAGCGTCATGAAGGAAATCAACAGCAAATATACGCTTGATTCCTCCATTCCTCTGGAAACAATCCAACCTCTCGACGGCTTCACTCCCAACCTATTCTATGATATGTCGGCATATGTAGATAGCCTCAAGCCAAGCGGTTACCTGAAAGATCAGTTTGCCGCCCAGATGCAGAAAACCATCAAGGCTGCAGCGCATACCGATGAGGCATTTACCATGCTGAAGGACTCATATAGAGGAACCACCTTCCAGGTGAAGAGCTATTGCGGCCTTTCCATCTCCGACCCGAGCCAACACAGTGTAGCCCTCAAGGGAAGAGAGAAGACAGGATGGTGGAAGGCAACCCACTAATAAAGTTGAATGTTCACATTTAAAAATTTAAAGGACAAAGATGGAATTTTTTATAATCGATCATAATGGACAGCAGGCTGGTCCTTTCAGTTTCGATCAACTCGTACAGAAGGGCATCAGTCCCGAAACACTGGTGTGGAAACAGGGTATGGCAGATTGGACTCCTGCCTGGAAAGTAGAGGAACTGAGAGCTGTACTGGAAGCAATAAGAGCCAACCAGCAGCAGGCTCAGCAGCAGGATTATCAGAAAGCCCAGCAGGAAGCCTATCAGCAGGGATTCCAGCAGGGAGCAGCGATGCATTCGAATTTCCAGCAGCAGCCTAAGAAGAAGACGAGCCATTTCGCAATGAAGCTGGTGATAGGTCTCATCATTTTCATCCTTGCCATATTTGCCGTAACCAATCCGAGCGCAGATGCTCATAAGGAGAAGGTTCGCACGGAGGCAAGCAAGGCAGTAGAAAAGGCGATAGGATCTACCGACAACAATTTCTTCTCTCAGGCGCTCCGCTCTGTAGCCAAGATGATGGCTGGCAGCGTGATGGACGAAGCGATGAACCAGCTTTTCGAATACCACAACTATATCGTTTGCTCTACGGGTTCCGTAGAATTCAACGGAAAGCAGCATACCGTGAGTTTCGGTATCCTCGGCAATGTCTATACAATGAATGCCGACGATATGGTGAAGGCGCTGGAATCTGCCGATAATCTCCATATCGAGGAGTCGGAATCAAATGTATCCTCTGACACACCTAATATGGATAGTTCAGATTCAGAAGACCAGGCTGATAGCGATGAAGGCAGCTTCAGCACAAGAATGCAGAAGAAACTGGAAGAGAAAGCCAATCAGGCTTTCGATAAGGCAGCGGATAAAGTGAGCAAGAAGGTAGAAGAGAAAATCAACCAGAAGCTCGACGAAACCACCGATTCTTCCAGCATAGAAAAGATAATCGATAAGATCCTGGAGTTATTTTAACGGCAGATAATACAAATCTCCCGTAAGAGCTTTAGCACGGTCTATTGCTACGCTCGGAATAAATACCTACCCGATTTAGAGACGCTTCTTGAAATCTCAAAGATTTTAGAAGTTGACCTCAAGGATTTGATTACGGACGAGAACGAAAGAGTGTAATGAACTCGTAGTTTTCAGTCTTAGCTAGTATGTTGTAGAACTTCTGATAATAAATTATTATTTGAATATGGGCATAAGCAAAGATTTAACAGAAGAGGACATCAAGTTCCGCTATATCAACGAGGCCATCACAAGCAAGGGATGGTCAAAGGATAGTATATTCATGGAACAGAAGGTTAAATTTACTGACGGTAAAATTAACCTTCATGGTAATCTTGTGCATAGAGAGAAACCGAAGTTTGCCGACTATGTACTTTATGCAAATAAGGCAACACCCATTGCTATCGTAGAAGCAAAGGATGCCAATCATTCTGTTTCTCATGGATTGCAACAAGCCATGACCTATGCCCAAATGCTTGATGTGAAGTTTGCATACAGTTCAAATGGTGAAGGTTTTGCCGAACATGACTTCTTGACAGGCAAAGAACGCACTTTTGCTATGGACGAATTTCCAACAAAAGAAGAACTTATCGAAAGATATAAAAATGAGGCTAACGATGGTAACGGACTTAACGAGCAAGAGTTGTCTGTCATTGAACAGCCTTTCTGTACAGGACAGAACATTTTTCCACCACGATATTATCAGCGCAATGCAGTAAACCGCACAGTCGGTGCCATTGCTAAAGGACAAAACCGTGTGCTCCTTGTCATGGCAACCGGTACAGGCAAGACATATACTGCATTTCAGATTGTATGGCGTTTACTTAAAAGTGGTTTGAAGAAGAAAGTGTTGTATCTTGCGGACCGAAACATATTGGTTGACCAATCCATACAGCAGGATTTCAAACCATTAGAAAAGGTAACGCACAAGATAGATTACTCAAAAGACAAGAACCACTTGGAAGAATTGGGTTCTTATCAAGTGTTCTTTGCACTCTATCAACAGTTGATTGGACAGAATGATGCCAAAAACTATAAGGAGTTGTTTCCTAATCCAGACTATTTTGACCTTGTTATCGTTGATGAGTGTCATAGAGGTAGCGCAAAGGATGATAGCAACTGGCGAAACATTTTGGAATACTTTTCTTCGGCTACTCATATAGGTATGACAGCAACACCTAAAGAAACAAAGTACCAGTCAAGTATTGGCTACTTTGGTGAGCCTATATATACATACAGTCTTAAAAACGGAATTGAGGACGGTTTCCTTGCTCCTTTTAAGGTCATCAACATCACAACGAACATCGGTGACGAGTGGAGACCGACAAAGGGACAAAAGGATATTTACGGCAACGAGATAGAAGACCGCATTTATAACAACAGCGACTATGATTATAACATTGTTATAGAAGACCGTATAAGGGAAGTTGCGCAAGAGATAACCAATTATCTGAAAAATACAGATCGCATGGCTAAGACCATAGTGTTCTGTGCTGATGAAACTCATGCGGAACGTATGCGTATGGCTTTGGCTAATGCCAATGCTGATATGTGCAAGAAACATCCCGACTATGTGGTTCGTATAACTGGTAGTGACGAATACGGAAAAGGCAAGTTGGATTATTTCATTTCTGTTGCCGAGAAATATCCAGTCATAGCAACTACAAGTAAGTTGCTTTCAACTGGTGTTGATTGCAAAATGACAAAACTGATTGTGCTTGACCAACAAATCGGCTCTATGACAGAGTTCAAGCAGATTATTGGTCGTGGTACTCGTCTTCGTGAGAAAGAAGGAAAGACATACTTCACAGTAATGGACTTCCGCAACGTAACACGATTGTTTGCAGACCCAGATTGGGACGGACCGATTGAAATAGACCCGAACTATCCGCCCAAGCAGAAAGAGCCTAAGCCGTATGTACTTCCTGAAGACAACGAGCCTAAAGGCGTGAAAGAACCTGCCCCAGAGCCACGACCGAAGCCGATTGTTGCCAAGGACGGTTGTCAAGTGATGGTCATTAACAAGGTCGTTTCTGTCTATGACACAAATGGTAAGTTGCTCCGCACGGAAAGCATCACGGACTACACGAAGAAAAGCATCATTGACACTTACGCAACCATTGATACTTTTACTTCCAAGTGGCGAGAGACCAAGAAAAAGTCAGACTTTGCCGAAATGCTCAAAGAAAGTGGCATTGACCTTGCGGCGTTGAAGCACGACCAAGACATGGACGATGTGGATGATTTCGATTTCATCTGCCATATAGCCTACGGCAAGAAAACACTTACACGACATGAACGTGCCGAACAAGTGAAGAAACGAGACATATTCAGCAAGTATGGTGAACAGGCACGACTTGTGCTTGAAGCTTTGTTGGATAAGTACACCAAGGAAGGTGTGTCTGAATTGGAAAGCCTTACTGTGCTTGAAAATGACCCATTCCGCAAATTGGGTTCAAAGGCAAACATCGTGAAGTTCTTTGGTGGCAAGCAAGGTTATCTTGATGCTGTAAAGGAGCTGGAACAACACATATATAATATAGCATAAAATAGAAACAAAACATGAGCTTATCAAATTTCGTAAAGCGAGTACGCAATATCATGCGCAATGATGCCGGTATCAACGGTGATGCGCAACGCATAGAACAAATGGCGTGGATGCTGTTCCTGAAAGTCTATGACGAGAAAGAGAATGACTGGGAGTTGGACGATGATGATTACAAATCTATTATTCCAGAAGAATGCCGTTGGCGCAACTGGGCGCATGACGATGGAAGCGGTAATGCCTTGACTGGTGACGAGCTGCTTTCGTTTGTCAACAACACATTGTTTGTGGAGCTCAAAAAGATAGAAGTAACACCAGACACCCCTATCCGCCAAGCAATAGTAAAGACCACATTTGAGGATGCCAACCAATATATGAAAGATGGAGTTCAACTTCGTCAAGTGCTGAATGTAATTGACGGTTTGAATCTTGGTGACTATGAAGAGAGTCATGCTTTCGGAGAGATATACGAGACTATCCTCAAGGAAATGCAGTCGGCAGGTTCATCTGGTGAGTTCTACACCCCAAGAGCCCTGACTGAGTTCATGGCAGAAATCGTGAATCCACAGATTGGCGAGAAAATGGCCGACTTTGCATGTGGCACTGGTGGTTTCATCACCAGTTGGCTGGGTGAACTGGATAAAAAGGTGAAAACAGCAGAAGACCGCAGGAAGTTTAACCAATCAGTATTCGGTATTGAGAAGAAACAATTTCCATATATGCTATGCGTAACAAACTTGTTGCTTCATGGCATAGATACACCTTTGGTCTATCACGACAATTCATTGACAAAGGATGTGTTGAACTATACTGACGACGACAAGTTTGACGTGATACTGATGAACCCACCATACGGCGGCAACGAGAAGGCTGACGTAAAGTCGCATTTTCCCTCAGATATGCGAAGCAGCGAGACTGCTGACTTGTTCATGGTTCTCATCATGTACCGACTGAAGAAGAATGGTCGTGCAGCGGTTATTGTTCCAGACGGTTTCCTGTTTGGAGCGGACAACACAAAGATAGCCATCAAGACCAAGTTACTCAGAGATTTCAACTTGCATACCATTATACGTTTGCCTGGCAGTATCTTTGCACCTTACACTTCGATTGCCACGAATATTTTGTTCTTCGACAATACCAGTGCGGAGGGTGCTCCAGAAGGTTATTCTACAAAGGAAACGTGGTTCTATCGTTTGGATATGCCAGAGGGTTACAAGCATTTCTCCAAGACAAAGTCCATGAAGTCGGAACATTGCGACCCAATCCGTGAGTGGTGGAACGACCGTAAGGAGATTATTATTGCTGATGGTGACGAGAAATCCCGTTGCTATTCGGTTGAAGACCTTATCGCCACCGATTGCAACTTCGACTTGTGCAAGTTCCCGAAAGAGGATGAAGAAATCCTGCCTCCTGCCGAACTGCTTGCCGACTATTTCAAGAAGCGCAAGGCTCTTGATCATGAAATTGATAAGACATTGGCGGAGATACAGCGCATCTTGGGGATAAATGTGAATGTGGACGAATTGTAATGAAATAGAAATAGTATATGAACAAACCAGAGTTTACATATAATCAGGGTATTGTACCTTCTGTAGAATATCACGAATGGCTTAAAAGTCTAAAACTTCGCTATAAGGATGCGCAAATAAAGGCTTCTGTCAAAGTAAATAGCGAGTTGATTCGTTTTTACTGGTCCTTGGGAAAAGATATTGTTGCAATGAAGGTAGAAGACCACTGGGGTAAAGGCGTGCTAAACCAACTTAGCCTTGACTTAAAAGATACGTTTCCACAGCAGAACGGTTTTTCAGTTACCAATCTTAAATATATGAAGCGTTGGTATAGTTTCTATGCACAGTCTGATGAAATTCGTCACCAACTTGGTGACGAATTGGAATTTCCAGCGAATTTCAGTCTTGTCCCATGGAGACATCATATATCGATTTTCACTAAGAGCAATAGTGTAAAGGAAGCCTTGTTTTATATAAACAAGACAATTGAAGGCAATTGGAGTCGGAGCACTTTGGAAAATAAAATGGAAGAAAAACTATATGTTAAACAAGGTTGTGCTGTCACTAATTTTTCTTCAAAACTTCCTGCTGCTCAGAGTAAGTTGGCGGAAGAAGTGTTGAAAGACCCTTATAAATTGGACTTCTTGCATTTGAAGGAAGATTATGATGAAAAAGACTTGGAAGACGCTTTGGCTCATAACATAACTCGTTTCCTTTTGGAATTAGGACAAGGTTTTGCCTATGTAGGCAGGCAAATGGAATTGCGTATGCCCGGAGGTCAATCTTTTTACCCCGATATGATTTTTTATCATATTCATTTGAAATGCTATGTAGTAATTGAGTTGAAGGTGGTAAAGTTCATTCCTGAGTTTGCTGGAAAATTGAATTTCTACGTTTCCGCAGCTGATCATTTGTTGAAAAAAGATGACGATAACCCAAGTATCGGATTGCTTATCTGCAAGTCAAAAGACGATACGGTAGTAAAATGGTCGTTTGAGGACATAAATAAGCCTATCGGTGTATCAACATATCAATTGCAAGAAATTGTTGACCAGACAATAATTTCAGCCTCAAAAGGATTGATGAAAGAATAATTAGGTGATAATTATGGCATTAACAAGCATAACAGAATTGGTGGTTCGCAACTGGCTTATCGGTTGGCGTATCGTGACACAGGAACAAAATGGAAAGGAACGTGCGAAATATGGCAAGCTTGACGAATCTGCGATACCATTCTATCCTAACCTATCATGGTTCACTATGAACGCTTACTGCGTGTAAAAGAGGCAGAAGATGAAGATTAGAAATAGTATATAATTCGCCAACAAATTGTTGGCGAATTGATGCTTTACGATAAAACTTATGTTATGAACGGAAAACAATTAAAGAACAGCATATTACAATGGGCGATACAGGGAAAACTTGTACCGCAAGACCCCAATGACGAACCAGCAAGCGTTTTGCTTGATAAGATTCGCCAAGAGAAAGAACGCTTGATCAAGGAGAAGAAAATCAAGCGTGACAAGAACGCATCCATTATCTACCGTGGTGAGGACAATTCCTATTATGAGAAGATACTTGCTACGGGAGAGGTGAAGTGCATTGATGAGGAGATACCGTTTGAGATACCACAGGGGTGGGAATGGGAACGTTGGGGTAATATAGCCCAAACGATTCAATATGGTTATAATGCTCCTGCTTTAGAGCATGGTGTAATAAAGATGGTTCGCATCAGCGACATTCAAGAAAATGGTGTTCTTTGGGACAATGTACCATATTGTCAAATTGAAGAAAATGATATTGAAACGTACCTGCTGAAAGTAAACGATATTCTCTTTGCACGAACAGGTGGTACTGTTGGGAAATCGTTTTTAGTTGAGGAAGTACCAGAAAGAGCTATTTATGCAGGGTACTTGATAAGAACGAGATATAGTTCATTACTAAATCCTCGTTACATGAAATCATTCATGGAGAGCCAATTGTATTGGGAACAACTCAAAAATGGTACTATTGCCACAGCTCAACCAAATTGTAATGGTAAAACACTCGCCAAAATGTTGTTGCCCATACCTCCAACTAAGGAACAAGATAGGATAGTTGAAAAACTAATGCAATTGTCTTCGTTCTTGGATAATTATGGTCTATGCCAAGACAGATTGAATCTGTTGAACGAGGAGATAAAGGAACAATTTAAAAAGTCCATTTTACAGGAAGCAATTCAAGGAAAACTTGTTCCGCAACTTACTGAGGAGGGTACAGCTCAAGATTTGTTGGAGCAGATAAAGACAGAGAAGCAGAAACTCGTCAAGGAAGGTAAACTAAAGAAGTCTGCCCTCAATGACTCTGTTATCTTCCGTGGTGACGATAACAAGTACTATACCATTAACAAAAAAGAGAGAATCAGTGTTGATGATGAAATACCATTTGATATTCCTAATACATGGGAATGGTGCCGTTTGGGAACACTGTTCTCACATTGCACGGGAAAGGCATTAAATGCGTTAAATCAAAAAGGGGAATTAATGACTTACATTACCACTTCAAATCTATATTGGGATAGATTTGAACTCGATAATCTTAAACAGATGCGTTTTACAGATGAAGAAATAGAAAAATGCACTGCTACATTTGGAGATTTACTTGTCTGTGAAGGTGGAGACATTGGGCGTGCTGCAATATGGAACTATCAATATGATATAAGAATCCAAAATCATATACATAAACTTCGTGCTTACAAGCAACTTTGTACAAAGTTCTTCTTTTGGGTGTTTTATTTCTATAAGGCAACAGGACGAATAGGTGGTAAAGGTATTGGAATACAAGGGCTTTCTTCTAAAGCTTTAGACAAGATTCTTATACCTCTACCCCCATTAAAAGAGCAGCAACGCATTGTTGCTCAAATAGAAAAACTATTTGAGCAACTGCATTAATTGCTCTATCTTTTGGACTATTCGTTTCTGTTCTCGTAAAGGAGGTAAAGGAATAAGAAAATCATTGAATTTGTTTTGGGTTAGTTGATTGATTGTGGTTGTATTACTCACATCTCTCAACTGCCCAAAGAACAAATCAGACTGCAAATAAGCAAACATATATTCGTAAATAGGAGTTTTACATATTGCCATAAATGCGCCAAATGTCATTGGCTCTGTCAAATTCCTTATAAGAGCCGATTTTCCAACTAACCGCTTGCTCCCATTTCTTGCACAAATTATAATGTCATTCTCTTCTATAAGCAATTTTTCTGATATGGAAGAACTTACTCTTACAATATCATCTAATACTAACTTGCCATTTCGTATATTACAGGAACGTAATACGATAGTTCCTTTCTCGTCAATATCTGACGGTTTGTACGTTAGACCAATATAAGAGTTTGATACATTACGAACTCTACACCATTCCCAATTACTTGGGATTTCAAAGGGAATTTGCTCAGTTATATCCAAGCATTTTTGGCCTATCTGCTCATAATACTTGTTATCGTCACCACGGAAGATAACAGAATCGTTGAGGGCAGACTTCTTTAGCTTGCCCTCTTTGACGAGTTTTTGTTTCTCTTCCTTTATCTGTTCAAGCAGTTCTTGTGCTGTACCTTCTTCGGCAAGTTGTGGAACAAGCTTTCCCTGTATAGCTTCTTGCAAGACAGACTTTTTCAACTTTTCATTTAGAACATTGTTCAATAAATCAAGTTTTGTTTGGGCATCATTGTAACGATTTATAGAATGTGCCAACCGTACCATTCCCAATATAATACGATGTTGTTCGGTAATAGGTGGAACAGGTATCAAGAAATTTCTCATACCAGCCAATGGAACATTCTTTATTGTACTACCAGTTGCAACATTTTTTGCGTATTCAGTAAAATATTCTGTCTCCAATATATGTTTGATGTATTGTTTGTCAATGTTATCCATCAAGTTGAAATAGCAAGCACTTTTACCTAAAATCACATTTTCCCCATTATAAAAGGCAACATTACCTAAAGTACCATTTATAGAGACTAAAACTGTTGTAGAATTTAGCAGACGTTTATGTTTTTCTGCCTCTTGTTCACTTACTTTTTTTGTGTCGGCTTTAATCTCAATGCTTCCATTACTTAGGTTATTGCCATTGATAAAATAAACAGTTCCTGTTGCATCGTATTCGGGAGTTCCGTGAATGCCATCTCCCAAAATGGAGGTTATGTTTGACAATCTTGCCCAATTCCATGTTGCTGGTATTTCAAACGGTATCTCCTCATCAATGCACTTCACCTCTCCCGTAGCAAGTATCTTCTCATAATAGGAACTCATAGAACAAAAACATGCCTATATATTAGGACAACATAATGTTTCACTAATAAACGAATAGAAATGGAATTAGACAAATTTGAAGAGTTCCTAAGCCAAGGCAATATGGCTAAGAACACGATTTCGGCATATCTGTATGCCGTAAAGGAGTTTGGCTCTCGATACAAAGAGTTGAACAAGAGAAACTTGTTGGTTTACAAGACCTACTTGATTGAGACTTACAAGCCAAAGACGGTAAATCTCCGTATTCAGGCGATGAACAAGTATCTTGTATTTGTGGGCAAGACGAAACTCCGCTTGAAGTCGGTCAAGGTGCAGCAACGTTCTTATCTGGAGAATGTCATCAGTAATGCCGACTACACCTTCTTGAAGAACAAGTTGAAGAAGGAAGACAACTTGGAGTGGTACTTTGTGGTGCGTTTCTTGGCTGCGACTGGTGCCAGAGTGAGCGAACTTGTGCAAATCAAGGTTGAGCACGTGCAAGTAGGCTATTACGACATCTACACCAAGGGTGGCAAGATACGGCGTATCTATATCCCCAAGACATTGCGCACGGAAACAGAAAAGTGGTTGCAGACACTCAACCGCACAAGTGGCTATCTCTTTCTCAATCGCTTTGGCGAGCGTATTACTACAAGAGGCATATCACAGCAGCTGAAGAACTATGCGGTAAAGTATGGCTTAAACGAAAAAGTGGTTTACCCTCACTCGTTCCGCCATCGCTATGCTAAAAATTTCTTGGAGAAATTCAACGATATAGCCTTGCTTGCCGACCTCATGGGACACGAAAGCATAGAGACAACACGTATCTATCTGCGAAGAAGTAGCTTGGAGCAACAAGAAATTGTAGATAAGGTTATCACTTGGTAAAATGCCAATAAAGGTTCATAGGAATAAGAGTAGAAAGAGATGCAGGTCTCTTTCTACTCTATCCATGTAAAACGTTTTATCATATGACATGCATATATCAACGACTACATGCTTTCGAGAGTAACTCGAAACATACCTTGCTGTGTCTTTATGATATCAGGCTACTTCCAGAAAATCGGGAGAGCGGGATATCTTGACCACCACTGC
>ERZ773235.702-NODE-702-length-40934-cov-4.015631_pt1 | contig 40934 bp, 50 predicted proteins | sample MGYA00580522_ERZ773235 | MGnify/ENA primary metagenome ERZ773235 (study PRJEB29015, sample SAMEA2737797) | human gut metagenome | biome: human gut; feature: human-associated habitat; material: faeces | place: China | collected 2012 ...
ACCACAATCAATTTTAGTGGTTGTTAGTAGTAGTTAGTTGTAAAACATATTAAACAACCGTTATTAGTGCTAAAACTCTTGCTTTTTTCGTGTTTTTATGATAGAATATCAAATAATGCGTACATAAAAAGGAGTATGAATCTATGATGGAAAATGAAAAGTGGGTATCCATGGAAGAAATATGCTCGCATCTTGATTGTAGTAGGGATACTGTAAAGAAAATGATAAAAAACCAGAATATGCCTGCTTATAAAATAGACAGAAAATGGAAATTTAAGATCAGCGAAGTGGACGCTTGGATGCGTAGACATAATCGGGTCGCACACGAGAGACGAGGTGAACAATAATGCTTAAGACAATTGATTTGTTTGCCGGAGCAGGAGGTCTCAGTTTGGGATTTCAACAAACTGGGAAATTTGAAATAGTAGCAGCGGCCGAAATTAACGAAAACGCAAGAAAGACATATCAGCTTAACATATCTGCCAATAATCCTAATTTTATTTTTATAAATAATGTAGTTGGATATGACTTTAGTGGGTTGAATCAAAGCGTTGGCGGAATTGATGTTGTGATCGGTGGACCTCCTTGCCAGGGCTTTTCCAATGCAAATCGGCAGAAGAATCATTTAATTAGTATGAATAACGGATTGGTGAAAGAGTATTTTCGAGCAATCAAAGAAATTCGCCCCCGTGTATTTGTTATGGAAAATGTAAGCATGCTTCGATCCGATACACATCGTTTCTATGAATCATACAGAGATAACGATGAAATCAATGCATTGATTTCTCAAGGGTATTGTATTCCTAAACGCACAGATTCTGTTTTGATAGCCGATTGCACTTTTGAAGGAATCGACTACACCACTATAGAAGACACTGATTTGGATGCCATTGCTTTACCTGCAGTATTAGCACAGCTTCTATCGGTTTTGAATAAAAATAAAACCAACCCTCGCAGGTTGCCAAATTTTTTAGCTAAAAATAGTAGCGAAATTCTTAAGCTTATTGATCTGTATGTTTCTGGAATTGCAACTCCATCCGAAGCACAAGAATATGTTGTTGCGAGATTGGGTATCATCGCAAAGGCAATTAATGATAACAACATAACCGATTGTGCTGAGGCTTTAAGTGAAATCACAAAACGTGAAAAAATGATAGCCACTGTGAGCGAAATCAAACAAAATCAACTCATAGGAAAATATCGTGTGAATGACAACGGCGCATTGATTTTTGATGTGAATTCTTATTCGGTAATTGATTACATCAATGCAATTCTCGGTGATGAATATGTACAGGACGGCGGGACCGTTAATGCCGAATGGTTTGGTGTTCCACAAGAACGTCGTCGTTACATTGTAATTGGTATTCGAAAAGATTCATTTAACAAGGATCAGCTTCTTATGCCGCATGCACCTGAAGAAACCCCGCTACTTACTGTTGCTGATGCAATTGCGGATTTACAAGACTATGGTGTTTGCTTTGAGTCCCATCACTGTGAGTTGCCGTATCAAGATGATGCAGAAATATCTGACTATGCAGAGCTTATGAGAGAAGGTAGCACCGGGGTAAACAATCACATCACAACCAAAACAACTGATGTGGCAATGGAGCGCTTTAAAGCTATCCAAAAAGGGAAGAATTTCCATAGCTTGGATACAACGCTCAAGGGTACATACTCAAAACCCGAACGCACACAAAACACAATTTATCTTCGACTCGATCCGGATAAGCCAAGTGGTACGGTAGTCAATGTTAGAAAATCCATGTGGATTCATCCTGAATTGGATAGAGCAATTACAGTTCGTGAGGCTGCACGGTTACAATCGTTTCCGGATAAGTTTATTTTTGTCGGAACTAAAGACTCCCAGTATCAGCAAGTAGGTAATGCAGTACCACCATTGCTTGCCGAGGGAATTGCACTAAAAGTTCTTGAGAATTTAGAATAATTAACAACAAACTAAAAATATTCGCAAAATAGATTTCTCTATTCTGCGAATATTTTTTATTTTAATCACACATACGCACGGACGTATTGGCTTGATATTTCATAATATTTGAAAAATGTTGCAAATATTTTGCAAATATTATTGACAGATTAATTTTTTGGTGATAGAATATATTTGTCGAAATAAATCGGAGGTGCACTAAAAATGAAACAAGAAACCAAGCGTGATAAATTTGTAAGGTTAGCAGAAGCGAGAACAAATAAGATTATCGATATGATTCAACTTCTCGGAAATTGCTCTAATGCCAGTGCCTATGATTACACACAACAAGATGTGGAAAAGATCTTCGGTGCAATCGAAGCCGAACTTCGTGAAGCAAAAAAGAAGTTTAATAAAGTGGAGTCAAAGAAAAGCAGCCGTTTTACGCTGTGATAAAGGGAGGAGAATAATATGAGCAATCCTACATTGATGCCGATCCCTCAAAACTTTAGAAAAAATGTTGATTGGATTTTGGGCGCATACACAGATGCCGACGTTACTTTCCCTAACGGTTTTCAGAAGGATGCTATACAAAACTGCGTTGGCGCACGCAAAAGCCCTAACAACTGGAAAAATTGGACCTGCGATATTTCCTTGAAGAATACACCTCAAGGTCTTTTTGTCGTTGTAGAAGACTCTGGCACAGTGGGTTTAACTGGTCGTAATATACCTGGCGATGAAGTTAATGCTATGATGGCGCGTGAAGAGGTTCTCCCTGCCAATGAGCGTCTTGCTCGTTTCTCTTCGATGTTTAATTCTGGCGGAAATACTACCGGTCAAGGCCTCTTCGGCGCTGGCAAAAGCGTATATTCCGTTGCCTCCGATGACTATACATATTACTTTGACTCGTTGCGTGAAGACGGCCTGTATGTTGCTAATGTTAATGCTCAGGGACAGGTTTATCCTCTTGCATTTGAAGAAGATGAAGCCAAAGCTTTTATCTTGAAGGAAACTGGACTTCCGGCTAAAACAACCCCCGGTACACGTGTAATCATCAAGTCCCCTAAATCAGAGTTGGTCGACTCTATTACGAGTGGTGAGATTATTCCGTACATTCAGGAATCCTGGTGGTTAATTATTTCTCGACTTGGTACTAATTCGAGCATCTCTGTTAACGGAATGCCGGTTACCGTTCCCGAAGGAATCAAAAACGGAACGCATATTTTTGACCTGCCAGCAACGGAGCCCTATGCTTCTAATTATAGAGTTAAGCATTTCGGATTTTATGTATTTCAGAACGGCGGAAATGTTTGGGATACTGTTTCCTATTACCGCCGTGGTATGAAAATTGGAGAAATCGAACTAAAAGACATCCCCGAAAAGCTGAAGGGAAAGTTTTGGGGATATATCGAGGTCGATGAAGCATGGGAACTTGAACTTGCTGATATTGAGGATAAAGTTCACTTCGGCGTAAGTAAAGGTAAACGCAAAACAACCACCTATCAAAATCTCAAAAATTATTGCAATGGTAAAGTAAGAGCAATTCTCACCGAATGGGGTTTTATTAAAGATAAAGAAAATGCCGACAAAAAGCTTCGTGAGGCATTACAAGAAATTGCTGATAATTTGCAAGATTTGTTTGATAAACTCGGATTTGAGGATTTAGGAAAAGGTCCGCAAAAAGCCGACTTTGATGTCCGCTGGCAGAATATACAGTACCCTGAGCCCGGCAGTGAACGAGTCACATCAGGTGACGCAATTGGATTTACTGTTCGTGTTAAGAGTTCTTACGCTACAGATAAAAGGTTTGAGTATCGTCTTTTTGTAGAAAATCCGCAAAATGGTGCTGTTATGCATCAGATAGCGTCTGAAAAAATTACCGTACAATCTGGCGCTGTATTCACAAAAGATTTTTCTTTTGTGATCGACAAGGGCAACTCTGTAAAATATGCGGAGAATCGCATTGTATTAGTTGTTAAAGTCATTGGTAGCGGAAAAGAAAAGCGTAAGGAATTGCCTTATTTCTATGACATTGACAAGCCCATTACAAAGCGTGAATCGGTTTCTCTGGTTTTACATGAATGTCTCTTCCCGCAGCAAGGTGGCCGCCGTGTGAATTTCAACGAAGCCGTATCGAAAGTTTGTTATCGCATCGAAAATAAACGCAATCATCCGTTGAGTTACAAACTGAACGTAAGCATCCACAATGCCAGTGATCCTACTTGTCCTAAGATTGCGGATGTCGCGTCTTTTACTGGCGAAATTGCGCCGTTTGAGGATGCTATTACACCCTACATTGATGAGATATCTTTTGATGAGAGTGTTTATTCACAGCATCTCACAGAGGGCGTTTTGGAACTTCGCGCTCGATTGATTGCAAGCAAAGCAGATCCGGAATTTGAAAAGGGTGATAAAATCACTTTCTACCATTACAAGATTTTCCTGAATTGTGATGAAAAGCACGGGAAGAGTGATTCTTTTGCACTTCGTCCTGTTGAAGAACCGGGTGACTATCGTCGCTCTTGGAACACAGCAGGAACCGACCGAGCGATTTATGTTAATTTGGGACATACGGCATACTTAAATCTTCAGGACTATCCAGATATTCAGTTGGAGTATCTGAGAGAACAGGTGCTTAAGCAATATGTATGGTTGTACCTATCTGAAGGAAGATATGATATGTTTGGCACTGAATTTGCAGATTTGGAACCACAAGAAGCCGCACCCAGAGTTTTGGATAAAATTGAAACAGTATACTACGAAAGTTTGAGGTGAAAATATGGGACGACTTGTATCTCTTGACGCTGAAGGTCGCCTTATATATGAAGGTCTCCTTTCGTCACAAGAAAAAGCAACGGTGGATGAGTTACTGAACGCTTTGAAGACGGAAATTCCTCAAATTGAAGCAGATTTAGAAGCTACCTACGGACAGAGCGTCTGGTATAAGTATAACCTCGGTTTATTTCTTGGCGGTCTCTTGGAAAAATACGAAATAACTATTGCAGAACGTCGCAAATTCTGGGATGAAATTAAAGTTTTTGCAAGTCAAACAGAACGCAAACGCAACGAAGGTACAAAAGCGGTAACACGTAGTTTTTATCACCAGTGCTTCATTCTATCGCAACAAAGCAGAGATGTGGTCGAGAAACTGACCTGGAGGCAGTGGCAGGACTTACTTGATCGTGTTGGGAATCGTGAAGATGAACGCATTTTCCAGTGGTTAAAACAGGTCCCCGGAAAAATAAGAGAGGACGACTGGCGCGAATTTGAAAAAGCATTGAATCTTTACTTGAAAGGAAAAGATACCAGCGTTTTTGATATTGAAGAACTTTTTGCTATTTATGACTCGCTTATGTTAATGTGCAAAATCTGGAGAGAAAGATTTAAGAATTTTGCAACTGAGCATCCAAAATCTGCAAAAATCAAAAGCAAGGGCAATTGGGCAAAGAAATATTATGCACGATGCTTTGCAATGAAGAAGGAACAAGGCATTGATGTTGTCACATTAGAAATCTGCAATGCTGCTTTTTCTGAATTGATGGAAAAGTCTCAAAACCCTATAGAAAACATAGATTGATCTTTGCTTTTGATGTCTGCGATCATTTATCAGTTTTTATACTGGACTTTTCGGAGATATGACGGTATAGTGTTGTGCTACAAGGAGGTGCAGCATTATGCCACGTATAAAAACAAAACCAAAACAGACAACTAAAAACAATGAAGCGACCGTATCACCGGGAATAATCTCGGAGATGCGGTCGTTTTGTTATGTGCGGAAGGAGGAGAATTATGAGGACATTACTTGAGGAGTTTTGGTACGGAAACATCAATCCACAGGAACAAAGTACCGAAGGCAATCGGGAAATCAAAAACCTCCTGAACCTTATGGGTAAGAACCGGGACAACCTTTCCGCAACGCTCACTGAAGAGCAGAAAGAAACCCTTGCGAAATACGATGATTGTGTTAATGAAATGTACGGCATTATCGAGCGTGAGATATTTGCCTATGGGTTCCGGCTCGGCGGGAGATTGATGCTTGAGACCCTTACGGGATTGAATTTTGACGAGTAAACCTACAAACAGAAAAAGACCACACTCAAGGTTTTACCCTTTGGTGTGGTCTTTACTCTTTTGCCGCCCGAGGAGAATCGGTTAAAAATTAGTGTTTTGTGCTAATCCCTAACCGCAACTCCCTTTAAATGGGAGTTTTTATGTTTATAGTGAGATTAAAATGCGATTAGTCGCGGCTTTCCAGTACATCGTTTTTTCTGAAAAAAAGCGAAATGCACCATATACCGGCAAGCCCTACCAATGTATATATAATTCTGCTTACCAGCGCATCTTGTCCTCCGAATATCCAAGCAACGATGTCAAAGGCGAAAATGCCAATAGATCCCCAGTTGAGTGCACCAATAATCACAAGTAATAAAGCCAGTTTATCCAGCATCTTTATTTCATCCTTTCTATTTCCTCTTTTATTGATTTGTTCATAAAAGATTTTCATTTGTATTATAAACATTATTTTCAAAAATATTCATTTGTGTTATAATTAAAAAGCAAAGCAGAGGATATTTCTCTGCGTGCCGCATAAAATGCGGCTGAGACGCTACAAAGTGCCGATGCTTTTCCATTGCAACAGTAAATTACGCTGCAAAGTAGCGTTTCCGCCTGCGGCGGTCATCAAAACACTGTTTTGATGAAATTTATGTTATAATGTTCTTAAAAGCACTTTTACGCTTTTAAGAACAGTGAAACACTGCTCGTTTCACTGCGCAAATAGTTTATGTTATAACAAAAAATAATATATTATATGTTTCAAAAGACCGTTCTCAAAATTGAGTGTCGGTGTTAATAAAATAAAACCGGGAGAGATTATTTCAATGAAAGATTACATGTGGGCATATGTTGGATTGATTGTGTTGCTGTTGGTGGTTGCAGGCATCATTTTGTTGGTTCGTTATCGGAAAAAACGGATTGAAAGATTAGGGGTAAAGGGCGAAAAAATGGTGGCTAAAATACTAAAGCCATGGGCATTGCTGCAAAATTATAAGGTGATCAATGATTTATACCTGCCTTTATATGATAAGACAACGCAGATTGATCATATCGTCATCGGCTTTTTTGGCATGATCGTGATTGAAACAAAGAATATGTGCGGCGAGGTGTATGGAGATCAGAAAGCGAAAGAATGGACTTATATTGTAGGGGATAACAAGCGTAAACTGTATAACCCGATTATGCAGAACCAGGCGCATATTGATTGCATTCGTCACTGCTTGGCAAAAGAAAATATTTATAATATAACGATTGATAATGTTGTAGTCTTTGCAAATAATAAAGTACAGCTATATCTGCAAAAAGGCGACGGGATTGTCATTAAGCGAAAGCAGTTAAAAAAACTGTTGCACAAATCCAGGTATGAAAAAGACCGTGATGTGGATATTGATCGGCTGTATCATGCGTTGATGAAATATAGTGTGACCGATAAATCCCGAATTAAACAGCATAATGACGGCGTTAAGGAAATGGCAAGAAATAATCAAAAGTAACAGATAAAAGCTGCATCCATTCCATTTTGATTTATTATTATTGCAGATGGTGTTGTGAATTGATTGGATGAACAAGCGGCTCAAGTGAAAACGGGACAAGCTCCTTTTTATTCAAACAGAAAGGATGATCCGGCATGGAGAGGAAAAAACGATTGAAAATATGGCTGATTATACTGGCAACTGTTTTTTTGCTTGGCATACTTTTCTTCATTTTTATTCAGATTTATGTCAATCGCTCTGCCAAAAACTATATTAGGACGATTGATCATCTTGTGGGAGCAGATGCAGTATTAATATTAGGCTCCAGGGTATATTCAGACGGCACGCCTTCTCTCCTGCTGCAAGGGCGGTTAGACAAGGGCTTGGAAGTGTATGAAAAAGGATTGGCTCCTAAAATTATAGTAAGCGGTGATCACGGCACCAAAGAATACAATGAAGTGCGTGCAATGAAGCAATATTTGTTGGATAAAGGTGTTCCCGAAGAAGATATTTTTATGGACCATGCCGGATTTGATACTTATGACAGTATGTATCGGGCAAAAGATGTGTTTCAGGCAAAAAGTATTATTATTGCAACACAAAAGTATCATATTTCTCGATCGATCTATACTGCACGTCGACTGGGTTTGGAGGCACAAGGCTACTCGGCTCCCGATATTGCCTATAAAAAGAGTTATAATTATTTTCGGGAAAGTCTTGCGAAAGTCAAGGCGTTTTTGGATGTGGAAATATTTCGGCGCGCACCGAAATATTTAGGAGAGGCAATTCCGATTTCGGGCTCCGGCTTGCTGACAGAAGATGAAGTCGAATCAGAGTGAGAAAAAATAAAAGGCAGGCATTTGCCTGTCTTTTATTTTTGAAAGCAACTGTATATTTTTTTGTATAACTATCCAAAAACCAAAAGCAAAAAAGAACGCATATAGGCATTTTTCCCTTGCCAAAAGAGCAGAAAAGTGGTATGATTATACATAATAAAATAAATAAAATTGCAGATTGGTGAGTTGCATTTCATAACTTGCGGCAGTGTTTTGATATCTTATGTAAAGCGGCTTGCCTTAAATTTAAACAACTTCCGGAAAGGAATGAATTTTATGGCTGAACTAAAAATCGAACTGACAAAAACACCCAAAACCAAGCCGACAGATGATTCGAAACTGGGGTTTGGCGGCATTTTCACCGATCACATGTTCTTAATGAACTATGATGAGGGAGAAGGTTGGCATGATGCACGTATCGTCCCTTATGCACCGATAGAACTGGATCCTTCTGCCATGTGCCTGCATTACGGGCAAGAGGTTTTTGAAGGTATGAAGGCTTATCGGACAGCAGACGGCTCTATTCAGTTGTTCCGTCCGGACGAGAATTTCAAACGCTTGAATGTTTCTAACGAGCGGGTTTGTATTCCGAAAATAGATGAAGAATTTGTAATAGATGCCTTGAAACAGCTTGTCAGAATTGAACAGGATTGGATTCCGGCTTCAAAGGACACTTCTTTGTATATTCGTCCGTTTATTATTGCTACCGATCCTCATTTGGGTGTGCATCCTGCCCATCACTATTTGTTTATGATCATTCTTTCCCCGGTTGGCCCCTACTACCCGGAAGGATTGGATCCGGTAAAAATCTATGTGGAAACCAATTATGTCCGTACCGTCAAGGGCGGAACCGGCATGGCAAAGACTGCGGGAAACTATGCCGCTTCTTTGCGCTCTCAACAGGAAGCTGCTGAGCAGGATTATACACAGGTTCTGTGGTTGGACGGTGTGGAACGCAAATACATTGAAGAAGTCGGCGCGATGAATATTTTCTTTGTGATTGACGGAGTGGTTGTGACACCGGAGTTAACAAGTGGCAGCATTTTGTCGGGTATTACCAGAAAGTCCTGCATAGATATTGTTCGCTCATGGGGTATGAAAGCGGAAGAACGCCGTATTTCTATTGATGAAATCGTAGATGCTTATCAGAACGGAAAATTGGATGAGGTGTTCGGAACCGGTACAGCGGCGGTTATTTCTCCGGTCGGACATTTGCGTTATAAAGATCTGGTAATGACCATTAATGATAATAAAATCGGCACAATTTCTCAAAGATTATACGATGAGTTAACCGGTATCCAATGGGGAAGAATTGAAGATAAATTTGGCTGGACGGTTAAAATTTAAGAGAATACCATGCAAGAGCTGTTCCGGTTCGGGACAGCTCTTTTTAAAGGATTTTTATGAGAATATTTACCTATACAATACCGCCTGAATACGATGGCGTAAAATTGGAGCATTATTTGCGCAGTGCGCATAAATATTCAGGACGGATTATCGTTGCGCTGAAAAAGAAACCGGAATATGTGCAGTATAACGGCGTGCATATTCGAATGGTCGACCCTGTTTTTTCCGGAGGTGAGGTTCAAATTCAGCTGGAAGATCAGCCGCACATTCCTCCGAATCCGGATTTGAAGGTAGAGATTGTTTACGAAGATGACGATGTCGTTGTGTTTAATAAACCTTCTGGAATGCCAGTGCATCCATCCCGTAATCATGCTTTTGACACATTGGGTAACTTTTTTGCTGCACATTGCATACAGACCGGACAAGCATTGATTTTTCGCCCCGTAACTCGTTTGGATGCAGACACCACCGGGCTTTGTGTGGTTGCAAAGAATTCGTTGAGTTGTTCTAAATTATCGGGGAAAGTGAACAAAGAATATGTTGCGCTGGTCAGCAGCCGTTGTCAAACAGGCATGGGGGCAGAAGTATTGGCAGAAGAAGGAACCATTGACGCTCCGCTGGCACGGGTGGACGGAACTGCAATTAAGCGGTGCGTGGACTTTGAACAGGGAAAACGGGCGGTCACGCATTTTAGGGTGATGGACAGAGGAGAAAAGTACACGATTGTGAAGGTATGGACTGAGACAGGACGCACGCATCAGATTCGGGTGCATTTTTCCTATATTGGACATCCGCTTGCGGGAGATGCTCTTTACGGAGGAGATCAATCTGATTTTTTCGGGCATGCATTGCATTGCGCGCGCGTTTCTTTTTTGCATCCCACAATGAATAAAGAGGTATATTTATGCACAAATATTAATAATTATACAGTATATATTGCATAATTATACTTTAAATATCGTTAATATTGCATAAATATAAAAATATTATGTATTTTATTGCAAAAATCACTTGCACTTTCATGGAAAGTATGGTAAAGTAATATCAACAAGTTACATAATAAACAATAAAAGGGTTTTGTGTTGAAAAAGCCCTGGCTTTTGTACTTCTCATCAAGCAATGAATAAATGAATTGCGTTCAAGAACAAGTAAGTACAAAGCCGAAAGAAAGGATTGGTTGAGATGAAAAAGATTTTAGCACTTATCATGACGGCTGCTTTATGTGCAGCTGCACTCTCCGGTTGCTCTAATGCCACAAGTAAGCAATCTGTGGATGCAATCAAAAAAGCAGGAAAAATTACGATGGCTACCAATGCAGAATTCCCTCCTTTTGAGTACCTGGAAAATGATAAAGTAGTTGGTGTGGATGCAGATATTGCCGCTGAGATTGCAAAAGATCTGGGCGTTGAATTGGAGATTGTCGACGGTAAATTTGATGCTGTAATCCCTTCTGTACAATCCGGTAAAGTCTCATTCGGTGCAGCTGGTATGACGGTTACCGAAGAGCGGGAAAAAGAAGTGGACTTTTCTGTAAAATATATTACTTCTACCCAGTACATTATTGTTCCTAAAGATTCCGATGTCAAGACAATAGAAGATTTAGCAGGCAAAAAAATCGGTGTTCAGCTTGGTACAACCGGAGATTTTATCATTTCGGATGAGATAGACGGTTACAAAGATGATGACGGAAATCCGGTCAAAGGTGTTTTGCAGGATACCGGCGCTACGATCACAAGAGCAAATAATGCGATTGATGCTACTCAGGATATGGTGAACGGCAAATTAGATGCTGTGGTTATTGATAAATTACCGGCTGAAAATATTGCGTCTACACAAGCTACTACCAAAACTTTTGAGTTGGTATATTCTGACGGCTCTAACACAGAGGAACAGTATGCAATTGCGGTAGCAAAGGGAAATACTACTTTGTTGGAAGCAATTAATAAAACATTGCAGAGATTAATGGACGAAGGAAAAATTGATGAGTTTGTTGTCAATCATTCAAAATAATAGGATAAAAGAATAATGCTTTGTATCAACCTCACATCACGTGGGGTTGATACTTGTTATGTTGGAGGTTGTGAATGAATTTGCTCCCATTAAATTTTTTTACAGATATCGGTCAATCGATAGCTGATTGGTTTCTGGATATCGGGGATAGCTTTTATAATACGCTGATTGCTGAAAATCGGTGGATGATGTTTGTCAAGGGTTTAGGAAACACTTTGATTATCGCACTTTTTGCTACGCTTATTGGCATTGTAATCGGAACACTGGTTGCGATTGTGCGGGTGTATTGCGTACAGACTGGACGCTTGAAACCTTTAAATTGGCTGCTGAGTTTGTATATTACTATTTTTCGCGGAACGCCTGTGGTGGTTCAGTTAATGATAATGTATTATGCAATTTTTGCCTCAGTGACAAATGGAGTGCCGGTGGCGATTTTGGCATTCGGAATCAACTCGGGAGCCTATGTCGCAGAAACAGTGCGCAGCGGTATTATGGCAGTGGATAAAGGACAGACCGAAGCAGGACAATCGTTGGGGCTGGGTTCGGCGGCTGTTATGCGATTAATTGTACTGCCGCAGGCAATTAAAAATATTCTTCCTGCGCTGGGAAATGAGTTTATTGCATTGTTAAAAGAAACTTCTGTTGTTGGTTATATTACGATTGTTGATGTCACTCGTGTTGCCGATTTGGTACGCTCTCGTACATATGATCAATTTTTCCCGTTGTTAGTAGTTGCTGTTATTTATTTGGTTTTAGTGATCGGTATTACACAATTGCTGAAAATAGCGGAAAGGAGGTTGGCGAAGAGTGATCGACGTTAAAAATTTAAAAAAGAGTTTTGGAGATAATTTGGTCCTGGATGGAATTAATTATCATATTGAAAAAGGGGAAAAAATCGTTATTGTCGGTCCGTCCGGTTCCGGAAAAAGTACTTTTTTACGCTGCCTGAATCTTTTGGAAAAGCCGACTGACGGAGAAATTTGGTTTGAAGGAACCTTGATTTCAGATCCGAAATGTCCGATTGATCGGGTTCGGCAAAAAATGGGAATGGTTTTTCAGCATTTTAATCTTTTTCCGCATTTGACTATTATGGACAATATTACATTGGCGCCAATTAAATTAAAACTGCAAAGCAAGGAAGAAGCAGCCGAAAATGCTTTGCGGCTGCTAAAACGGATCGGCTTGCAGGATAAAGCAGACAGTTATCCGTCTATGTTGTCAGGCGGTCAAAAACAGCGTATCGCAATTGTACGCGCATTGGCAATGAATCCGGATGTTATGCTGTTTGATGAGCCAACCTCTGCATTGGATCCTGAAATGGTCGGTGAGGTACTGGCTGTTATGAAGGAACTAGCGGAAGACGGAATGACAATGATCGTTGTCACTCATGAGATGGGATTTGCCAAAGAAGTTGCAACCAAGGTTTTGTTTATGGATCAGGGAAATATTTTAGAAGAAAAAGCGCCGGTTGAATTTTTTGGACATCCGGAACATCCTCGTTTACAAGAGTTTTTGGCAAAGGTACTATAAATTGAAGTTTTGATTAGCTCTGACGAATACCACGGAACCTATTGAAAGAGATATCTAAATTTCCAGTTTGTCAGCAAGTATAAAAGGAACAGCCCGAAGCAGATTGCTTCGGGCTGTTCCTTTTATTGTTTATTCTGTAATAGTGAATGTTTTACTGATTTTAGTGTTATCCCAGCTAAAGAGTTGACTGATCTCTACGGTGACATCGGTGGAATTGTCGTTGAGTTTATACGCTACTTCAACATCTAAGCTGGATCCCTTTTGGATTTTTTTACTTTGGTTATCGCTATTATAGTTAGCGCTGTCAGCTAGAACATAAGCTTTGTTTAATCCGACTCCGTTTTGAAATGCTTCATCATTGAATGTCAGGTTAAAACTGGCAGCATCCTCTCCGTTATTGGTAAAGCTGTAAGTGATTATGATTACAGGAGCCTTTTCATAGTCTTTAGCAAGGCGACAGCTTTTAATTTCCAATAAGTAATCACTGATAGAAGCGTTATTGTCAGAATCCGCTTTCCCGGGCGTTTGTGTCTTGCCGGTTGACACAGTGTTGTCTACCGTTCCGGAGCCTTGCGTTTTTCCTCCGTCTGATTCTCCGCTGCCTATGGCGAACAGTCCAAATGAGCTTACTAAGGCTAAGGTGAGCAATAAGGTAATAAATTTTTTCATTTTCCATCTCTTCCTTTAAAAATATTTATACAACCAGCTAAGCAAGCAGCTGTTATATACAGCATACAATCTATCATGTCTCCTGTGCCCTTAACAATATTACAGTATTGCAGCAATTCCCAGGCACATCCCAACGCGCTGACTATCAGTACAATCATTATGGTGTGTTTGTGTTGCTGTGGCATGATGATAGCAAGTATGCCACAACAGAGGCTGTATCCCCATAAAAAATCCGGGAGATAGTATCTTATAAACTGATCTCCGGTAAATGATATGCAAGCCAACGGGTTGTCAGCGGGAATGCATAAGAAACTATGAAGATATGTTCCTTGCCGAAACAGCAGATACAGGAACATACCACAGATTAGCGCTACAGAAGAGTGCGTTATATAGTACCATCGTTGTTTCATAATAATATTATAGTCATAATTATGACCATTGTCAAGAATATGATTACAATTTATACTAATAATATAAAAAAAGGTGGTGGTATGTTGATAAGTTATGAACCTTTTTGGCACACATTAAAGGATCGGAATATGTCCACATATACGCTTATTAATAAATATCATATCAGCAGTGCTACCATTGACCGTATGAAAAAAGGAAATGGAATCAGCACGATGAAGATTGATGATTTCTGTAAAATTTTGAATTGCCGTGTAGAAGACATTATTGTATTTTTGCCTGATGTATAAAACCAAGAAAATCACAAATTCTGCAGTTTTCTTGGTTCTAAGCATGAAGTATGAGATGACAAAGAAAAGTATCTGTTTCGGAAAAATAGAAATATAAAAAACGGAAGTATGATATTAGATCATACTTCCGTTTTTTAAACCAAAAAGCGAGCGGCTAATAGCCGCTCGCTTTTAACTTGTATGCTATTGATATTAGTTGCAGAGAACTTTTTCAGTTTCTTTGTCGAATACATGAATTTTGTTTACATCAAAAGCAACTTTGATTTCATCGCCGGCACGGGCAGTAGAACGAGGAGAAACTCTTGCTGTTAACGGAACTTCCTCACAAGTTAAGTACAGATAAGTTTCTGCACCCATCATTTCAGTAACGTCAACTTTACAGTCAACAACACCGGTAGTAGCAGCAGAGATGAACATTTCCTCATCTTTGATATCTTCCGGACGGATACCGACAATAACTTCTTTGTCTATATACTCATCCAGCTTGCCGTCTTTGTTTTTGATTTCCGGCAATTCGATAAAGTATTTTACGCCGCGTCTGGTTTTGGTATCTTCTGTACCGAATTCAACACCGAGCTTGCCGTCTTTCTTCAGCAGCATAGCATCGATAAAGTTCATCTGCGGAGAACCGATAAATCCAGCAACGAAAACATTGCAAGGTTTGTCATATAATGCTTTCGGAGAATCAACCTGCTGAATGAAACCGTCTTTCATAACAACGATTCTGGTACCCATTGTCATAGCTTCTGTCTGGTCATGGGTAACGTAAATGAAAGTGGTACCTAATTTCTGATGCAGCAAGGACAGCTCAGTACGCATTTGTGCACGGAGTTTAGCATCCAAGTTAGATAACGGCTCGTCAAGCAAGAAGACCTGAGGCTCACGCACAATAGCACGACCTAAAGCAACACGCTGACGCTGACCGCCTGACAAAGCCTTCGGCTTACGATCCAACAAGTGAGCGATATCCAAAATACGAGCAGCTTCATCAACACGACGTTTGATTTCATCTTTCGGAGTTTTACGCAATTTTAAACCGAAAGCCATGTTTTCAAACACGGTCATATGCGGATACAGAGCGTAGTTCTGGAACACCATTGCGATATCACGATCTTTTGGTGCAACATCGTTAACCAGTTTGTCGCCTATGTACAGCTCACCATCGGAAATCTCTTCCAAACCGGCGATCATACGCAGTGTTGTGGATTTACCACAACCGGAAGGACCGACGAGAATGATAAATTCTTTGTCTTTAATTTCCAGATTAAAATCAGAAACCGCGGTAACGCCGCCGGGATATTTTTTATAAATACCCTTTAAAGATAAACTTGCCATATAAATGGACCTCCTACAATAATATACAATTTATTTAATGTCAAAAACCTTATCTATACTATATCAAAAATAGAGGAAACTGCCTAGTACCTTATTACCCAAACTTTTAGAAATGTGATTGGAAATATTGCCTAATAATATACAAAAAACCGCATAATCCGCAGTTTTTGAATTTTTGTCATTCCAAAATTTGATCCAGTTCTTTGTGCAATATTTCCTTGCACTCACCGGGGGCAAGATTTTCGTCTAAAGATAGATTTCCGATCTTGGTTCGCTTTAAAAACAGGACCTTTTTTCCCCTTGCTTCAAACATCCTTTTTATCTGATGATATTTGCCTTCATGAATGACGATTTGGACCAGAGGCTGCTTTCCGGGTTTCAGAACTTTCAGTTCGGCACGCAGACAAAGTGTTCCGTCTTTTAGCTGCAAACCCTCTTGAAAAGCGGAGATATCCTCCGAAGAAACAGCATCGCTGATGATTGCTTCATAGGTTTTGGACACATGTTTTTTAGGGGAAAGAATGCGATGTGCAAAATCTCCGTCATCGGTGACTAATACAAAACCTACTGTGTCTTTATCCAGTCTGCCGGCGGGAAACAGTCCTTTGCGAAAAAGTTCGGGAGGAACCAAATCCAGAACAGTGGCATGAAGATTGTCTTCGGTTGCCGACACAACTCCCTGCGGCTTATTCATCATGATATAAATATGTTCTTTATAGGAGATTGTTTTGCCGTTTAGCAGGATAACATCTTCTTCCGGTGTGATTGTCATATCAGAAGATCGGGCAGGGATACCGTTGATTTTAACAAGCCCCTTTTTTACCAGTTCTTTTACTTCTTTTCGGGATGCTAAAGACTGAGATGTAAAAAATTTATCCAAACGCAAAATAATTCCCCCTCGTTAAACAAACTTATCCATGACAAATCAGAAAAAGGAGAGTCTTGATAAGGCTCTCCTATGTATCTTGTTTTTATTCATTTACTTTTGTGAACATCATGTTTTTTAAGACAGTATTTTCAAAAAAGGATTAAGCTTTTTTCAAATCTTCTGTCACAAAAATCTGCTTGGCAGTCAAAGAAATAATGACAGCACCAATTGTTGCTACTATGATATCGGGAATCATATATGTTCCGTTATAAATCAAAGAATATAAGAATTGCACCCATTTAAACGGGACATCTGTGGTTAAAGCACCCTCACCGAGAAGCCAAGTGATATTATCTGCGGTAGCCCATAACAAAAATCCCGAAATGACATGGCAGGTAAACCGCAGTAAACCGGTTATAACAACACCGAGAGTAAATCCTAACGTCTTATTGGGAATGGTCTTACGAAACATACCGCCCAGTCCAAGAACAGTGAAGGCAATAAAATAATCTAAAAACAGTGATGCAACCAATGAACCGGCAGAAAGTCCTTTTAATGCACTCATACCGGTTAGAATCTGTAAAACACTGTAAACAAATCCGCTGAAAAGTCCCCATTTTACACCATAACGATAGGAAATATAAACGATCGGGACCATACTGCAAAGTGTAATGGAACCGCCAAACGGCATTTCCAATGCGGGTATAAACTTAGAAATTAAAGATAAAATAGTTGCAAGAGCAATCATCATTGCACTGACGCAGAGCATTTGCGTCCTTTTTGACATACTTGTGTTCATAATAAATCTTTCCTTCTTTAATAAAATGGTTTGAAAGACCTAAAATGACCAACAAAGAAGGAAAGTGGGGAAGCAGTCCTTAAAAATAAATAAAGATTGCTTCATCTGCTACAAATCTTCCTACGCTGGTATTATCCATTTCAGGTTATAGGGTTTTCGTATCAATAGGACTTCCTCTCAGCTTGAGTCATCAAGCACCCCTGATTTGCCGATATTCAGTTTTGTAAATGAATAAATAACAGTATATCATATAAAAGGCTGATTTTCAATAATTTCCCGCATTATTCTGTATTTTACACAATATTTTAAATAGTAATATACCGAAATCAATCGAAAGAAAAAATTTAGATAAAACTACAATTAAAATCAGTTCTTTGTCTTGTTTATCTATTGCCAAAATTGTGCAGCGTGAGCACAACAATACCATGAACAATTTATAAATATTTGTTTTTTTAAAAAAAGCACTTGCTTTTTATATTGAATTGTGATATTATATATAAACAGTGATCACAACGTGGTTACAATAATATCGCGGAGTGGAGCAGGGGTAGCTCGTCGGGCTCATAACCCGTTTAGATTTTTCCCTTTTTATTGCTTTTCAAAGACCTTTTTGCAAGATATAGTGGTCTCAAAATTCAATATCGCGGAGTGGAGCAGGGGTAGCTCGTCGGGCTCATAACCCGAAGGTCGGTGGTTCAAATCCATCCTCCGCAACCACAAACCTCGTAGGTACGCGCTTACGAGGTTTTCTTTTTGCCTTAACATGCTTTGAAAACCGAATTTTACAGAAAAGCCCGACGAGATGCAGCTTTGCAAGATTTTACTCGTATCCTGCATATCGAAATCATCTCAAAACACTTCATACCGCTAAATCTACCGACAGTGATATTTTGACCGCATATTTTTCACCTGTTTCACTTGTTCCATATTTTCTAGCTATCCGGAAAATTTTCCCATCCCATTGAATTTTGACATTGCTTTTTGCTTCGTATCATCCAAACTGTGTCCATACATATTTTCTGTTGTGGAGCGTTGGGCATGTCCTAAAATATCAGCAAGCGTGGGAATGTCAAATTGAAGTTCAAACGCCCGCGTTGCAAAAGTATGTCGTAATGTATGGAAATTCCGGTATTCCACTCCGGCTCTTTCCAGAACATCACGATAAATGTTATAGTAATATTCGGATGCAAACGGATAGCCGCTGGAATTCAGAAACACAAAACCATTCGGTCGATACCATTTCTGTTCGATTTGGTATTTCCTGATTTTATCGAATCCCGCGATTGCCTGTTCCGTAAGATAGACGGTACGTTTGCCTTTTTCTGTCTTGGGTGGGCATAAATATAAAGCTGTCTTATTATTAGGATTTTGCGGGACATCGAGCAAACAATAATCATCGTTGTTTTCAGCCCATATCTTGTACCGACGTTCAATACTTTTGGTGACACGAAAGCAGTTTGCACCGAAATCCGACCACTGCAGACCACATAACTCTCCTATTCGCAAACCGGTGTAAAGATCAATCAGCACCATTAAAGCATTGGGGTTTTCATGGGTCAAGGCTGCCTTTTCCAGTTGTATCTGGCTGTTCAAATCAAACACTTTAATTTCCGGCTGTTTTACCTTTGGTGTTTTCAGACCTAATATCGGATTGGATTCAATGTATTTTAAATAATTCACCGCATAATCCAGTGCTTCCGATATCATATTACGCATATTCCGCAGGGTTTTCGGCGACAAGCCGCCTGTTTTTCCGTCCAATCGGCCTGAGCATTCTTTTTCCTTGAAAAAGTCGGAGAAATCGTTTAAGCTCAATTTTTTCAAAGGAATACTCCCAATCCGGGATTCGTAGATATGCTTATGGATATACGTGTCATAATTGGGATGCGTTCCTGCACCGATTTGCGTATATTTTATGTGCCATTCATCCAAATACACCCACAAAGGCATCATGGAGCCGTCAACGTAAGTACCGCGGATGATTTTTGCCTGTACCATATTCAGCTTCGCCCGGCATTCTTCCTCTGTGTTGCCGAAAACGCTTTTATGCTGTCCTTTCAGCCAATATTGTCCTTCCCAAACATTCCCCTTTTTACGAATATGTCCTGTGTTTTTCGGAGCGCGTTTTTTAATTTTTGTATTTTCCATCATTAACAATCCTTTCTGTTGAGAACTGTTAAAACAGTAATGACAGAAAAACAAAGCAGATATTCTATTTTCAAGATACCAACTTATCCTGCCCTTACTATAACAAGAAAAAATGTAGCTGTCAAATTATACTTTTACAGAATAAAGACAATTTCCATAGTACCAATCTAAAAACAACGGTCGAGGAACTAAAAATTTCACGATTCCAATTTCGATATGCGGAAAATCCGGCAGCTTTGTCAGCTTATATACTGTTGACTCAGGCAGATTAAGAAAACCGGTCAGATCTTTGATCTGTAAATTCAGCGGAAGTTGCTCGATGGCTTCTTTCATCATCGAATCAGAGCCGATAATTTCTATAATCTGGTCAACTGACAATCGTTCCATAGTGATGACCATTCCTTTCTGACTAAATAAAAATTCAGATTTTTTCAGGACCCATCTGTGAGGGATACAGAATATCGAATCCACTTTATCCAATCGTTGGACAAAGTGGATTCGCATTATGGCAAGAAATTTTAGCCATAGCTGATCTTACAGCGCCGCCAGCTCGAAACGGCAAGTCTCATTATTCGGATAATCGCAGGCAGTGCTTGTGGCACGGCGCCGCTCCCCCGTTATATTCTGTACTACCATGATGCCGATAGGCATTTTTTTCAAGATACCGATATTATTAAGACAGCAAGCCGCTGTTTTAATCTTGATAAGCGTTGAGTTTTTGGATCAGACTCTTTCGGAATGTATAGATGCTTTTAAACAAACTGATTCTCATTTCTTCTAAGAGGTCCTCATCCAAATAATAAATATATATTCCTGTGGTTTCATCCAAAACGGAGTTGGTTGCTATTTTTGTCATGTAGTGTTCATAAAGCTTCAACAGTCTGACAGCAGCTCTGTCATATTCTTCATTTAAAATTTCAAGAAGAATATCAGCCGGAAATTTAATCGGTCGCATGTCATTCTTTAGCATTATCACAGACACTCCTTTTCAATTTTTTCAGTGCATTTGCTTTGTGTTTTTCAATCATACGTTGACTAACATTGAATTTATCTGCAATTTCTCTTAACGGAATTTTTAGGATCACATTATATATCAAGACTTTTTGCTGTAAATGTGTTAATTGACAAAATGCTGTCAAAAGTGCCGGGGTTTCAAGGGTAATTCTAAACTCTTTGGTTTCAAGGGTTGGGTTTACTGCCATTTCGTATCCTTTTTCATCGACACGCAGGTCATCATCATTACACTTGCTGAATGCTACAAATTCTATTCCATACTTTTGTCGTTTGATTATCTCTTTAAAATATGTATTTTTGGAGTTGATAATCACTTTTTTAAAGTAACGATCTGCATAAGGAATCAGTTCATTTTCAAAAACCTCAATGGGAATATCATTCGGTTTCATAGCTGTTCACCTTTGCCCTTTCAATAAATAAAAGGACAAAAAATGACAAAACCCGAACCTTGTTAACAGATTGTTTACAATATAAAAGACCGTATAATGACTGAACAATCATCAGCCACTATACGGTCTTTATACTATATATTTATTATACTATATTTTTACCATACAATTATATATGTATATTGCATAATATTTCAATTAATGCATTAAACAAACATACAATTTCTTGAAAAACCAATAAAATATGTCACAACCTACAGACAAATTGTGTCTATAGGTTAATAAAACAATATAACGACAGCCACAGTTATATTGTTTTATTAATTTAAATGAAATGGGGCGATTCTAATGGACAAATAAGCATTAGAAGTACATCCGTTTTGAATGAAGTTCAGGATTTTTTGCTGATAAAATTCAATATCGCTTTTAAATCCGGTGTAGAACTCCTTTGCCATTTTATTGCGCTGTTTTTCACTGTCCACAACCGGAATTGTGTTTACGGTAAAATGACCGGTGCCTTGATTTTCATTAAGCTGACCGACGATCTCTATGTAATCCTCCAAAACAGATAACCTGTCAGCATAGATTGCCGGAATGAAATAGAAATTCGCATGAATGCTGATTTTGGTAGCCTGCATTTCATGCAGCATATTTTGAATCACTGAATCAATATGATCGGGATTGTAGCAGTCCTGAAACTTTTGATAGTACGCCAATGTTTCCCGGCAATAATGCTCCACATCAATGTCCGGATCAAAGTCAAGATCTTCAAATTGTATTTCTTCCGTTTCCTTATCAAATATGATGCTGCCTACTTTTTGAAAACTGTTGGTTTTACCGCCCAATGTTTCTTTAACGAGCTGACGCCGCAGACAGACCGTATCTTCTCTTTTGTTGTCTCGGCAGTAAACGCGATAAATATTAGTACTGTGAGGTGTCTTGTGAACGATTCTGTCTTTGATTGCAGTAGTTGCCTTTCGATATGCATTTGATTTGGATTCACGGGCCGGCTTAACCTTAGTCAGCCCCATATCTTCTCCTACCTTGATCAGCTTATCCCGTGGAACCAAAACACCGGAAATGGAATAATAAAGTAGATATCCCAGAAATCCGTCTGTGTGATTGTCCGTCACTGCAATAAAATCTTTCATATTCATACTCATTGTCGTTTTTCCTCCCAAAATATATGCTTATTCTTCTTCGTAAGGATGCCAGTGAAAATAACAATCGCTGTTTTCACATCTGCCATTCCACATTAGGCTGCCGCAAATCGGGCAAGTCGTAACTTCATATAGAATGTTTTCCATCAAATCCTCCTATGCTGCCTTATCCTGCTGCATTCGCTGTGCCAGATAGTAATCATCGATCCCCTTAAAGCGATCCGGCCAGTCGAACGGCTGATAATTTTGACAAAGCGGAATGCAAATCGCACGGATGTTCTCCATTGCTTTCATTACATGAGGGTTGTACCGCTTGTCCATATCGATACATTCTACGATAATACGCGGTCTCAGCATTCCGATCACTTCGGCTAAAAATCGGGTATTGTTGACGCCGGTTAAGCCGACGAACAAGGAACCACCTGATAAATAGCTGGCAATGTCACTTTTCATAACGCCCTCTGTTAAAAATACGGTATCGCTGTTTCCGTTGCCAACGACATGCATATATCCCTTGATTCCCGTTCCGTTTTGATAATTGCCGCCTCCGCTGGAAAACCAGCCAAACCGGTAGCCGCGTTTTTCTTTTAAACTTCCGTCTGCTTGTAAATGCCTGTGGATGGGAACCGTATCATATCGGATCTGCAAGCCTTGAATTTGATTATCCGCCGTACAAACCGGAGTCAGGATACCGCTACCGTATTTTGCAATATGCCAGCGGTTGTTTTGGGTGTAAAATCCGGGCATATCGGCTAAATCAAAGCGAGAGGCTAATATATCAACCACCCACTGCCGAAATTCCGGATCGACCGGGAAGCTTTTGTATAAGCTCCCGGTGATGATCGCGTCTGACATACCGCGCCGGAGAAGATTCTCCCGATGAGTGGGCTCTAATTTCAACAACTTTAAAAATTCCATATAGATGATATTTCGCTCCCATAACGGCCGGATACGCAAGGACGGAGGGGAATAAAAATAGGGATTGAATTGCGTATCGATGTTGGGATTGTTGATCAAATAACGATAAGCCTCTTGGGTTGTCATGGGTTGAAGCATCGGATTAAAGTCTGCAAATAGAATAACGGCATTGCCGCGGTGTCCGCAGTTATGACAGAAAAATGTAGGATTATCCGGGTTGCGACTGAGGTACATTCGGTATTTGTAATCATTGCAGTAAGGGCAGCGTGCCTGTACTTCAGCTTTATCCAGTGTGCTTTGCTTTATGTCCAGTCCACAAAGGATTGCAGTGTCTACCACATCAATATATGTTCCCATATCAGCTCGCCTTTCTCATGTTATCCGCCATATTTTTAACGTTCACATGCAACTGTTGACCTTTTATAAATTGGAGCATGATAACTTGGGAAGGCATAGAAGCATTGCCGAATGTGCCGACAGACTCTTTGTTGTCAACGCCGACCGGACAATCAATACCGGATAAATGACGCAAGGCTGCGGATAATTCCAGCCCTGCCAGAATTTTCTCAGACAGCGACAAGGAAGTATAGTTCCGCCCTTTATAGGTAAACTTAAAGACATTTTTCAATTCGCCGGTAGACTTTACAACCTCCCATAGCTTGATCCGCACATTGGGCATATTTAATGGCTGTACAGACAGTTCTGATCGTTTTGCAATAAATTCTGATAAGGCTGCGATTTGGTTTTGTTTTCCCTCTTGCTTCATACCAATGCCGGCAAGCTGATCCACTAATTCTTTCAGCTTTTGTGAATGATCCTGTGACTGTAAAGCATCCAACTCGATCCGCAAAGGAGAAAGCGTTGCTTCTAAACAGCTCAGTTCGTTGATCTGGTCGTCATTGAGATTGCCGTATTGCAGTGTTCGTTTTGCTTCCGATATTTGGTTGTTCAGCTCTGCTGTATTCGGGAAATGGCAGGATTCTTTTATCTGCGTTAATTGCCGGGACATCCGATCAATATCTTCATTTTGAAACTGCATAAATTTATCTTTTTCCTTTTGTTCATACTCCTGTATTTCTTTTTTCTGCGCCATAAGTTGGTTGCCGCGCTGAACGATACTGTTGTATTCCACGGATAGCTTGTTACGAATCGCTTGCAAGCTTTGCTCGGTCAGAACAGTCATACAGTTTGGACAGCAATCACCCGGTTTCAAGGATTCTATCCGTTTTTGAATCTCCTTGCATTGGTTGGTCAGCACCTTCAATTGAGCATCACATTCTGCAAGGTGCTGCTGATAGGAAGAAACATACTGCTGTGATTTTCTTTGCTCTATTCTTTCCGACAGCATATGAATCTCTCTTTCAGCGTTGCGGTACGCCTTGCCGGTTTTCATTTGCTCCGCCTGAGTCAGCCATTGTTGTAAACCATCAGAGTCGATTCCTACAAACTGATCTCTTTTCAACCCGTTGATCGCCTCCTGCGTTTGCCGCAATTCTGCTTCCACCGACAGAATCTTTTGATCGGTAATTTCTTTCGTTTCTCGTATATAATCGATCTGACCGCCTAATTTTGCCTTTTCTGTCGCAAGTTCCTTTAACGAGGCGCGACATTCTTTCAGCATCAGCACCGGATCGGAAATCACATATCCGGCAAGGCAGCTGCGCTCCTGCTCTGATAATTGCTCCAATACCGACTCGTTTGGAACGTCAGGCAGATTGCTTTCCAAAATTTCGCGTGCTCCCGTTCCCAATTCGGGAAGATAGGACGGATTGAACATCGATAAAAACAGGTCCTTGTCACAAAGCATTGATGCGATATCCTCCTGCCGGACTGTACGGGAATCAAGAACGATTCCCGTTTTATCTCCTCTGCGAGTTCTGGTCAGCATGTGCGGCTGATGATTCTGATCTGAGAACACCAGGGAAACCTCTACATTGTTGGTGTTTTCCCTCATCAGATTGTCAATATTGGATTGACCGAAGAAAGAAATACCGTATAGGGCATAGCAGATGCCATGCATGATACTCGTTTTTCCGGTAAAGTTGTCACCGGATATATAGGTGAGATCTCCCAAATCAAAAGACACATTCTCATGGATCCGAAAATTTTTGAAACTTATTTTTTCAAACCGTAATGACGTTATTTTGTTCATGGTAATGTTTCCTTTCTTCCAACCGCTTACGTGTTATGCAGCCTGTAATTCCGGATTAAACAGTTCCCTTGCCATATCGAATTTGAGAACATCCTCCTTCGTCTGAATGTTTTGAAGCGCTCGGAATAGATCAATTTTGTTTTGATTGTCCTGACGAATGATTTCAACAGAAAACAACATACCGTTTTCTTCGCCCGGAATGAGCCAGCGACTGTAAGCACCGGTGACAAGCTCTGTTTCAAACAGGTTGTACAGCTTAAATTGCGGTGTAATTTGACAGGGAAAATTATCGATCCAGCCCTGCATTTGCCGAGCAGATTGTTGAAAGCCCTCGGCTTCTTTTGATTTGCTTTTCAGTTCTTTGCTCAAACCGTCTCGTTCGGCAATCGCATCATTCCATCCGTCTTTATAATCATTTAATTTTTTGGTAAGATCATAAATCATTTCAGTCATTGCCCGATTTTCTCTATCTTGCGGGATAATTTCCATTGCTTTGAAGATCAGAGATATTACTGACAATGTCACTGCACCGGTCATTAATGAAATAACCGCTGTCAACTGAACCGGTATCGGTACGATAAATACCAGAAACAGCATAGTAAAAAATTGAATCATACAGCCTGCTAATAAAATTCCATATAATAATTTTCGTTTTTTCATGTGAATTACCTCGTCTCATCATTTCTACGCCGCTGTTTTTAACTCGTTGATCAACATATACGGCTGTTGGTTTTGATCTACTTGCTGAACAGCCTGCGTAATCGTAATCACCTGACCGGGCTGTAAAGAAACTTGCTTGGGATAAACAGCGTTAAAAAGCTGACCGTTTTGGCTTAGCAGCTGAAGATAGGTCGCCGTACCGTCGCTTTGCGCCGCCTGTACCTGATACATTGGCTGCTGTGCGGTTTGCTTCTTGCCGGTTGCCTTTTGGTTGCTGTTCCCGGATGCTGTTTTTCGTGCCTGCGGTTGCAGAGAAGCCTCGGCTTGCTGTATCTGCTGCGGCGTTAACGGCAACGTTTTTAAATAGTTGATTGCAAACTTGGAATAGGCGGCATCAAGCTTTGCATATTCGCCTGATTCGATCATTTTTTTGCTGTCTATGCCGACCCAAACGCCATCAAAATCATAAAGATATCGGGCGATGCCCCACATCGAAGCAGCGCGCTTAAAGGCGTCGGACAATCCGCCCTTGACAGGCTGGTAATCCGTACTGCCTGCTCCGTCGCTTTTGGTGATCCATTCGTTCCGCTCCGGAAAATAGATGCTGATTTTGCAGATATGAGCAGCTTCCTTTGCAGTCTGTCCCATGATGGTGACCGTTTCGTCTTTCCAGTTTTCACAACCTAAAACAACATCCAACAGATTTTGAATGGCGCGTTTGTCAACATATGGAATCGCAAACCCTTTTGCCTTATCCTTTGTCGTATGAGATACCCGCCATTGGATATCCTCACAAGGAAAAGGCAGCAGCAGACGTTGTCTTTGCTCATTGGTCATTTGATTTTTCCTCCTAACGTGCAAAAATCTTTCAACGTTTGCCCCGGCACCTGCACCAAAATATGGTTGTAATAATAATCGGGATTCCTTTTGGCGAGCGTGTCCAGCAGCTTTTTGTGTTCTAATCTGCGCTTGTTATGCGCACTGTTAAACAAATCATTGTTGTTCGGTAAAGAAAGAACATATTGCGGATAGTTTTCCAGCGCCTGCAGATTATCATAGATCAACGCCTCATTTCTTCCCATACAGATTTCCCCATTATCATGAACATTGGAAAGCGGATAATAGTACAAAGGGCTGTCCAGCGAAAGCGCCCCCTGCGGTATTACTCGTAAAAGAGTACGCAATACCATATGCTCCTTGTTTAACAGGATTCCGAAAATCAGATTCGGCATCGGGAAATTAAGATAGGGGCTATCCGAATAGGTGTAAGAATAAGTGATCTTTTGTGCCGGATATCGAAGCACGACATAGGTTTCCGTCGCGCTGACAGAATAGGATAAGATCCCGGACGGAAGCAGACCGTTAAAACACATTTGATCTGTTTCTTGGCTTTGAAAAAAGCATTTTTCTAAATCCGACAACGTTATGACTTTGTGACTGATGGTATTGTCCTGATAAATATCAATGTTTACCGTATCTTTGTTATCATACAAGCGAATGTTCAGACCGTTTCCTGATAATGTTTCCGGCATTACGCAGCCATCCTTTCCATGTGATCCGTCATACTTTGTCCAACGGTTGGACAAAGTATGGTTTCCAGCTCTTTATTTTTCTGCTCGATAAATTCTTTGAGAAGTAAAAGATTTTCAAGGATACTGACGTATTCAAAAGCATCACATTCATCAATCATTACAAAGATTTTCGGCGCGCCGTCATCATAGACCAAATTGCCGGAATAAGCAAATGAGCCGATTTTATCATTTAATGCTTCTACAAAAGGATTTTTTTGAAATGCCTTGTGTTTTTTTCTGCTGTATTGCTTGCACAAATCAAAGAAACTTGTAATGACAGGATCAAAGATTTCCAGCAGTATACTGTTATAGTCGTCAAAATCTTGGTAAATGGTACCAAAGATACGATACATCATATCTTGGAACAAGTCATAATTTGTGCCATCCTCATAATCATAAAGACCGACATAATACCAAATACCGGTATAATCATAAAACAGCTTTATCATATACAGAATTTCATAATTAAAATGTTCAAACATACCGGCACCTCAAATAAACACAGCATCTGACAAGCACGGTTTTGCTTTCGCAAGAAAGTCGGTCATTGCCATATAGTCAGCAATGTTCTGAAACCAAGGAACGAGCTCCTCTATATTACTATACACATAGCTCAGCTCCTCTTTTGAAAATGCGGAAAAATCCAAATTATCTGTTGTAGTCTGTTCCTCATCCAGATAAAAAGGGATAAATATATCAGTGATTAGGTATCGTTCCCCTTTTGTCAGATTTATTTCACAACTACTGTCTGCCTCTTGACAAGCAGACAAAACGGATTTGAATGTTTGTATATTCATTGGCTGGTTTCCTTTCTAAGCCGCATAAGAAATTCGGCTGCGGAGATTGGTAAGGACGGAATCAAAAATCTCCTGCGAAATATCCTGCTTGTTTATGATTTGATCATTTGGGACTCCTGCATAAATCATTTCCATGATCCTTTTTTCTGTCGGATCAGCAGTTCGGAGCAGATGCTCTACTAATCTTACCTTCATAAAATCTTCCGCCGCCGTTTTGATTGTCTGTTCGGAAATCACTTCTTCCTCGATGAAATAGAATTCTTCTGTTACATCATCCAGATTGACAATTTCCAAGGGAGAAAGTGTTTCTGTCATCGCTTCCTGCATGAACAGATCCGCAATTTCGGTAAACTGTTCATCGGTGAAGGAAGAAAATTGAAAACAGAATTTGACGGCTCGGATAAAACCGATTGCCGCATCCCCATAGCATTCTTCGTAATTGCAACCATGGGAACAGAGAAATGCAGAGATCAACTCACTTTTTTGTTCTGCAAATTTGCGTTCTCTTTCAGTCAAGCCTTTACATTTCATTTGATAAACATTCCTTTCTGTTATGCCAGCGTTTTACAGCCGTCCGGCGTTAATATGTGAAATATCATTTTGTTAGAAGTTACGGTTTATGACCGTTGTTTCTGTATGAGTGTCAGTGATTTCTGTTTTGGAAGTTTTCATACTGATTCGATAAGGATTGCAATTCTTCCACGCATATATATCTGTCCATTCTGCACCTCTATCCGACGAGCTTTGCAAGCCGTTCGTTGATCCGTTTTCGGATATGTCCGGGATACAGCTCACACAAGACCGCTTTGAGATTGTCTGCATACGAAGGGAGATATTTTCTGGCGCTGCCGATGTTTTTGCAGGTGTTAGAGACAACAAAATATACAGCAGTGTATTTATCTCCGGTATCTGCAATCAGGTCGAACAGTGGGTTTTCCATTAAAACATAGATACTTTCTCCGGTTTCAGACGGTTTCCAGCACATCCTGGTCTGAAAACTTGGGTATCCCTTCCGGATACTGCGGCATATTTGGGTTAAAAAGCAATTCCAGTCCTTTTCATCATCCTTGCTGACATAGATTGCGCTATTGTCCACATAGAATCCGTCATAATCGGATTTACAGCGTACCGGCGGCAGATAGTTCATTATGCCGACCTCCTTTTCTTCTGCTTTTGGATTTCAAGCAATTGCTCATATGGAATGGTTGTAATGTCATGCCCATAATTGACATGATGTCTCCCTTTGCCTTCTTCCAAGATATATTCCAGTTTCAGATCCTTTTTACCGTCAGGACGCTGCATCAAAACAGCGTCAACCGTCATTGTTAATGTCTTTTCCAGTCTCATATATTTGTCCTTTCTGAGTTTTCTTTCAGCGGTTTTATGATATATTCCTGCTCCGCAAATTCCGCGCGCATATGAATCAGACGGGAAGAAAAAAGCGTATGATGCGTTTGGATGCTGCCGGTGATCAGCAGAGCATATACAAAGCAGGTGACAATAGTTGCAGCCATGATGTTTGCTGCAATCGACTGCGGGGCGGAGATGTTTTGCTCCGCGCAGGACAGTTCGGAAGGAAAGCGGTCGTTTTCCTCTTCCTGCAGGAGTTCAGGATAAACACCTGCGACAGGTTCCAATACCGTTTCTCCGTATTCCCGGATACCGCAAACAACCTGACCGGTCTGTAATCCGTTACCGGAATCGATATATATGAGGTGTTCGGTTTGGCAAAACACTTCATGACAGAGTCTGCGGCTTTTATTGTTATCTACGGCGCTGATCAGAATGACTCTTTGCGTTTCTCGGATATTTTTATCCGGATCGGCAACAAAGTCGGGTTTCAGCAGCATTTTGAGCTTATCAATATTCTCAATAAAGTCAGGAACATATTCCGCTGCAATTCCAAATGCGCCTGCATAACGTTCTGCTAACACTTTAGCTTTGTTGTGACCGATATCCTGTCTTACAAAGTTCTGCCGGATCAAGTTCTTTTCTGCCACCACATCGCCATCGCACACGATAATACGAATGCTTTTATTGATAGAATGTGCGATCCGATAGAGATGGGGAATGAGATACCCTCCTGTTCCGCCGGCGCCGAGGAGAACGATTTTAACCGTTGCTTGTTCAGATGTCCGCATATCGGCGCCACGCTCTCTTTAGCCGATTGATTAACTTCGGCTGTTTTTTGATTTTCAGCTTTTCGATCCATTTTTCCGGAAACGGACAGCTATCTTTTTGGATATCAAAGATTTTCTCCACTTCCAAAGGGATAAACTTTCCGCCGCAGGAGGCGCGAAGTTTGATTTGCGGTACTGCTTCGTCCAGCCTTCCGATCACCATATACAGCCTGCTTGCCAGTTCGTCCGCATCGTCAATACACGAAAAAAAGGCAGGCATAGTATTGTGTGAGTGGATATCCATGACATGGAGGTAACGGCGGTCATCATACTCCACATTTGCCGTCACCTCACAGCCGGATACCGTTTGTTCGGGAACATCACAGATATATTTTTGTTCTGTTTTATCGTACAGGGTGTTCACCAGCACTTCGGTGCCGCTTTTTTGACATATGTATTGAAAAAAGCTGACGACCTGCAACAGTAAAGAGGCAGGCAGTTTAGGAAGACTGAAATGAAAGTATCGGTTATCTTGGGGAGATTGCCCCGGCACCAGATCTGCCGGGGCAACAAAAATGCCGATATCGTTATTCCTGACTTGGTATATGACGCTGTCTTTCAAGGGTACATAGGTTACCTCTTTTTCAGACGCAATGGCATCCGCCAGAGTAGGGTACATCGGAATGATATTTGCTTTTCCTTTCTTCTGAAAAACTACCGTTGCTTTTACATAGCACTTAGGCTTTTTATCCGCTTCTTTCTTGGCGTTTTTCAGCCCGTCTAAGAAATCCTTGCTCTTTTCTATTTGCGCTTTGACATCAAAAACTTTAGCGTTTGAATCCGTGACAGATTTTGTCACGCTCCCGTAAACTACCGACCATTTGACGTCTCGGTCTTTGGAATCCAGTTCGGGATAGTCGCCAACATTTTGAAGCCGTAAATCTTCAAAAGTTGTCTCAGGATCTGTGATTTCTTTCACCGCTTTAGAATATTGGAAAAACGGATTTTGCGCTGTTAAACTTTCGATTAACCGTTTTTCGCTATCCTGCTGGGCTTGTTCCACTGCAGTGTGAAAGAAGCTGAAAGTCGGATGCGCGTCGGTTCCGGCAGGCGGCAGTGTATCATTTTCTTCCGTTTGATCCTGCTCGGGTATTGAAACCGGTTGCTGCTCTGCGGCCTGCAAACCAGCCCGGTTTGGCTGATCTGTTTCAGCAATCTGTTGGGGATCCGATTCCGGAACTGCTGCAAACAGATCGTTTTGGGGAATTTTGTCTGTCTGAAGGTTTGTTTCTTGCAAAAAGCTGTTGATAAAGTCTTCATTCATGACGTTAACCTCTTCCTTTTTTAATATTTTAGAGAAATATATATATACAAAAAAGAGGCTGGCAAAGCATCCCCTTGTTAGGAGATGTTAAGCCAGTCTCTTTTTGTGGACCGGATATATGCGAAAGCCGCTTATTTCATCAGCTTTCCCGAACAAAAAAGGTCAGAGCTATTCCATAGTGGAATAATCATCTGACCTCGTACCTCATACCTATGCGCTATGGCGCGCATCTACTCTTACTCTTTATTGTCTTCATTATATCGCTGTTATTTGCCGTTGTCAAGCGGCCTTGTGGATTTTCTTCAGAACGGCGATTTTTATTGTAGCTTCTTTTAGATTTTGTATAATGGCACTTTCATCCGCCAAAACTTGAAATCCAAATACATCTCATCCATTCCTTCCTAAAAATAAAAAATGAAGGGATAGACAACCGATTTTATAAATAATTTGATTTTATTTTCCTTTTCGTGATATAATAAATAAAAATATCACTAGAGGTGTCAGTATTATGTTTTTCAGCTTGTGTCTTAGCTTAATAGACGACGAGGATGACCGAATTAGTTTTAGCAAATATATCATACCTGAATACAGCAGAATTGTAGCAACCGCCAAACGTATCTTGTACGATCCCCAAGATGCAGAAGATATTGCACAAGAAACCGTTATCAAAGTTGCTATGAATCTGAAACAAATCAAACAAAAACTAAATAATGAAAATGAGCTTGCCAATTATGTGATCTGTATTGCTAAAAATAAAGCTTTAAATTATAAAAAGAAAAAAGACAGAATGATTTATATTGATGATGAGTTCGAAGATTTAGCCTCTGATACTGAAATTATTTTTCGACACGAAGATCGTGAAATCATTTCAAAGCATTTAGATAATTTAGATGATAGATATCAAATTATTATTCGTCTTGTTTATTATAACGGTTTTACAGTAAAGGAAGTGGCCGCCGCATTGGATCGCAAGCGAGATACCGTCGAAAAGCAGCGACAGCGTGGACTAAAATTATTAAGAGACTCTATGAGCAAAGAGGAAGTGTATATATAAATGTCAGTTATTTTATCAGATGAATCCAAAGAAGCCTTATGGCAAGCTTGTGACTTTTCCGTTAAACGAGATTTGTCGCTTTTAGATGCAGAAAAAGAAGAATTAACGGAAAAAGAAAAACTGCAACTAGAAAAACTGGATCGAGCACAAAGGAGATTTTATTGGAAATATGTTAATACTACAGGTAAAAAAGTAATAGTAATTGCTGCAATCACAGTTGCCTTATCTATAGGAACTGTCGCCGCAGTGGAACCTTTGCGGACACCGATTGTGCAATTTATAACCCAAACCTTTGAAAAATTTACACAGATCTTTTTCAAGGTAGAACAGTCAGATACCAACAATCAATCCGTAAATCTAATCATTATTCCTGAAAAAATTGAGCAACAATATAAACCAATGCTGATTCCGGACGGATTTATAGAAGATTATTCAGATGGAGATGATTTATCTCAAACAATTGTGTGGTATAACGAAGCAGAGAATACCGAAATAGAGTTTAAACAAATGATTCTCGCATATCAGCTTACTGCCGATACCGAAAATGCAATAAAAAGCGAAAAAACCAGTGTCGATGGGTTTGAAGCTTTCTATGTCCTCAAGGATTATGGCGGTATTGTGAAAAGTTCTCTTATCTGGACTGATAATAATTACGCATATTTCCTGTGTTATCAGGGCACTATAGACAAAGAAACGTTCATTAATATAGCCAAAAGCACGAAAGCTGTCGAATAAAGAAAAAAGTTAATATATTTTGTCCGTAAACTCCTTTGATAAATGTTTATGTAGTTGAGAAGATATTTTCTCAAATTCATATTTTTATCAAAGGAGTGTTTTTTATGCGCATCAAAAAGTTCTTATCAGGAGTTCTTGCCACAATTTTATGTCTGTCAGCGGTCTGTATACCGGCTTTTGCAGACACAGCCGAAGGGATTGTTCCGTACAGCAATAACGTTTCCGGAACAGCTACAGTGTTTGTAATATCTTCAACCGGTCTGGCAACTGTCAAAGCTGAATATACCGGAATCAGGGGTGTAACGAGCGGAGCGGTAATTACTTCTCAAATCCAAAAAAAGAGCGGCACTACATGGACTAATGTTCCAGGGGGATATTGGAGTGATACCATATCCGGCTATCGCGGTAGTACAAGCCATTCCCTGCAATTATCATCACATGGTACTTACCGGGCAGTCGTGGTTTATAAAGTATCAGGCAGCGGAGGAGCAACGGATGTAATTGAGCAAAAGCCAGAATATACCTGGTAAAATGATTTTTCATCTCTACTTTGACTAAATACGGCGGGAACCGGGAAACTGGTTTCCGCTTTATTTATTACATTTGTGGCATAAGCCGATATTTTAGGAAACGATTTTATATTGCGGGTTTACAAATCTTTCGTTTTTCTCTTTCTCTTGTTTAGAGAAAGGAGCGCTGGAGATGTACAATCTTGATTTTATTCCTTTAGTTCGAACATATCAAGAAGCAAACACGAATGCCTTCGATAAAATATATGAAGTTTTTGAGCGCTTGATCCGTTTTTACGCTGCTCGCCTGCACGATGATGATGCATTACAGGAGCTGAATGTTTTCCTGATAGAACTGCTTTACCAGCTTCCGCTGAACAAATTCTATATGAATGAAACCTGTGATCTTCAAAAATACATCGCAGCCTGTATACGAAACAAATATCTGCAATTATCAAAGTCCAAATCAGCGCAAGAATGGATAGGCTTAGATTGTTGCGACTATTTTTTGTCATGTGAGCCGATAAATGACAATCACTTGACCTTATCGTCGGCATTGCAGTTGCTTACCGAAAAACAGAGATTGATCATTATATATAAATATTATTATGGTTACAGCGATGTTGAAATCTCAAATTTCTTACATATCAGCCGCCAAGCGGTAAACCGCACTAAAACACGCGGCTTATTGGTCCTGAGAACATACATGGAAAAATAAGTTTAGAAATAATTTGATACTGAGGTTTACAAAAACGCTTTCTTTTTCTTTCTGTTTGGTGTAAGAGTCAAAAAGCTCTTTTGAAATAGCCCAAAACTTGCTGACGGCGTAAAAAGCTGCATGGAATAATCGTCTACAGACGTTAAATGGAGTTACATATGGCGGAAAAGAAATTTACTCAAATCGAGCTCAACCGTATTGTCGCTGCTCGGTTAAACCGCGAACGCGAACGATTGAGTAAGGAATACGAAAAAAGCTTGAAACGCTGTATGGCAGCAGTACATCTTACACTTTATCAGGAGATGTGTTCGCTGAAGCGGGAACTGGATGCTGAAACGAAAGACCCGTTATGGTCGGAAATAATAGAAAATTACTCCGAGCAGTCTTCCTGTTCCGCTACAGCCAATACGGCAAAAAAGATTACTCAAAAGGGAGGTGAACAGCAATGACGGAAAAAATTCAGGTCGTCTGCCTGTTGGACAGGTACTGGGATCTTGCGACCAGAGCATATAAAGGGACGGAATACAACGGAACCTTAGTTGATATCTCTGTTGAAAGTTCCGAAGATGACCCCGACGTGCTTATCCCTGTGGGTATCGTACTGTTGGATAACAATACATTCCAAAGTGTACCGATGGAATTTATCAAAAAAATAACGACTAATTAATTGGAGGAATTTATTATGGCTATGAGCACTTGCGGAATTACCTTAATGAAAGGAACGAAAGAATCATCTAGCAACAACTATACATATTCAAAGCTTGTTGATATTAAATCCTTCCCTGATTTAGGTGCAGCTCCTCAGACTATTGAAACAACTACGCTCTCTGATACCGCACAGACCTTTGTTAAAGGCGTTGAAACAACTGCTGCAATGGAATTTACGGCAAATTATTCTACGGTCGATTATGAAGCTTTGTTAGAACTCTCCTCTGGCACAAATAAATTTGCATTGTATTTTGGAGAAAATGGTGCTAACGGTAAATTTATTTGGGATGGTCAGCTATCTGTTTGGGTTGTTGGCGGTGGAGTTAACGGCGTCGTTGAAATGAAAATTTCTATTCTGCCAGAAACTAAAATTATCAAACAAGTTTAAGTGCAACTTATTGTTAAATAAAAGGGTTGCAAAAGCAACCCTTTTTACAAAAATCATTTGAAAGGTGGTATAGCGCATCAAAAACGATACGCTTAAAAAATATGATTTTAAATGGAAAAAATTATAAAATGCCGGAATTGACCTTCAACTCGATTTGTAAATTAGAAGACATGGGGATTTCTTTAACATCTTTGGATAAAAAGCCTCTAGCTACCATTCGCGCATTTATTGGCTTAGCCGTTGGTGATCTTGACAAAGCAGGCAAAGAATTGGAAGCACATATTAAAAACGGCGGCACATTAGAAGATATCATGCAAGATATCACAGATTCGGTGAATAACAGTGGTTTTTTTCAAGCACTCGCAGCGAACCGTGCAAAGAAAATTCCTGCGAGCAAGAAAAAGACAACTGTGTAACAGAATATAAAACTATATCAGAAATAATTATTAACATATGGTTAGTGCAAGCTTTATCCATCGGTGTGGATTATCACACCTTTTGGACATTAACACCGAAAAAATTAGAACCGTTTATAAAAGCTTATCATAAAAAAAGAGAATTTGAAATGGAATGTTTTTGTGAAAAAGCCAATTTTACAGCTTGGCTGGAGGGTATTTATTTTGCACGAGCTATTGCAATTAATTTCTCAAAAGATATACAATATTTTGAAAAACCGATTGACTTTAAAAGTCCAGTTCACGAAACAAATAAAGCCATTCAATTTGAAGCATGGGCAGCAAAAATGAATCGGTCATTGGATAAAAGATAAAAAGGACTACACTAAAGCAGTCCTTTTTATCATATTATTTACTTGTTATGTTACTGTCTGCGTCACTGGAAACATTCTTTTGGTATTTTTTCATTGGATTGGGATCTACGATTATTTTTAATTTTCTAGATTTCACGGCACCGTCCGCAGTTTGTGCGTAAATGTATGTTTCGCCTGCCGAAACGGGAGATGCAATGAACCAAAGGCTTGTAGTACCTGCAGCAGTACCGGCTTCAACCTTGACAATGTTTGGATCTTCTGAAACAAAAACAACATTTCCGTCTTTATATTTTCCTGCAGGACTGATGTTGATCCAGGATCGATATGTCGAAGGATATCCTTCAGTTAAAGTATAGTAAAAATCAGGATTTTGCACATAAAACTCTAATGATTCAATTCCATATCCCGGCACGGAAGACTCAGCTATATCCATCTCGCATGAGGTGCAAAAAATGATACATAGCAGTAATAACAATGATAAAATAATTTTTTTCATATATATACTCTCCTTTTAAAATATAATTTCTACTCTCTCAATTGATATGAAAGGAATGATATCAGCATATGAGCAAAAAAGAAACGGAAATTTCTAAAACCATGAAACAGATTCAGGCAGAAATCAACAAAAGCTTAACTGTAATTGCCAAAGACATTGAAAAAGATGGAAAAAAATTAAAAGAGGCATTTATCACCTCACTGACACCGCTGGGCTTGTTATTTAAAGAAAGCTTTGATTTTTTATCAACAAACGAAGAAACCAAAGCTGCCTTTGACGAGTTTTCAAAAGGAGCAAGCACTGCTTTTGAATCCATTTATCCCTCCCTGCAGCCGTTATTCGAAACAGCGCTGCCGATGGCGTTGGAGTTGTTAAACAAAATAGCAACTCCCATTATAAAAAATATAGATGTTTTACAGCCCGTTATCAATGATCTATTGCCGCAGCTTTATTCATTGATTGACTTACTGATAAGCTCATTAAGTAATACAATGGATAACATTATGCCCATCTTGATCAAGGTTATACATGAGGTGATTCCGCCTATTTTGCAAATTGTAGAAAAATTATTACCCCCCCTGTTTAATATATTAAATGCATTAATGCCCATATTTAACACTGCGATTGATTTATTGCTGCCCATTTTAGATCTAGTATTCACTCTGCTGGATCCTATAATAGATATTATTAATCAGGCATTAGTTCCATTACTCAATATTACAATGCAAATTATCAATTATGCCATTATACCGATGAAAAATCAAATTGCAATGTTAAAAGATATTTTCAGTGAGGTTTTTGAAGAAATCTCTTCCACAGTTATATCCCGTTTCGAAAAAGTAAAAGCGGTTTTCCAAAATATTATTGATTTTGTAAAAAATGTCTTTGCAGGAAATTGGAAAGATGCATTAGAAAGTCTGAAAAATGCCTTTACAAATATTTGGGATGGTATATGTGAAGCTGTTAAGACTCCCTTTAGAATTGTTGCTAAAGCAATTAATGCTATAATAAAAGAAATTAATAAATTCAAATTGCCAGATTGGGATATTTTAGGGCCTTTAAAAGGAAAAGGAATCTCTATACCAATAATGATTCCGGAATTCGCCTCCGGCGGATTCCCGTCAATGGGACAGATGTTTATCGCCCGCGAAGCCGGTCCCGAGCTGGTTGGTACTATCGGCAGCCGGACGGCAGTCGCCAACAACTACCAGATCGAAGAAGGAATCGCCAGAGCGGTCACCCGCGCCATGAACCAAGCCTCTCTCGGCGGCAACTGGATCATCCAGCTGGTTGATGAGGGCGGCATCAAGTCCGAAACCATCATTTCCGCCGCCGAACGCAGAAACCGCAGAGACGGCAGAACGATTATCCCGCTTGGTGTGTAACCTCTGCCCATATTATAATGTTTTTACCAAATAAAGTCAATCAAATTTTGTCGAAGTAACAATAATTTACACAAGGATGGTGTATATGAATATGAATCCAATCAAAACAGTAAACGGAGCACCCATTTCCAAATGCCCCTCCTCTTATGTTTGGAAGCTGGAGGATATCAGCTCCTCGGATGCCGGACGCACCGAGGATGTCAAGATGAACAAAATGCGGATCGGTCAGATAATCGGGATCGACCTGTCATGGACCTATCTGACATTAGAAGAAGCCGCTGAAATTTTAGCCGCCTTTAATAACGAATATATCACCGTGGAATATCTGGACGCCATGAGCGGCAGCTATCTCACCGCGGAATTTTACGTGGACAGTCGTTCCGCACCGCTGTACAATGCCGAATTGGAAAAGTGGGAAAGCCTTTCATTCAGTATTACCAAGCGCACGGGGGTGTAAAGTATGTATCCGACAACTCAAGAAATCAAAACGCTGTTTCAAAACCACAGCCGCCAATACGCGGACATTGCGTTTTACGGTACCAATGAGGAAAAAAGACATATTACCCAGGAGGATATTGTACAAGGTAGCCTGACGATCGACCGATACTGTGTGTCCGGCGAAAAGATCGAAATCGGCTCTGCGATTGCGGCGGAGTTAAAGCTAAAGCTAAACAATAAAGACGGACGCTTTAACGATACCGTGTTTGAGGGCGCCGATCTGTTTGTGCAAATCGGCGTCAAGGATCCGAGCGACATCTACAACGCGCCCCAATATATTCCCATGGGATGGTTTACGGTGGATCAGATTCCCCGCAAGCAGAATATTATCAGCTTATCGGCATTGGATCGGATGGTACTCTTTGACAAGCAGTATAACAGCACCTTGTCCTATCCGGCAACGGTCAAGCAAATCATAGCGGACGCCTGCGAAAAATGCAATGTAGAAAATGCAACGGACCTCGATCAGTTGACCAACGGCGACTTCATTGTGCAGCAAGCTCCGTCAGAGGATAATCTTACCTATCGGCAAATACTCCAATGGTGCGCCGAAATCACCGGCACCTGCGCATACATGGATTGGATGGGGCATCTGCGCCTGGAATGGTATCACACTACCGACACAGTCATTTCCGAATCAGAACGATTCACTTCGGACATGCAGGAAAACGACATCATCATTACCGGTCTCTCGGTCGAAAACGATGAAAAGCAATCTTATCAAAGCGGTCAGAACGGCTACATGCTGAGCATTACCTCAAACAGCCTGATACAAGGCGACGCGGAACAGTTGACTGCCAATTTATGGACGCAATTGTCAAACAACGGATTGTTTTCGTATCGTCCTTATACCTGCACGGTAAAGCCGATGCCATATCTTTATCCGTTAGATCAAATTACATACACAGACCACATGGGAGAAAGTCACAACACTATCATCACCAATATGACCTTTAAAATGCACGGTGCAACCTCTCTCGCCGCTAAAGGAAAAACAGCCGCCAGTGAGGGCTATGCTTCCGCCAATCCCTTAACTAAGCGTGACATGGTCATTATCAACACGCTGAAAAAGGATCTCAATCAAACGCTAAACAACCGCATAAAAAGTATGCTTGGCTTTAATGATGTTATCAGTAATGCCCTTGGTGTGTATTGTTCTTCACGTCCCACCCTAAACGGGGCGTTGCAGTATTATATGCATGATCAAAGTACGCTGGAAGAAAGTACGGTTATTTACACCATTAATGAGGGTGGATTTGCCTACACCGATCTAGGCTGGAATGGCGGCAATCCTATTTGGAAGGACGGTTTTACCAAAGACGGCAACGCTTTCTTTGATCATCTTTATTCAAAAGGTATTACAGTGTCCGACATCGATCAGGACTGCTCTTCCAAAATATCTCCGGCAGGGTATGCTATTTCTTTCGGCGATCAGGAAGTACTGAAAATTATCAATGACTTGGTGCAATCGAACATTAGCATCATCAAATATCTTCAATGCGGAAAAACGCAGTTGATTCCTCATGAACTTGGCGCTGATTTAATTGTATTAGATTAGGAGGAAATTTATTATGGCATTAAGCGGCACAATTCCCGGCAGTGTCAGTCAAAACACCGGTAAATATGAGTTTTTTATTACCTGGTCGGCATCTCAAAACCCTATCACAAACCAATCGACCATCACTGCCAATTTAAAATTAAAAGTTAAAAAATACCGGATGTCTACTTCTACAGCATCCTATTCGCTGACAATCGGCGGACAAGGTGTATCCAAAAGCGGACAATCCATGGATTATGGCAACAACAGCAGCGACGTTACCTACACCATTGCCACGACTACAAGGACGGTATCTCACAATTCAAGCGGCGCCTTATCT
>ERZ773235.707-NODE-707-length-40784-cov-20.521078_pt1 | contig 40784 bp, 29 predicted proteins | sample MGYA00580522_ERZ773235 | MGnify/ENA primary metagenome ERZ773235 (study PRJEB29015, sample SAMEA2737797) | human gut metagenome | biome: human gut; feature: human-associated habitat; material: faeces | place: China | collected 2012 ...
GACCCTGCCAAAGGGTCTTCGACCCTCTGGACTCCCTTTCGCGCGATTGAGTTGACTTCACTTTCATACTGCTTCCGCGTGTTTATACAGGATAACGAAAACGACCGAACCCGCTTCACCGCGCCGTTCGGTCGTTTTTGATGCCCATTTTCCGCAGCAGGAACGCTGCAATCTTCCGTCCCCAGTGCTGCCGTTCCAGATGCGCCACGGGCAGTTCTTTCACGCGGTAATCCTGCTGTGCCAGCCACACGTCCAGCAGCCGCTCCGCCAGAAAACCATGCACCCGCTTATCCCGCGCGCTGTAGCCCGTCGAGTCAATTTCCGCCGCGTCCAGCAGGGGGAACAGCCACGATGCATAGCTTTGCAGCGCGTCCCGGCGCATCAGCATCAGGTTGAACCGATGCCCGGATCGGCGCGCCATCACGCGGTCAAACACGCGCTCCTGCCCCGGATGCAGCCGCGCAAGCGCCGCCCGCGCCTTCCACAAATCCTCCTCGTGGTGCGCATGGGCATACTGCGTGAAGTTCGTTTCCAGCCAGTAGTGCCGCTTTTTCGGCAAAAAAATATCCGCCGTATCAAGCAGGGGCAGCAGCTGCGCGCGCGTCAGAATGCGCTTTTGCGGGCAGCCTGTCCTGCGGAGGGAGAAGTACCGCCGATAATGGCACAAGCCGTACCAGTCCGCATCCACATTGTGCGCCATCCAGTACAGCACCGTCAGTTCGCAGTAGCTGCCGTTCTTCGCGCTGATATTTTCGCCCGTATCGTCGCGCATCAGCCCCAGCGGCGGATGAATCGCCGCGCCCGCCTGAATTGGCGTATACAGCGCATCTGTCGGCAGCGCGTACTTTTCGTGCAGCGCCACGGCAAAAAAGATGCGCGGCTGTTGCATGCTTCTCCCCCCTTCCTACGCTGCATTGTACCATGCTCCCTGCCTTCCGTCAACAGCGAATGCGGACGGAAGTTGTAAATTTTCCATTCTTCTGCCGGTTTTCGTTGACAATCGCCTTCTTTTTATGCTATTCTTCAGGTTGGAGTATCATAGAAAGGAATGGCATTGATTATGAAGAAATGGCTGATAGCGCTGCTGACGCTGCTCGCGCTGAGCCTGAGCGTTGCCTTCGCCGCGGAAGCGAATGATATCACCGAGGACTGCAAGTTCAAGGTGTGCAGTTCCGGGCGGAAATACACGCTGATGACGGACAAGAAGTATACCTCTTACTGGGAGAGCAACAAAATTAAAACCCCATGGATCGCAATTACCGCGCCGGAGGGCAAGCCAATTGCCGGGCTTTATGTCTGCTTCGGCAACATGCCTGAATCGTGGGAAATCCAAACCAGCGACGACGGCAAGGACTGGTTCACCGCCGTGCCGGGCGACACGCGCTTCCTCCACGCGTATGTTGCGCTGCCGCAGCCCGCGCAGCATGTCCGCTTGGCGGTGACAAGCGAGAAGAAAACTGCCCTGCGCATCAACGACCTGTTTGTGCTTTCTGAGGGCGATTTGCCTGACTGGGTGCAGGTATGGCAGCCGACGGAAGAGAAGGCGGATATCCTCTTCCTCTCCACGCACCCGGATGATGAGCTGATTTTCTTCGGCGGCGCAATTCCCACCTACGCCGTCGAGCAGCAGCGCAAGGTGGTTGTGGCGTACTTCACCCGCTCCAACACCACCCGCTCCTCCGAGCTGCTCAATGGTCTGTGGCACATGGGCGTGCGGACGTATCCGGTCATTGGCAATTTCAAGGACAGCTATGCGAAAAGTCTCAAAGCAGCCTATAAATCTGCGGGCGGCAAAGGCAAAGTCAACGAATGGATTGTGGGGCTGTATCGGCAGTACAAACCGGAAGTCGTTGTAACGCAGGACACCAATGGCGAGTATGGCCACAAGCAGCACATGATGATTGCTGACGCCGCCCAGAACTGCATTGCATTGGCAGCAAACGAGGATGAATTCACCGCGTCCACCATTGCATACGGCACTTGGCAGGTCAAAAAGCTGTACCTGCACCTGTACCCCGAAAATCAGATTACGTTTGACTGGACGGTTCCGCTCAAGAGCATGAATGGCGCGACCGGCATCGAGCTGGCGGAAGAAGCCTATACCCTGCACAAGACGCAGGCCTCCTCCGGCATGAGCGTCACCGAAACAGGCACGAAGTACGACAACCGTGTGTTTGGTCTGGCGTTCACGACCGTAGGCGAGGACGTCCGCAAAGACGACTTCCTCGAAAACATCTACGACGCGCCCGGTTCTTACGATGCGGCGGCAAACAACGTAGAGGCCACGCCCGCGCCCACCGAAGTGCCCGCATACATGGCGCACATGCCCGCCCTCAACGCCAAGGGTTTCCTCGATGAAGGCGAATACCTCTACTCTTCCGAGGACGAAGGCCTGTGGATTTACGTCAGCCAGACCAGCAAAGTCATCATCCAGCGCAAATACGACGCAACCCAGCCGCTGACGTGGTTTGAGGCGGATCTGTACGGCGATTTGGACGCGGGCGAAATGCTCCGCACGGTGCAAAACGACCCGGAGAAGATGGGCAAAGTGCGTGTGGACGCGACAGAAACCGCAAAGAAGCACAACGTCGTTTTTGCGATGAACACGGACTACTACACTTACCGCGTCGCCGTGAACAACAACCGCCACACAGGCGTTGTCATCCGCGATGGGCGCATTCTCTATGACGACCCGTACACCGAAAAGCAGGTAACGAACTCCATGTTCCCGAATCTGGACATGCTGGCGTTCATGCCTGACGGCAGCCTTAAAGTCTACCACAGCTGGGAAAAGACAGCGCAGGAGTTCATCGACGAGGGTGTACAGACGGTGTACTCCTTCGGTCCGTATCTGCTGCTGGACGGCAAAGTGTCCGAGCGCGCCTACGCCAACAACGAGAACAAGAATCCGCGCTGCGCCATCGGCATGGTCGAACCCGGCCACTACGTCGCCATCATGTGCGAAGGGCGCCTGAAGCGCTCCGCAGGCGTTACCATCAGCTATTTGGCGAAGATGATGCGTGCCAAGGGCTGTCAGGTCGCCTTCAACATGGACGGCGGGCAAACGGCAGTGATGGTCTTCATGGGCAAGCAGCTCAACCAGATTGGCGCTTACGACGGCGGCAAAACCAACTCCCGCCCGACAAGCGAAGTGCTGGGCTTCGGCACATCCGAGCAGGTCGGAACGTACGAAGTGCAATAAACATACGATATCGGGGCAGAAGAACGCGCTTCTGCCCTGTTTTTTCCCGAAAAAATCGCAAAATTACGGCTCTCACCCTTGACGTGACAAGCACCAAAATGCTATAATAAAGCGTTTTCAAGCTACTATTTCGCGGGAAATGCCGGTTTGCGGCACTTCCCTGACTTTTTCAGGAGGGATTTTCGGATGTCTGGGCATTCCAAGTGGCATAATATTCAGGCGAAGAAGGGCAAGGCGGATGCTGCCCGCGGCGCTGTTTTCACCAAGATTGGCCGTGAAATCGCGATTGCTGTGCGCGATGGCGGCGCAAACCCCGAATCCAACGGCAAGCTGCGCGACATCATTGCCAAGGCGAAAGCCAACAATATGCCGAATGACAATATTCAGCGCTCCATCAAAAAGGCGAGCGGTGAACTGTCCAACGTGACCTACGAGCAGATCACCTATGAAGGCTATGCGCCCGGCGGCGTTGCGGTCATCGTTGATACCATCACCGACAACCGCAACCGTACCGCTTCCGACGTGCGCCACTGCTTTGCCAAGAACGGCGGCAACCTCGGCACGACCGGCTCCGTCAGCTTCATGTTCGACGAGAAGGGCGTTCTGGTGGTGGAACGCACTCCCGGTTCGGACGAAGAAGAAATGATGATGATGGCGCTGGACGCCGGTGCGGAAGACATGAAGGTGGATGACGACGCCTACGAAATCTACACCGCGCCGAACGACTTCTCCACCGTCCGCGAAGCGCTGGAGAAGCAGGGCGTCACCTTCCTGACCGCTGAAGTGGACAAGATTCCGCAGAACACGGTTGCGCTGCCTGACGAAGAAACGATCCAGAAGATTCAGAAGCTGCTGGAGATGCTGGAGGACAACGACGACGTGCAGAACGTGTACCACAACGCCGAGCTGCCGGAAGAAGAGGACGACGAGGACTAATCCTCCGTCGATTTTCACCGCCCCCTGCCGAGGAATTTTCCTTCTCGGCAGGGGGATTTTTTGTCTAATTTCTGATACTATTTCCAGATTCACCCGCGTCATCTGCTTGCGCCTTTTGCAATGTCCTATTATTCCGCCCAAAACAAAAAACGCCGCAGATTTCTCTGCGGCGTTCGTGGCTCAAATAGGATTCGAACCTATGACACTTCGGGTATGAACCGAATGCTCTGGCCAGCTGAGCTATTGAGCCAAATGGTTGCGGGGGTAGGACTTGAACCTACGACCTCCGGGTTATGAGCCCGACGAGCTACCAAGCTGCTCTACCCCGCGTCATTCCGTCGCTTTTATCGGCGACATTGATTATTATACCCTATTCCAACGGTTTTGTCAAGAGGGTGCGGAAAGTTTTTTTGCAGCGGAAGCAGAGGATGAAAACGCGGCTGCTGACCTTCTTTCCCGAAAGCCAGCAGCCACGCCAATTCACGCCCCTCCGCGAGGGGCGACGCAAGCTGCACCTTACAGATTGTGTCCTTGACGAGATTTCAATTCACGCCCCTCCGCGAGGGGCGACCGCACAAACCCGCACCGAGGCGCAGCCGAGGAGCATTTCAATTCACGCCCCTCCGCGAGGGGCGACCGATACCGCGCGTGGATGGGGGAGGAAGCGCTGGAAATTTCAATTCACGCCCCTCCGCGAGGGGCGACCCGAAAAAATGTGATTTGCCTCTTGACATATACATTTCAATTCACGCCCCTCCGCGAGGGGCGACGAGAAAAACGTCAAAGCGCAGAAAAAACAACTTATTTCAATTCACGCCCCTCCGCGAGGGGCGACATGGCGGAATGGCAATACGTACTGCCGGTTTGGAATTTCAATTCACGCCCCTCCGCGAGGGGCGACGCGCGATGCGCTTTGTTGCGTTGGTGGGGACGTAACGATTTCAATTCACGCCCCTCCGCGAGGGGCGACTGCAGCCGCGCAACCGGCAAGCCCGATGTTCTGCTCATTTCAATTCACGCCCCTCCGCGAGGGGCGACGCGCATGGTATGCAGGCGAACCGTCACCGTGGTATTTCAATTCACGCCCCTCCGCGAGGGGCGACCCGTGCAATCTTACCAGTATACCGATGCAGCAAAAATTTCAATTCACGCCCCTCCGCGAGGGGCGACATTCCTGCTTTGCTGCACTCGCGGTCGGCATTTTATTTCAATTCACGCCCCTCCGCGAGGGGCGACGCGCCGCCGGAGCAGCTGGAAGTCCTCCGGCAATTTCAATTCACGCCCCTCCGCGAGGGGCGACCGTTCTGCGTCGCCTTTCGCGTCGCTTCCACCTATTTCAATTCACGCCCCTCCGCGAGGGGCGACGAACGTGGCCGCCTTTTCGGTGGTGAAGCTGTTCTATTTCAATTCACGCCCCTCCGCGAGGGGCGACAGGTGGGCTTCCTCGCGTCCGAGCGCGTGGACGGCATTTCAATTCACGCCCCTCCGCGAGGGGCGACTCTTCAAAACGAAGAACCGGGCGATGGTCGAGATTTCAATTCACGCCCCTCCGCGAGGGGCGACGCAATGGCGTTGTAACGTGGCAAGCGGCATTCGCATTTCAATTCACGCCCCTCCGCGAGGGGCGACACGTGGCCGCCTTTTCGGTGGTGAAGCTGTTCTATTTCAATTCACGCCCCTCCGCGAGGGGCGACGTGGGCGCGCCGGAAATCGTGCCCAGCGTGGGCGTATTTCAATTCACGCCCCTCCGCGAGGGGCGACTTGATAGCAGCATCACGTCCACTGGCGCGGTAATTTCAATTCACGCCCCTCCGCGAGGGGCGACCGCCATGGAAGCACGATGCCCTGCATTGTCGCTCATTTCAATTCACGCCCCTCCGCGAGGGGCGACGGGGGACTAACGACATGTGGCGGAATGCAGTACATATTTCAATTCACGCCCCTCCGCGAGGGGCGACAGGACACTGCCGTGCTCGATACGAAGCAACTTCTATTTCAATTCACGCCCCTCCGCGAGGGGCGACGCATTGTGGCAGGGCGGTCATGCACCAAGCCCTATTTCAATTCACGCCCCTCCGCGAGGGGCGACCCGAAAGAAGGAAAAGAAATGAGCGAATTTGTAATTTCAATTCACGCCCCTCCGCGAGGGGCGACTCCAAGCATGGGGAACGATACACACCGACACCAATTTCAATTCACGCCCCTCCGCGAGGGGCGACAAGGCAAAGTTTGAAGGGATGCGAATTCCCGGAATTTCAATTCACGCCCCTCCGCGAGGGGCGACATCAGGGGTATATGATGGCGCGTTTCGTTCGACGCGAGATTTCAATTCACGCCCCTCCGCGAGGGGCGACCAGAGAATGAGGCTACGCTGGCTCGCTATCTCATTTCAATTCACGCCCCTCCGCGAGGGGCGACATCACCGCCGACATCGACCCCGATAACAACAGCGTATTTCAATTCACGCCCCTCCGCGAGGGGCGACGCTGCGTTCCGGCGTGCAGAATGACGCTATGTACATTTCAATTCACGCCCCTCCGCGAGGGGCGACAAACGTTGCTACATGGCTAATATGGCTTGGATATTTCAATTCACGCCCCTCCGCGAGGGGCGACGGGCAACACCTACGCGTTGATGATTCCTGATTTATTTCAATTCACGCCCCTCCGCGAGGGGCGACCATACACTCCGCGTGCCAAATCCACCTCATCGCAATTTCAATTCACGCCCCTCCGCGAGGGGCGACTCTTCCGGGTGTACGCCAGCCCACGCAACAACAAATTTCAATTCACGCCCCTCCGCGAGGGGCGACAAATACAGCGAATCTTCGGTCGCAAGGAACGATTCATTTCAATTCACGCCCCTCCGCGAGGGGCGACTTGATAGCAGCATCACGTCCACTGGCGCGGTAATTTCAATTCACGCCCCTCCGCGAGGGGCGACCGCCATGGAAGCACGATGCCCTGCATTGTCGCTCATTTCAATTCACGCCCCTCCGCGAGGGGCGACGATTTCGCGTTTATTTGGCTGCGCGAACGACACCTTATTTCAATTCACGCCCCTCCGCGAGGGGCGACCGGGGACTGCTTCCGTCGCCGTCCCCTTCTTCTTATTTCAATTCACGCCCCTCCGCGAGGGGCGACGAAAAGGTATGATGATTTGCAGACGCAAATCGCGGAATTTCAATTCACGCCCCTCCGCGAGGGGCGACCTTCAAGAGCACTGTTCCTTATTACGACTTAGCAATTTCAATTCACGCCCCTCCGCGAGGGGCGACGTTACACTGACGTCGAAGTGGGTTTGCATCTTAATTTCAATTCACGCCCCTCCGCGAGGGGCGACGGCAAAAGATATGCAATTTCTGCAAATCTTTTGTTCAACCCTTACAAATCAGCATGGCTTAACAATCGTGCCACGCAATTTGTCGAGATTATTTTGGTGATATTTCATAGAATCATCGCTTGAATTTTGACATCACGCCGCGCGAGACGGTCGGCCATTCATGTATGATTCACATGCGCTGAAAAGAGTGTTTTCAGCTTCCGCTATAACATCAGCAGTTCCCCGGCTTCAATGCGCGCAGTGCAACCAAGCACATCAATGCGCTCATTGTAACTATTGCCAAGGCGATAGAAGCGAACGGAGTCATGTTCTGCATCAATTGTCGCTGCCAATTGCGCCTTGAGCGCCGTCAGCTGTGCTGCATCAAGCAGGACTTCAAATACAGAGTTCTGAACACGCCGTCCATAGCGTTCGCAGAGTTTCGCTACACGCCTAAGCCGCGCTGCTCCCGCCTCGGTTGCTGTATTCACATCATAAGTAACAACAACCAACATTTTTCACCTCCAGACAAACGGCGGATAGCAATCAAGATCCCCGCGCAAGACACGCGCCAGCATCATGGCCTGTACATAAGCAATCAGCCCAACTTGGATTTTTTCTCCGAGATACGGATGCGTGATTTCTTCCTGCTTTCGGTCACGCCATGCGGTAAGTACCGTTTTGCGCCCGCGCTCGTTCAGCATAACAGCCAGCGAATCGTACTCAAAGTCCTTATCCGTCAGCTGACGTTTGTTGAACAGCGACAGCGCCAGCCGGTCGCACAGCGGCGCTCGGAACTCTTCCAGCAAGTCCAGCGCCAGCGACGGCCGTCCCGGTCGAAGCGTGTGCAGCCATCCAGCCGCTGGATCTAAGCCTACCGTTTCAAGTGCCGCTTGAATGTCCCGCGTTTGCAGCGTGTACATAAACGACAGGACTGCATTCACTTCATTGCGCGGCGGTCGTCTGCTGCGATCCACAAACTGGAAGGGGCATTGTGGGGAAATCATGTCGTCAAAATGCGCAAAGTAGCATTTTGCGGCGGCTCCTTCGATGCCGCGCATTTGGTCAACACCTGCGCATGTCTCCAGCTGTGCTGCATACTGGCTAATAGACTGGCAGGCTGCTCGAAGACTCTCTGCTGTTGCCGCATCCTGCGTCCGTGCCGCGCGCATCAATACATTTTTCTCGTTGAGCAGCTTGCCCACCAGGAGGTTCTGCACGAATTTCATGCGGAAGTCATCATCATCCAGCGCTTGATACTGCTTTTTTCTCAGCAGCACATTGCCGCTGACCGGCCCGCAAATGCGGCTGTAAAAGCGTCCATTCGACGATAGGAACGTCAGCGTAATCCCGTGCTCAGCGCAGAAACCAATCAGCGGTGTGGAGACTGTCATTTCCCCAAAGCACACGATTCCGTCCAGCATCACAGCCGGTACACTTGCTTTCTCTTCGCCGCCAATTTTCACGCAGATATTCTCGTTGCGGCAGAAAAGGTAGCTGTCTGGCGTTGTCACATAGAGGGTTTCCAGTAATTTTTTCATTCCGTCTCCACCCTCTCTGCTTCAAGAAGAAGCGCCTTGCAATATTCCTTCGCGGATGTTTTTACCTTCGGCATACAGTATTCCTGCATTGAGCAACGTTTGCATTTCGGGCCGTAAACTGCCGACGGAATCAGCATTTCGCGGCGGACTTTCCAGAGTTTCTGCACAGTCTGCCGTACCTGTTCACGCAGCGCTTCATCAAGTTCCACATCCACTCTGCGATGCGCGGTAATGTAGAACAGCGCGCCTGCCGGGATCGTCGTGTGATACATTTCCTCTAAGCACATCGCCTCCGCGCACAGCTGAATCTTGTATTCTGATTCATCGCGTATCTTCCCATGCTTGTACTCCACCGGCAGCAGCCGCACCGGGAAATCCACTGCGGGAATCGTGCAGCCGTTTTCATCCCGCACCGCTTCAATGCAGTCGCATTTCCCGCTGATTTGCATTTCGTCCGAAAAGACACTGTTCTCGTAGAGCTTCACGAAATCGCCGCGGCGCTCCACGCGCTGTGTATGAACCCGCTCATGCTCGGCGCGACCTTTCGCCGTCTCGACATTTTCTACCCATACACGTTCATTCAGCAGCAGCGCGGCGCGCCGCAGACAGTAATCTGCCTGCGACAGCCACGATAACGGAAGATACTCCTGCTCGTCATCCACGGGTAAACCAGCTTTCTCCCTGCGGCAGTTCATCCCAGACAATTTCCCCATAAGGATTGCTCAAAAAGCCCATCCGTACCCCCGCAGGCACTTTATCCAGCGCCACCTTTGCTTCATAGTCACGATAATTGCGGGGGAAATCCACCTTCTTCTGCACCGTCACCAGTTCAAAGAGTTTATGCGCCGGTGCACAGCCCAATTTGGCTTGACGTGCGCGCTGTTCAGGATTCGTATCCGTTCCTTCGTGCTTGAAGATGATGAGCGGAGAAACAACCTCCATTTCGCCCTTGCTCGCCGAACGGTCATGCTCATACATGTTGAGAATCGCCTCAAACAGCGCCTTCATATCAGCTTCATCGAATCCCGTTTCCGCTGCAAGATTCGCGCTGATGAAGCCACGCACCTCATACAGACCAAAGGGGATAATCTGCTTGCGTCCCATCGTGCGAAGTTCGTCCTCTGGTGTTTTCTGCTCCTCCTCTTCGTATTCCTCATATGTCTTTTGGCTGGATTTGTCGTTTCCGCCCAAGGCAGCTGCCATGCGCGTGATGGATATATCCAACGGCAGGACAGGATCTAAGCTCTTGCCAAAAGCAATCTGAACAGGACCGCGAACTTGCCCTGCATTCGGTCCTGTGGACATCACCGCGCCAAAGGTACGCACATCATAGAAGAGTTCGCACGCCTTTCTGCGCGCCGCGTAAACCGGGTTCTTTCCTTTTGCGCCCTCGACATTTGCTTCACGTCTCGCCAGTGCAATCTGCTTATTCAGGTTCACTGACTTCTGCACGAAAATCCCCATGCCCGGCACGCCCGGATAAGCAATTTCAATGTAGCTGCGAATACGGCGTTTCGTGGCAACGTCGGTAATCAATCCCTGCATGGTCTGCGGGTCAATCCGGGGCATGTTGCCCATATCCGGGTCGCCGTTCGGGTTGGCATTGGTGCAAGCAACATAGTACATAAATTCGTAACGGTTCTGCAGTGCCATTTTCTTATTCCTCCTCGTCCGTTTCTGCCTCTTCGTTCTGTGCTTTCTGCATTTTTAGTTCTTTAAGTCTCTTGTTCAATTCTGCCGTCATTTGGCGATACCCCAGCGCAAAATAAGCCTGCTGCTCCAAATTCAACACAGTAGGGATTTCTGCAATGTCGCAAGTGACCGCATCCAACATTTCTTGATACAGTTCCAAGTAATCATTGCTTTTAATTTTGTCCTGATGCGGTACTGAATGGATGGACAGCTGCCCCAATACCAGCGCCGGCATCTGGCAGGCAGATGCATAGTAGCGCTGTACAATCCCTGCTTTAACTTTCCGCATTGCAAACTGCTGCATACTCGCATACACGGCGACCCACGCGCCGCAGCGGTACGCAACATTCGTATTTTCCGCCTGATACATAGCTTCTATCACGCCTTCCTTTCGATTGTTTTTCCGAATCAGCCATACTTTCAGCCATTGGCAGCACATTGCATCGGGCACGGGCGCATGTTTATCTTCTTCGCTGGCACTGGCCATTTGATTGCGAATGTATCGCAGCGCACGAACCGCCACGGAATCCGGCAGCATACTGTCCGTCAAGATTGCGTGCAGCACCGCTGGCGTAATTCCTGAAAGTTCCTTTCTCATTCGCTCGAAAAATTCTTTTTTCGTTTCGCTTTTTTTACTTTTTCGTTTCGGTTTCAAGCGAATCATCATTGCTTTCAGCGAATTAATTTTTGTGAATCCCGTTCCACCGAGATCGACCATTTGCAAGTCATTGCGCCATTGCTGGATATTCTTCTCTAATTCACCGTAATTACCATGATCATAGCTGTGAATCCGCGCACGCCCTTTGACGCCGGACAGCAGCAGAATATAATACTGTGTGCTGGCTGGAATCGCTGTTGCAGCTTCCCCGCTTTCAATGCTTACAAGACGTTTAGCTGGAATATCGCGTTCAGCATCAGGATTCGACGGCACTTCTACCGTCTCATCACTTTCTTCATCATTGTATTCATCAGCATCCTCTATCAGCTGTTCTTCTTCCTGATTTTCATGGTTTCCAGAGTTACCACCCACAGCTTGCTTTATCAGGTCGCTTTCCAAGGGAACATAGCTGTCAAACCAATGAACAAAGCGCATTCCCGCCAACGTTGGCGAAAGCGTTTCGCTTGACATGAGATGGTCAAGCGCCGCTTTCACCGCATCAATTGCTTCCGAAGAAACAGGCGCATTCGCCGATTGCTTCAGCCCATATGAGCGGAATGCTGCCTTATCAAAACAGAACAGTGGCAGCGATCCATTTCCCCCAACTTCCTGAAAACCCGTAATGAGTGGCAGGGTAGCAACAGGCGTCGTTCTTTCTCCTGTAATCAGGCACAGGCTTTCTGCCGCGCCGTGCCGTGCGAACTGCTGACGGAACTCCCGCCACCATTCCTGCACCTTTGGAATTTCAACAATGGGTGTTCCTGCAATTTCAAAAGAAACCGTGTCAGATGGTTTGATTTTCAGTCGTATCAATTCCTGCCGCACTTGCTCACAGCAAATTTCGTCCTCCAACAGCCGTACACAAGTTGATAATTCAGGCACTTTCTGCGCTGCCAGCTGAAGGGAGTCAAGATAGAACTGATGCTTGAGCATTTTTCGTTTCGGCTTTTTATTTTCTTCGTTGCTCTCTATTTCTTCTTGCTGAACCTCTTTCCAGAAAACAATTTCGTACTTTTCTATAAGCACATTACACTTATCTCCATGTGTCAGGCTTCCACCGTCAGGGCAAAAGTATTCATCCTCGCCGTCCTGCCTCACGCCAAGGAACGTGCCATTCGCGCCAAGGCAAACCCATGCCTTTACCGTCTTTTTCACCATGCCCGGAGGCGGCAGCAGCTGGTAACGCATGGCATAATCGTACAGCGGTCTCAGCATATCGCATCCCCCTTCAGGACTTCCGGGCTGTCATAGGGCGGCACTTCAATGACGCCCTGCTTCATCTCCGCATGATACAGGGACAGCCTTGTCCGCGTTTTCTTGCGAACCTCCGCGTCATGCAGGTCAAAAATGTCGTACACCATCAAGCCCAAATCCATGTCTTGCTGAATCGGCTTTTCGTTCGGGTCACTTTCAGAAAAGTACGCGACGCATTCCCTTAAGCCGAGCGCAGGCTGGCAAAAGCACTTGCCACCTTTAATTCGCCGTTCAGCCTGTGCATACAGCTGCTCCACCGTACCATGATAATCCGGCCGCGGCACAATCTGCGCGGTAATGCGGTAGCGGACATCATACAGGAAAACCGTTTGCCGCTGTGTCCGCTCATCCTCTGCGCTGATTGGTTCCATATTATTGCCCAATATGGACTTCACTTCGTTGCGCCTGACGCTGATATAGCGAATCGGCTTCAGTACCTCAATTTTTGTAACCATCCAAAAAAATTCTTTTGGTTTCGAATAGACGCTTGATAGTATGCCTCGTGCTGCTGATGGTGTTGGGACTGCCTGCGAAAGCCTTTCAACTTTCGTGGTCGGCGAAGTGAAGCACGCCAAGTCACCCCAAACGGTCACTGAAATCTCCATGATTTTTCATCACCTCCATGTTCTTCTCTCTGCCAAATCAGCAGAGAGGATAGCATTATCTTTGTACTATTTCAATTCTCAGCTTGTTAGCCTATCAGTGTTTCAAGCTGTCAGTACAAATATAATGTAAATCGAATGAATTGTCAATGGCAAATCTGGTATATAAGCATTTTTTTCACCATATTGGGAGGTCGTTTTTCAACTGCATCCCCGTATCCATATGATAATCCCCCTTCCTGCGAAGCACCCAATAGCCGGATGGCTGCCTGCTCTCATTCCGCTTTCCCGCAAAATACAGCTGCTCCGCATAACAGTTGAAGTCATCATTCGCATATGCCGTCACGCACAGCTTTGCAGCTTCATGCATCCACTTCGCCGTCACGCCGTTTTCCAAGGCTTCTTCCTTCAGCTTCTCAAACAGCTTGTTTTCAGGTTCATATGGCACAAGCACCTGCACGCCGTCATTCTTGATAATGCGATAGTTTTTCTCGACCCCTGCATAATCCTGCATTTGGATGGCCTCGCTCAGCTTCTTCTCCCCTTTCAACTTCCAAAAGAGCTTCTGATAGTAGCGCTGAATGTCACTCGGATTCATCAGGTCAATCGGTTTCTCAATATGCAATGCACTAACCAGCGTTGCCGCCTTGTTATACCAATTATCTGGATACAAATTGTCTTCATCCGGAAGGAACACAAGCACTTGCCCGCCTTCGGGATGGCGGCCGTTTCGATTGCATCTTCCCGCCGCCTGAATGATTGATTCCAGCGGGGCCAGCGCGCGGAAAACGCTGTCAAAGTCCAAATCCACCCCCGCTTCGATGCACTGCGTCGCAACCACACGGCAAGGCAAGCCGTCGCGCAGCCGCTTTTTGACTTGCTCTATCACGACGCGCCGATGTGCCGGACACAATTCCGTCGTGATGTAGAATACTGATTCCGTCTCACATACCAATTTCAGCGCATCAAACAGCTTCTTCGCGTGCTTTTTCATGTTCACAATGGTGCAGATGCTCCGCTGTGCCGCCATTTTCTGCGCAATTTCTTCCCACGAGATTCTCTCATTCGGCAAAACTCGCCATGTCACCTGAACGCGGCGAAGTTGCTGATACATATCGGCATGGTTCGGACAAATCTCCGTAGCATGCCAAGTAAGATTAGGGATTGATTGATAATCCGGCTGTGTCGCCGTAGAAAAGAGCATCGTCACATTTTTCTTCGGCAGATTGCAAAGTGCCTGAATGGTTTTGAGCGTCGCAGGAAACAATTCTGCAGACAAGCTCTGCGCTTCATCGAAAATGATTACAGAATTCGCCAACCGATGCAGTTTCCGAAGATTCGGGGCTTTTGCCGCAAACAGCCCCTCGAAAAATCGCACGGATGTGGTCACAATGACTGGCATATCCCAGCGCTGTGCAAACTTTCGCTGCTCTTCTGTCAGCTGCCGTTGGCTATGATCTTCCAGCAAAACGTCATCCCCAAGGATTTTCCGATATTCAATTGCATTCTGTTCCGTCAGCGTAATAAACGGCAGCACAATGATGATTCGCTGCTGACCGTTCTTGCGGCATTGGCGCAGCGCAAAATGCAGCAAGGCCAGCGTTTTTCCTGTGCCAGTAGGCGCTGTCAGGGTGTAAATCCCCGGCGCATGATCCCCCGCCCTGCCGCACGTTTCAAACAACTCATTCCGCAGTGCATTGAGTTTTTTATCAGCCGTTGAGTTCCTGGCCAGTTCCGCCCGATGCGCATTTAAGCGCTCCAGCCAGTTTTCCGCATCACATTTCGGCGGCTCCGGGATGATTTCTCCATCCTCTTCCGCTGATGCGGTGTAATCTGCATCCACCAAGCAAGAAAGCAGCATTCGCGACCAAAGCATCCGTTCTTCTTCCCCAAGCGTCATGATCTTAGGTTCAGGACATTCCCACTGCGGAAGTTCTTCATGAAATATCTCCGCAAGCACACGGTAATTTTCTTTTCCTGTTAATGCAACCTCCTTTCCATCATTGCCTTCCAACCACTTTTGCGCTGTCATGCATTCACGCAGCGAATACTTCAGCTGGTCGTAGCAGAGCAGCGTTCCATGATGTGCATTGATTGCCTCTAAAATGGGCGCGTAATTGGTACTTGCAATCTCCTTACTTGTGCATTTTTGTGTAGCAATCAGAAACCACCGCAAAAACGCAGCGCTCACCCTTGCATGGTCTACTCTGGATGCGTTTCCTTCCAAAACATCTTGGAATTTATCTGTGAGCTTGCCAGCATCATGAACCGTTCCGGCCATTTCCGTTTCTTTTTCCATGCCCAGTTGTCTTCCATACTCTTTGCTCAATTCTCCCACCGCGCAAAGATGTTCCTTCACCTCCACCTGCTTGCGTCCGGGACGCTTCGACTTCGCGTACCACTTCTTCATAGTATCTCTCCATCTTTTTGTTAAATTCAAACAGTTAAATTGCATATTTAGTGTACATAAGTTCTTCCATTTTGTCAATACTCTCCATGGTAAAATTTTAAGGCAACACCGCACAAATGAGGTACCGGTCACTGGCACCATATCCCCCCGATATATTCACCAATTTCCCTACAAATCAATCCGAGTAATAGCAAAAGGCTCTGCCGTTCTTCCTTCACGGAAGTCAGCAGAGCCTTTTTCATCCTATAAAGTTATATTCCAGCACCCGCAAGCCATTCGCGCCATCCGACACATCAGAATAGCACGAACGCCGCGGCTGCTATCATCTTGCCACCAAGCAGGCAATCCTGTTTTGAAAAAGTGCGTGTTTTCAAGGTTTTGCAGCCCTTCACATCCACTTTTTCATTATTCCCACTCAATACTCGCCGGCGGCTTGGTTGTCACGTCCAGCACGACGCGGTTCACATGCGGCACCTCATTGACAATCCTTGCAGAAATCGTGCGCACGACGTCGTACGGGATGCGCGCCCAGTCGGCGGTCATGAAGTCGTCCGTCGTGACCGCGCGGATGGCGACGGTGTAGTCGTACGTCCGCTCGTCGCCCATGACGCCCACGGAGCGGATGCCCGTCAGGACGGTAAAATACTGATGAATGTCGGCGTCCAGACCGGCCTTGGCGATTTCCTCGCGCAGCACCGCGTCGCTCTCGCGGACAATCTCCACCTTTTCCGGGGTCAGGTCGCCGATGACACGAATCGCCAGACCGGGGCCGGGGAACGGCTGACGCCAGACAAGATCGTGCGGGAGACCCAGCGTTTCGCCCAGCGCGCGCACTTCGTCCTTGAACAGCATCCGCAGCGGCTCAATCAGCTGTGTGAAGCCGAGTTCCTTGGGCAGGCCGCCGACGTTGTGGTGGCTCTTGATGACCGCCGCGCCCGTCGCCTGACCACTCTCGATAACGTCCGGGTAAATCGTGCCCTGCGCGAAGTAATCCAGCTTGCCGAGCTTTTCGGATTCCGCCTTGAATACTTTCAGGAAGTCACGGCCGATAATCTTGCGCTTCGTTTCGGGGTCGGAAACGCCCTTCAAGTCCTCATAGAAGATTTTGCTGGCGTCGGACGCAACCAGACGCACAGGGAAAGTGTGCGTGAACACATTCACCACCTGCTCGGTTTCGCCCTTGCGCATGAAGCCGTGGTCAACGTAGACGCAGGTCAGGCGGTCGCCGATGGCCTTATAAATCAGCGCCGCCGCGACGGAGGAGTCCACGCCGCCGGAAAGTCCCAGCAGCACCGTGCCCTTGTCGCCCACGATTTCGCGGATGTTGGCAATCGCCGTCTGCGCGTAGGTTTCCATCGACCAGTCGCCCACGCAGCCGCAGATATTCAGGAAGTTCTCGATGACCGCGCGCCCCTCGTCGGAGTGGGTCACTTCCGGATGGAACTGCACGCCGTAGATGCGCTTGTCGTCGTTCGCCATCGCCGCAACGGGGCAGTTCGTGCTGTGCGCAATCGGGTGGAAACCAGCCGGGCACTTCTTCACCTGATAGGTATGGCTCAGCCAGCAGGAGGAAGCATCCGACATGCCGGAGAGCAGGCTCGTCTTATCGTCCATCGTCACGGTGATTCGGCCATACTCGCGCTGTGCCGCCTTTTCCACCGTGCCGCCCAGCAAATACGCCGTCAGCTGCATTCCGTAACAGATGCCCAGCACCGGCACGCCCAGCTGATACACGCCCTCGTCGCAGCGGGGTGCATCCTGTTCCAGCACGCTTGCCGGGCCGCCGGAGAGAATCACGCCCACGGGGTTTTGCGCGCGAATCGTCTCCAGGCTCGCGTCATAGGGCAGGACGCAGGAATACACATGGCATTCGCGCACGCGCCGCGCAATCAGCTGCGTGTACTGTCCGCCGAAATTCAGAATGACGATTTTCTGTGTTTCCGCCATTGATTGATTTCCTCCACTATTTCTTTCCCTGTTTCAAACTGAAAAGCAGCACCGAATTTTGATACGATGCTACCTTATATTGTGCCACATTTCCGTCGTGAAAGCAAGCCCCTGCACGGCTTTTTTTCCTGGCAGCTGATTAGTTTACACGTTAGCCTTACGTTGTTTCCTTTCATTGTTCCTTTCGGTGAAAATTTCGCCATATTTATCAGCTTTTTTCTTCTTTTGCCGCTTGACAAGGGCATTTTTCCGGGTTATAATACCCATATACCTAACTGTTAAGCTAACAGGAAGAGAGGAATGCTTCATGTTTCGTCAGGATTGTTCGCACCATCTGCTTACGACCATTCTGCCTTTCTGGGAGAACCTGACCGATTGGGAGCGCGGCGGCTGGTTCGGCTATGTGAATCATGACCTGTCCGTGGAGCGCGGGGCACACAAGGGCTGCATCCTCAACAGCCGCATTCTGTGGACGTTCTCGACGGCGGCGCGCGTGACGGGCGATAAATCCCTGCTGCGCTATGCGCGCCATGCGTTCGCATTCCTGCCGCATTTTGAGGATACCGAGCGCGGCGGCGTGTACTGGTCGGTGACGGCGGACGGTGAGCCGCTGGACAAGACGAAGCACACCTATTGTCAGGCATTCGCGATTTACGGCTTGGCGGCGTACATGCGCGCCATCGGCGAAAGTGACCCGGATTACGCCCCTGCGCGCGACAAGGCGATGGCGCTTTTCCGCCTGATTGAGACGAAGTGCAGCGACGCGGGCGGCTACGGCGAAGCCTATGAGCCGGATTTCACCCCCGTCGGCAACGAGAAGCTGTCCGACAACCCGAAGCTGATGGAGCGCCACGAGACGGCGTCCCGCACGATGAACACGCTGCTGCACGTTTTGGAGGGCTATGCGGAATTATACCGCGCCATGCCGGACGAAGCTGTGCGCCGCGCCGGAGAAGTCTGCTTAGAACGTTTCCTGAACGTGATGTACAATCCGGGCAAGCGCCGCTTGGAGGTCTTCTACGACCGCAACTACCGCTCTTTGCTGGACATGCAGTCCTTCGGGCACGACATTGAGGCCTCGTGGCTGATTTGGGACGCGGCAGAGACGCTGCTGCCCGAATCAAACCGCGCGCCGTATCTGCACATGTGCCTGACGCTGGCGGAAGCTGTCCGCGAACGCGCATTCACCGACCACGGCTTGGAGAACGAAGTTGTCGAGGGCAAAGTTGACCACACGCGTGTCTGGTGGGTACAGGCGGAGACGGTGCTGGGCTTCCTGAATGCCTACGAGCTGACAGGCGCATCCACTTGGCTGAGGCAGGCGGAAGCGCAGTTTGCCTACATCTGCCGTGCCTTCGTTGACCCGCGTCCGAACAGCGAGTGGTTCTGGTCGCTGACCGAATCAGGCGTCCCGACGGACAAGCCGATTGTGGAAGAGTGGAAGTGTCCGTACCACAACAGCCGCATGTGCCTGCGGGTGATGGAGCATCTGGCGTAATGTTCCATCGGCTATCGCGCTGATGCTTGCATTCATGCTGTTTTTACCTTTCTGAATGTGCTTTCGCCTTGCGCAGGGATTTCGCTCCTGCGGGAGCGACCAAAGGGCTTTCCGATCGCCCTTTGGAAACCTTCGGTGCACTCCTGCATAGTAGGTTTTTATTGTTACTCCAGTTAGTTAGTGTACCTTTTGTTCCCTCAAGCAGCAATACAAACCAATAAACAGGAGTGTACGCTGCGAAGGGGACAAGGGGGCAACCGCAGACTTCGTCTGTTTCCATTGCCCCCTTGTCGCCTCCGCAGAGGCGAAACCCCTGCAGCAATACTCCAGAAGTCTAAAAGAAAACAAGAGCTATCAAAAACGGACTTTGCCCTCGCAAACATCCACAAATCTGGAGGTTTTATTTCACCATGAGCGGTATCACCATGCGTGACATTGGGCGGCAGTTGGGGGTCAGCGCCGTCACCGTGTCGAAGGCGCTCGCGGGAAAATCCGGCGTGAGTGAGGAAATGCGGCAGAAAATCATCCGCCGCGCATCCGAACTCGGCTATGTCAACCCCAACGCGCCGCAAACCACGCCCACATCCGGTTTGGATGTCGGCATCCTCATTCCGGAGAATTTTTTCTCCGTCGTGTCCTTTTATGCAACTTTCTACAAGCAGCTCGTGCAGGCGCTGACCGACGCGGGGCATTTCGGCATCATGGAGCTGGTCACGCATGACATGCAGACCGCGCTGACCCTGCCGAATCTCCTGCGTTCGCGCCACGTCGATGCGCTCATCTGTCTGGGGCAGCTAACCTCCCCGTATATGCAGCTGCTGACGCGGCAGGAAATGCCCGTCATCTGTCTGGACTTCCACGACCCCTTTGTCACCACTGACGCCATTGTCAGCGACAACGCTTTCGGCGCGGCGCAATTGACCTACTGGCTGATTGAGCAGGGGCATCGGGACATCGGCTTCGTCGGGGATATCAAGGCAACGTCCTCCATCATGGAACGCTACCTCGGTTTCCTTTCCGCAATGCTGATGAAGGATTTGCCCGTGCGCCCCGAATGCGTTTTTTCCGACCGCGACCCGGAAGGGAGCATGTTCCACACCTTCCAGCTGCCGGAGAAAATGCCGACCGCGTTCGTCGTGAACTGCGATATGTCCGCGCAGGCGCTGATTACCGACCTGCAAAACCGCGGCTACCGCGTGCCGGAGGACATTTCCGTCGTGGGCTTTGATGATTTCTGCCCGACCGCCGGCAACACGCCGCCGCTGACAACCTTCCGTGTCAATTGCCCCGCGATGTGCCGCATGGCGGTCAAGCTGATTGGCGAGCGCTGCGCGGGCGACCGCAAAACCGTCGGGCGCGTGGTGATTGGCGGCGAATGCGTCTTCCGCGATTCCGCCGCGCCGGTGTCTGCCATTCACTAATCCCGGAGAGCAACTGCTTTCCGTTAAACAACCAAGAAAGAGGTATGTACACATGGCTGTCAAGATGCTCAACGTCCCCTCCCTTCCCAACATTCCGTGGCAGGAGAAGCCGGCTGACTACAAGCTTTCCTCCCCTGTCTGGCGTTACAGCGAGAACCCCGTCATGGGGCGCAATCCCACGCCGGAAATTGCCCGCATCTTCAACTCCGCCGTTGTGCCGTGGGAGGATGGCTACATTGCCGTTCTGCGCGGCGAGCAGGTCAACGGCATCCCATATGTCTACCTCGGACATTCCAAGGACGGCATTCACTGGGACGTCGAGCGCGAAAAAGTGCCCTTTGTGGATGACAACGGCAACCCGAAAATGCCGCACTACGCCTATGACCCGCGTCTGGTGAAGGTGGATGACACCTACTACATCATTTGGTGCACCGACTTCTACGGTGCTGCCATCGGCATGGCGAAGACGAAGGACTTCAAAACCTTCACGCGCATCGAGAACCCCTTCATCCCCTTCAACCGCAACGCCGTCCTGTTCCCGCGCAAGGTGAACGGCAAGTTTAAGCTTCTGTCCCGCCCGTCTGACTCCGGCCACACGCCTTTCGGTGATATTTTCATCTCCGAATCGCCCGACATGGAGTACTGGGGACACCATCGCCATGTGATGGGGCGCGGCAGCAACTGGTGGGAATCCGTCAAGATTGGCGGCGGCGCTGCCCCCATCGAAACGACCGAAGGCTGGCTGCTGTTCTACCACGGCGTCGCGACCACCTGCAATGGCTTCGTGTACTCCATGGGCGGCGCGATTCTGGACATCAACCAGCCGTCGAAGGTGCTGTACCGCTGCGAAAACCACCTGCTGACGCCGGAAGAGCCTTACGAAACGACTGGCTTCGTGCCGAACGTCGTTTTCCCCTGCGCTACATTGCAGGACGGCGACACCGGCCGCATCGCCATCTACTACGGCGCGGCGGACACCAACGTCGGTCTGGCGTTCACCACGGTGGACGAGGTTGTCACCTACATCAAGGCGCACTCCAAGCTCCAATGGGGCGACGACATCGCGCAGGACGATTTCTGATTTTGCGGGGATGTACGAGTGCGTACATCCCTCTTTTTGTGCAGGAGGAGGCGCCAGAGGCGCTGCCTCTGGACTCCGGCAGGGCGCTGCCCTGCACCCGCAAGGGAGTTCCTCCCTTGACCCTTTCGCGCGATTCAGTTGGTGACACTTTCAAGCTATGTCCGCGTGTTAATGCAGAGATTTCGCCTCTGCGGAGGCGACCAGAGGGCTTTGCGGTCGCCCTCTGGACTGCTTCGCGTCCCCATCTAAGTTTGTTGAGCTTTATCGAAACAAATTTAGTTGGTGTGCCGTTCGTCCCTAAGCAGCAATACAAATCAATAAACAGGAGTATGCACTGCGAAGGGGTCAAGGGGGCGACCGCAGACTTCGTCTGTTTCCATTGCCCCCTTGTCGCTCCCGCAGGAGCGAAATCCCCTGCAACAATCAAAACCAATCAGCATCCAAAACAAGAAAAAAGGAGCGACCACTGCTATGCAAATCCGCAGTTTTTCCTCTCTGATGGAGTCCTACGAGCGCCTCATCGCGCGCCCGAACCCCGCCAATGACCACTTCTATAACGGGCTTTATACCCGCTACCGCTACCCCGTCCTCACCCGCGAGCACATCCCGCCCTTCTGGATGTACGACGCTGACCCCGCGTCGAACCCCTTCATGATGCAGCGGCTGGGCGTGAATGCCACCATGAACAGCGGCGCGATCAAGCTGAACGGCAAGTACTGCCTCGTCGTGCGCGTCGAGGGCATGGATCGCAAGTCCTTCTTCGCCGTCGCCGAATCCGACAAGCCCACTGAGGGCTTCCGCTTCCGGGATTATCCTGTCGTCCTCCCCGATACATGCGCAGAGGAAACGAACGTCTACGACATGCGCCTGACGCAGCATGAAGACGGCTGGATTTACGGCGTATTCTGCTCCGAAAGCAAAGACCGCACCAGCAGCGATTTGTCCGCGGCGGTTGCGGCGGCGGGCATCGTACGCACGAAGGACTTGCAGAGCTGGGAGCGTCTGCCGAACCTCAAGACGCTCCGTTCGCCGCAGCAGCGCAATGTCGTCCTCCACCCCGAATTTGTGGATGGGCAATATGCCTTCTACACCCGTCCGATGGATGATTTCATCGAGACGGGTTCGGGCGGCGGCATCGGCTTCGGGCTGTGCAAGGATATTGAGCACCCCGTCATTGATGAGGAGAAAATCATCTCCCTGCGCCGCTACCACACCATCACCGAAAGCAAAAACGGCGCGGGCGCAACGCCGATTCGCACCGACAAGGGCTGGATTCACATCGCGCACGGCGTTCGCAACACGGCGGCAGGTCTGCGCTATGTGCTGTACGCCTTCATGACGGCGCTGGATGACCCGTCGCGCGTGATTGCCGAACCGTCGGGGATGCTGCTTGGCCCGATGGGGCACGAGCGCGTGGGCGACGTGAGCAATGTCGTGTTCTCCAACGGCGCGATTGCGGATGACGACGGCAAGGTGTACATCTACTATGCTTCGTCGGACACGCGCCTGCACGTCGCCGAAACGGACATTGACCGCCTGTGCGACTACCTGCTGCACACGCCCAAAGACCCGCTGCGTTCGCCGGACTGCGTGCGCCAGCGCTGCCTGCTCATCTCGCACAATCTCGCGTTTATGGGAAAGAAGGACGACTAATGGCGATTGAATTCAAACTTGCGCCCCTGTTTGGCAATGGCGCGGTGCTGTGCCGCCGCAAGGAAGTGCGCGTCTGGGGTACGGCGGCGGATGGGCAAACTGTCACCGGGCGCGTGACGATGGCGGATGGGCTGATTCTCTCCGAAGGCGTCTGCACAGCGCGCGACGGACGCTTCCTCCTGCATCTTCCGCCGATGGAACAGGCGACCGGCTGCACACTGACTGTCCATTGCGGGGCAGAAACGTGCACATCCACCGATATTTCGGTTGGCGAAGTCTACCTCGCGTCCGGGCAGAGCAACATGGAGCTGGAACTGCAAAACGCCGACGAGGGGCAAGATTTAATCGCGGCGCATGACGACCCGCTGGTGCACTACTTCAACGTGCCGAAAAAGAGCGTCTGGGATGACGACGCGATTGCAGCCGAAGCCGCGTCTCATTGGGAGCGCGTTCGCCCCGGCTATGCGCGGGATATGTCCGCCGTCGCGTACTTCTTCGCCCGCAAACTCGCGCGGACGATTGACTGCCCTATCGGCATTATTGACTGCTACTGGGGCGGTACGTCCGTGACCTGCTGGATGGACAAGGAAGCGCTGGAAGCAACCGCCGAGGGGCAGCGCTACATCACCCGCTACCGTGAGCAGGGCGGCGACAAGCCCTTCGATCAGTGGCGGCAGGAGGAAGATGCTTTCTGGGTTGAAATGAACGCGTGGAATGCGCATGTTGCTCAGCTGAAGAAGGACAATCCCGGTATCTCGTGGCCGGAAATCAACGAAACCGTCGGCCCCTGCCCTTGGCATCCGCCGGTTGGTCCCGGTTCGCCGTATCGTCCGGGCGGGCTGATTGAAACGATGACCAAGCGCGTCGTTCCCGCGACGCTGACCGGCATTCTGTATTATCAGGGTGAGGATGACACCGCGAAAACCGAGCATTACGACGTGCTGCTGACTGCGATGGTGATGCGCCTGCGTCAGCTTTTCCGCGACGATTCGCTCCCCTTCCTCAACGTGCAGTTGCCGATGTGGATTGCCGCCGGCGACGAGGATAAGCACGACTGGGCGCGCCTGCGTCTTGCACAGGCACGGGCGGCAAGCGCCCTCCAACCCGGCGGTCTGGCAATTCTGCTGGACTGCGGCGAGTTCGACAACATCCACCCGACCGACAAGCGCACCCCCGGTGAGCGCCTGTGCGACGTTGCCCTGCGCGTCGTCTATGGCATGGACGCGCCGGAATCCCCCCGCGCGCTGGGGAAGTATACGCAGGGAGATACGCTCGTTGTCACGCTGAGCGCACCTGTGCTGCGCCGGGAGACGGGCGAACTGCTGCTGGAGATTGCCGGGGAGGACGGGGCGTATCACCCTGTGCAGTCGGTGACGCTGGATGGGACGGAGATGCGCTTGCGGAGCGTGGCAGTGCTCCACCCGGCGAAGGTAAGGTATGCATATGTGAATTGGGGGAAAGTGTCGCTGTTTGGGCGGAATGGGCTTCCGCTCGCCCCCTTCGCCTTCGAGGGCTAAAAGAGGATAAACACGCGGAAACAATAGGGGAAAAGCGACCAACTCAATCGCGCGGAGAGGTCAATGGACAGCGTCTCTTATGGGGTTTGTGGCAACGCCCCAACTGTTGCTCGGACGCTCAACTCCAAGAAAACCGCCAACAAAGGCGCAGACAGCGAAGCGTCCCTGCCAGTAACCAAAATTCAAAAAACATCCACACTCAAAACAGACCAGCACGGCATCACACCATGCTGGTCTGTTCTTTATTCTGCTTACTTTTCCGGCGCATCCGGGGTGGTCGGCGTGGGCGGCACCGGGGCTTTGCCCTGAATGTACACCGGGTATGCCGCGCTCACCCGCTGACCGTCATTCACCGTCGCGGTGACGAGGATAATCTGTGTTTCCGCGTTTGCGGACACGCGCAGCTTCCCGTCGCCAGAAATCGTCGCAACGCTCGCGGGGCAGTTGACCGCCCACGTCACACGCTTCACCGTGGCGTTCGCGGGCTGCACCGTCGCCATCAGCCGGAGCGTCGCGCCCGCGCGGACGATGCGGTTGCCTGTAATCACCACGCCCGTCGCCGGAATGCCGACCGTCACGCGCACGGACGCGCGCTTGTTCGAGCCGTCGGTCGTGCGGACGGTAATCGTCGCTGTGCCTGCCTTCAGGCCGCGCACAACGCCGTTTGCATCCACCGTCGCAACGCGGGTGTTGCTGCTGCGCCAGCGGATGGGCATCTGCGCCGTTTCGGGTGTTGCCGACACATGCAGCTGCACCGACGCGCCAACGTTAATCCAGCTGCTGGCTGCCGTCAAGGTGAGTTTCGTCGTCTTGGGGTAAATGACAAGCGTCCACGTTGCGGAAATTGTGCTGTTTTCCGCGCTGACAGCGTTCACCGTTACCGTCGTGATTTCTGTCACGTTCTTCGTGGTCAGCACGCCGCTGGTCGAAATCGTCGCGACGCTCGCGGGGCAGTTGAGCGAGTAGATAACCTTCTGATTCGCGGCATCCTTGGGCAGAATCGTCGCCTTGATGGTCGTGGACTGCCCGCCGCCGAGTTTTTCCGCGCCGCTGATGGTCAGCGACTTGACCGTCTTCTGTACCTTGACGGTGAACTTCGCGCGGATACCCGTGCCGTCCGTCGCCGTCGCGGTAATCGTCACTGTGCCCGCCTTGAGCGCGGTCACAACGCCATTCGCATCCACCGTCGCAATGCGCTTGTTGCTGGTCGACCAAGTGACGCTCTGTGCGGCATCTTCCGGCAAAACGCGCGCCGTCAGCTGAAGCGTCTTGTCCTCGCCGTCCACATCAATGTAGTTTCTCGGCGCGGAAATGGCAACCGTCGTTACCGGGGGCAGAATCTGGACGGTGCGCGTCGCCGTAATCGCGCTGTTCTCCGCGCTGACCGCTGTTACCGTGATGGTCACAGGCGCGGTGAACCCCTTGCCAGCCTTCAATCGCCCATGCCGGTCAATGGTCGCGATGTCTTTGCCGCAATCCACCGACCAGATAACCTTCTGGTTCGTCGCCGTAGCGGGGGTGATGACGGCGTTCAGCGTGATGGTCTTGCCCTGCGCGACGGCACTTGCGCCGCGGATTTCCAGCGTACCGACCGCACTGCCGACCGTCAGGGTGATTTTCGCCGAGCGGCCCGAACCATCCGTCGCCTTGGCGGTAATCGTCACCTTACCGACTTTCTTCGCCGTCACCAGACCGTTTGCATCCACCGTCGCAATGCGCTTGTTGCTGGTCGACCACGTCACCTGCTGGGAGGCGTCCTCCGGGATGCATTTTGCCGTCAGCTGAAGCGTCGGGGAAGCGAGGTCAATCGTCAGGCGCGGCGCGGAAATCGCAAGTCCCGTCGTCACCGGGCGAATCGTAACCGTGTGGGTGGCGCGAATCGCGCTGTTCTGCTTGGACACCGCCGTCACGGTAATGTTCGTAATTCCGCTGACTTTCTTGGTCGTCAGCTTGCCGCTCTGGCTGATGCTGGCGATGCTCTTGTCGCAGTCCACTGACCAGACGACGCCTTTTTCCGTCGCATCCGCCGGCATCATCACCGCCTTGAGCGTGATGGACTTGCCCGCCGCGACGCTGCTTGCGCCCTCGATGGTCAGCCCCGTCACGCCGCTGACGACACGCAGGGTAATGCGACCCCTGACCTTACTGCCGTCCTTCGCCGTGGCAGTGATGGTCACTTTGCCGGTTTTGCGTGCCGTCACCAGGCCGCTTGCATCCACCGTCGCGATTTTGCTGCTGCTGCTCGACCATGTGACATCGGCAATCGCGTCCTCCGGGTCGCACGTCGCTTTCAGCTGCAAAGTTTTGCTGCCGCTCAAATCAACATACGTCGTGGGCGCGCTGACGGTGATTTTTTTCACGCCCGGCGCGATGCACAGGCGGAAGTTCGCATAGCGCGACGGGTCACTTTTCAGCGCCGCCGACACCTGCACATAGTGCGTGTATGCCACACGTTTGGTGGTAATAACGCCGCTTTTGATGGTCGCCAGCGAAGCATCCGCCGGGTACAGCGTCCATTCCAAATCGCTGTTCGGGACGGTTTTTCCGTCGATGGTGACGGAGAACGTCAGCTTCTCGCCGCCGCGAACCGTCTTTGCGCCGGAAATAACGACTTCGCCTTTCGCGGGCGGCGTAGGCAGCGGCGGCGCGGGCGGCAGGTCACTGCCCGTGGTGATATCCGACGGCGTTGTGACCGCCAGCGCTGTATTGCTCCATTGCGGCACAAGCAGCACCGCCAGCGCCAGCATCAGCACCAACGCCGCCTTTTTCATGCTTTGCTTCATGGTTCTTTCCTCCTACCAATTTCCGAAAAAGGGATTCCGCATTTTTCATTGTAGCGCAGAGCGCAGCCCTGCGTCAAGCAAATTTCGCCTGTGGGTGAAGAATTTACAAGTCACCGCCTTGCAAAGGCGTAAATCCCAATCGCCGCGGCAATGGACAGATTCAGCGAATCCACCTTATTGCTGCTTGGAATGCGCACAGGCTGCCCCAGACGGCTGAACTCCGGCGGCAGACCGCTGCCCTCGTTGCCGAAAATCAGCGTCCATCGGTCAGGAATGTCGCCCAACACATCCGGCAGGGACTTCGACCCGTCGAGCATGAACGGATAGAGCGCGTGTTCCGGGAACTGCGCCTGATACTGCGAAAAATCATCATAGACATGCAGCCGCAGCTGGAAGATGCTGCCCATGCTGGCGCGGACAGTCTTGGGATCAAACACATCCACGCACGGGCGGATGACGGCGATATCCTGCACGTCAAAGCCAAGCGCCGTGCGGAAAATCGTGCCGACATTGCCGCTGTCCGACGGGTGATGCAGGACGATATGCGGCTTGTCAGGGCGCAGGTCATCCTCGAACTTGCTGAACACCGCCGCCGCGAAGCAGTTATCCTTTCCCGAAATGCGGGAAAGCGCCTTGTCCGCCTCTTCCACACGGATATGGTGCTTTTCCGCTTCCTCGCGAAGCCGCTGTGCGCCCTCGGTTCCGGCGCTTCGGCTATGCAGCAGCACGCGGCGGCAGCTTTCCGGGCGGTGCAGCAGGCATTCCATCGCCGGGAACATCCCCGGTGCGTAGGCATAATCCAGCTCCGCCGAATAGGTTGATAAAGACGGCATAATTGCCCTCCTAATTTTGATAAAACCGATTCAAGCTACAACACACCTTGGGTTAAACGATGGATACCCCAAAAGTATGGTAGCGGCGACCGAAGGGGTCAAGGGGGCGATCGGAAAGCCCCCTTGTCGCCTCCGCAGAGGCGAAATCCTCTGCATGACAATGCAATTCAAGCAGAAAGAAACGTATTAGAACAAAGCCTCGACAAAGTCCTTAGCATTGAAGGGCTGCAAGTCGTCGATGCCCTCGCCTACGCCGATGTACCACACCGGCACTTCCAGCTCCTGCCGGATGGCAAGCGCAATGCCGCCCTTCGCCGTGCCGTCGAGTTTGGTCAGGATGATGCCGCCGATTTCGCAGACTTCCTTGAACGCGCGCGCCTGCGCCAGACCGTTCTGTCCCGTCGTTGCATCCAGCACGAGCATACAGCGCACATCCGCTTCCGGGAACTCGCGGTCAATCACGCGGCGCATCTTGTTCAGCTCATCCATCAGGTTCTTCTTGTTGTGCAGGCGGCCGGCGGTATCGACAATCAGCAGATCCGCGCCCTGTGCCTTGGCGGACTGGATGCCGTCATAGACGACCGCCGCGGGGTCAGCGCCCTCGGCGTGCTTGACAATCGGCACACGCGCGCGTTCCGCCCAGACGGTCAGCTGGTCAGCCGCCGCCGCACGGAAAGTATCCGCCGCGCAGAGGATAATCCGGCGGCCAATGTTCTGAAAGCGCAGGGCAAGCTTGCCGATGGTGGTCGTTTTTCCCGCGCCGTTCACGCCGACAACGAGCATGACCATCGGCCAGCGCAGCGGCGGACGCGGGATGTCCATCTGCTCAATCATGATATCTTTGAGCATCTGCTTGGCGGTATCGGCGTCCTTGACCTTGTTTTCGCTCACGCGGCGGCGCAGTTCATCCATCATGGCGGTTGTCGCCTTCATGCCGCAGTCGGACATGAGCAGGATGTCTTCGAGCTCCTCATAGAAGTCCTCGTCAATCTTCCTTGTTTCCTTCACCAGCGTATCGACGCGCCCCATCAGCGAATCACGCGTCTTGGTTAATCCTTCACGCAGTTTTGCGAACAGTCCCATCGTTATTCCTTCTTTCTAAGGGGCATTGCCCCTTGACCCTTTCGCGCGATTGAGTTGCGCGCGTCTTCATACTTTTTTCCGCATGTTTAGCAGGGGTTTCGCCTCCGCAGAGGCGAAACCCCTGCAACAAGAAAATTCAGTTGCAAAGATGTATTCAGAAATGCCGCCCGCCCAAAGGCACTTAAGCATTGCCCTTATGCTTCTCCAAGAACACCATCAGCACTGCCACATCCGCGGGCGACACCCCCGGAATCCGGCTCGCCGCCGCAAGCGACCGCGGACGCTGCTTCATCAGCTTCTGCCGCGCTTCAATCCGAAGCCCTGTCACTTCCTCATACGGCAAATCGTCCGGCAGCAGCGTCTCTTCCATCTGCCGCGCGTGGCGAATCAGCGTCTCCTGTCGCTCCAAATAGCCCTCATACTTCACCGAGATTTCCGCCTGCTCCTGCGCAGGCTTGCCGAATTGCCTAATCTCCGGCGAAAGCTCCGTCAGCGCTGACAGCGTGATTTCCGGGCGCTTCAGCAGTTCCACTGCGCTTAGCCCATTCTGTGCTTCCGGCTGATGATGCTTCTCCAGCCAGTCGTTCAGCGCAACGCCGGGCGTGTATTTTGCCTTGCGGAGTTCGCCCAGCAGCTGCGCGGTTTCCGATGCCTTGCGTTCCGTGCGCTCCATGCGCTCCCGCGTCGCCAGACCCGCCTCGTAGGCGATGCGCGTCAGGCGCAAATCCGCATTGTCCTGCCGCAGGGATAAGCGGTGCTCGGCGCGGCTCGTCATCATGCGGTACGGCTCGTCCGTGCCTTTCGTCGTCAGGTCGTCGGTCAGCACGCCGATGTACGCCTGATCGCGCGTGAGCACAATCGGCGGCTTGCCCTGCGCCGTCAAAGCGGCATTCATGCCCGCCAGCAAGCCCTGCGCGGCGGCTTCCTCGTACCCGGATGTGCCGTTAATCTGCCCCGCAAAAAACAGCCCCCGCACATCCAGACTTTCCAGCGTCGGGCGCAATTGCCGGCTGTCGATGCAGTCATACTCAATCGCATACGCCAGCCGCGTCAGCTCGCACCGCCGCAAGCCCGGCACGGAGCGGTACATCTCCCACTGCACATCCTCCGGCAGCGATGTGGACATGCCCTGCACATACCATTCACGGCTCTGCATTCCTTCCGGCTCAAGGAACACCTGATGGCGCTCCTTGTCGGCAAACTTGACGATTTTATCCTCAATCGACGGACAGTAGCGCGGCCCGATGCCGTGGATTTTGCCGGAATACAGCGGCGCGCGGTGGAGATTTCGGCGGATGATGTCGTGCGTCTCCGGCGTCGTCCATGTCAAATAGCATGCGTAGGTATTGTGCAGCGCGCGGTCGGTCATAAACGAGAACGGCGTCACTGGCTCGTCACCGGGCTGCGGCGTCATTTCGTCGAAATCAATCGTCCGCACGTCGATGCGCGCGGGCGTCCCCGTCTTGAACCGCCGGAGCGGAAAGCCGATGCGCGTCAAGCTGCCGCTGAGGTTCGGCGCGCTCATCAGCCCCTGCGGCCCGCCCGGCGTAATGCTCTCCCCAATGATAATCTGGCTGCGGAGATACACGCCGCACGCGACAACCGCGACTTTACAGGAGATATGCTGTCCCGTTGTTGTCGTCACGCCGGTGACATGCCCGTTCTCGACGTCAATCGCGGCGACTTCTCCCTGCCGGACGGTCAGGTTGTCCTGCGTCATCAGCGCGGTACGCATCCGGTTCTGGTACTGCTGCTTGTCCGCCTGTGCGCGCAGGGCATGAACCGCCGGGCCTTTGGACATATTGAGCATTCGGCTTTGGAGGAACGTATCGTCGATGGCGCGCCCCATTTCGCCGCCCATTGCGTCCAGTTCACGCACAAGATGCCCCTTTGCGCTGCCGCCGATAACGGGATTGCACGCCATGAGAGCGATGCCGTCCATATTCAGCGTCAGCAGGAGGGTATCAAGCCCCATGCGCGCCCCTGCGAGGGCGGCTTCACACCCCGCGTGTCCGCCGCCGATGACTACCAGATCCTTCATCATACGCCTTCTGCTCCTCGGAAATAGGATTCCAGTATGATTATACCATAGGGAGGGGGAAAAGGAAAGAGGGAGAGGCGAAATTAGGGCGGGGGGAATGCGGATAAACACGCAGAAGGAGCAATGGAAAAGCGAACAGCTCCATCGCGCCAGATGGGCGCGGCTTTCTATCCCCCATCTCAAGCAAAATCAAGCGAAATCAAATGAAATCAAGCCAATTCAAATGAAATCAAATTTTCTTGCCAATTGCGGGCATCCGTGCTATCATGTGCATATAGCGAACGCAAGTTCCTATATTTCGCGGTGTACCTGCCCGCGCCGCCGTACCCATCACACAAGGAGGAGCGAAATTGACTGACATTACCACTACTCTCACTTATACCGCTGACCTCACCCGCCCCCTGCGCCGCATGAACATCCCCGCGCTGTTCATCACCGATGCGCGCCGGGCGCACCGAATCACCGTCACGGTTCTCCGCGCGGGAAATCCCGTTGACCTTGGCGACACCGCCGTTTCCGGCACGGTCAAGCACCTGCGCACCGGCACAACCATCCCTCTTAGCGGCAGCGCGCAGGGCAGCATTGCGTCCGTCACCTTGCCGCCCGCCGCCTACGCCCAGCCCGGCGACATCGAAATCTATGTCACCCTGACCAGCGGCGACGTGCAGAACTGCATTTTCGCCGCAACGGGCTGCGTTTTCCCCTCTTCCACCGACCGCGTGGCGGATGTTCCCGGTTTTTATTCGCTTGCGGCGCTGCAGGAGCAGTTTTCGTCGCTGGATGCGCGCCTTCGTGCGCTGGAGGAAATCGGCATCCCCGTTACGACCGCTGACCAGCTTGTTTCCGCTGTTCCGCTTGATTCGTGGAAGTTCAACCTGATTTCCGCGACGGCGAACACGGCGTATTCCTCGACGGCGGAAGCGGAAGCGGGGTTTGACGACGCAAGTTGGCGGACGGTCAGCGTGCCGCATGACTGGTCGGTGGAGCTGGACTTCAATTCGTCCAGTCCGGCGACGTATGAGGGCGGGTATCTGGATGGCGGCGACGCGTGGTATCGCACGACGGTCAGCGTGAACAAGCAGAACGGGCGGCGGTATGTGCTGTGCTTTGACGGCGTGTACATGGAATCGACGGTGTACGTCAACGGGCAGCAGGTACACAAGAACTATTACGGCTACAACCCGTTCACGGTGGATGCGACGGAACAGATGGTCAGCGGTGTGAACACGATTGCGGTGTTTGTGCGCAATGAGCAGCCGTCGTCGCGCTGGTACTCCGGCAGCGGAATGATTCGCCCGGTGGAACTGGTGACGCTGCTGGATGACCAGATTCGCATGGAGAACGTCCGCGTGACGACCCCGAAGCTGGACAGCGACCTGACGAACGGCGAAACGGTTGTCGCGTTTGACGCGGTGAACAAGACGGGTGCGGAAGCATCGGCGACGTTCACGGTAGATTTGTACGACCCGGACGGCGCGAAAGTCGGCACGGCGGATGCGTCGGCGGTGATTGCGGCAGGAGAAACGCAGAACGTCAGCGCGACGGTAGCGTACCGCAGCCCGAAGCTATGGCACATCAGCGACGCGCAGCAGCGGGATTCAATCGCGAACGGGAAAAGCGCATCGGTATCGGGCAATCCGCTGACGTGCGAGAACTCGCTGGCGGGGAAACCGCTGGGGGCGCTGCATGTGTATGGCAAAAGCACGCAGAGCGGCGTGCCGCTCCCGACTGCGCCCGTGCCGATTGTCAGCGCGGGTGACGGCGGAACGGTGGCGGTCACGGTGTCGGACGGCGCGAACAATTCGCAGACGCTGACGCTGCAAACGCCGAACGCACTGCCGGGCATCCCGGTTGCATCCAGCGGCAATTACACGGATGAAAGCGGGCAGCATTGGGTGTGCGATGAAGTGGATTTGACGCGCGGGGTGCGCGTGCAGCGCATCACCAAAATCAAGCTGACATCTTCGATGAACTGGGCGAAGATTGGAAACAAAGTTGACCGCTATTTCGCGGCGTTTGACGGTATCAAAGCAGCAGGAATATTCTGCACGCATTTCAGCGCTGCCATCAACAGTGAAACCGTAGGCGGCATTGCTACCAGCAGCAGCAATATCATCAGTTTCGCTTACGCGGAAAGGGGCACGACGACCGTTTCCGACTTCAAAGCATTCCTCGATGCGAACGAGGTATATATCTATGTACCGCTTGCAACACCCGTCGAAGCTGCCCTTTCATCCGCTGAAATCGCCGCGTACAAGGCGCTGACCACCTACGCCCCGACGACCGTCATCAGCGCAAGCGGCGTGGCGGGGCTGGCGGCAAGCTATCAGCAAAGCATTCTGCCCAGCAATGCGCCGACTGCGCTTTTGACGGCTTCCCCGGCGAACCTCTACGAAGCACAGCTCAGCGCGAAAGTCGGCAATCGGGTTCAGCGGTCAAAGCGCGTGACCTACGGCTACCGCAGCATCCGATTCGACAAGGACACGGGCTTCTATCTCAACGGCGTCCACACGAAGCTCAAGGGCGTTTGCGTCCACCACGACGGCGGCTGCATCGGCGCGGCGGAGAACCGCAGCACCATTGAGCGGCAGGTGAACATCCTGACCAACATGGGCTGCAACGCGATTCGCCTGACGCACAACCCATTCGGCGCGGAATACCTCGACGTATGCCAGCGCAAGGGCGTTTTGCTGGTGGAAGAGCTATTCGACGGGTGGACGAAGAGCAAGAAACAGAAGGATTTCGGGCGATACTTCACCGACCATTACAGCGAAGTCGTGACCAGCACGATTCACCGCGACTGGAACAATCCGGCGGTCATTATGTGGTCGCTGGGCAACGAAGTGCGCACGAATTTGACGCTTGGCGACTATTCATCCAGCGAGATTGTGAACGTCTGCACGATGGTGAACAACGCGGTGAAAGCCCTCGACAGCACCCGCCCGACGACGATGGGCAACAACGCGCCCGGCAGCAATCTATCTGCACTGATGGCTATCGTGGATGTCGTTGGCATCAACTACAACGGCAACAACCAGACCTACCAGACCGACCGCCCGATTTACGGCAGCGAAACGACCTCCGCGCTGTCCTCCCGCGGCGTGTACGCGACAGACAGCGCGAACATGGCGTATCCATCCTACGACAACAAGGCGGTTTCGTGGGGCAACACGGCTGCGGAAACGGTGAACGCCTACTTGAACAACGCTCGTTCCTGCGGGCATTTCGTCTGGACGGGCTTTGACTACATCGGCGAACCGACCGAATGGAACAAGTATCCGGCGAAATCAAGCTATTTCGGCATTGTGGACACTTGCGGATTCCCGAAGGACATTTACTATATGTACCAGTCCATGTGGGACAGCCGCCCGATGATTCACATCCTGCCGCACTGGACGCACGAATCCGGCAATATCGACGTATGGCTGTACTCGAACTGCGCGTCGGTTGAACTCTTCCTGAACGGAACGTCGCTGGGCAAGAAGGCGCTTTCGCAGCGCGGGACGAAGAATCAGTACGCCTACACGGCGGCATACGCGGCGGGAACCATCGTCGCGAATGGTTACGACAGCAGCGGCAAGCTGGTCGCGCAGGACGTGCAGTACACGGCGGGAACGTCCGCGAAACTGGCGCTTTCCAGCGACAAGACGGCGGTCAATACCGCGTCGGATGATTTGGTTTACATCACCTGCGACGTGCTGGACAAGAACGGCACGCGCTGCCCGACGGCTGACAACAGCGTGACCTTTACTGTCACGGGCGGCAGCATCGTCGGCACGGACAACGGACACGGCGCGAACGTGGAGAAGCTCTCCGGCAGCACGCATTCTGCGTTCAGCGGCAAGTGCCTATGCGTGGTGAAGCACGACGGCGCATCCGGCGCGATGAAGATTACGGCGACGGCGAGTGGCTTGACGACGGGAACAATCAGCGTGACGAAGGGGGAAACCACCATCGCGGCAACTGCTCCGGCAGCGTCTTTTGTGGACGCGACGAACCCGCCGCGCCGCGACACGAGCGAACCGACCGAACCTGCGCCGACGATTTCCGCCATCAGCGCGGACAAAACGACGGCGGCGCTGAACGAGGAAATCACTTTCACCATGACGGTCAAAAACACGACGAGCATCCGCGTGTACATTGACGGCAGCGTGAACCGCTACATCTACGACGTAACGGACGGGACGATGACCTACAAGCTGTCCTTCACGGACGCGGGCAGCGGCACGCGCACGGTTGCGTTTGAGCCTTGCAGGGGCGACGTGGTGGGCGCGAAGACGGCGGAGACGGTGATTACGCTGGCGGCGAACAGCTGATGCTATTAAGGCAATACCGCACAAATGAGTTGGTGCGATGGCGAATGCATTTTTTGTCAGATGCGATTGCAGAAATCGAAGGTTTACTGGAGGTAAATCGAGATTTCTGCAAGAAGCAGATGGCAGAAAAGGCATCGCCAGCGCTGCCGACGAATTGTGCGGTAGTGCCTTAACCCAATCGAAAAGGGAGCAGCTCATGCGGGCTGCTCCCCCTTTTCTTTGATTTCGATTTCTGGTATAATGACTTACGCAAGATGCCGCGCAAGCACATTCTGCACCAGCGCGCCGTCTGCCTTGCCCTTCACGCGCGGCATGAGCGTTTTCATGATAAGCCCCTTCTGCTTCGCGGTCGGCGCATCCAGCCCCAGTTCCGCCAGCACAGCGGTCACTTCCGCCTCCACCTCATCCTCGGACATCATCTTCGGCGCGAACTCCTGATATACCTTCATGCGCAGCGTGTTTTCCGCGATAATATCCTCACGGCCGTTCGCCTGCTCAATGGATTCCTGACACTGCTTGATTTCGCGCAGGACGACGGCGTTCTCTTCGTCCTCCGTGAGGTCGGCGCGCTTGTCAATCGCCTTGTTTTTCAGCGCGGACAGCAGCAGTGACAGCGCTTCCTTGCGCTCCTTGTCGTGATCCTTCATTGCCTGCATCATCGCGGCGCGGACGGTTTCGATTCGAGACATATTCCTCATCCTTTCCTGATGGATTTCAGGCATATTGTACACCCCTTTGACCTATTTGTCCAGCATATCAAGGAGGATTTTGCGATGCTTTCCAAGCGCGAAAAGCTGTTTGCCGCCGTTTCTGACCTGCACGGGCTGATTTGCCCTGTCTGCCGCCAGCTGCTTTCCCGGCAGGGCGACAATTTAATTTGCGCGGGCGGTCACGCCATAAATGTGAACCGGCGCGGGTGCGTTAATCTGCTTTCGGCGCAGGCGGATACATTCTATGACGCGGCGCTGTTTGCCGCCCGTGAGCGCGTGTTCGCGGCGGGGTGCTATCAGCCGGTCGCGGACGCCATCGACGCGCTGCTGCCGGATGCGCCACAAAAGCTGCTGGACGCGGGCTGCGGCGAAGGGTGGTACCTGAACGCCCTGCTGACGCGCCGAACGGACAGCATCGGTGCGGGCATCGACATCAGTCGGGACGCGATTCTGCAAGCAACCAACCAGCCTTGCCAAGCCGTCTGGTGCGTGGGGGATTTGCGCCGCCTTCCTTTTGCGGACGGCACGTTTTCCGCCGTGCTGGATGTGCTGACCCCCGCGAATTACGACGAGTTCCGCCGCGTACTATCCCCGGACGGCATGCTGGTGAAGGTCTATCCGGGGCAGGACTATTTGCGGGAGATTCGCGCGGCGCGGGGCATGTCCGCCTACGAGGAAGGGTCGGTGGATGCGTACCTGCGGGAGAAGGCGCAGCTGGTAAAATCGGTGCGGGTACATGAGACACTGCCCGTTTCGCCAGAATTATGGGGCGATTTCGTGCGCATGACGCCGCTGAATCACGACTTGTCGGCAGCGGAAAAGGATGCGCTGGCGCAAAAAGCAGATGCGCATGTGACGGTGGATTTGCACGTTGCGCTGTGCAAATTCAGATAAAGAAACGGCAGCCTTCCCGCGATTTGGGGAGAGCTGCCGTTTTGATTATTTCCGCTTCCACGCAACGAGCGTCAGTTCAGGGCCAACATAAGTGCCAATCAGGCACCCGATTTTGACGCAGCGGATGTCCTGAATGCCGAGATTCGCCGCTTCAATCTGCGACTTGATGAGCGCAACCGTCTCCGGGCAGTCCGCACCGCCGATATAGACCGGAACGTCCGGATCGGGCGGACACTCCTTCAGCTGCTCGATGTACCACGCGCGCCCCTTCGCCATTCCGTGCACCATGCCCGCCTTGCTGACGATGCCGTCCTCAATTTTCAGCGTCGGCTTGATGCTCAGGCGGTTGCCCAGCTTGCCCACCAAAGGCGAAAGACGTCCGCCCATGACGAGATATTTGAGGTCAGCCGCCATGCCGATGATTTTGTAGTGCGCCATCACATCGCGCAGCTTCGCCAGCATGGTCTGCATGTCGCTGACACCCTCGCGGCGATAGCGCAGCGCCTGATCGACGAGCATGTACTCCGCGCACGTCGCGTTGAGCGAATCCAGCACCGTCACGCGCGCCGGGTCGTGGCACGCCTCCCGCGCAATGCACGCCGACTGGTAGCACCCGGACAGCTTCGACGAGCCGGTTATCACCAGCACTTCGTCCTCCGGATTCTCCAGCAGACGGTTGAAGCACTTGCGGTAATGTTCCACCGGCACCTGGCTGGTCTTGGGCAGCTCCTTGGCGACCCGCAGGCGCGCATAAAAATCATCCTGCGTCAGGGATACGCCGTCATCCCAGTATTCCTCCATGCCGAAGCGAATCGGCAGCGGCATCACGATGAGATCAGCGGCCTTGGCTTCCTCCTGCGTAAAATCGGACATGGATTCGGTGACGATGCGAATCATGCTTTCCTCCCATAATGCGGCAAAATGCCGGGAATATCAACAAATACGAAGCATAGCATAAAACCTTGACCGTGTCAAGCATTCAGCAGAAAGATAAACGAGCGTTGAAAATTCATTCTCTCTCCGCGGCGCGCAAATGTAAAAACAGCGCCCTTTGCTTGCAATATCCGCCGAAAACGGGTATACTGATGGAGGAATCAACAAAGAGGAGGCGCAGTATGCAGCCGCGGCAAATGATTCAAAGGCTGATGAACAATATCAGCACCGTTATCGTGGGCAAGCAGGAAGTTATCGAATATGCGCTGATTGCGCTGTTGTGCCGGGGGCATGTGCTGATTGAGGACGTGCCGGGCGTGGGCAAGACGACGCTCGCCAGCGCCTTGGCGAAATCGCTGGACTGCACGTTCCGGCGCATTCAGTTCACCCCCGACCTGATGCCCTCCGACGTGACAGGCTACACGCTGGTCAACTTCAAGACCGGCGAAACGGAATACCGCGAAGGCTCGGTGATGAGTCAGGTGGTGCTGGCGGACGAAATCAACCGCACCAGCCCGAAAACGCAGTCCGCCCTGCTGGAAGTGATGGAAGAGCAGCAGGTGACGGTGGATGGCGTGACGCACCCCGTGCCGCAGCCCTTTATCGTGCTGGCGACGCAGAATCCGGGCGAATTTGTGGGCACATATCCCCTGCCGGAAGCGCAGATGGATCGCTTTTTCCTGCGCCTGTCCATCGGCTACCCGACGATTGAGCAGGAGATGGACGTGCTGGAACGCTATTCCGGCGTGGTGAAGCCGATGGCGACGCTTTCTCCCGTCTGCTCGGCGGCGGACGTTATCGCCATGCAGGAAATGGTCACGCAGATTTACTGTTCGCCGGAAGTTCGCTCGTATGTGGCGACCATCGCCGCCGCCACCCGTCAGGATGCCGCCTTGCAGCTGGGCGCATCCACCCGCGCCGCCATTGCCCTCATCCACGGGGCGCAGGCGTGCGCGCTGCTCGCCGGGCGCGACTACATCGTGCCGGAGGACGTGCAGCACATGGCGGTGCAAGTGCTTGCGCACCGCCTTGTGCTCAGCCCCGAAGCACGCATGAAGGGCGTGACGCCGGAAAGTGTCGTCCGGCGCATCATTCAGAATACGCCCGTGCCGGTGAAGCTGTGAGCGCCATGAAGCAGGCAGAGAACCGTCCGGCGCGGCAGGTGACGCTGCATTTGACGCTGCCCATTCTCGTCACGCTGACACTGCTGACGGCGGCGTTCTCCACTGGCAGTCCCGTTTTCCTGATGCCCGCGCTGCTGATTGCGCTGCTGTGCCTGAGCGGGATTTACGGCGTGTTCCGCGCATCTGCCACGCTGGAGGTATCCTCCCGCGCCTCCACCGAGCGGGTGCAGCGCGGCGAAGATGTGACGCTGAACGTGCAGGTCAAGCGGCGCGGATGGATTCCGCTCGCCCCGATGTGGCTGGAATTGTCCGGTGTCAATGGCGCGAACAGCACTGCCAGCGGTACGCAGATGATGCAGCTCCGTCCGGGGCGGTCACAGGCGCTGGAGCTCTCCTTCCATGCCGCGCACGTCGGCGCGATTCACCCCGGCGTGCAGAGCGTGATGCTGTCGGACTTCTTTGGCGTATGCACGATTCGCCAGAAGCCGAATATGGACGGCGGGGAACTGCTCGTGCTGCCGCAGCTGTTCGACATCGCGCCGCTCCGCCTGTCCTCCGGCGAAATGGGCACGGAAGCGATGGCGCGCGCCTCCGAGGACGTGACGAACCCCACCGACGTGCGCACCTATCAGCCCGGCGACCCGATGAAGAAAATCCACTGGAAGTTATCCGCCCGCAAGCAGGAGGCGCTCGTCCGCCGCTTTGAAGACCCCGTTCAGCCGGACGCGCTCGTCCTGCTGGACTGCGCCGAACCGCCAAAGCAGGCCGATTCGGAGGAAGACGCCGACCTGCGCGACGCGCTGATTGAAACCGCCGCGTCGGTGATGGTACAGGCAGCGAAAGCCGAACATCCGGCGCGATTGCCGCTTCCCGGCGCGCACCCGGTGGAGCTGGACAAGGACATGGGGCTGAAAATGCTGCTGGAGAACCTTGCGCGCGCGGATTTCAGCAATCCGGAGCCTTTCGCGAAGGTGCTGCTGCTGGAAATGCGGCGGATGCGGAAGGTAGGGTGTACGGTGGTGATTACGGCGCGTTTGGATAGTCAGATGGTGGATGTGATGCTGTCAATGCGGAGGATGGGGCCGAATGTGCGGCTGTATCTGGTAACGCAGACACCGGAGGACGCGCGGCTGATGCCGATGATTTTGAAGCTGCAGGAAGTTGGGGTAGAGGTGGGGTATGTGAAGCCCCTGCCGCTGTAAAGGCGAAAAAAGCCGCTTAACCCAAAGCGTAGGGAAAAGCACTCAAGCCGGGCGGCAAAAAAAGGGTCAAGGGGGAATCCCCCTTGCGGGGTCAAGGGGCGGAGCTCCCTTGTGGGGTTTGGGGCAACGCCC